>WNEZ01002086.1_pt1 | contig 23414 bp, 20 predicted proteins | sample 5400521 | NCBI WGS metagenome assembly WNEZ01 (sample SAMN13153339, study PRJNA577476) | soil metagenome | isolation source: 120 cm saprolite under Douglas fir tree site 2 hole 1 replicate 1 | place: USA:California | collected 2015-04-18
TCTTCCGGGGTCGGCAATCACCGTGGGGGAAGAGCTGCTACGAGTGCATAAGAGTTATGAGCCGCTCCTCAGAAAAGCGCCAAATGGCATCATCAAAGGTCTCGCGCACATTACCGGTGGCGGCTTAATCGATAACGTGCCGCGCATTCTACCGAAAAACTGCGATGCGGTGATCGAGACGAAAAGCTGGCGCGCTCCACGCATCTTTAAAATCTTGCAGGAAAATGGGAATGTGGATGCCGCTGAGATGTACCAGGTTTTCAACATGGGTATTGGCATGGTGGCGGTTGTTTCTGAGCGCGACGCACAGCGTGCGGCGTCGATATTGCGCGCGAAACAAATTGGGCGGATCGAGCGCGGCACGGCCAAAACGCGCTTGATGTTGTGAGGTGGGGACGTTCTCGCTATCCGAGGCGTCCGTCCCATGATGCATAAACATTCTGGCCCCCTTACGGCACACGCGACGAACCAGACTCGATTGCATTCGCCGGGATCTGGACCTGGGGCGCCGGCTTGGTATTGGCAATTTTATCTCGGCGCATGACCGGCTGCAGACCCGCGCGCTGCGCCGCAAGATCGACAAGCTCCCCGACTCGTGACTTCAGCAGGCGCGCTCGTGTCCCTAAAAAGACGAGAAAGAGCGAATACGGAATAATAAACCAGAGATCGACATGAGAAATATTGAGCTGCCGATAGATCAACAAGCTCAACGCAATGAGATTAAAGATGATGGTCGTCGTAACCAGTCGGTCACGAAGCCGAACACGCGTTAAGCGCTTCCCGCCGCCGTGATATTCGGTGACGGTTTGGAGCGCGATACTCCACCAAAAATTTCCATAGATTTGAATGTCCCATTCATTCCACCCGGTATCTGTGGAATAGCGCCAGCCTTCTTCATCCAACAACTGAAAAATGGCGCCAAGCAAGTAATGACGATCTCTGCCCTCTTCGCTCCAGAAGACGCGGCGACTCAGATTCCGCCCAAAATACGTGCGCTCTGGCAAATGTTCGTGCGCGCGAATCACACTTCCTGGCGTACGTTTGAAATGCAACCATGTGAAATAGCGCGACCAGCCTCGCACCAGTGGCTGGGCGAAAGCCAGGAGCATCACCAGCAGCCGTGCGTGCACCGTATCGAATTTCGGTTCGATGGAAGCCCGCACCATGTATGAGAGTGCTACGCACAGCGTGCCACCGAGCATGAGGTAGGGAACGATCCGCAGTGCCGGCAGAAAAATTCCGAGACCAAACAGAAAAATCGTCAGCGCGAACCACTCGATACTGCTGAGATAGGTGGCGACCTCCGATTGTGGCGTAGGATAAATTGATTGGAAAAATCCTTCTCCGAAAGTTCCGTGATAGATTGCCGGCCGGTTAATGAACCAGCTGAAGCGTGGTGTCCCGTAGATTTGACCGCGCCATTTCGCCGTGCCTGTTGGACCGAAAAAGATCAAATGTTTAAAGCGAAGCAGCGATTCCGCTTCGCCGTAACCGTCCTGCTGTTTTAGAAAGGCCCGCAAGGTAAAACGTCGATAATGCCAGACGATTGCCGGCGGACTAAACGCAATGACCCAGCCGGCCTGCTGGATACGCCAGCAAAAATCGACGTCGTCACCGGCTTTATGGTACTCGGCATCGAAACCGCCGACGCTTTCAAAAGCCCATCGATAAAACGCCATGTTACAGCCGGGAATGTGCTCTGCGACTGTATCTGTAAGCAGAACATGGCTGGGCCCACCCGGCGCTGCCGCGACGCAGGCTTGAACCCAATTTTGCGCTGGCGGCGTCACGTTCGGTCCGCCCACTCCCGCATAATCGCCGCTTACCAGCGTACCGATCAGGTAATAGAGCCAATCGACATCGGCGATGCAGTCGGAATCTGTATAAGCCAACACTTCGCCCCTCGCAGCTGCCGCGCCTGTGTTGCGAGCGTGGCTCAATCCATGATTGCTTTGATGGATGTAGCGCACCTGTGGGAACTGTGCGGCAATGTGAGCTGTGTCGTCAGTCGAGCCGTCATCGACCAGAATCACTTCATAGTCGGGATAGTTGAGTTTGCTCAACGAATCGAGACAAGCGGCAAGAGTTCGGCCGCCGTTGTATGAACAAACAATTACCGAGACGAACGGCGCGCGAGGCAAGGGCGGACGCAATACGGAACTGTCGTGGCCAAGTTTTTCCTGAAGAGCGTAGAACGCCTTCTTCGGCTTCCGCTCCCGAGTCACAATCCCAAATGCCCAGTCGGTAATTTCTTGCCCACCAGTGAACCATTCATCAGTCCAAGTAAAAAAAATTGTCCCGGCGAGACCGCATCTGACCACGCTATCGATGTGCCAACTGAGCATTTCAGCCTGCTCCTCCTGCGAATGCCGGATCGTGTCCATGCCGAATTCCCCAAGGATAAGCGGGCGCTCGTCAGTCAGATTTTGCAGCCGCAGTAGGTAGCGCTCTAAGTCATGCTGATTGTGCAAATAAACGTTAAAACAGCAAAAATCGACATTCTGTGGCAGCAGATATTCCGTTGGTGGATAAGTGGCATAAGAAAACAGCACATCGGGATCAATCGTCCGTCCGATCCGAATCAAATCCTCGACAAATTCCGTGACACGACGCGCGCCTAGCCAACGCACCATTGTGCTCGAGATTTCGTTGCCAACGAGATAACCAAAGACTGCCGGATGCCCGGCCTGTGCACTTACCGCAACGCGGACCGCTTCGGCAATTTGCTTGCGGATGGATCGTTCGCGCAGAAACTCTATGTGTTTTGCCCAGGGAAGAGTCACAAGGACGCGTATTCCGGCAACAGCACAACGATCAAGAAACCAGCGCGGCGGCGCATGGTAAATCCGCACAACATTGAGACCAACCTTGCGCATGAGCGCAAGATCGACGTCCACCTGCTCAGGTCGTCCGAGGTAATTTTCTTCGGCGTCCGGCTTGAAGGGTCCATACGTGACTCCCTTCAGAAAAAACTTTCGGTCACCCTCAAAAAAGAATTTCGCGACTGGGCGAACTCGCGAGTTTGCGCTCACAGCGGCAACTCCCTAGTCCAACCGCCGCACCGACGCAAAGATTTTAGGTAGGGGCGGTTCACCGAACCGCCTTGGGTCTGCGCGCGGCAATATCCTGGGTTGAGGCGATTGAGGGCAATCGCCCCTACTTTTATAGTCACAGCTCGGCAAGCGCCTCGCGCAGAACAATGCCTGTCCGTTCGATATTTTCCCGCGTATGCGCCGTGGAAATAAAGCCCGTTTCAAACTGCGATGGTGCAAAATAAACGCCGCGCTTCAAACAGGCTCGAAAAAATTTGCCAAACATCTTCAAATCGCTCCGCTGCGCGCCGGCAAGATCGACAATCGGTCCTGAGGCGAAGAATAAACAAAACATTGAACCGACCCGATGAAATGTGATGTCGATCTTTGTTGGCGAAATCGTATCTCGTGCCAGGTTCTCGAACTGCGCTCCAAGCTTTTCGAGCAGCTTCCAGCCATTGATGCGTTCGAGTTCATGCAATTGAGCGAGGCCGGCTGCCATCGCGAGCGGATTTCCGGATAGTGTTCCGGCCTGGTACACAGGACCATCGGGTGAAAGTTGGTCCATGATTGCCGCGCCTCCGCCAAACGCTCCGACCGGTAATCCGCCGCCAATTACTTTGCCGAGCGCTGTCAGGTCGGGTTTGATTCCATAGATTTCCTGCGCACCGCCGCGGCCGACACGAAAGCCGGTCATCACTTCATCGAAAATCAGAAGCGCACCGCGCTTTGTGCATTCTTCACGCAAGACCGACAAGAAATCTTCGTGCGGAAAATAAAGCCCTGCGTTTGCTGGAATCGGCTCGAGGATCACCGCCGCGATCTCCCCTTTGTTTTGTCGGAATGCTTTCCGTGCAAGATCGATATTGTTGAACGGCAGCGAAATGGTCAGGTGAACGAATGCTTGCGGCACACCGGCGCTATCAGGGCGTCCGTGTGTGAGCGCGCCGCTTCCCGATCTCACGAGCAGCGCGTCGACATGTCCGTGATAACAACCATCGAATTTGATGATCTTGTCGCGACCGGTGAAACCGCGCGCCAGCCGAATGCACCCCATGGTCGCTTCGGTCCCGCTGTTCACCATTCGCACTTTTTCGATCGATGGCATCCACGCGCAGATCAGGTTCGCCATCTCGACTTCGAGCGGATTTGGAATTCCAAAACTTAGGCCGCGCGCGGCAGCTTCGCGTACCGCGTCGACAATGACCTTGGGAGCGTGTCCCAGAATCGCAGGACCCCAACTGCCGATGTAGTCGATATATTCGTTCCCATCGACATCCCAAATTTTGGCGCCACACGCACGTTCGACGAAAAATGGTTCAGCACCGACGTTGCGAAACGCGCGCACGGGGGAATTCACTCCGCCGGGAATATGCTTTTGTGCAGCAGCAAATAGTTGGGACGAACGGCGAGTCACGCGCCGAAGATAATCATTAATTCCTTAAATCGCTAAATCCCAATCGGTCTAGCTTTCAACGATGCAACGCTTCAACGATTCAATCATTCCGACTCTACATTGACACCGGTGCGCCGTGCCAGATAGTCTGCGTCTTCGCAGAAACGGCGGGGTAGCCAAGTGGTAAGGTCGCGGTCTGCAAAACCGCTATTCGCGGGTTCGATTCCCGCCCCCGCCTCTTTTCATAGGTAAAAACGCCGAAAACCAGCCGGACAAATGGCTTAGTCAGAACAAGAATCAGAACAAGTCCGCCGATTTCCACCCTCGTTTGTGATTGTGCGCCAATCTCTTAGCCGACATGCCGATCCGCTTCAACTAACACTCTTGTTTCCCAAACCACGATGGCCTTTTCAGATTGCTACGCATCGCTAGAATCGTTTCTGATTGCCGGATGGCGAAATGATGCGGCTCCCATGTCATCGACGATTCCTGCACACGTTTACGAAGTCCGACCGCGCAAAGATAAACGCGGCGTCGATCTGATTTCCGATGCGCTGCCATTCGGTCGTCTCTGGCATGGCGAGCCAAACGCAGTCCCCAATGCAATCGGTTACGCAACGTTTCGCAGCCGTTCACACAATGCTGTGATTCGCGTTTACGATGAAGCTGGCAACATGATCGAAACGCACGAACACGCAAAGGACAACGGTGTCCCTTTTCCGTGCCGATCAAGTCGTTTCGTCTTTCACCCACGTCGTCTTGTGTCCGGCGGGGCCCCCGCCGAAAGTGCACATGGGAAAAGTTTCACCTACCTTAATCGATATAACGCTGGGCGTATGTGTCTGGCAGTGATACTTGCCGCTGGACACGCATTTTTCGCCTGTGTTTCCTGTCATCTGGGTCACCTCCTTCGCTGCGCAGTTCGCGTACCTGATGGTATCCGTAGTTTTTTTTGGGCAACAAGTAAAGCCTAATCTAAAGCAAAAGCGTCAACAGATGATTCATCGGGATATGGTAGGCTGAGAATTTTTCGACGGATTTTGAACCAGATCGTTTCCTATCGCAATCACGTCACCGCGAAATGGCGGCGCGGCCTTGACCGGATAGAGAGGCCGCAAAACCGCAAATGTCTGCGATGCAAACACAAGGAAAACGAACATGAATACTGCTGCGCATTTCATGTTCTTGGCTTGTAGCAGAACCAGTCGAACGTTGGCAAGCAAATTCTAACTACGGTTCGTGGGTCAGTTACGCGCCGGTCGCTATATGATGGATAGAACCGCGGATGAGCGCGAGCGGTGACTTTCCCGACCAGAGGTCAGAACTCGAATTTGGAATTTCCAAATTCGAGTTAATATCTGAATGCGATGCCACAGTTTGCTTATCGCGCGCGCAACGCGCAGGGCGGCCTGGTCGAGGGCGTGCTCGATTGCCCGGATCGAGCAGTTGCCATTCGGCAAATTGAGTTGCAACGATGCATTCCCATCCGGATCGATCTAGTCGGCGCAGAGCCCAAAGCCGTACATCGGGACGGTACACCCCGGGCAGCTCCCACGCAGAATCTGAAAATTCCGCATGGCCAGTTACTGGTTTTTACAGAACAGCTCGGCCATTTGCTGCAAGCGGGAATGACGCTCGACGAAGGATTGTCGATCTTGGAAAAACGTTTGAAACAGCCACGCGTTCAGCAAATGACGCATGTGCTGCATCAGGCCCTGGTTGACGGTCGCAGTTTCTCGCGGGCATTAAGCGAGTTCCCACGCATTTTTCCGCCGCTTTACGTAAACATGGTGGCGGCTGGTGAAGCGAGCGGCGCGCTGCCGCAGATTCTTCTCCGGCTGGTCAAACATTTGATGCAGGCAAAAGATTTGCGAGATCGCGTGCAGCAAGCGCTGATTTATCCGGCATTTCTCGCGTTGGCTGGCGCAATTCTGATCACAATCTTCATCACGTTCATGGTACCGCAACTGACCGGTTTTATGTCGGAAACCGGCGGTGCGCTGCCATTACCCACGCGCATTCTATTGCACATTCATCATGCGATCACGGGATATTGGTGGGTTGGGGCGTTGCTCGCGATTGGTGCGATTATTGGGTTCCGCGCGTTTGTCCGCACTGATGAAGGACGCATCACATGGGACCGTTTTCGTCTCCTCATCCCCGGCTACGGGCGTGTCATCCGGCACCGTTATTACGCGCAGTTTTCGCGCACGCTTGGAACACTGATAGAAAACGGAATCCCCTTGCTTCGCTCCCTCGATCTCGTCACCGAAATCGCAAGCAACCGATTTCTGGAACTGAAACTAGGAGAAGTCCGTCGAGCTGTAATCGATGGCGCGACACTGTCCGCCGCATTGCAGGAGCAAAAATTGTTTCCAGATTTGCTCACTGACATGATGGCAGTCGGAGAACAAACGGGACATTTCGCCGAGGCAATGCAATCCATTGCTGATGTTTATGAGCGCGAACTTGACCGGACTGTCGCAGTAATCTCGCAACTAATTCCGCCGGTCATTATCGTGGTGATTGCGGTCCTGGTTGGCTTTGTCGTTTTCAGCATTCTGTCGGCGGTATTCGAGATGACACATAGCTTGCAATTTAGGCCGCATTAAAAGCTTGCAATTCCCGGCCGCACCAAAATAACCTCGGGCGCTAAATGTTTCTTCCGCTCTTGTTTTTGCTGTTGTTTAGCGCGATTTCCCGCGTTTGGGCACAGGAAGCTTTCAGCGACGCTTTGCGATCCTCGAGCGATGCAAAGCTGGAACAGCCGACGCCGGAAAGTGCATGGCTGGATCTGCGCCAGAACTCGCCCCGTAATTCGACACCACAGACCGCGCCGCCATGGATTGAAGCAGTCACGCTTCTTCGGGAACAATCGACGGGCGACACGATGCCAAAGAGCGTCTTTCGCATCCGTGTGACGCAACCGAGCGCAGATTATCAAGTCCTGTTTTGCCGGTTATTTTTCGATGACAAACCAGGTCAGCAGCCGGAGCTAATCGCATGGGATGAATCCGGCACACACGTTTTGCGCTCAGGCGCACTTGGGTCTGGAATCAATCTGCCGAGCTCCGATTCGGCGATAATTCCGATGACAGGCGCTTCGACCGTCGACATCGAGGTCCCGGGAGATGGAAAAACTGTGCGGGGGGCGTATCTCGATTGGATGATGAGCAGCGATGTGGTTCATCCGCTCGGCGCCGAACGTCATGACGTAATTCCGGAGCCGTTTTCATCGATGCCGCCGTTGCATTCTGCCAATCAGGACACGGAGCAATTCGGGACTGTCACCGCAACACTTGCGGCAGAGACAATCCAGATTGGTCCGGATATTCAAGAAAGCGCGGCGTTTCAATTTGGGCTCGAGGCCCAACCGCTGGCGGCGCTGTTGACTTTCGAAGTTGCAAACCCGCGCATTGATGTTCCACCTGAGATTTATCTCAACGGTGAGGACGTAGGGCCAGTTTCTCTGTCGTTGCCGGAACTGGCTGACCCCGGTTATCGCGGGGAAATGGAGCCGCTCGTCAAGCAAATGCAATTCCAATATACCGGCTGGCTGCGGGCGCAAAAAATTGTACCGGTCGCAAGCCTGAAAGCCGGAACCAATGATCTGATCGTCGTGAACGGGACGGGCAGCGGATCTTGCGCAATCCGCGCCACCCAGATTCAATTAAAATATCTTTGGGACAAGTCGGATTATCTTCTCAAAACCGGCCACTAGAAATTCCCGGAGATCCAGCTAGCGTGCGGACGAACCAGATGAGAGGTTCCTCGTCTACTTAGATGACCATGGAAAGAAAACAACAGGGCTTCACGCTGCTTGAGATTATGCTCGTGGTTACGATCATCGCCCTCTTGCTTGGCACGGCAATCTACAAACTTGCTGGCAACGTGGAGTACGCGCGACATACACGTGTTCAGGCTGACATTCAGTCAATCAATACCCAGCTGAAGCTTTATGAAAGCATGAACGGTTTTTACCCGACCACTGAACAGGGCTTGCAGTCGCTCGTGACCCAACCCGAGACCGATCCAAGGCCTACACGCTGGTATCAATTATATAAAGAGTTGCCAAAAGATCCCTGGCAGAACGATTACATTTACCTTAACCCCGGTCTCAAAAATCCAAACGGCTACGACCTGTATTCCGCAGGACCCGACCGAAAACCAGATACAGCGGACGACGATTGGGGCGGCGGATAGCCGAGCCGGGGATCGATCTGACCTACTGCTTCACTTTTGGCGATTTAAAGATTATTGGGGAGCTTCGGATTCCGTTGAATCACCCCGCGCACGTGCGGACGAGGCGCTTGCAGCGGGGCTGAAGGCGGCATCATGGGAGGTGGCCGCCCAGCTACGTTGGGTTGGCTGGGCACATTCGGCGGAGATTGCGACAGAAGTGCCTGATTAAACGTGATCGTCGCGAAATTTCCGTCCTTGCTAATTGTCACCTTCGTCGCACCCACGCGGTCCGACCATTCGATGTTAGCGATGCTATAGCCGTCAACTGGCTCCCTCGTGTTAAGGTATTTCTTGAAATTCTGGTCCGCGCTGGAAGCAATCGTAACCAAGTCACCCTCGGGCGAGCGCGCGGCGTTGGCCACGTAAAGGTCTTTGGCAAAATCAGGCGTTGCCGAAGGCGGTGCAATCGCCGTGGCAATCGCGAACGGCGAGTGATCCACCATCCGCGAGTAGCGATCGAAGTTAAACCGCGGCGGCAGAAGGTCCTCGGCCCGGCTGCGGCTCGCACCAAGCAATGCGAAGATCGACATAAGCATGAGGGAATATTTCATAATTACTATTGTTGCTAGGGTGCCCGTTGCGCCGGTGCAAACCAGCGGTCGATTTTAAATTTGCCGTGCATCATGGTGGAATCACTGCCATCGACTGCCACATTAACATTTTCGAATACGACAAAAGCGTCCGGTTGTTGCACGTCATAAAGAAAATGCACCAGCGGCGGCCATGGGCTTTTGGTTTCAATTGAAGCGAAAACCGTCTGATGATATGGGGTCGTTTCGCCCGAACCAATCGCTGGATTCTCGATCAAGACATTATACTTTCCGGCCACTTGCTTCAACTGGTCAAGCAGGGCGGAGGCTTCCGCAGGATTCTTGAGAGTCGGTTGATGTTTCCGGATCCATTCGTCGCGTTTCGTCCAGAGGTCTCGTTCTTTGATGTAAAGCGCTTGTTCGGCCAACGCCGATTTGCGCGCAGCCAGCTCCGTGCGGGCGCGACCCAATGCGCCCGAGATCCAGCTCAAAATCAAAAGGTTCAGCAGCAGGAAAATGGTGCCGGTAATTATCCACGAAAGCAGGCGTTCGCGTGGATTCATTCGCCTGTACCACGCCGGCATCATCGTGGTTTTCCCTCCAGGCGAAACTGCGCATGGTCGTTCGGCAGAATGCGGGGCGCAGCCATGTCAAATTGCAAAATTCTCAGCTCTGGATTTTTCTTTATCTTCTCAATGAATTCATAGGCGAGGGCAGCAGTATTTGCTTCGCCATCGACTGAAATTTGCCGCGCGGACTGGTTGTACGCAGTGATGTGCACGTCGGGAGAGGGCAGACTTTCGAACAGATGCAGCAAGATTTCGACCGGGTAATAACGCGAATCGATGGCCGGGCCGAGCGCCTTCCAGTGTGCTTCCGTTGCGCGGACAAACTCGGTCTCGGGCGCGTCGCGCGCGATTTGGCGGTCATCGCTTCCAATCTGGAACCGCATCAAGCCCAGATACACGAGCAAGAGAAAGAGAAGCCCAGCGTACGCGCTCCCTGCCCAGATGAGTCGCTTTCGCCATTCCGCTTGCCTGATCAGTTGTGAGCGGCGGTGACGCCAGCTTTCCGGCAGAAGGTTCAGTTTAACCGGAGCGGGCGGCAGTTCGATGCCAACTATCTCGGTCGAACTCGCCAGAATTTCCTGCACCGTGTCGCGCAGTTGATAGCAGGTCTCGTCCAGTAGCACGCTCGGAGAGGAGGAGTTTATGCCTTGTAGCTCGGCGCTCAATCTCAACTGCGGCAATTCCATGTGCAGTTGGTCTCCATTTGCGCTCTCAAACGCTCGGGCAAGGCTTAGTTTTCCATTTTCGGTCATGGCGTAAACAAGTGTCTCGCCTTCTGGATAGACAAGGACAGCATTCCCCTGCGGAGCGTGAGTGCTCGCGCGTTGCGCAGCATACACGGTGACTTGTCGCGGGATGTAACCGTTCTCCAGCAGCGGACCAGCGATTTCAGCAAGCTGTTCATTTCTAATCGCGACAGCCGACACCACACTTTCGCTCTCGTTTTGCTCAATCAGCTCGAAGTCAGTGGTCACTTCGTCGGCCGAAAATGGCAGCATCTTCTCGATCTGGATCCGAATCATTTCCGGAAACTCTGCCGGATCGACAGTTGGCAAACGAAATCGCTGGGCAAGTACGGCCGCAACCGGCAGCCCCAGCACAAAATCATCGGTCGCTGTAAGTAACGGCACGGCTTCGTCCAACGTTTGCAGCTTGCGTACATTCCAAGAGCCGTTTCGCTCGGCTGAGCGCAGGAAATTCCAGCCGTGCGCGGTTGGAATTATAAAAACGGATGTCGCCGCGGTCTCGATATCAAAGCTCCTTCCAGTTAATCAGCTGAGGAATATTACCCCCTTTTCGCACTATCATCTGCACGGAGCGTGTAACGTCGCCTGATTTTCCTACACTCATAATGCGAAAAACTTGGTCTTTGAATCCGACCAGGCTCGCAATCTGCTGAAATTGCTCGGCCGTAAGGCCAAGGGCGGTCTGAACATCAGTCAAATTGTTGAACGGAGCGTCATCGGCCGTTCCATCGATTCCGTCGGGGCCGCGCCTCAACTGCAGGAAGCGATCGACCGAGTCGTCTCTCATGCCCGGCAAAGCGCGCAGCACGTCGCGCGACGCCCAGGCAAGATCGATCGGACCGGAGCTGTTGATCGTAAAATCTTCGTCCCAACCCGGCTGCGAAGTGAACTCAGCCCATCCAAAGATTTTCTTAAGATCGTCCACAGAAGTCAGTGGCGCATGTGGCGGATGATAGTCATCCGTCTCTTCCGGAGCATTCAAGCGATGAAGTCCCTTGTTCGGCGATACCCAATCAAGAAGAGAATCCATCATCGTGTCGAGGTCATTAAGCTCGATGCCTTTAAGCTCAAGATATTTGCGCAGAATTCCGACCCGCGCGGGGTCCTCCCCTGCGGTAAGCCAATTCAAATTTAAGCGGCCGCCCTCACCGGTAACGCGAACTTCATAGCTTTCCCGGTCGCCCATTTGTCTGTGTAAATTTGGTGAGCCGGGGGCGATGCTCGGATGCAACGCAACGTCCGCACCCGACGACGCCATTGCTTCGGCCCCAAGGACACGGTTCGCATTTCCGGAAAGGGTGAGGCGCGAATCAATGTCGAGCGCCCATGAAATCACCATCACGCTGAGCAAAAATAGCGCCCAAAGCGATAACATGAGCGCCGCGCCACTACGCAATTTCGAATTTCGCCTGCCACGCCGTAGCCTTGCGAAGGCGGGAATTTCGAATTTCGAGTTCAAAGAGGACATGGCTAATACGGCGTTCGGCCCAGTGGAATAATGGCTTCCCACGGTACCGATGCATCAGGGCGTCCAACGGTTAGTTTCACAAGCCGGGGCAGCCGGAAGGCGTTTGACCATCGGTCTACCCAAACGTTCACCTGGGGATCGAAATAACGGATTTCGAGACTGCTCACGTTTTTAATCAATGGCACCCAGCTCTCGCGTTCCTCTCCTATGCCGGAATCAATCTGCGGTTTTCGAAGCAAACCAAGGTCGAGCTGGTTACTACTGTCATTTTCCGGTCGCAATCGCAGCCAGACCGTAAAGTCGTCCGGCGCGTACCGCGTAAGCAGTCCGGGACCAGCACTGCAATTCCACTTTATCTCGTCGCGCTCGCGATCATTAAGCTTAAACGGCTCGCCAGTCATCTTACCGCGTATTGGAGTCAAACTTTGCCACTCCGCTGCCAGAAGATCGCGCAGGCCATTATATTGCGCGTCCGCCACGCTTGCATCGGCTGACACACGCAGCGCTGCGAGGTTTGACTGGACAAAGCGAAAAATCGCGAGCGACATCATCCCGAGGATCGCCACCGCCAGCGTGATCTCGAGTAGAGTAAAACCGCGGCGTTGGATGGTGCGCCCTCGATTCTGTCTAATCCTGAAGGTTAGCATAGGTTTGTCCCTATCCGGGCCGATAAACATAAAACTTGATCTGTTTTGACTGCGAGATACCGCCACGCTCCCACTGGGCAGTCAACGTCACAAGATTGATCCCGTTAAGCTGTGTGTTATTTGGTTCGGTTAATTCAGCCGGCGCGCTTTTCTGGACCAACTTTACCGGTCCGTAGCCGCTATCGATTTTGAATTCCTTGACGCGATCCGGCACACCGCGCGCAGCCTGAATTTCCGCCATCCGATTCGATAACATCTGACGCACAGCCTCTTCTTCAGCGTTGAGCATGCTCGCGTTCAGACAGTTCTCCACTGCACGCCCAAGCGCCAAGACTCCAACAGCGAAAATCGCAACCCCAAGGAGGACCTCGTAAAGTGCAAAACCGCTAACCGATTGCTTTTTAATTCTCCTCACGGTCGCAACTGGGCCGCGGGAGTAATAAAGTAATGGAGTCGTGCGGCTGATACTGCAGCGCTCCAACAAATCATCTCGCTGCATAATTCGTAAGCTCAGGCCGCGCCGTCAGCGGCGAGTAATCGGCCATCCATGAACCAGCGGGGCCTTTAAACCCGACGGTTGCCGGTTCGCATATTCCCGACGGCCAGAAAATCCATTCCGCTGGATGCTTCTTTGTCAATGCTGCCGGCAACGAGAGGGTCAAAGCTTCTCCGCGATCCAGCTGAAATTCCGCTGTCGCTTTCGCTTCTTCATCTTTTGCAAAAGCTTCTGGCCGTACTACGACATTCTTCTTGCTCCAAACGATCAAGTAAGGACGACGTTCGGTCACACTTCGTTCCTGTGCCTGGCGCACAAGGTTATTGAATTCATCTAGGGAACGCTTCAGCCGCTTGTTTGCGAGCACGCCATTCAAGCTCGGTACCGCCAACGCAAGCACCAACATCAGTATGAAGACAGCAAGGACTATCTCGATCAAAGTAAACGCTCGGAAACGTCCCACAGGCAAAATTACTCGCTTTACGACAAATCACAACACGGCCAGCGAGACGTATTCCTAGTCTAATCGCTTAAATGCGGAAGCGAGCGGAGCGATCGACCGAAGCCGTTTGCTCAGCCGCCGGCGCTCGGGGGTGAACTGGCGAATCGCCTGCCGCAGCGATAACCGCAAATGTGTTCACCATCTAACGAGAATTATGCGAATATTCGTATTTTAAAAGCGAACATTTTTCCGCCTGACATCGCAAAACGAATCCCCCGGGCCGGAAAATGTATGCCCCGCAAGGCGTCGCTAAAAAAACGCAATCCACCGGCAGCAACCGCGTTGCGTATGTGATAAACTCCTACACAAATGAAGCCTGCTTTGCGCATCGGCATCTTCGCGACCGCGCTTTGCGTGGTCGCAATCCTTGTGTGGCAGGGAGTCACAGCGCAGGGTGCGCCCGATCCAATGCGGCCCAACACAAGCCCTACTGTCGCGTTTCTCGACATTGGCATTCTTGTCTTCCGTGAAGGGCTCGAATGCATTCTGGTGCTGGCCGCTATCACAGCGAGCATGACCGGCGTCAACCGCAGCCATCGCCGGCCAGTCGCGCTCGGAGCGGGCGCGGCGTTTATCGCGAGCTTGATCACGTGGTTCATCGCTGTGCGCATCGTCGGGTCGCTCAGCGACAACATGTCGGCGCTCGATTTACAGGCCGTGACTGGGCTTCTCGCGGTGATCGTCCTGCTCGTGATCATGAACTGGTTTTTCCACAAAATCTACTGGGGCGGCTGGATTCGCGCACACAATCGCCGCCGCAAGGCGCTGCTGGAAAATGCGCGGGGGGGGATCGAAATTTCACAGCGGCATCTTTGGTGGGGATTGATCCTGCTTGGATTCACCTCGCTTTATCGCGAAGGGTTCGAGGTCGTCCTTTTTCTGCAAAGCTACAATCTCCGCCTGGGTGGCGGCGTTGTCCTCAAGGGCGCGCTGCTTGGTATCGTTCTCTCCGGCATCGTCGCAGTGCTCACGTTCGTCCTTCAACAACGTCTGCCATATCGCAAAATGCTGATCACGACCGGCATTCTTCTCGGTGTGGTCTTGCTCGTGATGGTGGGCGAGCAGGCGCAGGAGATGCAATTAGCCCACTGGATACCGACCACACAGATCAGTCGGTTGGCGAATGTCATCCCACCGTGGATGGGAATGTGGTTCGCCATATTCCCCACGGTCGAAACGCTCGTCGCTCAATTGATTGCCGCGGTTTTGGTAATCGGATCCTATTATGCAGCTCGACATTTTGGCGGCGTCCCTCCTCAAAGCGTCGAGCCGGTCGAGGAAGCGCGATCGGAAGCGAAAGTTGCAATCACGGAGCAATTGGAAGCCGTTCCCTGAGGAAGATGAAGCAACTCTGTAAGGGACGCTGTTAGCGTCCCATCCACCAAGTCGGGAAGCCAACGGCTTGCGTTACAGATTCCGATCCGCCGGTCTAGTTTGATGAAAAAATCTGTCTTGCCGATCTTGCTCATGTTGATCTTGCCGGCAATTTTCGCTCTCGGTGGCGTCCGCCACTTCACGTTTCTGTACGAGGCAAACACGTCCGCGCGTGGGAGCCTCGAACTGGAGAACTGGGTCACGTGGCAGCGCACCACAGGGCCGGGCCGATTCGATCAGGTCGATTTGCGTCACGAACTCGAATACGGAGTGACGGACAAATTCCAGGCAAGCATTTACATCGCCGATTGGTTTTATCAGAACGATCGGGAACCTTCTGGATTTGCCTATTCCGATACGGCGATCGAGTTAATCTACAATCTGACCAATCCAGTGGTTGATCCCGTAGGATTGTCGATCTACGGAGAATTAAGAGCAGGTGATCGACTGTTCGAATTGGAATCAAAGTTGATCGCGCAGAAAAACTTCGGACCACTCATCCTCGCTTATAACGCAACACTTGAATCAGTTTGGGAAGGAAATGATCTGGCTGAGCGCCAAGGTGAATTCAGCCAGGCCCTTGGCACAAGTTACGAGATCTCGCCGCGCATCTCGGTTGGGCTCGAGTTGCTTCACGAGTTCGTTTTCCCAGAATGGCATGATGAGGAACAGATCAGAAATCTTTTTGTTGGACCGAACGTCTCATATCGCAGGGGGAATTGGTTTGTAACAATCACCGCGCTCGCGCAAGCGACTGACACAGAGAACGAGCCGGATTTCCAACTGCGCACAATCTTTGGAATTGGGCTCTGAAATGAGAAGGCTCGCGACCTTCGGCATAGGTCTCATTTGCCTTGCCGACTTTAGCAGTTGTGGAACGACAAGCTTTGCGCCGCCGCTGGTCACACCTGAATTAGCGCGGAAATCCGCCACGGGACAGACTCGCCGGGGCGAGTATGCTGATCTTACGATCTTGCGCGAAGGTCGCACACTTTTCGTTCACCGTTGCATCGAATGTCACACGCTGCCGGCGTTCTGGCATTACAGGGTCGAGGATTGGCCGGATATCGTAAACAGCATGTCGCATCGCGCGAATCTTAAACCTGCCGAGCGCGATGCGATCATCGCTTACATTCACGCCGTGCGTACGCAATAAGCGAGGGAGCGGCCGTTTCCCAATCGCTCGGGTGAATTTGGCAATCGGCCTTTTCGTCTTTTGTCGAGACGCTGAATTCTAGTTGAACGCCGCCACAAGCTTCCCACCTTACGCGGATGATTAGGTCCGGTTTTGGCTCTCGTCGGTTAGTTCAAATCCTTTTGGCTGCTCTCCTATTTCCTTTTTCAAGCCTTCTTCTGGCCGCGCCATCGCGTAGCCCAACGCCTCCCCGAGCCGCCGATGAAAAGTTGTTTAAAGGGCTACAATGGCGGCAGATCGGGCCGTTCCGTGGCGGGCGCGCATTAACGATCGAAGGCGTGCCGGGCGAGCCGGATACTTATTACTTTGGCGCGGTCGCAGGCGGAGTGTGGAAGACAATTGACGGCGGCGCGAATTGGACCCCGCTATTCGATAAGGAACCTATTTCTTCCATTGGCGCGATTGCCATCGCGCCATCCGATCACAATGTGATTTACGCCGGCACAGGAGAAGCGGCCATCCGCGGTAACACGACCTACGGCACCGGAGTGTTTAAGTCCATCGACGGCGGGAGGACGTGGCAGAATGTCGGCTTGAACGATAGCCACCAAATTGGCGCGCTAATCGTCGATCCGAGAAATGAGAACGTGGTTTTAGTTGCAGCACTAGGTCACGCGTTCGGTCCAAATCAGGTGCGCGGAATTTTTCGCACGGCCGATGGCGGCAAGACGTGGACGAAAGTTTTATCGAAGGATGAAAATACTGGCGGGATTGACGTTGTTTTCGATCCGCATAATCCGAACATCGTGTTCGCGTCGCTCTGGCAGGCGCGACGACAACCGTGGTTTTTCTCCAGCGGCGGGCCCGGCAGCGGACTTTATCGATCAGAAGATAATGGCGTCACGTGGAAACATCTCGAGGGTAACGGTCTTCCCGAAGGAATCCTGGGCAAGATCGGCATCGCCGTTTCCGGAGCAGATTCCAACCGCGTTTACGCGATCGTCGAGGCGAAGGAAGGCGGGCTTTACCGCTCCGATGACGCAGGCCAGCATTGGACGCGTGTAAACGATGATGGCCGGTTTCGACAACGCGCTTGGTACTTCAGCAAGGTTTATGCTGACCCGAAATCCGCAGACACAGTTTACCTTTTAAACACGGGGCTGTTTCGTTCGGTTGATGGCGGAAAAACGTTCAATCTTTTGCCAGCCCGCCATGGGGATCATCATGGGCTCTGGATCGATCCGCAAAATCCGAATCGGATCGCGAACGCCAACGACGGTGGCGCGAGCATCTCACTCGACGGAGGAAAAACGTGGACTACCCAAAATAACCAGCCAACCGCGCAGTTTTACCACGTTGCCGTGGATAATGCGTTCCCTTATCACATTTATGGCGCGCAACAGGACAATTCGAGCGTCGGTATCGCGAGCCGGACAGATTGGGGCGCGATCGGGCCCGCGGATTGGTTCGTGGTCGGCGGCGGGGAGTGCGGCTTCGTTGTGCCCGATCCGCGCGACTGGCACATCATCTATTCAAACGAAGAAGATCGCATCACTCGCTACGACAAAAATAAAGAGGAAGTGCAGGACGTTAGCGTCTGGCCTCTGGACAATTCGGGACACGGCGCGGTCGATCTTGTCCATCGTTTTCAATGGGTGACGCCGCTCGCCCTTTCGCCCCACAATCCGGGTGTCCTCTACACAGCCGCGGAATGCGTTTTCAAATCCAGCGATCACGGACAGAGCTGGACCCAGATCAGCGGTGATCTGACGCGCAACGATAAATCCAAACAACAGCCAAGCGGAGGACCGCTGACTAACGACATCACTTCGGTTGAATATTACGACACGGTCTTTGCTCTCGCGGAATCACAAGTGAAAAAAGGAACGCTCTGGGCTGGCACAGACGACGGACTGATCCACGTCACAACCGATGACGGCCAGCATTGGTCGAAGGTCACGCCAAAAATGCCTGAGTGGAGCACGATAGATCTCATCGATCCGTCTCCGCATGATGGCAATACCGCGTACGTCGCGGTGGATCGCCATAAACTCGACGACTTCAAACCGTACATTTTCAAGACGACCGATCTAGGGAAAAGCTGGAGCACAATTGTAACTGGCATTCCTGATGGCGCGTATGTCCACGCTGTGCGCGAAGATCCGAAAAAACGCGGCCTGCTTTACGCGGGAACAGAGCTCGGCGTTTTCTTTTCGCTCGATGACGGCGCGCATTGGCAGCCGCTCCAGTTGAACCTCCCGGTCTCACCCATTCACGACCTCGTAGTGAAAGATGATGATCTGGTCGTGGCAACGCATGGCCGTTCGTTTTGGGTACTGGACGACATTACCCCGCTGCGCCAGCTCAGCACGCAATCGGCCCAGGCAGATGTGATTCTTTATCAACCGCAAACCGCATTGCGTTTGCATTATCCGGAGGAATTCGATAGGCGCCAGCCACTAGGCGACAACCCGCCTCCCGGCGCAATCATTAATTATTATTTCAAGGCCGGGCCCAAAGATGAAGTCTCACTCGATATTCTCGATGCTTCAGGCAAAGTCGTCAGGCACCTTTCCAGCAAAGAAAAAAAAGAAGGTGAGCAGCCGCCTGAGTGGCCGGATCGCGTCGAGCGCGCAAAGACCATCCCCGCAAATGAAGGAATGAACCGGTTCGCGTGGGACCTGCGTTACGACGATCCCACACAAATACCCGGCGCGTTTTACTCCGGTGTCGGTCCCAGGGGACAGCTCGCATTGCCCGGCGATTATCAGGTGAAACTTACTGTGGGCGGCAAGTCGCAGATTGCGCCGCTGCATCTGGCGATCGACCCGCGGACCAAGGGCGCGGAGGCTGCGTTGCAAAAGCAATTTACTTTGGCGACACAGGTGAATGATTGCATGTCGCGATTGCATCAGGCCGTCAACGAAATCCGCGATCTTAGATCGCAGATTCAAACCTTGCACAAACGCTTTGGCGACGATCAACGGTTGAAGCCAGCGTTCGCGGCAGCGGACGATCTTGATCACAAAATGTCAGAAATCGAACAGAAACTCATTCAAGTGAACATGAAAGGCTCGGAAGGAAACCTGGCTTTCCCAAATATGCTGAACGAACGGTTTGAAACATTCAGCCACATAATCGAAGCTGGCGATACGGAGCCGACGAAGCCGCAGTTGGATGTTTTCCAAACATTGAGCGGCCAGTTGCAAGAACAGTTAAAAAAATGGGCGCAGCTAAAAGGGGAAGATGTCCCGAAAGTGAGTGAATTGATCAAGCAAGCTAACTTGCCCGCTCTTCTGATCAGCGAGAAGAAGACGGGTGAATAGTGATGATAATGTAGCCAAGGCGCCCTGCCGCCGTGTCTGAGATTTTGCTGCGCCTCGACAGAGCGAGGCGGCTACAGCCGCGTTACCTCTGGCCATGCTGTACTTTTCGGGCCCGACGAAGAGTAAACTCAAAAACAATATGGACATCTTTAAGCGCCCGGCATCTGCGTGTGAAAAATATTGCTGCTGTTCCAAACTGCGCTGAGTAAAATTGATCCATGAAGATCGAGAAAGCGGTGGTCCTGGCGGCGGGACGCGGCAGGCGCATGCGTGAGCTGACTGTCGATCTTCCCAAACCAATGATCGAAGTGCGCGGCAAACCCGTTTTGCAGCACATCGTGGAAGGATTGCGCGACGCGGGCTTACGCGAGTTCTTCCTCATCGTCGGTTACCGCGGCGACGCGGTTCAAAATTTTTTCGGCGACGGCTCCCGTTACAAGATCGCAATACAGTACGCGACCCAAGTTGTACAGGATGGAACGGGGCGCGTTGTCGATCTTGCGCGCAATTTCGTTGAAAATTCGCCGTTCATTTTGAGCTACGGGGACATTTTGGTGGACCCGGCAAATTACAAGCGCATCGTCGATCTTGCGGACGATATCGAAGCAATCATTACCGTGAAGCGCGGGGAAGACGTGACCAAAGGCGGCGCAGTTTTTCTGAACGACGAAATGGAACTTGTCGATATTCGCGAAAAATCGCACCCGGGGGAGGCTGAAAGCCCGTGGTACAACGCCGGTCTCTACGCATTTCGGCCCAGCATTTTCGATTTCACGTCAAGATTGAGACCTTCGCCGCGCGGCGAGTATGAATTAACCGATGCCATTTGCGATCTGGCGCATTGCGATCTCGCGCAGTCTGGCAAAAAAGTGAAAGCGCTCGAACTTACGGGCGAATGGGCCGATGTACGCGATCCAGAAATCCTTGCGCGATTGAATCAATAGGAACATAGGCATCCCGCCTGTGCGGCGGACATATTTAGAGCCTGTTGTTTTCTTTAGAGCTGTTAGCACTGCCGCACCCGCCTACCTTTCTTTTGTAACGGGCAAGAGTTCCACCGCACGACAGCGTTGGCGGATCGCATCTTCCTTACCCCCCACAAGTATTGTCTTGAGCCGGTTGTGAACCGTCGAAATCAAAGCTCGTATCTACTCAACTGTCTCGACTGGCTCTTCGCCGATCTCTTCTTCAATTTCGCGCCGCCACTGGTGTGATAGCCAGGGTCGCAGAAATCCGTAGAGCAAGTAGGCCAGGAAAAGCACCGCCGGCATCCATTCATAATTCATCACTGTGAAGACGAGGATGACGCTGATTATAAGAAAGCGTGGGATCGATTTCGTAGTTCGCCAATCGACCGCCTTAAAGCTCGGATAACGAAAGCGGCTAAACATCATGAACGAGAGAAAAAGCATGAGTGGTGGCAGCACAAATTTCCAGTTGCCAAGGTGGCGCTCACTGTCCGCAAGCCACAGCAAAAAAATTGTAAGCGACGCAATAAGACCGGCTGCGGCAGGAATCGGAAATCCTTTGAATTCCTTACCTGCTCCGGCCTGGTTTGCAGCGGCACAGTTAAATCGGGCGAGCCTCAGCGCGCCGCAGGCGAGATAGACAAACGCCACGACCCAGCCGGCGCGCGGAAACTCCTGGAGCACGATCCGATAAACCAAGAGTGCGGGTGCGAGGCCGAACGAAACAATGTCGGCAAGCGAATCGAACTCGCGGCCGAACGGACTGTCGTGACCACCCAGTCTCGCGAGTCGGCCATCGAGGAAGTCAAAAACGAAGGCGCCGAGAATAAACCAGATCGCGGTGTGAAAAAGATCGGTGGCAACATCCGCGTTTGAAACCTGGAGCAAGGCGCCTTGAAGAATTTTCAAGGTCGCCGCAAATCCGCAAAACAGATTCCCTGCCGTCATTAAATTCGGCAGCAGATAAATCTTCGGAGATGGTTCGCTCATAAATCGTGGGGCATTAACTGGAGAGTCGCGCGATCACAGTTGAGCCGCCCGCCACGTGATCGCCCACCTTCACGAGGACGGTGGCGGAGAGGGGCAAGTATAATTCTGTTCGCGAACCGAAGCGAATCATTCCGAAGCGCTCGCCTTTTTTTAATTCATCCCCGACTTTCGCCCACGTCACGATGCGTCTTGCAATCGCCCCGGTAAGTTGGCGGACTACAATCGTAACGCGCGAGTTCTCGAAAGCCCATGTCATCGATTCGTTCTTCTCCGAACAATCGGGGTGGCGCGCGTCAAGACAAAGCCCATCTCGATGCTGGCGATAAATGACCCGGCCGTCGGTCGGAGCGCGATTCGTGTGGACGTCGAAGATCGACAAAAATATTCCGACACGACGCGTTTTCGCTTTGAGAACCTCGTTCTCATTCAGCTCAATGATGTCCGTAACAGATCCGTCCGCCGCAGCCACGATTAGATTCGGATCCGCCGGCGCCGCGCGATCCGGGTCTCGGAAAAAGGCGACCGTGCACAAAAGTAGCAGCAAAAAAAACAGCAATAACCACACGGAGAAGAACGAACTGGCGATTGCGAGCAGCCCTAAAATCGCAAGAATCCAGCGTGCCTCACAGAGAGTTTGGACGCGCATGACAAATCGCATTTTCGGATTTCGGAATCACGGGGTCAAGTAACGCTTAGCAGCCCCCTTGCAGAGCTAAGGACCGCTGCTTTGGTCAACTACAAGATTTTGTGCTTGGAGGAGGTTCTTCGCCCAACATCTAGGGGAATCGTAACAAATTCTCCACGAGATATTAGTTGTTTGTAGAGCCATATTGGCTATTATTCCAAGAGGTCGTTTCGACCTCAATCTATGCTAAGAGCTCAAGACGAAATTCCGGTCCACAAATTCCCTCGCACTAGCTCGACTGGAATATGCGCAGCGCAAAAATATGACGCCGCTCAGATCGACAAGTTGGAAGGCTTGGAGGCTGTTCGCAAGCGGCGACAAGTTGGAAGGCTTGGAGGCTGTTCGCAAGCGGCCCGGAATGTTCATCGGGGACCCTGACGAGCGGGGTTTGCACCATTTGGTTTTCGAGGTGCTCGACAACTCTATCGACGAACATCTCGCCGGGTTTTGCACCAAAATTGAAGTGGCCGTTCATGTCGATGGATCAGTATCAGTGCGGGACAATGGCCGCGGTATTCCTGTGGACATTCACCCAAAATGGAAGATGCCGGCCATCGAACTGGTGCTGACAAATTTGCACGCGGGCGGAAAATTTGGACAGGGTGCTTACAAATATTCCGGTGGCTTACATGGCGTCGGCGCGAAGTGCACGAATGCGCTTTCCGAATGGTTCAAAGCGGAAGTGTCACGTGACGGGAAGGTCTATCACATGGCTTTCGCCAAAGGCAAAACGACCGACAAACTGACCGTCATCGGCGAAGTTAAAAACAAAAAGACAACCGGAACTCTCATCACGTTTTTGCCCGATCCGACGATCTTCACGATCACGACGGAGTTTAAATTCGAGCGGCTCGCGACGCGATTGCGTGAGCTTACGTTTCTCAATCCCGGCCTCGAAATCACTCTCACCGATGAGCGGAGCGATCCACCGAAAAAAGAGACATTTTTTTACAAGCAAGGCATCGAAGAGTTTGTAAAGCAGCTCGGCGAAAACAAGCAGGTGCTTCATCCGAAGCCGGTAGTGATCTCGCGACAGCGCGATGAAGTTTTTGTCGATGTTGTTCTGCAATACAATGACAGCTACAACGATCAGATTTTGCCGTTTGCTAATTCCATTCCGAATCCGGATGGCGGCACGCATTTGACTGGCTTCCGCACCGCGCTCACAAAGGCCGTTAATCAGTACGCGAAGTCGAGCAATTTTCTTAAGGAGAAGGATCCTTCGATCTCGGGCGACGATGTACGCGAAGGTTTGATTTGCGTGCTTAGCATCAAGCTGCCAAACCCGCGCTTCGAATCGCAGACCAA
>WNEZ01000987.1_pt1 | contig 23388 bp, 18 predicted proteins | sample 5400521 | NCBI WGS metagenome assembly WNEZ01 (sample SAMN13153339, study PRJNA577476) | soil metagenome | isolation source: 120 cm saprolite under Douglas fir tree site 2 hole 1 replicate 1 | place: USA:California | collected 2015-04-18
CGCCTCGCCTCAGCCAGCCTCGATCAGACCGTACGGGTGTGGGACGCCAATCTCAGCAGCGGGCAGACGACTCTCACCTACACCGGGCATACTGACCAAGTGTTGAGCGTGGCGTGGTCGCCCGATGGCAAGCGTCTCGCATCGGCCAGTGCGGATAAGACCGTGCGGGTGTGGGATGCTAGCAGCGGGCAGACGGCTCTCACCTACACCGGGCATACCGATGCTGTGAGGAGCGTGGCGTGGTCGCCCGATGGCAAGCGCCTCGCCTCAGCCAGCCTCGATCAGACCGTACGGGTGTGGGACGCCAAAAGCGGGCACACCCTGCTCACCTACACCGGGCATACTGATTGGGTGTACAGCGTGGCGTGGTCGCCCGATGGCAAGCGTCTCGCTTCGGCCAGTGCGGATAAGACCGTGCGGGTGTGGGACGCCAACAGCGGGCACACTCTGCTCACCTACACCGGCCATACTGACCAAGTGTACAGCGTGGCGTGGTCGCCCGATGGCAAGCGTCTCGCCTCGGCCAGTGCGGATAAGACCGTGCGGGTGTGGGATGCCAGCAGTAGGCAGACGGCTCTCACCTACACCGGGCATACCGATGCTGTGAGGAGCATGGCGTGGTCGCCCGATGGCAAGCGTCTCGCCTCGGCCAGTGCGGATAAGACCGTGCGGGTGTGGGACGCCAGCAGCGGGCGGACGACTCTCACCTACACCGGGCATACTGACCAAGTGTACAGCGTGGCGTGGTCGCCCGATGGCACACACCTCGCCTCAGCCAGCCTCGATCAGACCGTACGGGTGTGTGATGCCAGCAGTGGGCAGACGGCTCTCACCTACACCGGGCATACTGACCAAGTGGAGAGCGTGGCGTGGTCGCCCGATGGCACACACCTCGCCTCAGCCAGCCTCGATCAGACCGTACGGGTATGGCTGTGGCTGCAAAACTAGAGGCCGGGAACGGGGGGAGAGCAACGGGAGATTGCTTAGTGGCTGGAGAGATACCTTTCGTCCCTTTTCTCTCCGTCCATTCCCACATTCGGCGGGCAAGCTTTCCCTATTCCAGGCTTTCCAGAAGAACGCACCATAGCGTCGAGCATGAGAAGGGACTGAGGAAGGGCTTCACGCCAGCGCCCTCGCCACCTACGCTGGTGACGAAGGGCATACCGGGGCAGGGCATCTACTGATAAACAACCCAGTACAAGCTCATGATCTTCCCGTTCTGGACCACAAACAGATGTACACAGCGGCCGGCATCCAGCTGCTGCGTGCCGGCGCGCTCATAGGAAAGTACGACGTTCGAATCCAGGCTGCGCATGCTCTCTTGCGTCCATTGATAACCGTGATACTCCGCCCATATGCCCTTATAGAAGCGTATGATGGCGTCAATGCCATGGACCACCGTGGTCACCTTTTTCGGACCGGAGTGCGTCAGGGTGGCGTCGGGCGAGTAGACAGAGGCCAGTGCGGAGAAGTCCCCACTCCTCATGCCTGCGTTAAAGATCTTGAAGTACGTCAAAACCACTGGAGGAGCGCTAGGCCTCGGCGATTTGGCGTTCGGCTGGGCATTTGTCGAGCCTCCACAGGCAGAAAGCCCACTAATGAGGATCACTACGAGGAGACTGAGGAGAGCCAGCAGATTCGGTTTTCGTGCGCGCATATTCATCGGATTCTCCGTTCTTTCTGCGACTGGCCTCCTGCTTCCTCGTCTACCCATTGAGGCAGAGCCTGATAGGCTTTCTTGTTCGCTTGCCAATCGCGTTCTGAGATGCTGAAGTCGCATTTACCATCCCTATTCTACCCCAAAAGACGTCTCAAAATACGGCTTTTCGCGCATCAATTTTCATCCAACTACCCAAGGGTCTGCACGGCTTCCTACTCTGACGGATGGACTGGTGGTTTGTGTCCCCAAACGAAGAAAGCAGCGATGTCCAGCCAGATGCCCTGGTCTGTCGCCAGTTGCCCGACCTCTGCAAGGTGTTCCATCTTGAATTGCTCCAGCTGCGCAGGCTCGAGCTGCGATACTGGCCCACGAAAGCCGCTGTTCCAGACAATCTCCCACCACTCCTGGGGAGTACGCAGGTAGTATCCGAGTTGCTCAGTGTGCCCCTCGATCTGCTCCAAGCCAGCAGCCTGAAGCAAGGTGCGGCACTGCTCCAGGCTCGTGAGTCGTTGCCAGGAGAACGGGTGCCTTGGCACGGGAAAGGTCACCCCGTAGGCGCGGATGCGTGCCTCAAACAGGTCAGAGATGGGCTGAAAGGCCGTCTCACCAAAGGCTGAGAACGCGACCACACCTGCTTCCCTGGCCACACGCTTCCATTCTCGAAGGCCGGCCAGCATCTCGGGCAGGAAGAAGATACTGAAAGCACAGATCACTGCATCGAAGCTATTCTCAGCGAAGCTCAGGTGTTCAGCATCTTCCTCATGGAGCTCGATGTTAGTCAGCTGTGCAGCCTCGATCTTCCTCCGTGCCTGCTCCAGCATGTCTGTGGCGATATCCACTCCCACGACTTGACCACCTGGACCGATGCGTCTGGCGGCGGCGATTGCTGCCACGCCTGTCCCAGTGGCCACATCGAGTATGCGCTGCCCTGGTTGCAAGCCGATGAGCTCGACGAGACGATTAGCGCAGAGCGGGAAAAAGCGCAACGCTTCTTTATCGTAGCCAGCCGAAGCGAGATTGTAGGTGGCAGCCACGCGGCTTTTATGTTCACTCAATTCAAACGACATAGCTTACCCTCCTCATTGAATGGAATAAACCAGATTGACGTTGAACATGACGCTCATCAAGAGCAGCCTGTTCGTCTACCTCCTCATGGACGAATACGCATGAAGTATACCTGAGCTTCTTCTAAAAAACTAGCCCTTTCAACCAGGTGCTGGGAAAAATCAGCATATTTCCGCAACCGGTGATGCGACACATCGTATATAGGAATATAACGATATGTCGCATTGTTCCATATTACAAAAGCGATATATCGCAAAGTTGTGTTAGCAAAAATGAAAGTAAACACAGAGAAAGAGAGGATTCCCATGTTCTGGGGATTTGGACACGCTATATGGTTCCTTCTGCCACTATTGCTCCTGGGTCGGCTCTTCTGGCTCGTCATCCTGGCCGTGCTGATCGTAGCTGCGGTACGCTGGCTCATTTCTAGAGGCAGGCACATGCCGGTATACAATTTTGGCATGCCGCCAGTTCAGCCTTCCGCATTAGAGATACTGCGCCAGCGTTATGCGCGAGGTGAGATCGATGCAGCCACATACGACCAGATGCGCGAGCGGCTTGAGAACCCAATTGAGCAGAAGCAGCAATAGCACTGCTGGCTGCCGAGGAACTCGTTTCCTTCAGTGAAGTGCATGGTGAAGGTGTTTCGACACCTTTACAAAGAGATGCGGCACTTCCTTCCCCACCTTCGGGTGTGGGAAGGAAGTGCCGCATCTCTTTTCTCATCCTTCAAGTCACAATGTTTTGACAGGGTTTCGAGGAAATGCTCGCTGCAGGCCAACTAGAGAAGCACAGCATCAGTCCCCGCTTCGGCAACCTGTTTCAAGTACCTGTTCCTTCTTCTCACATAGAGCACCGGTTGCTGTCCAGGTGCGTTGTTTTGTGCTACCGCGACTCCCTGCTTATGTGTGACACACACCTGATTGGGAACCGGAGTATAATCAAGGGTAACATAACTTCGGCATATGTTGCAATGCTGACATTGTACTGTGGATCACAGAGCGACTACGAATAGAAGGAGCATTGGCAATGACGCTGGCAATTACAAACGGTACCCTCATTGACGGACGCGGTAGCGACCCCCTGATGGAGGCCACCGTACTCATCGAAGGTGAACGGATCACTGCAGTAGGCCACCGGAACCAGGTGAATATTCCGCGTGACGCAACAGTAATTGATGCGGCAGGTGGCAGCATCTTACCCGGCCTGATTGATACCCACGTCCACTTTCTCCTCGAGTATCCCGATGTCCTACGCGGGCTGCTTACACCGCCTTCTCTGCGCCTGCTCCAGGCCATTCCACGCATGCGTACTACACTGGAGGCAGGCGTCACTACCATACGCGACGCGGGCGGCTCGCCTGCAGGCTTAAAGATGGCCGTTGAGCGTGGCATGATCGCTGGGCCGCGTATGCAAGTTGCCATCACCATCCTCTCCCAGACCGGGGGTCACGGCGACCACTACTATCCCTGCTGCGTGGATATTGGTTTAACCGGTCGCTTTTATGATGCCCCTGAAGGCGTCGTTGACGGCATCGAAGAGATGCGCAAGCGGGTGCGTGAGATATTACGAGCCGGGGCCGATTGGATCAAACTGGCAACCACCGGTGGTGTACTCTCCCCCGCAGACGTTCCCACCTCATCACAATTTACCATTGAAGAAGTTGCTACGGCAGTCTACGAAGCTGCCGCGCAGGGGAAACGTTGTATGGCGCACGCGCAGGGTACGCAGGGCATCAAAAACGCACTCCTGGCCGGAGTTGCCTCTATCGAACACGGCGTCTACCTGACCGACGAGTTAGTCGACCTGATGCTCAAAAAAGATGCCTACCTGGTGCCAACACTGGTCGCACCGCTCGCGGTAGTAAAATTTTCGCAAGAGCATCCCGAACTGCTGCCACCGGTGATGGCAGCAAAGGCCCAGAGTGTGGTAGAGGACCACCAGCGGAGTTTCCGCCGGGCAGTGGAGGCAGGCGTCAAAGTAGCGATGGGCACCGACTCCGGCGTGGGGCGTCACGGGGATAACGGCCAGGAGCTGGTGCTGATGGTCGAAAATGGCATGACCCCTATGCAGGCGATTGTGGCAAGTACTTCTTCCGCAGCCCGACTTCTGCACCTGGATCAGAGCCTGGGCACACTTGAGGTGGGCAAACTCGCCGATGTGATCATCGTTGATGGCGACATACTGGGCGAAATCAGTAAGATAGGTGATCCCGCCAATGTAAAGCTGGTGCTCAAAGGCGGACAGGCAGCGAAAAATTCGCTGGATGTAGCTGTAAATGAGATTCGATGACGTAGTTTCGTGATAAAGGCGTAGCCTTCCTTTTTGATTTGATTAGACCGACTGCCTGTAGCTCCCCGATTTATCGTGGGAGTCGGTATCATCAAACTATTGATTGCCGTTCAGATGAGGAAGGATGAATCATGCAGGGTTCACGTAGGGACGGTAGGGACGTGAGCTTGCCTCCGTCCTTGCCTCCGTCCTCAGTTCTCTCCCGTTCCCTCTCGGAGGGCAGCCACTCACCGGCACTGTCCTTGGCGATGTCACCGAACAACGCGAACTCCGGCACCTGAGACAACAAGCAGATGCCCTGGCACAGGTCGTGGCGAGTGTGACGGCCTCTCCCGCCTCCCTGGAGCAAAGGCGGGATGGGGCTGCTCTCCATGCGCGAGCGGGCAGAACGTCTTGGCGGTTCCTTGACGATCCATTCGGCAGAGGGGCAAGGAACACGCATCCACGTCCAGATTGGAGGTCGAACTGCACCGGGTTCTGCCCATCGGTTCAAGGAAAGGAATACCCCTCGATAAATCGGGGGTCTACAGATGGAAACCATTCACATTTTGATTGCTGATGATCATCCGATTGTACGGGAGGGTCTGCGCGCACTGATCGCGACGGAGCCTGGCATGATCGTCGTTGGCGAAGCAAAGGATGGGGACGAGGCGGTGTTCAAAGCACATTCCCTCCAGCCCGATGTGATCCTCCTGGACCTGGTCATGCCACGCAAAGATGGTCTCGCTGCCATCAGTGAGATCACACATGACCTTCCAGGCGCGCGTATCCTCGTCCTCACCAGCTTCGCGGAGGATGAGTATGTTTTCCCTGCCATCAAAGCTGGGGCGATGGGCTACCTGCTCAAAGACGCCTCTCCCCAGGAGTTGCTCGAGGCGAGCCGTGCGGTCTATCGAGGCGAATCTTCTCTGCACCCCACGATTGCACGCAAGGTGCTGCGCGAGTTCACGCGCCCTTCGGATCCTCCGGCGAGGGCTGCGAGGCTTTCGGAACGCGAAGGAGAAATCCTCCTGCTGGTCGCTCAAGGGCTCTCTAACAGGGCGATTGCTGAGCAACTGGTCGTCAGCGAACGAACGGTACGCTCGCATGTCAGCGCTATCCTGCAGAAGTTGCATCTGAACAGCCGTACGCAGGCAGCGCTCTACGCGCTGAAAGAGGGGTGGGCCACGCTTGATCCTGAGTGATTGAGAAAGTCGGCCTCCATCATTTGTCGTATCTCCCCGTCGTTTGTCGCCCAGACCTGCTTGAAAAAGCGGTCTTTTTGTCTGAGACGACAACCGTCACTCCGCCGATGTCAATCAGCTTGTAGCAAGGTAAGATAGCACCAGACACTTAGTCGTATCCATGAAGAGAAAGAGGACAAGTCAATGATTGTTGAATACACGCGTTACCAGGTGGCCGACGATCAGCGTAGTGCGCTGGAGAGGGCGTATGAACGCGCTCAAAGCGTGCTCATCACCTCCCCTCACTGTCTCAGTTATGAGTTGTCCCGCTGCGTCGAGGACCCCACCTCCTATATCTTGCGGATTGAATGGGACTCCGCGGAGGGTCACCTGAAGGGGTTTCGTGGAAGCCCCGAGTTCCAGACTTTTTTGGAAGCAGTGCGCCCATTTTTCAACGCCATCCAGGAGATGCGCCACTATGAGGTGACGCGCGTCACGGGGAAGAAGGAGTGATCAGACATGCCAGAGACATCTCCTGGCTCCAAATCCGACCGCTCACCTATCAAGCCGGTGACCACGCGAGAGGACCTGATCTCCCTGCTTGCGCACGCCTCCGAACTCGAACATGGGCTCGCCTGCGCCTACTTGTTCGCGGCGTACTCACTCAAGAACGACGCGAGCGAGGGAGGATTGAACGAGGTACAGGCGCAGATGGTCCGCGGCTGGCGGCGACGCCTCGCACAGGCCTCCGTGGTCAGGATGAGCCACCTGGCCCAGATCTCGAACTTGCTGAGCGCAATCGGTGGAGCGCCCCACATCACACGCCCCACCTTCTCCATGCCGACATCAGCCGCTTCCTCGGAGGTCGGGCTCACATTGGAACCGTTTTCTCAGCTGACGATCGATCGGCTCGCGGCATACGAGCGGTCAGACACCGCGTTCGTGGCACCGGAGCAGCGATCCACTGTGGATGCCGGTCAAACCCGGAGCGGCGACGCGCAGGCAAGCGGCAACGGCGGGCGGCTGGAGCTCTTCCCGATTGACTACACCACCGTCAAAGACATATATGACAAGATCGCGACGGGCTTTCGTAGCATACCCGTAGAGGAGTTGTTTATCGGCCCTCCAGAGGCGCAGGCGAACCCGCGCTTGCTCAATCTGGGCGACCAGCTCATCGTCGTCATCGATCAGGCATCGGCCAGTGCCGCGATCGACAGGATTGTTGGGAGGAGTGAAGGGGCTGCACCGTCGGATGCCGATGCAGGCTCGGGTGTCTGTGATACGATCCGCACAGAGTATGCCGCGGCCGTGGCGGACGCCCAGCAGACCGGCCTTCCGTTCGAGCCTGTGCGATCGGTGGGAATAAATCCGAGGACGCGTCTCTCCGAGGAGACAGCAGGCAGCACGCGTATCGTCGATCCACTCACAGTTGCGGTCGCTGACCTCTTCAACGGTGCCTACGACACCATGCTGCTCATGCTGCAGCGCTTCTTTGCCCATACGGAGGAGGCCGATGCCGATCTCGAACGTCTCGCACGATCCTGCCTGCGGCTCATGAACTCGGTCATTCGCCCCCTCGGCGAGGCGCTCATGCGGATGCCGGCGGACAGCGCTTCCCTCCCAGGCAGGTGCGCTGGCCCGCCCTTTGGCGACAGCGGGAATGTGCCTGAACTGCTGCACCAAGCGTCGGCATGGGCATTGATCGACGAGCGGCTGTGGCAGTGTGCTGTGGCGGCCACGACGCTGCGCGTGACTCCTGGCCTGCCGACCGAAATCCAGGAGGCCACAGCCGCGCTGCAAGATCTGACCTGCCAATTCGCGCCTGCGGATGGTCCCCGCGGCGTGGCTGCCAGGGTAGCCACACTGAAACAGATGCAGGCCGGGCTGGATTGTGCCATCCAGGCCTCGGTCAATGGCCCCTATCTCGTGACCAATGCCGAGACCCTCCGGACCTGGTTGGGAGAGCGCATCCCGGCGCGGCCACAAATGGCGCTCTGTCGTTGTGGCAACTCGGCCAGCAAGCCGTTCTGTGATGGCTCCCACGCGCGTATTGACTTCACCGGCCAGAAGGACCCCAAACGGGTCCCAGACCGCCGCGACACCTACGTTGGGACGGCGATTACCGTGCTCGACAACCGGGGCATCTGCGCCCACTCTGGCTTCTGCACGGATCGACTGGCCTCGGCGTTCCACGTCGGTCAGGACCGGTTCGTTACGCCCAATGGCGCAAGGATGGACGAGATCATTCGCGCTGTACGCTCCTGCCCATCTGGCGCGCTGAGCTATGCGCTGAATGGTGTCGAAATCCGCGACGGGGTTGATCAGGTGCGCCCACCCAGCATTGAGGTCTCCAAGGACGGACCCTACCGGATTACCGGTGGAATCCCGCTCAAGGATGGGCAAGGCAACGATGAGCAGCGCAATGACGGTGCATCGCGGGAACGCTACAGTCTCTGTCGCTGTGGTCACTCCCAGAACAAACCGTTCTGTAGCGGGATGCACTGGTATGTCAACTTCCACGACCCAGAGGTTGCCGCGGATCACGAGCCGACCGTGTTCGAGTGGGCCGGTGGCCTGCCCGCCTTGACCCGCATGACGCACCTCTTCTACGACAAATATGTGCCGCAAGACCCGCTGCTGCAACCGCTCTTCGCGAGGATGGCTCCTGACCACCCGGAGCGTGTAGCTGCCTGGCTCGGCGAGGTCTTCGGGGGACCGAAGAGCTACAGCGAGGTCTTCGGCGGTTATTCCCGCATGATCTCCCAGCATGTCGGGAGGTGTCTCACCGAGGCCCAGAGGGCACGGTGGGTCAGCCTGCTCTGCCAGTCGGCGGACGAAGCCGGCCTGCCCGCCGACGCCGAGTTCCGGGCCGCCTTTGTGTCCTACATCGAGTGGGGATCGCGCATCGCGCTGGAGAACTCCCAAACCAACGCCCGCCCGCCCGGGCATATGCCCATGCCGCGCTGGAACTGGGGCACCGCAGGGCCGCCTGGATCGAGGATCTCGGCGCCCGCCCCCAGGACGGAGCAGGAAGATGAGGTCGCGCTGCCCGCCCCCGATGAGCCGGTGCACTTCGCCCAGCACATCAAGCCGCTGTTCCGTCCGATGGACCGACAGTCGATGAAATGGGCCTTCGACTTGTGGTTGTACAAAGATGTGAGGGAGCATGCCGACGGCATCCTTCAGCGCTTGCAGAACGGGTCGATGCCCTGCGACGGGGCCTGGTCCCACGAGAAGGTGGAGACCTTCCAACGGTGGGTCGAGTCTGGCAAGCAGGAGTAGTGCTAGCCGGAATTTTGCCAAGAGCATTATTAGAAAAGGGTCCCTACGCGATCAATTCAGCGCCTTCTCGACGCGGATCGTTGACCAGGCGCGAAACGGGCCGTGCTGTCATCTCTCCGGCTGGGTAAGGGACCAGCAAACTCGTTAAGGCATGTTCATCGTGGAGCGAGGTATCAAGCCACTGCTCACGAGCATCTGGCAAGAGAATGACCGGCATGCGATTGTGGATGGACGCCATCAGTTCGTTTGGCTCAGTCGTCACAATCGTGCAACTGCGTATCTGCTGGCCGTCGGGGCTATTCCAGAGATCCCACAGGCCCGCAAAGGCAAATGGCATGCCATCTTTCAGCGTGATATACATGGGGGTCTTGGTTTTGGATCCTGCTTCCTGCCGCCACTCATAAAAGCCGTCGGCGATCACCAGGCAGCGCCTCGAGCGCAACAAGCGCTTAAAGCTTGGCTTCTCTGCCAGCGTCTCTGCCCTGGCATTGATCATCTTATTGCCAATTGCTTCGTCCTTGGCCCAGGAGGGGATGAGTCCCCAGCGTAGTTGATCGAGATGGGCTGTCCCGTTGCGCAAGATAGATACTACTTCCTGTGTCGGTGCTATGTTGTAGCGTGGTGGCTCTGCCAGGGAAGGCTCCACGCCGAATACTTTAGCGATGGTATTAATGTCGGTTTTGAGCGTAAAACGGCCACACATAGTTTTCTCCTCATGATACAATACGGGCGAATGTTCTATTCTATTATAGCTTATTCTTTTTGAGGGATGTAAAAAGGGTTGTATGGGTGATCATTGTAGGCAAGCGAGAGTAGGGGCCAATTCATTGTGCCCATTGCCGATTTATCGGCCTTGCGTAGACTTGACTTCCACCGAAAGCCATGCTATAGTCTCAAGTAGCATCCGGCCTTTGGGCTGGGTAAAGATAAAAATAAACAAACAAAATGGCAACGACGGGGACATATTAGGAGCCTGACCGGCAACCCAGAGAGCGACGCACCTGCTGCAAGCGACGCCGCCGGAACCACCCAGTGACACCCCTGAGCCAACTGGTGAATCAATTCTGTGACTCTTATCGTGGGATTGCAAAAGCCGGTTTCGGGACGCGCCCGTTCTAGCGCGGCGGTTTACTCTTCCCGATAAAGGGATTGCAAGAACCGATTGAGGTCCCGGCAAGGGACAAATGGTGGTGGCACCACGATAGGCGTATAAGCCCTCGTCCTCCAAAAAGGATGAGGGCTTTTTATTGTGCGCAATGGAGAGTATCACATATGCAACGCATTCCTACAACCGAAGTTAGCTCACATGTCGGCGAACGTGTCCGCGTCATGGGCTGGCTCCACTCACTGCGCCAGCTCGGCGGCATCAATTTTCTGGTGATCCGTGACGGCTGGAGCATCGTACAGGCAGTGGCCGAGACAGAGGCCGAACTGGCTCCACTGCGCGAACGCGAGGCCGGTGTCGAGAGCGTCGTAGCCCTCGAGGGACGGGTAGTCAGCGAGCCCCAGGCCCCAGGCGGCATCGAACTGCACGACCTGCGCATCGAGGTCATCACGCCGGTGACCGAGGTGCCACCCGTGTCCTTGAACAAGCGCAAGATCACTGCAAACATCACTACAGTGCTCGACCACGCCGTCGTAACGAACCGCCATCCTGTACGACGCGCCATCTTGCGACTCGGTGCTGGCGCCATGGCAGGTTTTCGCAGCACACTCGTCGCCAAAGGTTTTACCGAGATACAGACGCCGAAGATCGTCGCCTCCGCCACCGAGAGCGGAGCCACCGTCTTCAAACTCGACTACTTCGGGCGACCTGCGTACCTGGCGCAAAGCCCGCAGTTTTACAAGCAGATCATGGTGGGCGTCTTCGAGCGCGTCTTCGAGGTTGGCCCGGTCTTCCGCGCCGAGCCGCATGACACCGCGCGCCACCTCAACGAGTATGTCAGCCTGGATGTCGAGTTTGGCTTCATCGAAAATCACTTTACCGTCATGGCCCTCCTGCGCGACGTGATCGCTGGCATTTTGACTACCTTCAGTGAACACTACACTGCAGAACTGAAGCTTTTACAGGTCAAGATGCCGACCATTGCACAAGAGGTGCCGCATATCCACTTCAGTGATGCCCAGGAGTTGATCTTTCGATGCTATGGTACGGACGTGCGTGGCGAACCCGACCTCTCGCCACAAGATGAACGCTGGCTGGGAGAATGGGCGCAGCAGGAGTTCGGCAGCGATTTCCTTTTCGTCACCGGCTTCCCGATGCGCAAGCGGCCGTTCTACACCCATCCCGATCCTGAGCGACCGGAGTACTCCAACTCCTTCGACCTGCTCTTCCGCGGGACTGAGTTGGTCACAGGTGGGCAGCGCCTGCACCGCTACGGCGACTACCTGGCCGCCTTGGAGAAGGCGAACCTCCCTCTGGAGCCATTTGAGTCGTACCTGGAGGCGTTTAAGTACGGGATGCCGCCTCATGGTGGGTTCGCCATCGGCCTGGAACGTTTACTGATGCAGCTTATAGGTGTGCCAAATGTTAAGCTCGTGGCGACGTTCCCACGGGATATGACGCGCTTGACGCCGTGATTAATAGTTAAACTGCCCTTCCGCCCGTCACCTCCAGCACGTGGCCAGACACGTAATCCGAGAGTGGTGAGGCAAGGAAGAGCATCGGCCCGGCCGCCTCCTCCGGCGTGCCTGGGCGTCCCAACGGGATGAGCAAGGGAGCCATCTGACGCAGCTGATCGGGCACGCCCAGGGCTACCTCCTCGCCTTCACGCTGCACCTTCTCCGCCTGCTCTTTGGGAGCCGTCAAGCGCGTCTCGATAAAACCGTAGCAGACGCAGTTGACCTGTACATTGTAGCGTCCCCACTCCTTCGCCAGCGTCTTCGTCAGGCCTGTGATGCCGGCCTTGGCGGTAGAGTAGTTTGCTTGCCCCGCGTTGCCATAGACGCCGGAGACCGAGGAGACATTGACCACCTTGCGAGCCTTGGCACGACCGCTGCCAGCCTGCTCTTTTTTCGCCGCGTCGCGAATGAAGTTCGACGCCTCGCGCAAAATACGAAAGGGTGCGGTCGTATGCACATCGATCATCGCGTACCACTGCTTATCCGTCATGTTCTGAATCACAGCATCCCAGGTGTAACCAGCGTTATTGACGATAATGTCGATGCCGCCAAATGCATCCAGCGTCGCCTTCACCAGTTGGGCCGGAAAGGCAGGGTCGGTGACATCACCGGCCACGACGATCGCCTTGCCTCCCGCGTTGCGAATGGCGGCGGCAGTCTCCTCCGCCGGAGCGGGATCAAGATCACTCACAACGACCGACGCTCCTTCTGCTGCAAATAGTTTGGCGGCAGCCGCCCCAATGCCACGTCCTGAACCGGTTAAAATAGCCACTTTGCCATCAAGCATACCCATGATATGTTTTTCTCTCCTTGTAATTAATCTAATCCTCTAGGAAACAGCTACGCGGGCGACCACAAGGGTCCCCACCCAACTCCACTCCACCCCCGCCCCTACGGAGCATTGCGGCGTGGCAACGCCGCCACAAACGTGCCGGTAACCTTTACATCGCCGTTTTGATCGGCGGCCTGCACTTTCCCTCTGATGCGCGCCTCACCTTCGGCCTCGAATTTTTCGGTGACCGTGCCGGTGCAGGTAATCACATCGTCCAGGTGCGTCATGCCCCTGAAACGCACACCGAATTTGCGCAGCGCGGTCGGTCCAACGTAGTCACTCAGCATCTGCCCTACGAAACCCATAATCAGCATGCCGTGACTGATAATCCCGCCGAGACCGAGCATTTCGCCAATTTTGGGATCGGTATGCAGTGGGTTGAAGTCGCCCGAAGCCCCGGCATAGCGCACCAACTGCAGGTGTGTCACCGATGATTTTATCAGCCGGGGGATGGCATCACCAACCTGTACATCTTCAAAATACACTTTCGTTGGCACTTGAGCGTTCGTCGTCATGGTATATTCTGTCTCCTAACCTGGCGGGGGTTGTAGAGTGCCGATTTATCGAGCACGTCCCCGCCACTACATCTCACTATCCGCGCACGATAGCTACTGTACGAGCAACCAGCACAGCTTGGCCGCGTTGATTCGTGTAGCGGGTCTCTAGTGTTAATATATCCATCGATCCTGCCTGACCCTTGCGTGTTTTGCCATCAACTAGCGTTGTCACACCGGTCAGAGTATCGCCAGGGCTAATCGGCGCAAGATACTCGTACTCTTCTTCTCCATGCAAAATAGCCATCGGATTAACGCCCAGGTTGACGAGGTTACTGGCGAATTTGGTATTCCCCCAAAAGGTGAACATGGTGGGAGCGGTGGGAAAGAGGGGCACGTCGGCATAACCAGCCGCCTGTGCAGCTTCACGACTATGATAAATCGGGTTGTCATCGCCAATGGCGAGGGCCAACTCGTGAATCTTGCAACGCTCGACCTCGATAGTGAAGGGGGGAAAACTCTGGCCGACCTTGCTTGTGTCAAACATGCGAGTACTGCCTTTCAAATTATAGTTCACACCTAGCACAACATTTGATTAGCCTGACTGCCTGTAGCTCCCCGATTTATCGTGGGAGTCGGGATCATCAAACTCATTTTGTCGTGAAAATAGTATCTGGCGTAGATGGCATGCTTGTCAAGGGGAGATCTTCCTCGATCCCTCGACGGGTGAGCCTATACCTCCCGGTCAATCCTAGAGCACATCCACAGTGACACTCGTTCTCCACACCGGTCAAATACCAATGGCCTGGTGTGGAGACACTATCGGGCGTATGAACTGTCATCGGCGAAGACGACGCTGCTACCCATCAGATTACTCAGCCAAAAATGGTGAGTGGATTGTCTGTGGGAATGGCACTCGTCGGTGGCGTAATCGTCACGGGAGCGTTGAAATTACTGAGATCAAGGGTAGAGTCGAAGCTGGTGATCACGCCTGCCGGTAGCGGAAACGTCGCCACAGGCGTCAGAGATTGACTCAATCCACTAACGTTCTCGTTCAGATTGAACTTCAGCTCGGTACGATGGACGTAGGAGGTGGATTCATCTATCCAAAGATCGAGATTTGTGATAAACGTTTTTGTGTTGTTGAGTAGCGTATTGATATTCTGCTGCCCAAACATATTGGCCAACTGCGGATCGTTAGCGACAATCTTCCTGAATGCCTCCTTGTCAAAGGCTACAGTGATGTGGCGCAGGTTCTGCTCGTTCAGTAGTTCATCACCATGATCGGTGATCTGGGTATTCTGTAGCAAGCCGAGTAAATTGTTGGGATCAAGCCCATTGATGCCGGAGAAGGGATTGCCTATGTACTGTTCGAACGTACTTTTGTCCATAACATACCACTGCCTCTTCGCGTTCTGGATGTAAACTCTATCTCCTTGCACGATCTCCGCGAGGTTTGTTGGTTGACTGTTCGTCCCCCAGTTAATGCTAATCCGTAGCGATTCCTGAGCTGGTAGTGCCTCATCTCCACTCCCTGTGACGCTGAACGTCGTCTGGCCAGAAGATGGGGTCGCTGACGTGCTGATCGTCTGCAACATGCCGTTGGTTTGCGTCACGATGTGGGCCGATTTGAGATTTTTCATCGCTTTTGCGCTGTTTTGTAGCACCTGCAGGACAGTCAGAGAACTGCTGCCAGTACCTATGCCCACTGACGGACTACAGGCACTGATGAGTAGCAGCGCCGGTAAGAGTACTAGCAGGATGTAGTATCTCTTGAAAATCTTCATGAGAAAGCTCCTTTATCGCATTTAGTATATAGGTCTATGTAGGGAAACGTTTTAGCGAGGCTTGTAGTTTCTGAAATTAGTCCCAATTAGATGTTTTGTTCTTTTCAACCATGTTATAATGCGCCTGGGGATTTCCATTTTCCTGCCACCAGGAGAGAATAAAAAAGAGGGACATTACAAGGACGCGGACGCGAAGTATTGACACACAGACGCCATCCGGGGATGGTGTGCCCAGACTGCGTCGCTGCTCCGCAAGCTCCGCTCAGGGCCCTACAGAGAAGGACACACCACTATGCTCATTACGCGTGTTGAGTTGGAGAACATCAAGAGTTATCGCCAGCTTGCCGTCGATTTTCGGCGCGGCACAACTGCTATCAGTGGAGCCAATGGTGCGGGCAAGACGACGCTCGTTGAGGCCATCGGCTTTGCTCTTTTCGATTCCCTCCCCTATAACCAGGGGCAGTTTGTACGCGAGGGCGAGAAATTTGGCCATGTCGTTGTTCAGTTGATTGGCAACGATGATCGCCCATACACGGTCGAGCGGCGTTGCGGCGCTGGTGGCCGCTGGTTTGTGTATGATCGCGAGGCAGATGCACGCATTGAGCAGAACACCGACGTACTGGATAAACTCCACGAACTCTTCGGCATTGATCGCGAGCGACCACTCGATACCCTCTTCAAAGATGCCCTGGGTGTGCCGCAGGGAACCTTTACCGCTATTTTCTTGCAGAGTGCCAGCGTTCGCAAGCGTACGTTCGACGCTCTGCTCCAGATAGAAGACTATAAGACAGCCTCCGACTATTTGCTGGACGTGCAGAAGCATTATAAAGAGCAAATGCAGACGCAGCAGCGCGAGATCCAGCGTCTCACCTATGAGACGCACAACCTGGAGGGCTGGCGTACCTCGCTCAAAGAAGCGCGCCTGCTCGATCAGCAGCAGAAAGAGCAGAATGTGCGCTGGACGCAGCAATTGGCACAACACGAAGAGCGCTTTCGGGTTCTGACACAGCAACGCGAACAATTGGAACAACTCCTCCATCGCTATGAGCAGAGCAAGGCCAGGGACGAAGATGCTCAACAGCGTCTGCATGATCGGCAGCAAGAATTGCAGCTTGCGCGTGCTGCACACAAAGCCGTTGTGGACAGTAGCACCGACTACCAACACTACCAGCGAGCCGATGAAGCACTGAAGAGTCTACGCCACGATGAAAAAACACGCGATAAGCTGCGCCAGCAGCAGTCCAACCTGCGTAACACTCTGGCAACCGTTGAGGCCAACATTGTCAACTTGCAGGGGAGACTCGCCGAGGTCAATGCCGCTCGTCAACACGTGGTGGAGTTATCGCCTTTGGTCGAACAGCAGTATGAACTGGAGAAGCAACGTGACGAGCTGGCACGACAGGTCACCCGCCACGAAGGCCTGATCAAAGAATGCAAGCAACTGACCGCACAGCGTGCGAAGTACTTGCAGAAGCAAGAAGCCATTCAGCAGCGCATCGTCGAAATTAAGCCGTTGGAGCCACTGGCGGCACTGTTAAACGAGCGTTTTGAGACGTTGACGAACTTACGTGTGCAGGGAAATGCACGTCCGGCCAGGCGTCAACAGTTACGCGAGAAACGTGATCAGTTGAACGAAAAGCGCACTGAACGCGAGAAGACCGTCGCTCGTTTACGGGAGGCGGAGACTCAGATCGCAAACATTGAGGAGCATCGACAGGAGGCAGAGGAACTGCCAGCCTTGCTAGAGCAACACGAACAACTTTTTGGGCAGCAGCAACGGCTAGATGGTAACATCGTTGGTTACAAAAAATCCCGCAAGCAATCTGCTGGTGGGCAATGTCCCTTGCTGCACGAACCGTGCCTCAATATCAAGCGAAAAGGACTGATCAGTCTCGAGTCCTATTTCGATGGCCTGCTAGAGGAAGAATATGCGCAACTGAGCAGCACCAGTCAGCAGTTGAGCAGCATCAAAGGTCGAATTGACGAGGTCAAGCCGTATGCTGACGCACTTGGCAAACTGGGTCAGTTCGTCGAACAGTGTGATCGTCTTGCTGAACAGGTGCGACGCCTGGCTCTGGATATTACCCGCTTGGAGCGCGAGGAGACGAGCCTGGCTCAAGAACTGGAAGCACTCAAGCTCATCGACCAAGAGATTGCCCAGGCGGAGAAGGCGCATAACGAGAGTAAAGAGGCTGATCGGCAGGTGCGCGAACTGGATGGCCTGAACAAACAGTTGCAGCAGCTACAAGAGCAGATTCAGCAATCCACAGCAGACCTGCATGAACGTCAGCTTCTCGCCGATACACTACGTGGTAGCGCCGATCAACTCGCCCAGGTCGAAGCGCAGCTTCACACGCTCGACGACCCGCGCTCCCGCAGCAAGGCTCAACAAGAGATCATCAAGCAGGAACCAACCTATCAGCAGCAGTTGCACACTAAACAGCAGGACCAGCAGCAGATCGTACAACAGTTGCAATCGTTGGAGCAGCAACTCATCGTTTACGCTGACCTCGATGCCTCTATCAGTGAGCAAGAAGCCACACTTCAGCGCAGCCGGGTCGGCTACCAAACCTACCTGCAAAATGAGCAGACTGCACGGCTTCTGCCCGAACGAGAGCAGGCATACCAACAGATGCTTGGTAAAGCAAAGGAGGCGCGAGAGGCTCTTCAGCTAGCTGAACAGGCCTATCTGAAGGCGAAAGCCACGTTCCGTCAAGAGGAGCTTGATGCCGTCGGTAAGCAGATGAATCAGTTGCGCGAGGACCTGGGAAAGTTAGCGGGAGCAATGAGCAACTTGCAGGTCAAGATTAATGAGCTTGAGCAGCAGATCCAGCAGGCCGAGGCACAACTCCTCGAACTGCAAGCGGCTCAAGAGGAGTTACACACGCTCGAGGAACTAAACGCGATGATGGAGCACTTCCGCAAGCTGATAAAAGAGGCTGGACCACATGTGCTCAAGGCCATGCTAGCTGATATTTCTGCCGAGGCGAACCGCATCTTCGGCGAGATCATGGGTGACCGCAGCGCGCAACTCTCCTGGCAAAACGACTATGAGATCATTCTGCGCCGCCAGGGAGTGAACCGCAGCTTTGCCCAACTGAGCGGTGGTGAGCAGATGAGTGCCGCGCTCTCCATGCGCCTGGCATTGCTCAAAAAGCTATCGAACCTCAACATTGCCTTTTTTGACGAGCCAACCCAAAACATGGATGAACTGCGTCGTATGAATCTCGCCGAGCAGATTCGCCGCGTGCGTGGCTTCGACCAGCTCATCGTCATCAGCCACGATGACACATTTGAACAGGGACTTGACAGCCTGATCCGCCTGCGCAAAGTGGATGGGGAGACGCGCCAAATGGTTGGGGATGAAGTAATGAAAGAAGAAGGGGTTACTAGCCAGAAAGAATATCATCATTATGCTTCATAAAGGCAAACTTCAGGCCGCTCTCAATGCCAAACGAGGCATGTTCAGCAGCTATGATAGCTCATTCAGCGACCAACTGGACGCTTACCGGCATGCACTCGAAACACTGTATCGACGTTACCCGTCAAGTGTGCAATTGGAGGATTTGCTGCCGCCTGATAGCCCTGGTATGCCGCCCGCGGGTGCTCGCCCCAGCATTGAATTCGACCGCTGGCTGGTCAATGCTACCTCCAGCAGTTACCATGGTCCCCTCTTTCCTTTCGGGCGTGAGTTCGCCAATCACGAACAGGCACGCCAGTGGGCCGAGTGTATTGAAGGCATCACCACGCTGGCCGTCGATGGCAGCCAGTTACAACCCTGGCGCGATGCCTCCATTCCTGTGGCCCTGATCCAGGTCGGCTTCTTTGCCAATCCACATATGCAGGGGCATCCATATACCAAGGATGTGCGTATAGAGGTGCTCTCCCCCGACGAAATCGTCGAGGAGTCCAAAAGTGAGACCATTGACCCCGATAGTTACCCTTATTCTGAGTTGCAGGTCACGCTGCGTCGCTATACCTTAGAGATCGAGACCATCTGTAAGCAAATCGAGCAGTACGCTCGCGCACGCCGCAGAGACGATCCTGCACATAGTCCAGTTGTCTTCTTCGATGGCTCGCTCGTTGTCTCCTTTGCCCTGACCATGCCCAGCCCGTACCGCGAACACTACATTGCTGCAGCCATCTCCCTTTTGCAAGCCACGGAGCAGTATCGTGTGCCGCTGATTGGCTATATCGATACAAGCTATGCGCGCGACATGATTACGATGCTGCGCCGCCTAGATGCAATGCAGCCCCAGCCTGTGCTGCGCGAAACGAAAAAGATTCACGATGCGCTACTCTGGCAGGGCCGTTTGCGTTGGGGGGATCGCACGCCTGCAATGATCTGCGCTCGAGGTGACATCCTGCAAGGCTACGGGGTCTATCGCGAAAGTGTAGCCTTCTGCTACCTGCAAACATCGTCCACGCGTCCGCCTGCTCGCCTGGAGTTTCCCCGTTGGATGCTCGACGACGGTGTGGTGGAGCCGGTGCTGGATGTCGTGCGTGCCGAGATCATCGCGGGAAATGGCTATCCCTACGCCATTGAGTCGGCAGACGCTGTATCAGTGATCACCATGCAGGACCGAGCCGAGTTCTACGCCCAGTTCCAGGAGTTTATCGAACGGCAAGGGTTGAAGTTTACTTTTTCGACGAAGTCGCTGAGTAAGGGGAGGAGGAGATGATGTGTACAAGGACCTGGTACCCGCAAGGGGCACCACTACATCTTTGGTGAAGGACGGGAAATGTAGTGGTGCCAGGCGTCACGTATGAATAACCACCTTCTCCGTCCTATGTTCCGCCGTCTCCCAATCCAGCACATCAGCCAACTCCTCCTCAAAGTCCCTAAAAGCCTGCTTACGAGTTGGCTCATCCGGCATCTCGCCATTCTTCCAGACCAATTGTATCGTCACCGTGGCGGGAGATGCATCGTCCAGGCTGATGTAGCGCGTCACCGTGCCGGGGAAGAGATGCCGCCCCTCTCGCTTGATCGTCTGTAGCTTCTCTAAGAGCCTCGTCTGCTGACCAGGGCGCATCTGTACCCGAATGTATGTAATGAGCAAGGGGCTGGTATCGGGGGATCCACGCCAGCCTGGTGTCTTTTTGCGCGGGCGTCCAGTCAACCTGGGCTTGAACTGCTCCACCGCTTCGACCGGCAGCATAATATCCCGTCCAGGCTGGTACGCTCGTAGGCGTCCTGCTTCGACGTATTGATGTACTCGCCGTTCTGAAACATGGAGTATCTTCGCTGCCTGTTTTACGGAAAGGTAGCCGGGAGGTTCTGAAGTAGGAAACTCTTCTTTCATGAGCTTAGTTTAGCGGTCTGGATACTTACTCATAAAGTACATTCAGATGAATAATTACTAAAAAGCTACAAAATATGCTATACTTTGATGTAGAGTGCCGATTTATCGAGCACGTCCCGACTTTGGCCGGATGAGGCCACGCGAAGCGATTGCGCCCGACAGCCTGGGGGGCCGTCAGCAATGTCGGGATCATCAAACTCATCTTTGACAAACCTGCAGGGGACAAACGTGTAGACAGAATAACAGCGTTGAGCACGCTGCCATACGACGGTATCAAAATCGAGCGACGATATATGGATGATCGATATACGGATGATCAGAAGTTTGATGATCCAGACCTGCTGCGGCAGCTTGGGATCATCAAACTGTAACTTTATATCCAGGCAATAAGAGGGCAAAGAACTTGCAAAGGGACGTAGTTTATGTCGGAAGAGACCCAATCATACAAAACGCTGTGGATACTAGCATACCACAATGGAATATCCTATTCACTCAAACCGTTCTATGCACGCTCAGAAGAGGATGTAGAGCAGCAGGTGCAGGCGTGGATTGAGCAGCAGTCGCCAGGTAAGATCGTGCGCGAGAGTCTGCGCGCTTTTCCAGGAGGTTTCAAGTTGGCTATGAGTGAATTGCCAGGGAGAATACCTGACACTAGGTAAGTTCAAGCAGAGGAAAGGCCCGGTGAGCACGTGGGGGCACCAGGAAATTCTGACGGCGAGTCGCCGTAATAAAACGTTCCAATCCGTTGTCGTCGTCGTCCACTTTATATGCTTCTACAAGATCCAGAGCCCCCTGGTGTTTGCGCATGGTAGCGAAAAAGTGGGCCGTGGGCACAAAGATGGTGAACTGTAGTTTTGGTTGGTTGGAACCATCAGGCACATCCATATTGTCAAAGCCAGGTCCATCCGCGCGGATATGAATGGGTGTGCCATCGGCTGCACGCGATGAACGCTGTAAAGCTGCAAGATGCCCCATGCGGTGTTTGCCCTGAAAGGTACCGACAGCCTGCGCATTGGCTCGTGCATCGTGAACACCGTGGTAGATATTGTCCAGAAACGCTGGTCCTCCACCGTCTGTAAACTGGTCGGTGTTGCCAATTGAAGGGATGGGATTCGAGCGGAACATGTATTGGCATCGCTCGGTGAAAGGCTCGTCTGGATGAGCATAGAACAGGTTCAGGTCTTGGATAACATGCGAAAGATGCTGAATTGACCCATCGAAGAAGTAGTCACCGGGGACGGTGTTGGTGAACCTCGCCGAAGCATTACCTTGAAAGGTGGTGATCTCTGCGGGTCCAGCTCCATTCCCCTGCTGGTCAGCAAAGCCCATCCACATAGGTGAGTGGGGGTTTATACGACTTGCGAACGACAACTTGTTGGCGTCAGCAATTTTGCGAGGTAAACCACTTTGGACGAACATCAAGCGGGAGGATGTGAATGTGAGTAGCCCGCTGAATGAAGGCGACTGTACCTTCTGATCGTTTAAGCTTTGATTAGCCCGACCTGCTGCGGCAGTCGGGCTAATCAAACTATTGCTGCCCTGTAGCCAGTCCGATATTGATTTGAGATTGCTGAGGGAATCGCTGCGCAGCGTAAAAAGCAGGTCATTCTTTTCGATGACTACCGCTACGTTAAAGGTTTTTTTCTTGCTATTGGGGTTAAGGGCAGAGACATCCGTTGGGCCAGGCACGGCCTCCTCCAGGGCGAAGCGCGTATTGTCAGCAAGCAGGCGGGGCATGTGACTTGATACGAGACTAACAGGCAACCGATTGAAATAGGGTAGGCCGTAAGAGATGAAGGTGAACGCACCACCTGGGCTGAAGGGATAGCTGGTCTCAATTGTACTGAGGGCGTCTTCCAGCACTTTTTGATCTTCCTTCGTTGGCATACGAGTCAACTCGGCCGTGAGGAATAAGGTGTAGACAGGGCCAAAACGGAAATGAACTCCCTGTGTGGCGACATTGCCGACAGGGTCCAACATCTGAGCAGGGGGAATGAAGTTACCGATATCGAACTGGATACCTGACCATTTGACGGCGGTTGTCTGTACATACGCACGTTGAGGAGCCCATACGGTCGCTTCTAATATACCCAATGTGGATGCGGTAATACCAAGTGCTCCTACACCGATACCTACACCTAGTTTCAGCATGTTGCGTCGGCTAATTGGCCGATTATTGGTCTCAGTCATAAGAGTATTCCCCTTCAACTTCTCAGCAATTCCTCTCCACTATTCCTCCTTTGATTATGCTCGATGATCCGGAGTTTGATGATCCTGGGCTGCTTCGCACCCAGGATCATCAAAGCTGCCGCGCCTTCGCTTGGCACTCCGGCTAATCTCGGGCTAGTTCTTTGATTAGAACGAGTGGCGAGTGCCGCAGCATCTCGCCAGCTCGTTATCATCAAACTATCATCAAACTCATTATAGTAGAGTCTAAGCAATGAAACAAGCGAGTAGGAGATTGCTCCCATCGTGAGAGTAACGTTATATGTTATACTTGTTTCAGATGTTGTAGACCCCCGATTTATCGTGGGGTTGCCCCTTGCGGGTACCAGGGATTGTTTGACCTTGAAAGAATCATTATTATGTCTCGCTCTATGAACTGCACGCTCACCTGTCCATGTGGAGAGGTGTTTAGCAGTCCAATTTATGACTATATCAATGTGGCGAAGGACCCACAGTTACAATACACCGTGTTGGCTGGCCTGTTGAATGTCTCTACCTGTCCTTCGTGTGGGCGTCGTGCTGCCATCGCTCGTCCGCTCATCTACTCTGACCCGGCCCGCCATTTGCTTGTCTATGTTCACCCACGCTCTGATGTTCCTGAAGAAGCACGATCACTCATCCTGGAGAGGCTGCGCACTGTCTACGTGGATATTGTAGATGGTCGT
>WNEZ01001587.1_pt1 | contig 23385 bp, 19 predicted proteins | sample 5400521 | NCBI WGS metagenome assembly WNEZ01 (sample SAMN13153339, study PRJNA577476) | soil metagenome | isolation source: 120 cm saprolite under Douglas fir tree site 2 hole 1 replicate 1 | place: USA:California | collected 2015-04-18
CCGCGAAACCACAGGAAGCCCTCCGTACGATCGGGGACTTCCTTTCCGTTTTCGTCGACGATGCGCACTTCGTGGCCGGGAAGCGCGCGCCCGGAGGACACAAAGGAAATAACCGACGCCGATGCAGATTCCGCCGGCACCGCGTTTCCGTGCGTCGTAAAGGCCTCACGCTCGATGTGGTCCACCCGCGGGCCGCGATTGAGCGGCGGAACAGTTACCGCCAGCGCTGCTTCCGCCAAGCCGTACACTGGAAGCTGCGCCTCGCGACGAAACCCATAACGCGAGAAACGCGCCGCGAAGCGGTCCAATGTTTCGGGATTGACCGGCTCGGCGCCGTTCAGTGCCGCGCGCAACGAGCTTAGGTCGAGCCCTTCGATATCCTTGTCCGCAATCTTCCGCACGCACAGCTCGTATGCGAAATTCGGCGCCGCCGTAATCGTTCCATGATGCTTGTGAAACGCCCAGAGCCACCGCTCAGGCCGCGTCAGAAAAGCCAGCGGCGACATCACCACCAGCGGCACACCGTAATGCAGCAGCGTCAGCCAAGCGCCGATCAGTCCCATGTCATGGTAAAGCGGCAGCCAGCTCACTCCGACGTCGCCGGGTCCGAGCTGCACCGCCTCGCCAATAGCTCGCATGTTGGCAAGCAGATTTGCATGCGTAAGCACTACCCCTTTGGGGTCGCCCGTTGAGCCGGATGTGTATTGCAGCAATGCAATGTCCGCCGATTTTCGCGCGCGCCTCCCGCTCAAATGCGCGGGTAGAGCGCCCGGCGCAGGAGGTGGCGCTTTGTCAGCCGCCTCTATCATCTCTTCCGCATCAACGACCGTTGCAAGCGAGCGCACGCGCGGCTTGAGCAGGTGCGCCACGGTCTCGGCACGGCGAAAGGTCAGCAGCAAACAGACTTCCGCATTGTTAAGAATGGCGGCCTGCCGCGCGGCATATTCTTCGATGCGATCCGCCCGGAAAGGGGGATAAATCGGAACTGGGATTGCGCCTGCAAGGAGGATGCCGGCGTAGGAAACAAAAAACGCGCGCGAGGTGGGCAGCATCATCGCCACGCGACCGCCTGCCGGCACGCCACGGCGCGCCAAATCGGAGGCGACGCGCTGCGCTGCCGCGTAGAGTTCGCCGAACGTCACGGTAAGGTCTCGGGCGCCGTCTTCGGCGTCCTCGCTGATGAGCAGATGCGCGCGCTCGGCGTCATGCGCAGCACGAAAGCGCAGAACATCGATTAGCGTTTGCGCCGCAAAAACTCCCGATTGCGCTGCTTCCCGATGCAGCGTTTGGACCGCGAGCGATGCCCGAAGCGCAGAAGACGCCTTTTCTTGGCTGCCGTGCGCCTGCGGCGCGTCCAAAATTGCGCGCGCGAGGTCTTCCGGGGTATTGGCCTCGGATGCCGCGCGGTCTGGAAGACGCACGCCAAATTCGGCCTCTAGCCGGGACAAGAGCTCAACGCGCTCCAGACTCCCGAGCCCTAGCTCGCGATCCAGATGCGAACCGGCGTTCAATATCGGCAGCGCGCCGAAGCTGCCCAGCTCCTGCAGCACTTCGCGCACGATTTCCAGAACGCGCTCTTGCGTGACCGAGCGGTCGAGTTGTGTCGTGGTGGTGGCCACAATTCCAGCCCGGAGGACTCTTCTTCCGCGCAGGCTACCATGCAGCAGCGCCGATTGCCATTGACAACTGCCGCGAGCGATCAAAAAGCCAGCGCCCCCTGCAATTCTAAGCGCTCTTTTGCTTGCCCTGCGCGGCCCAGCCCTTGGGCATCAGCGTGGTCGAGAGGTCCACACCGGAAAGATCAGCGCCGCTCAAATCTGTTTCGCGCAGGATGGCCACACCCAGATCCGCGCCCATGAATTTGGCACCGTTCACATTGGCCCCGCGAAGGTTGACATTGCGCAATTGCGCCCGCTCGAAATTCGCATTGGACAAGTCGCAGCGAAAAAACTCTATGCCGCTCGCTTGCGCTTCCGTAAGGTCCGCGCCGGGCAGAATTGCTTCGGTCAAGTCCGCGTTGCGCAGATCGGCACGGCGCAAGTTCGCGCCCGACAGGTCGGCTCCAGGAAGCTTCGATCGCCGCAAATCTGCGCCTTCAAGATTCGCATTGCGCAGGATGGCGCCGCTGAGGTTTACGCCGCTCAAGTCCGCGCGCGAAAGGTCCGCGCCGCCGAGGTCGGCCCTTGCGCCGCCATCTTTCCCCTGAAAAAAACGCGCGTGCGCCTCGAGTATCTCGGCCACGGCCTTGCCGTTGTGCCGAATGCCTTTCGTTTTCCTCAATCCCATGATCGTCCCACCATCTCTAGTGTCTGCCGCGTCTATTCTACTGAAGCCAGAGGCAACCGGAAAGCCGGACCACGCACCTATTCCAGGGTTGAGCGGGGCCCTACGTGTGCCCTACATTATTCTCGGTGCGGCGTGATGGCCTCTGGCATTACGATATAGCTGTAATGAATCACAACAACTATCCGCGGCGTTCCCTTGCCGGAGGCTTTGCATTCATTCTGTTTTTTTTGTACCTGCACACACGTGCGGCTGAACAAACGCAAGCCCCCGAGGACGAGATCGTCGCCAATCTTGCCGGAGGCCGCGTAATTGTTCACGTCGCGCGCGACGGCAATATTGTTTTCGCCGCCATCAATGAACCCGTGGAAGCGGGAGGCGTCCCACCTCGCGTGGTGGAAGTCGACTCTGCCCATGTTGCCGTGCTGCTGGGCGCTTCGGAATGGCGCCTTCCCGCGGACCCCAATCCCGTGCGGCTAGACCGCAACTTTGAGCGCGTTCACGCGCGGGATCCTAAATATCAATACGATGCCGGAGAAGCAGAGCCGGATCTTGAGACCATCGGCGTGGCGGTTCTTGAGAAATTGCGCCCTCTCACCGCGCAGCTCCATCACAAGATTGACCTCCTGCCTGATGAGCCGCTCCTCGAAATGGTGCTCATCGGCTATGCGCCAAATAACTATGGGCCCGAAGTGTGGACGGTTGAGTACCGCGTGCAGCAGCAGCAGGTCGCGACTCGCGGCGAGTATTGGCAGACGCGCCTTTTGCGCCCGCGCTTCACGCAACTGTATCCACCGGAAAAACATGCTCCGCGCATGATCGTCGAGGCCCGTTATCCTGCGGATCTGAAAGCGCCCACGCTGATGGCCCTAATCCAAGGGAACGACCCGACAATCGAGCAGCTTGCCGGTTCCGACGCCCGCTTTGCAAAAGTGATTGAGGCAGTGGACAAGGGGCAAGCGCAGAAAGCGGCTCCGGCAGACGCCGCCGATTTCCTCCGCGCCGTGTTGCCGCTCATTGCTGACAAGCAGCCGTTTATCCTGGCCAAAATGGAAGAGCAGCACGGCTTCGACTGGATTGTTCCGCCAGACGAGCCTGTAGAACGAGCCAAGAAGGGTGAAGAAGACAAGAACCGGCCCCCGGATGCGCCGAGCTTGCGCCGGAAGCCCAATCCCCCGAACCGCTAGGGGATTCTTTCGATGTTGTCTCCGCGTCGAATCATTCCGTCCGCGATCACGCGGTGCAACGGGCGAACCTCTGCGAGCTCTTCCATTGGCGAGAGACGTTGCGGGGCCCGGAATAGGTGTACCACGGCTGCCATCTTCTTCAGTCTCCAACCGCCTGCACTCTTCCTGCAGGCGCTCCGATGTCCCTCCGATAGTGCATGCCCTCAAAGTGAATCATTCCAGCAGCCTCGTACGCTTTTGCCTGCGCATCCCCCAAAGACGCGTCCCGAGCGGTTACGCCGAGAACCCGGCCACCGCTCGTAAGAATGTAGTCGCCTTGCCGCCGCGTGCCGGCGTGAAACACTTTCACACCGCTCATGCGCTCCGTAGCGGTTAGGCCCTCGATTCTCTTTCCCGCCTCGAACTTGCCCGGGTAACCCCCGGATGCGATGACGACGCACACGCTGGCTCCTGATTCCCACTTTAGCCTGGAAGGCTCCAATATTCCGGCGGCAAGCTCTGCAAGGACCTGTGCCAGATCGAAGTCCATCCGCGCAACGATCGCCTGCGTCTCGGGATCTCCTAACCGGCAATTGAACTCAAGCACCTTGGGTCCTGAGGCGGTTAGCATTAAGCCAACGTAAAGGAAGCCCTGATACAGAATTCCCTCGGAGGCCAGCCCCCGCATCGCCGGCTGAACAATGGAGTCGAGGATCTCTCGTCGCAGCTTAGGCGGCAGGAGTTCGTCTGTGGAGTAGGCGCCCATACCGCCTGTGTTGGGGCCGCAGTTGCCGTCGAAGACGCGCTTGTGATCGCGGGTCGGCACCAGGGACGCATAGCACTGGCCATCCGTAACAATGATAAAGGACAGCTCTTCTCCCTCGAGCGTCTCCTCCAGCAGCAACCGCTTCCCGCCGGCTCCGAGCTCATTCTTGTCCAGCACGCGCCGGATAAAATCTTCTGCTGCAGGAAAATCTTGCTGCCCTCGAGCTGCGCAGCTTCCCGTGAGGGTGCCACGATCGGCCAGCCGCGCGTCCGGAACGCATCGCCAATCCCGTTCACCAAGGGTAGTTCCGGCCCAACGATGGTTAGATCGGGACTGAGTCGCTCCGCCAAAGCAACGAGTCCCGGTACATCTGCGGGATCCGCAGCTAGGCACTCCGCTTCCGCTTCGATTCCACCATTTCCGGGCGCGCACCAGACTTTCTCAACTCGCGGGCTCTCCTTTAGTTTCCAGACCAGCGCGTGCTCCCGCCCTCCGCTGCCGATAACCAAAACCTTCATCCGTGTCCTCTTGGCCGAGTCCTTCGGAACGATAGAGCCAGCCCGCCATGAGTGTCAACTTGGCGCGAACCACCGCGCGCGAACCCTAAGAGGGCAGGACACCGCGATGTTTCGTATCGCTTAACCGTTACTTATTGTAGGGAGTGCCGGGAATAAGCCTTCTCGCGGTACAGCCTGCTCCTAAACTGAAGATCACACTCCTGGCGCTTCGAGCCACGAGGTGCCAAACCATGCTGATTCCTTTGCGCCACGAAAACATGGAGGGCCGCCGCTGGCCGGTCATCTCGATCGTCGTCATTGCCATTAACATCCTCGCCTTTCTGGGAACTCACTGGCAAATCGAAGCGCAGAATCCTAAGCGCTCGGAGGTTCGGGCGCACATCCTCCTGCTTGCGGCCATGCACCCGGAACTGGGCAAGAGCCCTGAAGTGCAGGAATTCGTAACCAGGTTTCAAAAAGGGAATCCGGCTGTCTGGAGTCGAGTCGCCTCGCCGAGCCGTGATGTGGCTGACGCGTGGGACGCGAAGATGCGCTTGATCGAAGACCCTGTTGAATTACAAGGACAGATGGATTCGCTGGCACAGGAATACGCGGAGCTTGAACACAACTCGATTCTGGAACGCTACGCATTTATTCCCGCGCATCCGCAGCCAATTTCGTATATCACCGCGAATTTTCTGCACGGCGGTTGGATGCATATCATCGGCAATATGTGGTTTCTGTGGCTTGCGGGCGCCATCCTCGAAGATACATGGGGCCGCATCATTTATCCTGTCTTCTATTTTGTTTCCGGGGCGATGGCGCTTCAGTTTTACGCCTGGGCCAGCCCCGGCAGCATAGTCCCCACGCTCGGCGCGTCCGGCGCGGTCGCGGCTTTGATGGGGGCGTTCTTGGTGCGTTATCCGAAAACCAAGATCGAAATGCTTTGGCTGTTTGGCTTTGGTTTTCGGTCCTATCGCTTCCATGCGCGCGCCTATTGGTTGCTTCCCTTGTGGTTGCTGATGGAAATATTTTCGGGCGCGATCTTTGGAAGTTCGGCCGGCGTCGCGCATTGGGCGCACGTGGGCGGATTCGTGTTCGGCGTGGTCAGCGCGGTCGGGCTCAGCTATTCTGGCCTGGAACACGTAGCCAATCAGGCCATCGAAGCGAAGGTCACTTGGACGGCAGAGCCTGCCATCGTGCAAGCCACCGAAAAAATGGATCAAGGAAAGTTGGACGAAGCTATCGCCATCCTGCACGCACACACGGCGAACAGCTCGGCCTCCCTGGACGCTTGGACGCTCCTGTCTCAACTGTATTGGCGCAAGAATGACATTCCGAAGTATCACGAGGCGATCATTAAGCTTTGCCAGATGCACCTAAAAGCACAGAATGTCGAAGCCGCTTGGCAGGACTTCGGAGAGTACTTGAACTCCGGCGGAGAGCGCATGCCCGCTTCCACCTGGCTGGAACTTTGCCGCGCCGCAGAAGGTCAGCAGAATTTCGAGCGCGCCGTGGAGGAATACGACAAGTTGGCGCGCGCCTATCCGACCGAACGTCAATCGTTGTTGGCGCTCATGGCCGCGGGACGGTTGTCGCAAAAGAAGTTGAACCGGCCCGCTGAGGCCCTGCACTTTTACAAGGCCGCCGCCGATTCACCGGTTCCTCACTTAGACTGGGCAGTGAACATCCAAAGCGGAATTTTAGAAGCGCAAAAGGCTCTGTCTGCGGCACCTGAGATCCCCGCTGCAAAGACCTAACCTTCCTATAATTCAAGACTGAATAACGGTTAGCGTCTCGGTCGATATGCCCTGCAGATGTGCTAACCTTGTTGCATGTATAAGAAGGTTAGCTAAAGAACGACTCAGGCTGTGTTCGCGGCGCGTATGGGAATGGTCACACTTGAAACGGCGTCCGATGAGGCGAGCATATGGCACCGTCCGTCGAAAATGCCTCCGGGGTCGATCACCATGCATGGGGAGTGAACTTCACCGGTGACAACGCCTTTCGGTTCAATCTCAACACGCCCCTTCGCAAAAATCACTCCATCGAAGCGACCTGAAATCACCACGCGGTTGCCTTCGATCTGTCCCTCGACTTTGGCGCCTTCGCCTAGGATGACTGTCTGCTCCGAGATAATGTTTCCTTTTACGTTGCCGTCAATGCGGAACGTGCCTGTAACGGTGAGGGTTCCCTCGAGGGTTACGCCTTGATCGATGAAACCTGTCCACTCTTCGCTGCTTGCGCCCTTTGCTGCTGCGCCGGGCCACTTCCACGCCATGGCAAGCCCCCAGGAATGACTCATACCACTCTAGCGACACCCGCCGACAAGTCAACGACGCGTTGTGATGCAGGTGTCGAATCAGGCGACGGGCTTGAGAAAAGTAAGTGGCTTACTGCATGAGAACTGGCGACAGAGCTTACTTCATCAAGCGGTCGTATAAGCCCATTAGTTGGGCGTCTTCGTAGAACTCCAGCACAAGCTGTCCGGGTCGCACCTTGGTTTTTTCGCGCAGCAGGACTTTGGTGCCGAGGTGCCGCTGCAGCTCGTCGAGAGCGGCGCGGATGTTCGGGTCGTGCGGAACGCCAGCTCCCGCGCTACCGCTCCGCGCGCGTCGCGCAGCAAGACGCTCAATCTGACGGACCGTCAAACCACCGCGCGAGGCTCGATGTGCATAACGCATTCGGAGTTGCGCGTCGGCGACGGCCAATAGGGCGCGGCCGTGCCCCGCGCTGAGTTTGCCTTCTTCAATCCATTCCTGAATTGTTGGCTCGAGCTTCAGAAGGCGAACCGCGTTGGCAACGGTTGCGCGGTCTTTCCCGGTGCGTTCGGCCACGGCCTCCTGAGTAAGTTGAAATTCTTGCATAAGCCGCTCGAACGCCCTCGCCGTTTCGATGGCGTTCAGATCCTCGCGCTGAATATTCTCAACTAGGGTCATTTCCAGCGCTAGCTCGTCGGAAACCTGGCGAACAATTGCCGAAACTCTGGTCAGACCGGCGCGCTGGGCGGCGCGCCAGCGCCGTTCGCCGGCGATAAGTTGGTAGCGTCCAGCAACGGGGCGGACGACCAACGGCTGAATGATGCCGCTGGCCTTAATCGAGCGAGCCAATTCCTCCAAAGCTTCTTCACGGAATCGCGTGCGAGGCTGGAATGGGCTTGGCTGAATCAAGTCCGTGTCAATTTCTTGTGGGCCCGCCGACATTGACTCTCGAACCGGTACTGTTGCAGTACCGGTCGAGGGGGAACCCGACGTCGGCCCTGCCGCCGGAGCCGGCGGATCAGGCTCCCGAATGAGCGCTCCGAGCCCCCGTCCTAATGCGTTTCTCGGCATTGGCGATTACCTCCTGAGCCAGTTGCGTGTAGCCCTCGGCTCCTTTGCTGTGTATGTCATAAGAAATAATGGGCTTGCCGAAGCTAGGTGCCTCCGCCAAGCGAACGTTGCGGGGAATGACGCTCTGAAGAATCTGCTTACCGAAGAAACTGCGCAGATCCGTGGCAACTTGGCGCGATAGTGTCGTTCGCTCGTCGTACATCGTGAGCAAAATGCCTTCGATCTCGAGACTTGGGTTTAGCGTCCTGCGAATGCGCATTAGCGTGTCGAGGAGCTCTGAAACGCCTTCTAGCGCCAAATACTCGCATTGTATTGGAACGAGTACTGCATCCGCCGCGACCAGAGCGTTCAAGGTCAACAAATCCAAAGCGGGAGGGCAATCCAAGATGATGAATCGGTACTTTTCGCGAAGGCCATCCAGAACAGACCGGAGTTTGTATTCACGGCTCTCGGCGGAAACCAACTCGACGGCAGCTCCCGCGAGGTTCTTATCTGCCGGGACTACATCCAGGCGTTCGACTTGCGACTTCTGAGTGATTCGATCGAAGGGTTCGTTCAGGATTAAAGAGTGGTAGAGCGTAGGCCGAGACGGATCTTTCTGAAAGCCAATCGCGGCCGTTGCATTGGCTTGCGAGTCGCAATCGACCAGCAAGGTGCCCTGACCTGCCACGGCGAGACAAGCGGCCAAGTTGACGGCTGTGGTGGTTTTGCCCACACCGCCCTTTTGATTAGCCACCGCGATGATTCGCGCCACCGACCCCCCAATGGGCGAAAACTTAGCAAAGCCCAAGACGAGATGCAAGATGTTTCACGTGGAACACAACGAATGCTGTGAAAATTCTTGACTGAATATAAATGTAAGACGGCACAATGTTCCACGTGAAACACCAGCGGCGAGGTCTCGAGCCGGCAGCATTTCGAATGGAAGAATCGGAGAGACCGCAGAGGCCCAAGACATGACCAAGAACCGCGCCTGTGTTCCACGTGGAACATCATGGTCAGCCCTGTCCTGTCGCAACTACCCTTGGCGAGCCCCGATTAGCCCGATTAAGAGGAACCTCTGTAAGGAGCGGGGAATCGGAATTGGTTTCTTCCACAACCATCCCCCGATTTTTTTGATCTCCTCCACGTCACGGCCGCCAACCCAGAGTATCGCCTGACTCGCCACAACACGGTCAGAGCGAGCCCAGTTCAGAAACTTATCGAACTCCCCCAATGCTCGGGAGCAAATGAAATTTAGGGGAGCAACCTCCTCTCCAAGCTCCTCATACTGACTGACGAGCACCCGCGTATCCGTTACACCCAGTTCGCGCACGACCTCCGCCAGGAATGTAGCCTTCTTAACGTTCGATTCAATCAAGAAAACCTGGAGCTCTGGTCGGGCGATTTTCAGGGCCAAGCCCGGAAAGCCACCCCCCGATCCCACATCCGCTAACCGGCCCGATTGCAGTGGCACAACTGCTGCCGCATACATGGACTCGCAAAAATGTCGGTACAATACCTCCAGCGGATCGTGAATCGCGGTGAGATTCACCTTCTCATTCCAAGCCAGCAGCATCGTTATGTAACGTTGAACCAAACTCACTTGCTCAGGCGTTAGCTGCACCTGAAATTCGCGCATCGCCTTCTCAATCAATTCCGGCGATAATGGAGCTGCCTTCTTAGTTAACATAATACCAACAGGTTATCATACTCCGTCTGTAACCACCTTACAATGAACAAGATAGCGCGGACCTGCTACTCCCGCAACTATGTCCACTGCTATGTGCCACACCACCGCAGGCACCAGACTACCCAAAACAGCCCGCGAACCTCCGAATAGAATCCCTAGCACCATTGTGCTTACAAATCCGGCCCGACCCTGATAAAGGTGCGCCAGCCCAAAAATGATAGATGATATCAGTATAACCGCTCCGAGCGGCAAACCTGCGCGAGCGAGCACCGCCATGGCAAATCCGCGATACAAGAATTCCTCGCACAATCCGGCGGTGACCGACAACACGAAGAAGGGAATCAGCTCCCTCGTGCTTTGCGGAAGTATGCGCTCCGCGAGGGCCTGTAGCGGCAATCGCAATGGGCTCGCCGACCGCCCCATGCGCCGCAGGTTGAGCCACTGAAGCGTCACGATCAGTGCGGCACCAACCACGGTGATAACTAGAAATGGAAGGGACTCCGGAAAACCCAAGCCGATTTGCGCGGCGCTGAACCCGTGCGCCCAGGCGCGCCACGCGGCGACGGCCGTTGCCAGCCACTGAAACGCGATGGTCGAACCGTACACCGAAAGCCGCTCTGCCGGTTCCACGCGCGGCTTGGCTAGAAGACGCTGCAGCTTTGCGAGGCCGCGCCACGGCACAATCACGCCCAACACGAAAAAAATCAGCAGAATGTCCCAGGGCATCGGGCGATGAAAGCACGTTCCGGCCCGCGAGTGCAATGCTTTGCACGAATGTCACGAGCAGCAAGCCAAAGACATCCCTATAATGCAACTAGCGACGAAGTGCGAGAGGTGTTCCGTTGGCGACGCAAGTGAAACTAACCTCCATGGCCAAGGCGGCGGGCTGTGCCGCAAAGTTGAATCCCGCCACGCTCGACGCCGTGCTGCGGAAGCTGCCGCGGCAAACGGATCCCAACGTTCTCGTGGGTTTTGACACCAACGACGACGCGGGAATTTACAAGATCGCCGAAGATATGGCGCTGGTGCAGACGGTCGACTTCTTCACGCCGATTGTGGATGACCCATTTCTGTTCGGCCAAATCGCCGCGGCCAACGCCCTCAGCGACGTGTACGCCATGGGTGGCCGGCCGATTTCGTCACTTTCCATCGTGGGCTTTCCCGAAAAGGGCGACCCGGCAATTCTTGGGCAAATCATTCGCGGCGGTTTGGCGAAAATGAACGAGGCACGCTGCAGCGTGATTGGCGGCCACTCGATCCGCAACGAGGATATGTTGTTCGGCTATGCGGTCACGGGCTTGATTAATCCACAGCGCGTGTGGCGAAATGTTGGCGCGCGCGAAGGCGATGTGCTGCTCTTCACAAAGCCCCTCGGGACAGGCGTGATCACCACCGCCCTAAAAAAGGATCGCGCGACAGAGGAATCGCTGGCGGCTGCGGTTTTGGCGATGACTACGCTGAACGCATCTGCGGCGGCCGCGTTGCAGGAAATCGACGCGAAGTCTGCTGGTGCGCCAAGCATTCACGCGGTCACCGATGTCACCGGTTTCAGCCTGCTGGGTCACGCGCGTGAGATGGCGCTGGGTGATCCAGCGCGTGGAATTGCAGCGGTGTCCTTTCAAATTGACCACCAGGCCTTCGACTATTTCCCTGGTGCGGTCGAAGCAGCGCGCGAAGGCCATCTCTCCGGCGGGCTCAAGAACAATCGCGCTTTTGTGAGTGACTGCGCCAATTTCGCGCCGAACGTTGCGCCAGAGTATCAAGATCTTCTCTTCGATCCGCAAACTTCGGGGGGCCTGCTGGTCGCAATCGCTCCGGAGGCCGCGGAAAGTGCGGTCGCCGCTTTGCAGCGTCACAGAGTTGCGGCGCGACAAGTTGGCAGAGTGGTTGCCAAGCGTTCTCCGCTTCTTGCGGTGTCCTGAAGTGCTTGTGACTCTGCTAATCCGGTAAACTCCCCGCATGGATACCATCACTCACGGAATCGCCGGCGCGCTTATCGCCAAGGCTGCTTTTCGCGGGCAAGACATGCTCGGCGGAAAGCCGGTGAATCATGGGCGAATCATTACCTGGTCCTTGATGCTGGGCGCGATCTTTCCGGACTCCGACGTGTTGCGCGAATTTTTCTCGCACAACAGTCTCCTCATCCTGACCTGGCATCGCAGCATCACGCACTCGCTGGTTTGTCTCCCTATCTTCGCGGTGGCTCTCGCCGCGCTGACGCACTGGTTTGTGCGCTGGCGAAAATGGGACGCGCCTTCCTTTGGCGCGCTGGTCGGCATCTATGGCGTCGGCATTCTCAGCCACATTCTTCTCGACCTGGTGACCTCCTTCGGCACGATGGTCTGGTCGCCGATGAAATGGTCGCGTCCGGCGTGGGATCTCATTTTCATCATCGATTTCACGTTGACCGGGATTCTGCTGGTGCCCCAGATTGTCGCCTGGGTCTACGCGAAAAAAGAAGGCTTGCAGCGGCGCGCGCTCGGAAGCTGGATCGTGTTCGCGGCAGGCGCCGTTGGGGTCGCCGCTATTGGGATATCCGTCGCCGCGCCCGTTTCCGTGCAGGCGATTCTCTCCGCGATTGTCATACTCGCCGCCATGTTCCTTTTGCCCGCGGTTCGCCAGTGGGGTTTGCGGGTGCGCCCGGCGTCGTGGAATTTGACGGGTTTATTGATGGCGCTCGTCTATATCGGTGCCGCGGCTTATGCGCATAACGTCGCGCTGGAACGCGTCGACGAGTTTTCGTCGTCGTTGCGCCTCGACGTACAATCGCGAGGCGCTCTTCCTTTCCCGCCGTCGTTATGGCACTGGGATGGTTTGGTCCTCACACCGCGCGGAGTCTACGAACTCCGCTTGAATCTCGGCGGCGAAACTAAGGTCCAGGCCGCCCCCGCCGGCCAAGAGGCAGATTCATCCTTGAGCTACCGCTTTTATCCCGACGCCGCCCCCAATCCCTACATCGAAACCGCCAAACGCCTGCCGGAAGTTCAGACGGTTCTATGGTTCGCCCGTTTTCCGGTAACGCGCTTTCACAAAGAGGGCGCTGACGCAGTCGTCGAAATATCCGATTTGCGCTTTCCCCAAATGAGGCCCGACCGGCCATCGTCCTTCACCTACAGAGTGCGTCTCGCCGCCGACCAAACAGTGCTGTCGCAAGGCTGGGCCAGGCCGAGGTAACACAACTTCAGTCTTATCGCAGAGCGCAGCTTTATGCGCGGAAACACAGAGTCAACGTGAAGGTTTGCTGTCCGCGGGATGGATCACCACTTGGCGGTGCTCGCCGATGCCAACGCTTTCCGTCCGCACACCCGGCATGTCCTTCAATGCAAGGTGCACGATACGGCGTTCGCGCGAGGTCATCGGATTCAACCGGAACGGCTGCTTGGAGGTTTGCACACGCTCGGCAGCCACTTTCGCGGTCATGCGCAGTTCTTCAAAGCGCAGCGCGCGATAGCCGCCACAATCGACGTGAATCTTTTCGTGGTGCTCCGGCTCGAGACGCAGAGCGCGAAAGGCCAGATGCTCGAGAGCCTTTAATACGTCCGCACCACGCTCCAGCAGAATTTCTTTGTCCCGGCCGTCCACATCGGCGAGTACTTCTGCGTCGCTGCCGGCTTCCGGCGCCGCCACGGTCACGGTGACCTTCAATTGCAATCCAGCCGCGCGAACAACCTTCTCCAGAAAATCGCGCAGGGCATCCGCTGCGGCTTGCCGATTCAGTTTGCCGTCCTGAATAAGTTCCTGAGCCATGACCTCAAGCAATCAAACAGCATGGAATGAGCTGCGGGGCCCGTTTGCGATTGCGTTACTGCTTTTTATTTTTGCTTCTCTTGCCTTGTGCCTGGCTCGCCGGCGGCGCTGGCAGCGGATGCGTGCGGTTTAACCACCATTGCTGCGCCACTCCGACCAGACCACTCGTAAGAATATACACAGCTAGGCCGCTCGGATACGGAATAACCACAAACATTGCAGCCATGCCGATCGGCATGAACTTCATCATCGCCTGCTGTTGCGGGTCGGTCGCGGTCATCGGCGTCATCTTGGACGCCAGGTACATAGAGAGCCCCATCAGAATCGGCAGGACGAAATAAGGATCTTTTGCCGAAAGGTCTTTAATCCACCCAAACCAGGGAGCATGGCGCATTTCAATCGTGCCCTGTAAAGCTCGGTACAACCCAAACCAGATCGGCATCTGCAATAGCTGTGGAATGCAGCCGCCCACCGGATTAATTCCTTCGCGGCTGTACACCGCCATCACTTCTTTGTTCATCTCCGCCTTGCGCGGATCCCGCATGGAGTATTTCTTATATTTGTCCTGGATTTGCTTGATTTCCGGCGCCACCCGCTGCATCTTCAACGACGTCTTGTATCCGGTATATTTCAGCGGAAACAAAAGCATATTGATGATCAGCGTCAAAACGACGATCGCCCAGCCCCAGTTCGGAATGTAGTTGTGCAACCACTTCAATGCGTGAAACAGCGGGTCCGCGATAAACTCAAACCACCCAAAATTAACCAGCGCGTTGAGCGGCGGCTTGATTTTCTTGAGTTCATCGTAATCCTTAGGGCCAACATAAACACGCAATGCCAGTGGCTGTGCCGAACCCGCAGTCTGGATTTGCGGGACGGGTTCTTCCGTGTCTTTGCCGTCGACCTGAACAGTGTGGGTATCCTTCCAATAGCGGACCTGCAGAGTGCCAGGCAGTGCGCTAGTCGGCGGAAGGAAAGCCGCGGTGAAGTAGCGGTCCTGGATTCCAGTCCAGTCCTTGCCGCCCTGCCACACTCCGTGCGGCCACTTCTCCGGCCCCTCCAGCTTCTTGGCCATGATGTTGCTGAGCTTGCCGTTTTCGTCGTAGTAGTCAGAGACCGTGTCGATAGGCGACGGATTTAGTACCGTTAAATCGCCGAAGCCGCCCAGCCAGCTTATTCCGATAGCTTCCGGTGCGCCGTTGAACTTCGCCGAAGTCTCGACGCGCACTACATACGTATGATCGAAGTGCAAGCGTTTGGTGACTTCCAGGTGGCCGTCGCTCCAATTGACTTCCGCGTCGGCTGGCGCGTGCAGAGTGCTCGCTGGGGTGGAAACTTGATATAGCGCGCTGTTCGCTGCGGATTCCTGCTGTTCATCGTTCAAGGCCACCGCAAACGGCCATCCGCCAGTCTGCTGCGCGGCGTCGGCATGCACTAAATCGAGAATGCGCGGCGGCTTCGAGTCGTCCGTATATTTTTTTAGCTGCCAGCTCTTCACCACCGCGCCGCGGTTTGAGAACTCCACGCGATAGAGGTCATTCTCTACCACAATGGTGCGTTCTTGCGTGTCGCCCTTTGGCGGGATTGCAGCTTCCGCGACGCCCGAGGCACTTGCGATCGCTCCCCTGGAGGTTGACGCGCCAGTGGTCGCAGAGCCGGCAGAGCTCGCAGGGTTGGTTCCAGGAACAGCAGGTGCCGCCTGCCCTGGGCGGTTGGCCTGCGGCAGATTCGTCGGCGGCTTCGGCCCAAAAAATTTTGCCCACGCCAAAATCACTACGAGGGAAAGGAGTGAGGCCACCACAATGCGCAACTCGTGCGTTAACTTGAACTTCTTCTCCGGTTCGGTCACGAATGCGCCTCGTTAGGTGTGGCTGTACTTGGTTGAGAGTCTCGCCAGGTTTCCGGCACGGGATCGTACCCAAACCTGCCGGATAGCGGATGGCAGCGAAGCAACCGTTTGAGCGCCAGCCACGACCCGCGCGCCACGCCAAAACGCTCGACCGCCTCGTACGCATACATCGAGCACGTGGGCTCAAACCGGCAGCTTCCGCCCACGAACAGCGACAAATACGCCTTGTAAAATCGCAGTGCTCCGAGCGCGAGGCGCACGCCGCCGCTTCGCGTCGTGCTGCTTACGCGGTCGGCATGAGGCGCAGCAAATCCGCGGTCAGCGACGCAAACTCCGCCTTCGCCACGTTGCTCTTCGGGTGTATGACGATGTCCCATCCTGCAGGTATCTCCAGACGATGGCAGCGCACGATTTCCCGCACGCGCCGCCGGATGCGATTGCGCAGCACCGCGCCGCCAAGTGCCTTCTTGATGCTGAATCCAAAGCGGCTGTGCGGCAATTGGTTCGCGCGAAAAAAAACGGTGAAATGGGAATTGGAGCGGCGCTTCCCGGCCCGGTATACGGCGTCAAACTCTCCGCGCCGCACCAGCCGCGCCTCGCGCGGAAAATCCAGGCGACCGGCGCTATTCGGGAGTGAGCCGATGACGGCCCTTCTTGCGGCGTGCCGCAAGCACTCTGCGGCCTCCGGCGGTCTTCATGCGCGAACGGAAACCGTGCGTCTTGGCGCGCCGGCGCTTGCGCGGTTGATACGTGCGCTTTGGCAAAACAATCCCCCTTATATTCTACGGATCGCAGCCTCACAAATTTCAGGCCGCATCCCACAAGCCGCATCCGCGGCTCTCTGCGAATCAGTTAGTGTAAGCGACCCGCGCGCACACGGTCAAGAAAGCAGGCTGAATCCCTCGGTGTCTGAGTGCTAAAACGAAGATGTCCGGTAACCCGACTTCCATGATAGCTCTTTGTCAAAAGGGCGAAGCTCTTCCCCCAGGATCGGAAGTGTGATCGATCGTTGTGAAATGAGTAACATCTTGCTCAGGCACTGCAAGTGGAGTTTATACAACCACTCCGCATCACGGCAAGAACGCCGGAGGGGAAGCGCAGCTAGTTAACAATTACTTGAACGGTCTTCGAATGGTTGAGATTACCCGACGTGCCAGTTAGCGTGAGCGAATACGTTCCTGCCGGCGTACCTCCGGAACTCACGGGCATCACCGTGAGCATCGCCGTTTTTGTCACTCCGCCGTAAGACCCAGTTATGGTCACCGGCGTGGAAGTGGCAACGGACCCGGTGCTTACGGTGAACGTTGCACTGGCTTCTCCGGCCGTCACTGTCACGCTGGCAGGCACAGTCGCCGCAGCGCTGTTGCTAGAAAGAGATATCGGCGCCCCGCCATTCGGAGCTAGCTGATTTAGCGTGACCTGGCCGGTAGCAGTTCCGCCTCCGTTGATGGTGCTTGGGTTCAGCATTATCGAATACAATGCCGCCGGGCCGAGCCCGCCACCCGCGTAGCGGCCGCCGCAGGAATACGCGCAAAGCGACAGCGCGACCACCGCGGCCGTTTTTGCGAGACGCAGTCGCGGCTCAGAACTCCATTTTCGCCCGAAAAATCCTAGTAACGCTGCAAGCACGGCCACACACGCCAGCCGCAATGCCCATGCGTACGACGGTAATCGCAGAGGCGAGGTTCGAGGCAAGTCCGGTAGTGATACCATGCTTCGCGCCGTCGTCGTCAAAGTGACCGTGGCCGTTGCCGTGTTTGTACCGTTCAGCGTCAACACCGAAGGTGAAACACTGCAAGTCGCTCCCGCTGGCGCACCCATGCAACTCCATGTCACAGTCTGATTGAATCCGTTCTCCGGTGCCGCAGACAGAGTAAAAGTTGCTGTTTGTCCTGCGGCTATCGTCTGGCTGAGTGGGGATACGGAAACCGTGTAGTCGGGAGTCCCGCCGCCTCCTGATAGAGACTGGAGTGCCGGAACCAAATCCAAGCGGCCGTGACCCATGCCCGTTTGAGTTAGTGGCGCCGCATTTGCTGTCGCTGTAGCGGACTCAGATTCGGTGATGGCGGTCCTGAGGGCGTGCAACAGCCCTGCGCCCCCCGAAACAAAAGGAGCGCTGAAAGAAGTGCCCCAGCCCGATGCGTACGTACTGTACGGGTAGGTAGTGACAATCTGTTCGCCCGGTGCCGCCACCCATACGATGGAGTCTCCATAATTCGAGAACGATGACCGCGTGCCATCGGTGGACGTCGTTGATCCCACCGAAGCCACACCCATCACATCGCTTTGCAGCGCCGCAGGATACACAATCTCCTGCGCGCCATCGTTTCCGGCTGAAGCCACGCACGTCAGGCCGAGCTGGTTCGCATAGTCGAGTGCGTTCTTCAATTCCGTAGACGAAGTCTTCGTATCGAAACTCATGTTGATGACGTTGGCGTTGCCTTGCTGCACCGCGTAGTAGATCGCGCGTAAAATATCCGACAGATTCGCTTTCCCGTCCGATTTGAATGTCTTCAACGGTAGAAGTTCGGCAGTCGGCGCTACCAGGTGGATAATTCCCATCACCATGGTGCCGTGGCCGAACGCTGCGTATTGGTTTGTGTCTAGAAAGGTGGCGGTGGACTGGTCCAATATCGCTGCGCTCTCTTGATTTACCTGCGCCGGCCCAGAACAGGTCGTTGTGCAACTCGGCGTCGGGGAACCCGAAGGCAAGTCATTCATTTCTGAAGCGCCCGGCTGATTCCTGGTGAAGTCGTAGCCCTGCAGCAAAACGCTTTTCAGCACCGGGTGATTGGGGTCCACCCCGGTATCAATATCGGCGACGATGCCTGCGCCAGTCACCTTGAAGTCGCTCTGTGCGGTCTGCACCTCTACAACGCCGGCCGCAGGCTGGTTTACATAGGAATTCCAGGCGGTCGTTGTAGAGCCTGCAGGATAGACGACCGGAGTTCGATCCGACATCAGTGTCGGATCCAGCGGAGTGGGAACTACATTCAGCCCCCCGACCAGACTCAATACTTGGTCCACCTCCGCGTCAACGAACCCGGCCACGCCGTTTAGAAGTGTGAGGAGGTTCGCTAGGGGAAGGGGCGTCGTCACGAGAAACAGTTGCCCCAAGCTACCGTCTAGGTTCCCTACCACTGTACAAGTGGTGGGAAGCAGGCAAAGAGTCTGAAGTGCTGAAAGGTTAGTCGTTCGAACGATGACTCCGGTGTCTGCCCTCGCCGAAGTCACGAATGAAAAGAATACAATCAGGCCCGCCAGCCACATTCGGCATCTCATGGCGCAACTTTCCTCGAACCCATGCTCGTCAGCAGCAAGCGCATTGTTTCTCCGTCCTGCGTGTCGCAGGAGATGATCAGCACTCTTTGCCGCCTCCGAGTACACTCTTCTCCCCTCCACCAGAGGACAGCGGCTGGCCCGTACTCATGGGTGTGCGACGTTGATTTATTTCGGAACATATAGGTGATTTGGAGCCTGTGGAAGATGGGAGTTTCCTGATTTCTCGGTAAGGTAAAGCCCTGAATAGGCCTGGTCCGCGCCGGCCGCTTTTGAAATCGCCGGTCAGCCATGCGATTAGGACCCTAAGCCGATTATTGTGGAACGTGCGACGCAGAAGCGGGAGGCAACGCTGCTGTACAGTGTATTCACTATCCGGAATTCAGGATAAAACCGAATGGATGAACGACGGAAATGTGCCGAACATCGTTTCCATCCCCTGCGAGGTGGTAAGCGATGAAAACGGTGAACTTACCAAGAGCTAGCCAGTGCGAAAACCGGAAGGCTTCGATTTTCGGCGCTGCGTGTCTCAATGTCAGTCTATTTCTGGCACTGCTGTGCGTGCTCTCAATCCCCACCTGGGCGCGTACGTCGCAACAGGAGCAGTCTAGAGAAAAACTTGGCTCCTTGACGAGTCTGGGAGAAGTCTATGTGAACGATTCGCCCATTTCCGTCATGTCCACCGTTTCTTCCGGCGCCAAAATTCGCACCGGGGAATCAGGCGAGGCGACACTTGCCGTGGCCGGAAAAGTCACCCTCAAGATTCGTCCGCTCAGTCAGGTCGTACTATCCGGAAACGAACAGTACACCGCCGAATTGGAGAAAGGCACGGTTCTGTTGAATTCGGTTCCCGGCTCGGACGGATTGATCGTGCGGATTGGGAACTACATTGTTGTCCCCTCAGTTAAATCAATAGCGACCGCCTTAAGAGTCACTAAAGCGCAGGACGGTTCTTTCCTCGTTTATTGCTTGGACGGCAGGATTGGCGTTCTCACGGTGGAAGGCGAGTCCGGGCAGCTTCTGCAAGCGGGGCAGTCGCTGACCGTTTCGGCGAAGTCTGAGCTGCTGGCATCCTCGTCCACGCTGAAATCAAAAGGGCATTCTCATACGCGCTGGATTCTTCTCGGTCTGGCAGGCGCAGCGGGGGCCGGTGCTGCGGTCGCGTTGGCGCACCGCGGAGGAAACCAAACGGTGACGCTTCCATAGCACCCAACGCTCTTGGCTCTATTTGGCGGAAGAAACGGTATCAACAAAAATCCGGAGCGTTTGAATTCGCGCCCTCTTCAGCAACGAGCGCCCACGGGAGATTTCTCTGCGCCGCCGCAAAATCGCATCAGGACTTAGGTGTCGCAGAATTCGAAAGCCGGAAGACGACAGCTACATCCATCTCAGTTTCCACTGGCTGGCCAGCCAGCTTGGTTTGCGTATACTGCCACTGCCGAACCGCATTCACGACCGCTGCCTGAAGAATCGCCGGGCCACTCATGGGTTGCAAGCTTTTCACTGTCCCATACCGGTCCACAACGGCGTGCAACTTCACCGTGCCCTGAATGCCTTGTCGCTTTGCTTCCTCCGGATAAACTGGCACCACTCGTGAGAGCAAGTGTCCGAGCTCCAGACTGGCTCCCTGTTTTTGTTTCTTCGAACCACGTTCATCCGCACGAAGCGACGGGTATGGATCAGTCAGTACGGAAACTTCCCCGGTCACCTGCACCGCTGTCACCGGCTGTTTCACAAGCGTTGCAGCAGACGCGGCTTCTTTCAGTGGCGGGAGCGAATTTGCCGCCACTTGGCTGGCGGAACTTTCCACGGATTGCTTCGGCTCCGTGCTGGCTATGCTTTCGGGAACCTTCGTTGTCAGATTCTCTGACAGAGAATTCTCCGCTTGCGGCGCGGCAGTGGTGACGCGAGGGCTTGACGCCGTGCGCTTAATGCCGTGCATCACCGGAAGCGCAATTGCCGCCCGCGTCTTGGAGCGATGGGCACGGCTCTCCGTTGGCGGGAGCTCGAGTTCGTGCTGCCGCGGGTTGCGCTCCTCCGTTTTCTGCGGGTGAATGTCCGGGGCGTTGGTGGGAGACAAGGGAGCTTTCTCTGCATTTGGCTTGTCTACATTCGGCGCGCTCTGCGCTACGTAACCACCCTTTTCTGTGTGAACACTAGGTAGGGTCGCAATCCCTGCTATGGCAAGTGCAATTACGACTGCCGAAGTTAATATGGCAGAAGGTCCGACGTATCCTCTTGTTCTTGCACCTGAAGTTAGTGGATCGAATACGGGCTTTTGCGCGAATCCAGGTTCGATCTTCGGCGGGGATTTCTGTGACGCGGCGTGGGATGCTTCGATCGGGCTGGGTGTCTTTTCAGGGCCCCGGCCTGCCAACGCAGGCCAGGAGGACGCCGCTATTGCCACCGGGTGCTCATTAACCACACCGTTTGAGGGGGCATCTGCCGGGATAGGTATTCTCATCCTGGGCAGTTCGCGTCCCTCCTGGTGTATGATACGCGCTTGCGGAAGCCTAAAGGCCTTTTCTTGAGCTTTAACCGGCAATTCGTCTCGACGAATCCGCAGGGCGATCCTAGAGCGCGCCTCGTCCTTCAGATTCACGAATCGTATCCCCGCCTCTCTTTTCGATTCACTCAGCCAGGCAATCTGCCCGGAAACTTCTAGCGAGTCCTTCGAATCCGCGAAATGAATCCGAATCGTGGGAAGGTCATCCTTGGCCAGCCTCACGGCTACAATAAGGGCAAGTCCGCTCTCGCTAATATTCAAGAGCATACCGGCGTTGTTCGGGCCCACTTCAACGTGACTCAAAGGCATGATTGGGCGACGGGGATGAACACGTCGTTCGCAAAATTGGGCCGAAGCGCCTCGGATTGCTGGTTCGTCGGTACTTAGGGGAATTGATTCAGGGAAAGACTCCGTCACAGGTCCAGCGGACCGATTAGTAAGGATCTTGGTCTCTTCATGCGGTCCCGGCGCGAGTTTGCTCGTGTTCACAAAGGTGAGGGGAGTAAAAGGGTTTGGCAAGGAAACCACGGGTGCTGTTGCTTTTGCATCACTGGCAGAGCGGAGAAATGCGTACAATTCAGGCTCCGGCGCAGGCCTCGATCTTTCGAGGGCAAGCCAATTCCTGATGACTCTACGCGTCTCCTCGGGCAAGCCGACGAGTCTTATACCTACCGTCTTGCCGGACCCACTTTTCCACTTGATCTGTCCAATGGCTTCGATCCAACCACCGGCTCCTGGCAACTGAATCCGCATTTTTAGAGGACTGTCGCCACGCAGAACCATTGCGGCAGACATTCCTATTCCGTCCTCTGTCATGTTGTAGACGACCCCTCCGTTGACATTCTCTATGTCCGCGTAGAGGGGAGGGTTAACTGCCGTGCGTGTCTTGTCCCGCCGTTCTGCGAGCGCAGTCGCGTTTTGCGCGCTGTCTTGTTTTCCCAGCATGCCCTTTGCCTGTTGATGAGAGCTTTATGAATGGCCCGCCATCAATCACTTAATCATAGGTTCGCGCCATTTCACGTACAATCAGGTAAAACCCTGCAAGCGTTCTGTGCCCGAGAAAACGGAGGCGCCACTCATTTGGACGATTAACGCGCTTGCCGGAAAACTGGGTTCCGGTACCCTCATGTAGAGCGCAACTGGGTGTATCACTTTTCCCCGCGCTATAGCCTACCCACCGTCAAGAACGCGGGCAAATCAGCCTTTCTTGGCTCGGTATTCGTCGTACGCCGCCAAATAGCGATCCACGTCTTTGCGCAACAGATAGTAAGGGGTCGAAAGGCGCAGCTTCGAGGGGTCGCCACCGCGAATGCGGATCTTTTTGGTCTGCCACAGCCAGTTTTCCAGGTCCATCCTCTTTAGCCCTGGCACGTTCACCGTCGCGATGCCGCACCGCAGCGTGGCATCGGGTGAAGTCCACGACTCCGCCCCGCGCTTGACCATCTCGCCGAGAATGTAGTCGGCTGTCTCGCGGTGCCGCTTCTCAATGCGCTCCATTCCAATGTCGTTCGCCAGCTTGATCGAGCCGCGCAAGCCCCACAACGCTGGCACGTTCGAGCTGCCGATGCGCTGAAAGCGTTCTGCCCGAATCTTCGTGTCGTCCCAGCCTTCCGTCGCAATGGTGTTCCAGACGCGATCGATCACTTCATCGCGCACGTACAAGAATCCCGATCCTTTAGTGGACTGCAACCATTTGTGCGGGCTCGACGAGTACATGTCGCAGCCGAGTTCGTGCAGATTCAGCGACATCATGCCCACGACGTGCGCCCCGTCCACGGCGGACAAGATACCCTTCGATCTCGCCAGCGCACACAGTTCCTTAGCCGGCAGCACCACCCCTGTAGCAGTCGTGATGTGGCTAAAAAAGAGCACGCGAGTTCTCGGCGTGATCGCGTCGCTAAACAGATTGAGCACCGCAGTAGCATTCGGCACCGGTTTCGGCAAAGTGATCTTCTTCGCCACAATGCCATAGCGTTTGGCGCGTAGGTCCCACGGATGCTCGCCGCCCGGATGCTCCTGGTCGGTCATCAGCACTTCGTCGCCGGCCTTCAAGTCCACGCCATTCGCGATGTAGCTGTTCGCCTCCGTGGCATTGCGCAGCAGCGCAATCTCATCCCGTTTGCAGCCGACAAACGCAGCCAGCGGATCGCGAAACTCGTTCCACGCCGCATAGCCCCAAATCGGGTAATCCTCCGGATCGCTCTGCGCCATCTTCTCCGTCTCGTTGTAGCCATCGAAGATGGCCCGCAACACCGGCGCAGGGGAAGATCCCACTGTTCCATTGTTCA
>WNEZ01000988.1_pt1 | contig 23383 bp, 24 predicted proteins | sample 5400521 | NCBI WGS metagenome assembly WNEZ01 (sample SAMN13153339, study PRJNA577476) | soil metagenome | isolation source: 120 cm saprolite under Douglas fir tree site 2 hole 1 replicate 1 | place: USA:California | collected 2015-04-18
GAGATCACGTGCACGGGGGAGCCACCCGTGGGGGTACCAGATCGCTGGCACGGGCATGAGGTGATCGTGCGGAGCGCCGAGGCGCCGGCGAGTGCCTGAAGTACCTCTTTCTCAGGGGCCCCCGCCGAGTCGAAGACTCGGTGGGGTGGAATTTACGCCTCAGAGCAAGGTCCGCGAGGTTCTGAACCGGCTCGGGGACCGGGGCCGGGAGGTCCTCCTCGCACACGGCTACGACGTCGGCGAGGGTTTTGTGGACATCCTGTCCCAATATCAGACCTTGCAACACGCCGCCCAGACCGAACGTCTGAGGGACCTGGAAGGCCTGATGTCTACGTTGAATTCCCCCAATAACGCATAGGCATTTACACACATATGACTGTTCCAAATACGCTGCACGCGGTGTAGCATCCGCAACCAGATCCAGAGCTGGTTCGTTATAGAAGTCAAGGAACACGTCATTGCAAAAGCCAAAGCTGGAACCAGACAACGGAAAGTGCGCCTGCGGTCGCCGCCTGAAAGACGCATCGATCTACGTTTATCGCTCCAACACCGATCGTTACCTTTTCCATCGCTGCGAATGCGGAGCGGAGTGGACCGAGCACCAGACCGACATCGATCCCAGGGATCCGGTCAGCTCGGATGAGGTTCTCGAGGTGCACAAGCGCCTCGCCAAGTTCGAAGGCTCGATCTCAGAGCTTCTGGAGCGCCACACCGCATAGCCTCCTGTCGAGCACGGCCTCGTAGTCTCCCCGCCCGCACATGTATGCGCGAAAAGCCGTCACCAGCGGTAGATACCCGGATCCCACCAACCGGCTATACGGCGTGGCGCCGCGGTTCCCTTGCTCGTGGCGACCGGTGTCTGCGAAGCGCAACTGCTCCTGAATGCCACGCCGGCGAGGCAGTCGTTCCAACCATCGGACCAGCCGATCGAGCCGACCAGCACGCCCGACATCGTGATCGTGATCGTGAACGCTGTACAAAGGCTGTTCGGTAGCCGCTAGCCGATCCTCGCGGCGTCGGCGGGTCGTCCGCCAACCGGGACGTCGACCGCAAACAGAGCGCCTGCGAGCTCGCCGGAGCTGTCCAGGCCTGTGAAGGCGCTCGTGATGAACATCCTCGGTTCGTCACGACCGAACAGGCATACGCTCGACGGCTGCCGCGTCGGCACCTGGATCGTCTCCGCCAGGCTCCCGTCGGGCCGGTATCGCCTCACCTCGGATGCACCCCACACGGCCACCCATACGTCGCCCTGGTCGTCCACCGACATGCCATCGGGAAACTCACGGCCCTCTTCCACCTCGGCGAACGTTGCCCGCCCGCTGAGCGCACCGGATTCGGGGTCGACATGAAATCGATCGATGCGCCCTCGCGCTGAGTCGGTGAAGTACATCGTCGTCCCGGCGGCGTCGAAGGCCGGACCGTTGGAGATGGTGACGCGGTCCAGCACCCTGGTCACGCTCCCGTCGCGGTCCACCCGATACAGGGAGCCGGCGTCGGGTGTGAAGTCGAATGCCATGCTGCCCGCCCAAAATCGCCCGGCCGGATCGGCGCATGCGTCGTTCATCCGCATCCTCACGGGCTTGCGGTCCTCCGGCCGGTCGAGCCACTCGAGCCGTCCATCGCGGCGAAGAATCGCGATTCCTGTCCCGCATGCGGCGACCCACTCATCATCCGCGCCCTCCAGCGCCGCCACCGCTCCGAGCGGTACATCGAGCTTCGCGAGCTGCCGTAGCGGTCCACGCGTCTTGGGATCCGCCTCGAGCAACCGGCCGGTTGGGATGTCGACCAGCACAACACGGTCGTCGAACCAGCGGCCGCCCTCTCCGAGCTCGAGCCGGTCCGGTCCCCACGTGATCAGTCGCGAGGCGTCGACAGCAATCCCCATCGCGCGAGCCGTTCGCGGAGCCTCGCGGTCGGAACCTCGTCAAGAGGCGAAGTGGGCGGAGCCGGCCACGGCTCGCAGATGCCCTGCAGATGAAGCGCAGCCTTGATCGCGGCCGGGAACACGCCGCCTCGAAGCGCCATGACGACCTCGATCAAAGCGTCCTGGGCAGCACGCGCGGATTCCCAATCGCGATGCTGGATGGCGTCGAAGATCCGGACGACCCAGCTCGGGGCAATGTTCGCCGCACCGCAAATCGTGCCGGCGCCGCCCATCGCCATCGAGGCGAGGAGCATGGAGTCGCTGCCCGTGAAGATTCGAAAACGCGGCAGGTCGCGCGTGGCGACGCACACGTTCTCGAAGTACTCGAAGTCGCGGCTTGAATCCTTGATGCCCGCGATCGAACCCTCGCGGGCGAGCTCGGCCACGGCCGTCGGCTCGGATACGACCTTCGTGAACTGCGGGATGTTGTAGAGGAACAGCGGGATCTTGCTCTCGGTGGCGAGGCGGCGGTAGAAAGCGAGCACGGTGGCCTGGTCGGTCGGGTAGTAAAAGGGCGGCGCCACCAGGGCTGCATATGCGCCGAGGCGCGCGGCTGCCGCCACCTCCGCGCGCGCGCCCTCGAGGTGAGGCTGCGCCACACCGCAGATCACCGGCACCCGACCGGCAGCCGCTTCGACAACGCACCTCAGCACCTGCCATCGCGTCCGTTCGCCCAGTGATGCACCCTCACCGGTCGAGCCAAGTGGCAGCAGCCCGTGCACGCCCCCCGCGATCACGTGCTCGACGAGTCGCTTGATGCCGGCCTCGTCCGCGCTGCCGTCGCGATGCAATGGCGTGACAAGGGCCGGCACCACCCCCGAAAGCTCCTCGATCGGGATCACCGTCATAGGCTACTCTGGCCTCGATGATCTATCGCCGGAGCGGGCGCAGCGGGCTCTTGCTTCCGGCTCTATCAGTTGGCCTGTGGCAGCGCTTCGGCGGCGACGCTCCTTCAGACGAGAACCGTGCGATCCTCCGGCGGGCGTTCGAGCTGGGCGTCACCCACTTCGACCTGGCCAATAACTACGGGCCGCCGTACGGCTCGGCCGAGACGAACTTCGGGCGCATGCTCAAGGCCGACCTGGCAGGGCATCGTGACGAGCTCGTCATCTCCACCAAGGCGGGCTGGGACATGTGGCCGGGGCCCTACGGCGACTTCGGCTCTCGGAAGTACCTGCTCGCCAGCCTGGATCAGAGCCTGGCGCGCATGGGAATCGAATACGTCGACATCTTCTACCACCATCGCCCTGACCCCGAGACTCCATTGGAAGAGACGATGGGCGCGCTAGCCACCGCGATACACCAGGGTAAGGCCCTGTACGTCGGCATCTCGCAATACCAGCCGGCAGCCACGCGCGAGGCCGTGGCGATTCTCAAGAGCATGGGCGTCCACCTGCTCATCCATCAGCCGGTGTACTCGATGCTCAATCGCTGGATCGAGCCTGAGCTGCTGGACGTGCTCGAGCAGGAGGGGGTGGGCTGCATCGCGTTCTCGCCGTTGGCCCAGGGCATGCTGACCGACCGGTATCTGCAGGGCGTGCCGGCCGGTTCTCGCGCGACCCAGGGAGGCTCGCTCAACACGGAAACGGTGAATCAGAACATGGAACGGATACGGGCTCTGCATGAGATCGCAAAGCGCCGCGGCCAGAAGCTCTCCCAGATGGCGCTCGCGTGGGTGCTGCGCGACCCGCGCGTCACGTCCGCGATCGTCGGGGTCAGCAGCGTGGCCCAGCTCGAGGAGAACATCGGCGCCCTCGACAACATGAAGTTCACACGCGAAGAGCTCGCCGAGATCGACCGTATAACTAGGTAGGCTTGCGGGCGAGCACCAGGATGTAGGCCGAGCTCAGCTTTACGCTCCCATCTCGCGATTCATTCATTTCCTCGACAAGGCGCTTCTTCGCGCTGAGCACCTCTTGGTACGTCTCAGGCGGCAGCATCGCCTTCAAAGCGCTCTGCGGCGCGTTGGTCACCTCCCAGAACTTGACGAAGTCCTCAATCGAACCCGACTCAAACGAGAGACTGCGATGCGCGACTTCGATCGACTGCGCAAACTCGCCAAGGCGCCTCCGCGCCTCCTGTTCTTCGCCCCACAAGAACGGCCAAGGCAGCTCGAATGCGGGGTGTGCTGAGAAGGAGGCCACCACTTTTGAAAGCCGCCCCAGGTAGCCGTCCGGGCTGTAGTTGGCCATCGCCACCACGCCGCCGGGTTTCGCCACGCGAAACATCTCGGCAGCCACGAGCTGTGGCTGTGGTGCGAACATCGCACCGAACACGGAGGCAACAATGTCGAAGCTTGCGTCTGCGAACAGCAGGTTTTCTGCGTCCGCCTCGGACCATTCGATGGTCAACCCGGCGGCCGCCGTGCGGGCACGGCCGAGCTCGACCATCTTCGGGGTGATGTCGGTGGCTGTAACCTTGGCGCCGCGCCTTGCCGCGGCGAACGCGAAGTTGCCGTTACCCGCGGCGACGTCCAACACGCTCGTGCCCGCCTCGATCGCGCACACGTCCGCGAGAGCCTGTGCGTGAGGTTCGAGCACCTCCGCGACCCTCGAGTAGTCGCCGAGCGACCACATCCACCGCTGCCCTTCCTTTAGCCGGTCGTAAGCGGCGCTCAAGCGCTGTTCAGTCGGTCAATGAGCTGGCGCAGCCGCCCAAAGTGGCTCCGATCGAAGTCGAGCTTCAGCCGCGGTAGGTCGGGCACGTCCCCGTCCTGACGCTCGCCGCTAGAGGCAGTTGTCCGCTCAATCGGCTTGCGCAGGATGTCGCTGAACTCCTGCGTGAGCTGAGCGATCTTCTCGTCGGAGATGTCTGCGTTCAGCCTCAGGATGAGCTTGCCGTCGACGTACCGCTGCGAGTGATAGATGCGATAGAAGCGCTGAATGTGGTCGACGGCGTCGTCGATCGACTCCGTCAGGTGGTAGAGCTCAACATCCTCACGATCGATATAGCCACGTGTAAGAAGCGATTCGCGCAGCGTCCTGTCGATCTCGGGCCAGTAACCCGTTCCCGGGGCCTCGAGCATCACGATGGGGTGCAGGTCGCTCTTGCCGGTCTGGCTCAGGGTCAGAAGCTCGAACAGCTCGTCCAGGGTCCCGAAGCCACCTGGGAAGAGCACGAAAGCCTCGGCCTCCTTGATGAACATGAGCTTCCGCGTGAAGAAGTACTTGAAGTTGATGAGCTTGGGGTCGGAGGCGATGAACGGGTTCGGCTTGGCCTCGAAGGGAAGGACGATGTTGACGCCGAACGAGCTCTCCTGGCCCGCTCCCTCGTTCGCGGCGCTCATGATCCCGGGCCCCGCGCCGGTCACCACCATCCATCCCGCTTCCGCCATCCGCAGCCCGAGCTCCTTCGCCAGCTGGTAGTTCGGATCGCCGGGTGGCGTCCGGGCCGAGCCGAAGACGCTCACCTTCTTGCGGTCTCGATACTTCGAGAACACGTTGAACGCGTAGCGCATCTCTTTCACGGACGCGTTGATGAGCTTGCGGTCGAGCCGGCTTAGCGGCTCTCGCGCCATGCGGATTGCGGTGACCAGCAGCTCATAGGTCGAGCGCGCGTCGACCGGCGCGAGCTTGAGCTCCTCGACCAGGGCGGTCAGCCTGCGATCGAGCTCGGCGTCGCCGGTCGAATACTGCCGGCGCGTTCCAGTTCGCGAACTCGGTCGCGCGGTTCGTTCTTTTGCCAAGGCTTACGTCGATATCATCGCCCTGGGGGGTTAAGGGATGTCAATCAAGGTCGTAGGGCTCGATGGGGACGACACCCTGTGGCACAACGAAACACGCTTCCATCTCACCCAGACCGCCCTTCGCGACCTCCTGCGCCGCCATGTTCCCGACGCCGACGTCGACCGCCACCTGTCCGAGGTCGAGATGCGCAACCTCAGTCTCTACGGCTACGGGGTCAAGGCGTTCACGCTCTCGATGCTCGAGACGGCGATCCAGGTCACCAACGGGCGCATTCCCACCGCCGACCTGGAGGTGATCCTTGGCTGGGGCAAGAAGATGCTCGGCGAGCCGACCGAGCTCCTCGATGGGGTGGAGGCGGCGCTGCGCGAGATGAACGGGCGCTACCAGCTCCTGCTGATCACCAAGGGCGACCTGTTCGACCAGGAGAGCAAGCTCGCGCGATCAGGGCTTGCGTCGATGTTTTCTGGAGTCGAGATCCTGAGCGAGAAGAACGTCGACTCCTACCGCTCGGTGCTGCGCCGCCGGCACATCGAGCCTGAGGAGTTCGTCATGGTCGGCAACTCGCTGCGTTCGGACATCTCGCCGGTCGTCGCGCTGGGTGCGCGCGGCGTTCACATCCCATACCCGCTCACGTGGCATCACGAACAAGTACCCGAGGACTCGATGCCGCGCGAAGGATGGCACCGCCTGGCGAGCATTGCCGAGCTGGGCGCGCTCTTGGAAACGCTCTGAAGGCTAGGCGACGCCGGCCTGCGCGCCGGTGCCGCCGCCGGTCATCAGCAGGCCGAGTCGCTCCTCGGGGGCATCGGCCGGCTCGAAGCTGACTATGCGGCCTTCGTACATCACCGCGATCCGGTCTGACAGGGATCGGATCTCGTCCAGCTCTGCCGAAACCAGGAGCACCGCGGTGCCCTCATCCCGCTCGGCTACCAACCGGCGGTGGATGAACTCGATGGCCCCGATGTCGACACCGCGCGTGGGCTGGGACGCCAGCAGGACGCGCGGCCGGTTGCCCATCTCGCGCGCGACGATTATCTTCTGCTGATTGCCCCCCGAAAGCGCCCGCGCTGGCGTGTCGATGCTCGGCGCGCGGATGTCGAACTCCTTGACCAGGCGTATCGCCCAATTCTTGATCGCGTCGAGGCGCAGCAGGATCCCGTGCCACGAGAAGAGCGGCGCTCGCTCGCGCCCGAGAATGAGGTTGTCGGCGATCGAGTAATTGAGGACGAGGCCGACGCCGCGGCGGTCCTCGGGGATGTGGCCGACGCCGGCCTCGCGCTCCTCGCGAGCGTCGGCGGCGGTGACGTCGTGATCGCCAAGCAGCACGCGGCCGCCGGTGGCCCGTCGGGTGCCGGCCAGCACCTCCACGAGCTCGCTCTGGCCGTTGCCCTCGACGCCGGCGATCCCGAGGATCTCGCCCTGGTGCAGCTCGAAGGAGATGCCGCGAATGGCCTGCACGCCGCGATCGGAGTTCGCCGTGAGGTTTTCAACTTTGAAGGCCACAGCCCCGGGCGTGGCCTGCTTCTTGTCTACGCGAAGCAGCACTTCGCGACCGACCATCATCGTGGCGATCTGCTGCTCATTGGTCTGCTTCGTGATCAGGTGGCCGACCACCTTGCCGCGTCGCATCACGGTGATGCGATCGGAGATCGCGAGCACCTCCTTCAGCTTGTGGCTGATGAAGACGATCGTCTTGCCACCCTTGATGAGGTCGCGAAGTACCTCAAACAGCTCCACCGTCTCCTGTGGAGTGAGCACGCCGGTCGGCTCGTCAAGGATCAGGATGTTCGCGCCGCGGTAGAGGACCTTTACGATCTCGGCTCGCTGCTCCAGACCCACGGGCAGTTCGCCGGTGGTCGCGTCCGGGTCAAGGCTGAGTGCATATTTGCGCGTCAGCTCCTCTATCTCTTTCCGCGCCCGCCTGTAGTCATAAAAACCGGGGCCCACCACGGGCTCTCGCCCCAGCATGATGTTTTCCCCGACAGAGAAGACCGGAATCAGCATGAAGTGCTGGTGCACCATGCCGATGCCAAGCGCGATTGCATCGCGCGGCCCGTTGATGCGAGCGGCTGCGCCGTTGATCAGTATCTCGCCCGAGTCTGCGCGCACCAGACCATAGAGGATGTTCATCAGGGTCGACTTGCCGGCGCCGTTCTCTCCGACCAGCGCGTGGATCTCGCCCGTGCGAACGGAGAAATCGACGTGGTCGTTGGCGACCACGCCCGGCCAGGCCTTGGTGATGCCTCGCATCTCGATCGCAAGCTTCTCCGAAGGCTGAGTGCTCATTCGTTCTCCGGTGCGTAAGGAATGCCGTCAGCCGCTGGCGGGATGCTGCGCCCAACGACACCGGCCAAGACCACGAGCGTGAGGATGTACGGCAGCATGCTGAGCAGGTACTGGGAGACATGGATGATCGAGTTGTTGTCGTAGATGGCCTGTCCTAGGCCGAAGATCAGGCAGGCGACCAAGGCGCCGAATGGCCTCCACTTTCCGAAGATGATTGCGGCCAGCGCGATGTAGCCGCGGCCGTCGGTCATGTTGGGCACGAAGGTGTTCGAGATGCCGATCGCCAGGAACGCGCCCGCAAGGCCGGACAGCAAGCCGCTGGTGATGACCGCGCCGTAGCGGATCGCGTAGACGTTGATGCCTGCCGTGTCGGCCGCCTGCGGATGCTCGCCGACCGCGCGGATCCGCAGCCCGAGCCTGGTTCGGAACAGGACGATCTGCACTAGCACCAGCAAGATCAGAGCCGCGTAAACCACCACGTTCTGCTGGAAGAAGACCCGTCCCAGGAAGGGGATCTGGTCGAGTAACGGGATGTTGATGTAGGGCAGAAGCTCCGACGCGGGGACGTGGCCGACATCCTGCAGTCCGTAGATGCGATTGACCAGGAAGAGGGTCAGGCCCGCAGCGAAGATGTTGATGGCGATCCCGCTGATGATCTGGTCGGCTCGGAACCGGATCGAGACGACCGCGTGGATGAGCGCCATGAGGCCGCCCGCGACGATCCCGACCAGCGCGGCAAGCCATGGGTTGTGCCAGGCCAGTGCGGCGACGACGGCAAAGAACGCGCCGGTGAGCATCATGCCTTCCATGGCGATGTTGACCACGCCACTGCGCTCCGAGATGACGCCGCCAAGCGCAGGCAGGAGCAGCAGCACTGCGGCCTCGAGCGTCAGCCGCCACAGATCGGCGGTGACGAGGACGTGCGCGATGTCGGAGAGGAAGGTCACTTCACAGTCCCCCGCCGTCCGAAGGTGGGGAGGCGGCCGCGCAGCGTGCGAAGGAAGTTCGCCGCGATGCTGAACAATATCAGCGCCTGCAATATCTGCACAAGGCTGCTGGAAATACCGGCATCGGCCTGCATCACCGATCCGCCCGCATGGAGCGCTCCAAAGAGGATCGAGGCGAGGATGATGCCGACGGCGCTGCCCAGGCCCAGCAGCGCCACGGCGATGGCGTCGAGACCAGTCGTGTCGTTGAAGTACTTGTCGCTCAGCGTGTGGTCGACGCCCGCAATCTGGATCGCGCCGGCGAGCCCCGCGAAGGCGCCGGAGATGAGCATCGTGACGATGATCGTGCGGGCCACGTTGATGCCCGCATATCGGGCAGCGCGCTGGCTCTGCCCGACCGCCCGGATCTCGTACCCCAGCGACGTCCGCCACAAGAGGATCGCGAAGATCACGAGCGCCACGATCGCGATCACGAGACCGGTGTGCACCCGATAGACGCCCGCCGGAAGCCCAAAGATGATCAGGCTGTTGTCGCTCGGAAGGAATCTCGGGAGCTGCGCCCCCACTCCGATCGGCGAGGAGACGGAAAACCCATGGGGCGCCTGGAGTGGGCCGCCCACGATGAGGAAGCGCACGAGCCACTGCGCGATGTAGTTGAGCATGATCGTCGTCACCACCTCGTGGGCGCCGACGGTGGCTTTGAGCACTCCGGGGATGCCGGCCCAGACCGCGCCCGCCAGCGTTCCGGCCAGGAGGACCAACGGCAGCAGGATGGGTGCCGGCAGATCGCTGAACTTGACTCCGATGACAGTGCAGGCCACCGAGCCGGCGAGCAGCTGGCCTTCGGCGCCGATGTTGAACAGGCCCGCCCGGAACGGAAGTGCGACCGCGACGCCGGTCATGATCAGAGGAATGAAGAAGACGATCGTGGTCGAGATCTGCAGGGCGGAGTTCTCGCCACTGGCGCATGCGATCCCGAACCCACCGCACAAGAGACCCTGGTAAGCCGCGAGCGGGTTGCCACCGGTGGCGGCCACGATGATGCCGCCGACGACGAAAGCGAAGACGACCGATCCCAGGGGCATCGCGAGGCCGCTTGCAACCCGTCGGACAGCGTTTGGTACTCGGGGTCCCGGGCTTCGGCCCACGGTTGCCGGCGATGCTGCCACTGGCTTTCCTAAAGGATCAACAGTCCGCCGTCAAAACGAAAGGCGGGCGCCACGGAGCGCCCGTCTTGGGTCCATCTACGCTGGGATGTCGGAGGGCGGCGTGATCGCGCCCGACTTGATCTTGGCCGTGATGTTGTCGACTTCGGTCTGGATGTCGGCCGGCAGGGTGAAGTTGTCAACCGCAAAGCCGGCGCCGCCGTTCGCGACATTGAAGGTCAACGCCCCGCCCTGGAACGCGTTGTTGACCACGTTCTTGATCGCGGTGTATGTGGCGACGTCCACCTTCTTGAGGGCGCTCATGATCACCGACGGGTCGGCGTCTTTCTGGTCGGCGTCGACGCCAACGCTGTACACGCCGGCCTGTCCCGCCGCCTGCAGCACCCCGAGGCCGCAACCACCCGCGACCTGGAACAAGATGTCTGACTTCGCTGAGATCTGGCTGCTGGCCACGTTCTTGCACTTGGCCGGGTCGGTGAAGTCGTTCGAGTAGCCGACCAAGACCTTGATCGACGGGTCTTCCATGACCGCCGCCGCCTTGTAGCCGGCGATGTAGTGGTTCACGGGAGGGATGCTGATTCCACCGACCGCGCTGATCACGTGCTGGTTCTTCTTCGCCTTGCCCTGCTTCTCTAGCATGCCGGCGACCACGCCAACCAAATAGCCCGCGTCTTGCTCGCTGAAGAAAAGCGACTGGACGTTGGGGTGCTTCAGGTCGTTGCCCTTGGCGTCAGTGCCGGCGCCATCGATGATGGCGAAATGGATGTTCGGGAACTGGCCGGAAACCGTGCCGACGGCCGTCGCCATCAGGAAGCCGACGCCGATCACGAGGTCGTAGTTCTTCGAGGCGAAGTTGGTCAGGTTCGGCACGTAGTCGTCCCCGCTCTTGGATTCGACCACGTCGCCCTGGATGTGGAAGTCGGTCTTTGCCTTCTCGAGGCCGACGTCGGCCAGGTGGTTGAAGCTCTTGTCGTTCAGACCACCGGTGTCGGTGACGAGGCCAATCTTGTACACCTTCGCCGGGCTCGCGGTCGTGCCGCCGCCGGTGCCGCCACAGGCTGCGAGCAGCATCAGGGCCACGCCGGCCAGGCTCAGGAACTTAAACCGCGAACTCATACTTCCACCCCTTCACTGAACAAACCCTTACCCAAAGAGCGGATCGCTCCCGGATCGCGCGATTGTAGCCCAAGGCCACTTTGAATGTAATTTAGGGTCCAGTGACGGCCCTCGAGATCATCAGCCGCAAGCGCGACGGTGGCGAACACCCTCCTGAGGAGATCGAATTCCTCATCTCCGGCTACCTGCGCGGAGACATCCCCGACTACCAGATGGCGGCCTGGCTGATGGCGGTGTGCATCCGCGGCATGACCCGCGCCGAGACCCTGGCGCTCATGCAAACGATGGTCCGGAGCGGAGAGGTTTTGGATCTCAGCGGGATCGAAGGGATCAAGGTCGACAAGCACTCCACCGGCGGGGTGGGGGACAAGGTGACGCTGATCGGACCGCCGCTGGCGGCCGCCTGCGGCGTGAAGGTGCCGAAGCTCAGCGGGCGTGCCCTCGCGCACACCGGCGGCACCCTGGACAAGCTCGAGTCGGTGCCGGGCCTCACGGTCGACCTCGACCCGGACCGATTCATCCGGCAGGTGCGCGAGGTCGGAATCGCGGTGGCGGCGCAGTCGCCGCACATGGTGCCGGCAGACAAAGCCCTCTACGCGCTGCGGGACGTGACGGCGACAGTGCCCTCGGTGCCGCTGATCGCTTCGTCAGTCATGTCGAAGAAGATCGCGGCGGGGGCGGATGCGATCGTGCTCGACGTCAAGTTCGGACGCGGCGCATTCATGCCCGACGTACCTGCAGCCGAGGAGTTGGCGATGGAGATGGTGATGCTGGGTGAAGGGGCGGGCAAGCGCACGGTGGCGCTCGTCACCGCAATGGACAATCCCCTCGGACGTTCGGTGGGCAACGCGCTGGAGGTGCAGGAAGCGTTGGATACGTTGGCGGGTCGAGGAGACGAGGAGCTGCTGCAAGTCTCGCTTGTGGTCGCCCGTGAGATGTGCTGGTTGGCCGAGGTCCCCAACGACCCGGATGACGCCCTCCGTTCGGGCGCGGGCCGCGCGAAGTTTCTGCAGATGCTCGCTGCGCAGAGCGGCCAGATCGAAAAAGGCCTATCTGTGGCCCCGGTTCAGCTGGCGGTACCGTCCTTGGGCGATGGCCACGTAGAAGCGATCGATGCCCTGGAGGTGGGGTTGGCAGGCCTCGAGCTGGGCGTGGGCCGCAAGAAGAAGGAAGACTCTGTCGACCATGCCGCGGGCATCGTGATCTCAGCTGCGGTCGGCGCCCAGGTGCGCGCCGGCGAACCACTGTGCGTCGTCCATGCGCGCTCCGACGAGCTGGCGCGATCGGTCGTGCCCCGCCTGCAGAAGGCGTGGCGGCTCAGTTCCCAGGAGGTAAAGCGACCGCCGCACGTCCTCGCGCGAGTCGATAAGGACGGGATTACCCGGCCCGATTAGACTTTCGGTCCGGTGGCGGAGAGCAGCGAGAAGAAGTACCACGTCGGGCTCGCGAAAGGTGAGGTCGGTGAGTACGTCTTGGTGCCGGGCGACCCGGGCCGCACGCCTGCGATCGCCAGATACTTAGACAACGCGCGCGAGGTCGCGTTCAACCGCGAGTACCGCACGTTCACGGGCAGCCTGCTGGGAGTGCCGGTGTCGACGATCTCTTCCGGTATGGGTGGCCCGTCCGTGGCGATCGCGGTCGAAGAGCTGAGCGAGCTCGGTGTCCATACCTTCCTGCGTGTCGGCACGTGCGGCGCTGCGCAGCCCGAGATCAAGATGGGCGACCTCGTCATAGCGATCGGCTCCGTGCGCAGCGAGGGCACGCCCAACGGATATGTCCCGCCCGAATATCCGGCGATCGCATCGCTGGACGTCGTCAATGCGTTGGTGGTCGCGGCGAAAGTGGCCAGGGCGCCGCACCACATCGGCATCATCCGATCGGTCGACGCACTCTACTCGGACCTCGTGCCGGACCGCATGCCTCGTCCTCATCAGCTGCGCGAAGACCTGGACATGTGGTCGCGCGCTGGCGTGCTCAGCAACGACATGGAATCGTCGACGCTCTTCGTGGTCTCGCGGATTCGCAAGCTGCGCGCAGGCACGATCAACCTCTGCGTCGACGAGCTCGGCGCGGGAGAGATCCATCACCTCGACCCGTCCTATATGGACCGGATGCTGCGCGTCGCGGTGGACGCGTTGAAGCGGCTCATCGAGCACGACCGTGCCGCTGAAGATTAGTAAGCACCCGCTCGTCGCCGACAACCTTGCCGGCCTGCGCGACGCGTCGACCGAGCCCGAAGAGTTTCGTGTTCTCGCCCGCAAATTGATCACGCTGCTGCTGTACGAGGCGACCGCCGACCTTCCCGTCCGGCATGGGACGGTCCGCACGCCGCTTGCCGACGCGCCCGCGATTTCGGTCGAGCGCGAGGTGGTCGCGATCCCCGTGCTGCGCGCAGGCCTGGGACTGCTGGCGCCGGTGCTGGAGCTGCTGCCGCGCGTGAGCGTGGGCTACATCGGCCTCGAGCGAGACGAGGAGACCGCTGTGGCGCGGATCTACTACCAGAAGCTGCCGAGGCTGGCGGGCAAGGTGCCTCTGCTGCTCGACCCGATGCTGGCCACCGGCGGGTCGGCCGCGCAGGCATTGGACCTGATCAAGGAAGCGGGCGGGCGAGACACGCGAATGGTGTGCATAGTGGCTGCGCCGGAAGGGGTGAAGGTGCTCGAGGAGCGCCACCCTGAGGTCGACGTCTACACGGCAGCCCTCGACGAGCGGCTCAATGACAAGGCGTATATCGTCCCGGGCTTAGGGGACTTCGGGGACCGCCTCTTCGGCACCGGCTAAGGAGCCGTTCCCCACGTCGCTTCGAGTTGAACTTGCCACTAGCTGAGAATTGCGAGTCTGAACTCCAATTCACCTCCCCGCCACGCGGGGAGGTCGGTCCGCTCGCGAAGCGAGCCAGCGGGGTGGGGAGTCGCACTTAGCCAAAGCGGGCGTCGTATGCAGTTTGGTTGCACGCCTTCAGCTCCTCATCGCTCATTCCCATTCCGGACGCCAGCTCGAACTCGTGGCTGAGGGTGGTGTCGGCGACGGTGCGGGAGTCGGTGCTGATCGTGCATCGCACTCCCGCGCGCACCAGCCTCGGCAGCGGATGCTCGGCCAGGGTGTGGACCGCCTTGCACTTCCAGTTCGCCGTGGGACAGAGGTCGAGAACAACGCCCTCTGATCGCACGCGCTCGACGATTCGTGGATCGCGAGCCCCGATGACCCCGTGCGCTATCCGTTCCACGCCGAGGTCCAAGGCGTCCTCGACATTCGAGGGCGGTCCTGCCTCCCCGGCGTGGCACGTGAGCCGCAAACCCGCCGCCTGCGCGGCCTCGAAGGCCGGGCGATGCGGGGGCGTGGGGTAGCGAATCTCGTCGCCGGCCAGATCGAAACCCACCACCCCGCTCCCGGCGAATCTCCCGGCTTCCTGGGCCAGGGCGACGTTGTCCTCGACGCTGTGGTTACGCATCGCGCACACGATCGCGACGGCGCGCAGCGGCGCGGCCCTCAGTCCCGCGAGCACCGCGCGGATCACCTCCGGCACCGTCAGTCCGTTGCGCAAATGAAGCCGCGGCGCCCACCGCACCTCGAGATAGTCGATGTTCTCAGCCGCCGAATCGACGCACAGCTCGAGAGCGACACGCTCCAGCGCCGCCGCCGTCTGAAGCACGGCGATCGCATCGTCGAAATAGGAGATGTAAACCGCCTGCGACGGACAATCCTCCGGCGCGACCATTCGGAGCGGCCTCGGCAGGTCCAGACCTTGTTCGGTGGCGAGCTCCTCAGCGGTCGACGGACGCACTGCGCCATCGAGGTGACAGTGCAGCTCGGCCTTCCGCCAGCCCCTGAAAGTCTCTATGTCAGCGAGTAGATGCCCGGCAGCTCGCGATAGAGGCCGGCATAGTCGAGCCCGTAGCCGATCACGAATCGGTCGGGGATCACGAAACCCGTGAAATCGATCTTGACCTTGACCTCGCGCCGGGCCGGACGGTCGAGCAGCGCCGCGAGGCGGAGCGACGCCGGGCCCATCCGGCGGAGCCGCTTGGCGATCACGTCGACGGTGCGGCCGGAGTCGATGATGTCCTCGACCAGCAGCACATGCCTGCCGACCAGCGGACCTTCCACCATGTGGGCCAGCCTTACGTGCCCGCTGCTCGAAGTGCCAGTGCCATAGCTTGCGGCGCTGACGAACTCGAGCTCGGCAGGGATCGTGAGGCTGCGCAGCAGATCGGCCGCGAAGACGGTGGCACCTTTGAGGATCACGACCATCACCAGCGGAGTGTCGATGTCGGCGTAGACCTCCGAGATCTGCCGGCCGAGGTCGCGGACTCGACGCCTTATACGGTCGGCGCTGATCATCGCCCGCGCCGGTTTGCGGTCCGCTGGGACCTTCGTCAGGACTTGACTCATACCCCGACTGGGTGCCAAACGGTTTTCAGCTCCATGAAGGCGGTGATGAGGTAAGGGCTCATCTCGCCAGGACGCACTTTCACCACTCGCTTGACGTTGTCGGCTGCGGCCTTCTCGATGTCCGTCACCTCATCGGGCGTGCAGCCGGCGACGTCGATCGCGTTCACATCCATATGCGAGGCGAGCCAGGGCAGGAGCTCTTTGCGATATCCGCTCAGCACATTGGCCACTCCGGCCGGCATGTCGCTGGTTGCCAGCACCTCGGCCAGCGTCAGCGCGGGAAGCGGGGTCTCTTCGGGAGCGAGCACCACCACGGCGTTGCCACCGCACAGCGCCGGTGCCACACGGCGCACCAGCCCGGTCAGCGCCGGATGTTCCGGCGCCACCACGCCGACCACGCCGGTCGGCTCGGGGATGGTGAAGTTGAAGTACGGACCAGCTACCGGATTCGTCGCGCCGATGATCTGCGCGAGCTTGTCTGTCCAGCCGGCGTACCAAACGAGTGCCTCGACCGCCTCGTCGACCTCTTTATGAGCAGGTCTGCCCGAGCCGAGCAGCTCCACGAACTGCGCGCGCCGGCCATCCAGCATCTCAGCGGCGCGGTACAGGATCTGGCCGCGGTTCATGGCGGTGCGTCCAGCCCAGCCTGAAACCGCACCGCGAGCCGCGCGCACCGCGTCGCGGAGGTCCTTGCGCGAGCCGCGTGGAACGTTGATGTTGCCGTCGAAGCGATAGGCGCGTCCCGATTCTGAACGTACGAACTCACCCGCGATGTACAGCTTGTAAGTCTTCCGAACCTCGATGCGGCCGTTCCCGTTTTTCGCTGCGGGCATCTAGACCAGGTCCAGATAAGGAAGCAGGCCGTGACGGCCGCCCTCGCGGCCGTAGCCGGACTCCTTGTAGCCGCCGAACGGCGAGGTCGGGTCGAATCGGTTGAAGGTGTTCGCCCACACAACCCCGGCGCGCATTCGCTCCGCCATCCACAGGATGCGCGAGCCCTTGTCGGTCCAGACCCCGGCAGACAAACCATACGGGGTGTTGTTCGCCTTCTCGACGGCCTCTGCGGGGGTGCGAAAGGTCAGCACGGAAAGCACCGGTCCGAAGATCTCCTCGCGCGCGATCCGGTACGACTGCGAGACGTTGGTGAAGAGCGTAGGCGGGAACCAGAAGCCGCGCTCGGGCAGCTTGCATTCCGGCTGATAGATCTCGGCGCCCTCTTCGATCCCAGATTCGACGAGACCCTGGATCTTCTCCAGCTGCGCCTTCGAGTTGATGGCGCCGATGTCGGTGTTCTTGTCGAGTGGGTCGCCCAGCCGCAGCGTGCCCAACCGCACCTTGAGCTTCTCTAGCAGCGGCTCCGCAATGGATTCCTGCACCAGCAACCGGCTGCCGGCGCAGCACACGTGACCCTGGTTGAAGTAGATGCCGTTTACGATGCCCTCGACCGCCTGGTCGAGCGGCGCGTCGTCGAAGACGATGTTGGCCGCCTTGCCGCCGAGCTCGAGGGTGAGCCGCTTGCCGCTTCCGGCGAGCGATCGCTGGATCAGCTTGCCGACCTCGGTCGACCCGGTGAACGCGACCTTCTTCACCCCCGGATGGGTCACCACCAGCGAGCCTGTCTTTCCGCCGCCGGTGAGGATGTTGACCACTCCCGGCGGCAGCTCGGCCTGCATGCAGATGTCGGCGAAGAGCAGCGCTGACAGCGGAGTAGTCTCGGCCGGCTTCAGCACCACCGTGTTGCCCGCGGCCAGAGCGGGCGCGATCTTCCACGCGAGCATCAAAAGCGGGAAGTTCCACGGGATGACCTGGCCGGCCACCCCAAGCGGGCGCGGCTTGCGGTTGGGGAACGCCCACTCGAGCTTGTCGGCCCAGCCTCCGTAATAGAAGAAGTGAGCAGCCGCGAGCGGAATGTCGACATCGCGCGATTCTTTGATGGGCTTGCCGCCGTCCATGGTCTCGACCACCGCGAGCTCGCGCGCGCGCTCCTGGAGGATGCGCGAGATGCGGAAGATGTAGCGGGCGCGACGCGAGGGCGTCATGCGCGACCACGAATCGAACGCCTTGCCCGCGGCCTTGACCGCGCGATCGACGTCGACCTCATCCGCCTCGACCACTTCGGAGAGCTTCTGCTCGGTGGCGGGGTTGATGGTGGGGAACCGCTTCTTGCTGTGCGGCGCGACCATCTTGCCGCCGATGAAAAGGCCGTAGCGCGGCTCGATCTTGACGTGGTCGATCGACTCGGGCGCGGGCGCGTACTCGAAGGTCTGCTTGGCGAGCTCAGTGGGGGCCCTCTTCGCTATCGCCATATCAATCGATGGTGAAGTAGTCGCCTGACTGGTAAGCCCCGGTGCGCTCCTTCTCGATCTGCATCAGCACGTCGTTGAGCAGCGTGGACGCTCCGAGCCGGAAGCGCTCCGGCGTCATCCACTCGGCGCCAAGCGTCTCGTAGAGGACGACCAGGTAAGCGATGGCTTGCTTAGACGTGCGGATGCCCCCGGCGGGCTTGAACCCAACCGGCCGACCGGTTTCGCGAACGAAATCGCGGATCGCCTCCATCATCACCAGGCCGGCGGGCAAGGTGGCGGCGGGCTGCACCTTGCCGGTGGACGACTTGATGAAGTCGGCGCCGGCGGCCATGGCGAGGATGCTGGCCCGGCGCACGTTGTCGTAGGTGCCGAGCTCGCCGGTCTCCAGGATGACCTTCAAGTGCGCCGGCTGGCACGCCTCTTTAACGGCGACGATCTCGTCGTAGACCTTCTCGTGATCGCCGGACAGGAACGCGCCACGATCGATCACCATGTCCACCTCGTCGGCGCCGGCCGCGGCCGCTTCCTTCGCCTCGGCGATCTTGATCGACGTGAAGGTCTGTCCGGACGGAAACGCCGTCGCCACCGAGGCGATGCGCACCGAGCTGCCACGGAGATGAGCCTTCGCGTCGGCGATGCGGGCGGGATAGAGGCAGATCGCTGCAACCGACGGGATGGTGGAGTCTCCTGGCTTGGGCCGGATCCCCTTGGCGCACAGTGCGGCAATCTTGCCTGGAGTGTCGTTGCCCTCGAGCGTCGTCAGGTCCATGCACCGGATGGCGAGGTCGAGGGCCCACAGCTTCGAAGACTTCTTGATCGAGCGCTTCGCGAGCGACGCCGCCCGCTCGTCGGCCCCGACCTCGTCCACGCTGCGCACGCCGCGCATAAGCGAGCCGAGGTGCGAGAGAGACAGAGCTGTGGCCACCTACCACATAGTAGGACGCAGAACGGCGAGTCATCCCGTGGCGCGCTAAGCTGGCAGCGAGGGGTCGAGATGGCCCTGAGAAACTGGAGGCATCGCTATGCAGTTTTTGGTATTGACGAAGGCGGGGACCACCAACCTGCCGCCCCAGGTCATGCTTCAGATGGTCAGGCAGACATTCGAGATGGTTCTCGAGAAGCGTGAGCCTCGTATCAAGCAGGCCTTCTCGTTCGCAGGCGAGCGGGCTGGGGCGTTCATCATCGAGGCCGCCTCTGCAGAGGAGCTCAGCGACATCGTTTCGGATCTGCCGTTTTCCGGCGTTGTGGACGTCAGCATTCACGCTTTGACCACTGTCGAGCAGTCCCTCAAGACGATCAAGAAGGCAGAACAGCGCGTTGCCCAGATGGCTCCGGCGATGGGCCGCTGACGCCGAACTAAAGTTTCGCAATAGGGCGAGGCACTCGGCCGCGCCCTATCTTTTGTCCGCTCGGACCCCCAGCTGCTCGACGCCCGCCTCGCCTCGGGCCAATCGCCCGCGAAGGACCGCGAAGTACCAGCCCGCCGCGACCGCAAGCACGATGACGACGATCAGATCGGCGCCCCAGAAGTCCTTGGGGATCATCAGCGCGGCCAGGGCGATGATTGTCCACGCGAGCGCCGCATACATGACCGGCTTCGCCCACACACCGAGGTCGAATGCCTCCGGAAGCTTGTCCATGCGGTGCCGTCGTGCCACGTACGCCAGCACGGTCAGGAAGTAGACGACGAAGGGCAGCGTGGCAGTGGCGGTGATCAGGACTAGAAAAGCCGAGTTGCCCTTGCCGGTGACCGCGCTGATGTAGCCCCAGGCGACAAAGACGAGCCCAAGCGAGCTCGCAGTCACCAGCGCTCGGATGGGTGTCTGTGTTTGCGGGTTGACCTTCTTCAATGCTGCCGAGAACGGGATGATGTTGTCGCGGGCGAAGGAGAAGATGAGCCGGCCGGTCGCGGCGAGCCCGACCACATCCAACGCAAAGATCGAGAACACGACGATGACGACGAAGATGTCCTTGGCGATGTCTCCCATCCAGTAGGCAACGATGTCGACCAGCGGCACCTGCGAGGCGGTGATCTTGGCCAGGTCTGGGATGGCGATAGTGAAGCCGACCAGCGCCAGCATGCCCAGGATCGCTGAGCTCGCGACCGACCAGACCACCGCCCTCGGGACCGTGACGCGTGCCGCCACCGCCTCCTCGCCCAGGTCCGCGGCCAACTCGAAGCCGACGATCGTGAAGATGCCCATGAGCGCCGCGTACGGGAGGGCGAGCAGGATGTCCCCGCCGTGGACACCGCCGGTGTCTCCCAGGAAATTGATCGAGTGATTGGGTTTGAGCGCCCAGAGTACGAAGAGGACCACTCCAAAGCCCACCATGCCCACGATCTCAGTGAATACCGCGACGTTGTTGATGCGCGACGCAAGCGCGATCGAGATGATATTGATCGCGAGCACCGCCGCGAAGATGACCACGGTGGTGACGAGGTTGATCGTTGGGTTGGCCGCGTCCAGGTTGAGAATCGTCGCGACGATCGGCGCCACGACCACGAAGTTGATCCCAGCCGCCCCCACCGCAAGGTAGGCGAGCCCGACGAAACCCGTGAACCACCCGTACGTCGTGTTGACCAGCCGCGCGCCCCATTGGTAGGAGTAACCGGCCAGCGGGATACGCGTGCCCAGCTCGGCCACAACCAGCGCCACCAGCAGCTGGCCAAGTGCGGCCACCGGCCACAGCCAGATCATGGCGGCGCCGAGGTGCGCGAGGCCGAATCCATAGTTCGCGAACAGCCCGGTGGTGATCGAGATGATAGAGAAGGCGACGGCATAAAGCGAAAAGAGCCTCAACGCGCGTCGCAGCTCCTGCTTGTATCCGAAGGATTGGTTGATGCCTTCGTCGGATATCGACAGGGGCTCGGACATTGCTGTCTTTCCTTTACTTATGTGCCATCCCCGAGCACGCGCTCGAGGTAGGCGTTGCCGAAAACGCGGTTGGGATCGAGGCGGTCGCGGACTGCGATAAACCGATTCCACTGCGGGTAACGCGGCCGCAGGGTGCCGGCGGTCTGGAAGTGGAGCTTGCCCCAGTGGGGGCGGCCCTCGTGGTCGTTCATGATCGCCTCTACCTCGCGGAAGTAAGGCTCGTACTCGAGCTTGTGGTAGACGTGCACGGCGATGTAGCCGGTGTCGCGGCCATAAGCCGGGCTCAATGGGATGTCATCGGGTGCGACCGCTCGGACCTCGACAGGAAAGCTGATCAGCAGTCGCTTCCGCTCGATCATGGCGCGGATATCGCGAACGGCCGCGATCAGCTGCGCGCGAGGGACTGCGTATTCCATTTCAGCGAACCTGACCAGCCGCGTGTTGGCGAAGATGCGGTCGCTGCGATCGGCCACCTCCTTGCGCGACATCGTCCGCGCGCTGATGGCGGCGAGGCCGGGGATCCACGCACGCCGCAGATGGCCTGCTCGCTGGATCACCCCGAAGACATGATTCTCGAGGAGGATATCGTTGACGTACGCGCCCATACCGATGCGACGCCGATTTGCGGGTGGCGACTCCTGTGTGCGCGTGTTGGCGATTGCTTGCGCCACGTCAGTATGGGGAAACCAGAAGAACTCGAAGTGGTCGTTCTCCTCGCTCAGCTCGTCGAACTGTTCAAGCAGCTCGTCGACCCGCCGTGGTTCCTGCACGGAGTAGATGTTGTAGGCCGGGACGCAGCGCAGAGTCACGGTTGACAGCACCCCCAGAGCGCCGAGGCTCACCTGCGCAGCCTTGAACGTATCGGCCTTCTGGTCGGGCGAGCAGCTCAGCACATCGCCATTGGCCAGGACGAGCGAGAGCGCGACCACCTGGCTCGAGATGTTCCGAAATCGCTCGCCGGTGCCGTGTGTGGCCGTCGAGATCGCGCCGCTGATCGTCTGGTAGCCGACGTCGCCCATGTTCTCCATCGCGAGGCCGAAATCGGCAAGCGCGTCGCTGAGCTGGACGATGGTGATGCCGGCCTGCGCGGTAATCGTTGCCGCTTCGCGGTCGACCTCCAGCACCTTGTTGTAGGCGTCGAGCTTGAGCAGGCAGCCGTCCGTGCAACCGATGTCGGTGAAGGAGTGCCCCGTGCCGATGACCTTGACGTGCTCGCCGCGCTCGGCGGAAGCACGGACGATGTTCACGATCTGCTCTTCGGTTGTCGGTGACTCGATGCGTGTGGGGTTGCAGCTGTAAGTCCCGCCCCAGTTGGTCCACCGGGCGCGGGCCTCGGTCACCATCCGCGCAGGTCGACCTCCCAGGTGTCGAGCACCTCGCCATCGCGGACGACATGCATGCGGTCGTGATAGGCGACGGTCGGATCGACGTGGGCGGGCAGGACACGGATCCGGTCGCCGATGGCGACTGGTTTCTCGGGGATGAAGGTGATGTGCTCGTCCGAGACAATCAACACGTTGCCGCCGCCGTCGATGTCTGGCTTGCCATGGTCCATGCCCAGCGCCTTGAGGCCACAGTTGGCGACCGCATATCCGGAAGCGGAGGTCGAGATTACTGTCGCCAGCACGCTCAGCGCTTGCTTGAATGGGAGGCCGAGCTTGGCGTAGGCGGTATCCATGAGTGCGTACGAGCCGGCCTGAATCTCGTTGGCCCAAGTGTTGAGGTCGTAGGTGCCGGTGCCACCGGCAGAGATCACATCGCCGCCGACGTCCTGGTGCGCCTGCACGAGGAGTTCCATCGCCTGGGCGGTCAGGCCTTGCCTGAGCGAGCGATCGTCGAGCCCGACGGCATGGCCCTCGTATCCCATCACCCCGCGCACGACCAGCCCCTTGGAGCGGGCGATCTCCGCGAGCGTGCCCGCGTTCTCGGGTGCGCACCCGCAGCGAGGCAGGCCGACGTTGATGTCGATCAGGACCTCTTTGACGCCACCCTTGGCGGCGGCATCGATGGTCTGCAGCGAGTCGACGGCGACAGTAACGCGGGCGTCGAGGCTGCCAAGCCGGGAGGCATCGAGCACCTCATTGGCGAGGAGGAGGTCGTCGCCGAGTCCGGCGGCGGCCATGCCCTCGACCTCGCGGATGGTGGCGCACGTGAAGGTGTGATGGCCCGCCGCCAGCTGGCGCTTGGCGAGGGCGGTGGACTTGTGAGCCTTGACGTGGGGGCGGAGGCGAGGGCCGGGCAGCGCCGTGGCCATCGTGCGGAGGTTCTGGTCGAAAGCGTCCGCGTCGACGATGAGAGCCGGGGTCACCAGCTCGTCGATTCGGGTCGCGGCCACGCGTGCATCATGCAGCGTGGGGGTCGCGCTTCGCATGGTTGGCGGGAGGGCTGGTGACGGGCTAGCGAATAGAATTCAACGAACCCGTTCCGGAGTAGCTCAACGGTAGAGCAGGCGGCTGTTAACCGCAAGGTTCGGGGTTCGAATCCCCGCTCCGGAGCCAGTTCTGAATACGAAAAGTGCGCAGCTGTCAAGTAGAGCTTGACAGCCGTACAGCAACCGTACAGCAACGGGGCGCGGAAATCGGCTCGAAATGCCGCGCATCAGCGTGACGAATCGATCTCGACTCCGACACGGCTGATTGCGACTCCCGCGGACGCTTGCGGCCACAAACCGCAAGGCTATTGGT
>WNEZ01001472.1_pt1 | contig 23382 bp, 17 predicted proteins | sample 5400521 | NCBI WGS metagenome assembly WNEZ01 (sample SAMN13153339, study PRJNA577476) | soil metagenome | isolation source: 120 cm saprolite under Douglas fir tree site 2 hole 1 replicate 1 | place: USA:California | collected 2015-04-18
GCAACAGCGGCGGTGGCGCCCTCGATCAGCACCCGCCCGTCACCGGAGAGCTCGGCGCGGTCCTTGTTGTTGCCGGTGGTGCCGCCCTGGTTGATGAAGTTGATGAGACTTTGGATCGTCTGGGTGGCGGCGGTGGTGAAGGTGGTGGTGTTGGTGGTGCCGTCGCTGACGGTGATGACGTCGGTGGCGGCGAAACCCAGCGAGGCGAGCGTCGTCGTACCGGCCAAGCTTGCGGCCGTGCCGGTGAGGAGCGAGGTCGTGGGCGAACTCGCCAGCGCCTGGTTGAGCGTGCCCTGGACGCTCTGGAGCAGGTTGGTGAGGTCGGTGATGCCGGTATTGGCGGCATCGAGCGTCCGCTGCCCGATGTTGATCTGGTCGAGCACCGAGTTGAGGGTGGTGATGTTGTTCTGGAAGTTGCTCGCCAGGAAGAAGTTGGTCGGGTTGTCGAGCGCGGTGTTGACCTTCTTGCCGGTGGCGAGCTGGTTCTGGACGATGTTGATCTGGCTGGTGGTCTGCTGGAGCGCGAGGAGGTTACCGAGAACACCTTGCGAGAGGGAGACTGAGAACGGCATGAGCGTAACCTTTCTGGTCAGACGTCGTGCGCCGATCGGTTCTGATCGGGCGAGGGCACTCTCGCCGGCCGCCGCTAATGTGATCTGAAAATACGTGACTAATCGTAGTTAAGTACAACGGATTCTTGCTTCTCTAAAGTATTAAAGTATGAAAATGTTAGTATTGACTAGTTATGATCGGCATCCTCGCCATTCGCAATATTGGCTATCTGTTATAGTTACTCACGTTTGAACGCTACGGATATCATCAATATAGAATTAATCCAGGGAGTAGCGAGATGGCTCCTTCACCATGATCCGTAATGACAACCTCTTCTTCATCATGACCTTCGCACATTCGGCGATGGAGGCGGCATTGGATCTGCGTTTGATCGGGACTGCGGCGAAGGGCGTGGCAGCCGCGCGAAGGCGTCGATCGCTGCGGCAGCGTCGGCGACGCCCTTTCACCGTCCAACGGTTGCGGTCGGTGCCGATTCCGGACGCGGAGGACGCGATCGCATGACGGCCTGATCGAGGGGAGGGGCGCACATAATTCGTTAACCATTCAGTGATTTGGATCGGTTAACGATTCAGAACGAGCCGCTCATGAGCTTCAACGTCAATCAGAACTTTGAAAGCGCGGTGACGTTGCACGAGGCTGGGCGGCTGTCGGAAGCCGAGGGCATCTATCGCAACATCCTCGCGGTCGATCCGAAGCACGTCAGCAGCCTGCACCTCCTCGGCGTGATCGCCCTTCAGGTCGGCCGTCACGACGTTGCCGTCGACCTTATCGGTCAGGCGATCACCGCGAACAAGCGCAATGCGGATTTCCACAACAATATCGGGGTGGCGCTACGGGCGCTTGGCCGTCTGGACGAGGCGATCGACCATTTCCGGCGAGCGCTCAAGCTCAAGCCGGACCACGCCGACGCCCACAACAACCTCGGTCTTGGCCTGAAGGATCAGGGCCAATTGGAGGAGGCCGAGGGGCGCTACCGGCGGGCGCTGAGCATTTGGCCCGATCACGCGGAGGCGCGCAACAATCTCGGCATCGTGCTCGCGGAGCAGGGCAAGTTCGGTGAGGCGGAGGCGGAGTATCGGCAGGCCATGACCCTCAAGTCGGGGTTTGCCGACCCGCACAACAACCTCGGCCTGGCGCTGATGTGGCAGGGCCGGCTGGCCGAGGCGGTGGCGCTCTACCGGCAGGCGCTGGCGCTCAATCCGCACTACGGCGAGGCCTACACCAACCTCGCCATGGCGTTGGTTACCGCGCAAGAGTTCGCGGCGGCGCTGGCCGCGCTGCGGTGCGCGCTGGCCGTCAAGGACACGCACGATGCCAGATCGCTCGTCGTCCACTGTCTCAAGAATCTCAAGTCCACGCAGGACGTGGCCGATTTGCGCGATTTCGTCTGGCGCGCGCTTTCGGAAGGCTGGGATCGGCCGGTCGAGCTTTCGCGGGTGAGCGCCGCCCTGATCAAACGCAATCCCATGGTCGGAGAATGTGTCGAACGGGCGATCAAGGCCGGGCGGCTGCCGGCGGAGGAGCTGTTCGCATCTTCCGGCTTCGCGACGGTCTACGGCGATCAACTGCTGCAATGCCTGCTGCAGTCCACGCCTATCTGTGACCTCGAACTCGAGCGGTTTCTGACCGCGGCCCGCTTCGCGCTGCTCCGGCGCGCCGCGGCGGACACCGGTGCGAGCAACATCGAGGAAGGCGCCGTCGGCTTCTATTGCGCGCTGGCGCGCCAGTGCTTCATCAACGAGTACGTCTTTGCCTGCGGCGAGGACGAAATGCGGGAGGCGCTCGAGTTGCGAGAGCGGCTCGCTGCCGCGCTCGAAGCCGGCGCCACGATTCCCATACTTTGGCCCGCGGCCGTTGCGGCATATTTTCCGCTCAATTCGCTACCCTGCTCTGAGCGGCTGTTGGACCGGTCTTCGTCGGATTCTCGGTCCGACGCCGTCATCGGCATGCTGGTGCAGCAGCTGTGCGAGCCGCGCGAGGAACAGCAAATACGCCCCGACATCCCGCGCCTTACCGGCATCGAAGATCCCGTATCCCGCATGGTGCAGCAGCAGTACGAGGAAAATCCCTACCCCCGCTGGGTGCGCACGGTATCGGACGTCAGGCCGATGACGGTCGACCGATATTTCCACAAACGATTTGGCTCCGCCTCTTTCCGCGAGCTCGGCAAGGCGAGCGACGTCGACATTTTGATCGCAGGGTGCGGAACCGGGCAGCACCCGATCGAAACCGCGCAGGAGATCACGGGAGCGCGCGTGCTTGCAGTCGATCTCAGCTTGGCAAGCCTCGCTTACGCGCAACGCAAGACCCGCGCCGCCGGCCTGACCAACATCGAGTATGCCCAAGCCGATATCCTCGGACTGGGGTCGATCGGTCGAACCTTCGACATCATCGAAGCGAGCGGCGTGCTGCATCATCTGGCGGATCCGATGGAGGGGTGGCGGGTGCTGCTGTCGCTGCTGCGGCCCGGGGGGGTCATGCATCTAGGTTTCTACAGCGAGCTTGGACGAGCGGACATCGTGGCAGCACAGACCTACATTGCCGAGCGCGGCTATGGCCGCAGCGCCCAGGACATCCGGCGATGCCGGCAGGAGCTGTTGAACCTCAACGGCGGCACGAGGTTCAACAAGATTCTGGGGTTCAACGATTTCTTCAGCACAAGCGCATGCCGCGACCTGCTGTTCCACGTGCAAGAGCACCGCTTCACGCTTCCCGCGATCAAATCATTTCTGCGCAAGAACAATCTGCAATTTCTAGGCTTCCGACTCGATACGCAAATTGCCGAAGCGTTTCGCAACCGCTTCTCCGCTGACGGTGCGTCGACCGATCTCGATCTGTGGCACCTGTTCGAAGCGGAGAATCCGACGACGTTCAGCGGCATGTACCAGTTCTGGGTCCAAAAACGATGACGATTCGAACGGTTTCCGTTCCGAGCGAAGCGGGAACCGGTCCGGCGTCGTTGCGTTCCGACTCGGGCGGCGAAGCCACGACAATGAGAGGGGAACTCGCCGACGCAATGCATCTGCAAGGGGTCCAGCGCCTGACGCAAGGCGATCAGGAGACGGCCGTGACCCTATTGCAGTGCGCCCGAGCCTTGGTCCCCGAGCGTAGCGACATCGTATACGATCACGGCGTTGCCTTGCTCGCCGCCGGCCGCCTGCCAGAGGCGGCCGAAGCCTGGCGGCGGGCCGCCGGCCTCTCACCGGATCGGGTCGATGCTTGGCGCAACCTGGCGTTGGCCGTTGCCCAGACAGCCGGCGGTAATTCCGCCCTCAAAGTCTATCGGCAGGCACTCGCCTACCATCCCGAAGACCGCGATCTTCTCTACAATTACGGCAACCTCTGTTTTCGCGGCGGCGACTTGGATGGTGCCGCCGCGGCACAGGCCCGACTCTTGCAGGCGCATCCCCAATTTGCAGCCGGCTGGATCAACGCCGGCATGACGTGCAAGGCTGCCGGGCGCTTCGAGCAGGCTGAGCGCTGTTATCGTCAAGCCATTCTAATAGACGACCAGGCGAGCTTGGCGCTCGCACATTTCAATCTCGCCAATGTTCTGTTGCAGCAGGGGCGCTGGGTCGAGGGATTTGCCGAATACGAATGGCGCCTGCGGCTTCCGAACGCCTTGCCGCAGCCGTGGCCGGCTCCGGCTTGGTCCGCCGAGCATCCGGCCGGAAGCAGTGTGCTGGTGTGGAACGATCAGGGCATCGGCGATGCCATTCAATATCTTCGCCTCACGGCGCGGCTTGTCGGCAGGGGATATCGCGTCCTCGTGCTGGTGCAGGACCAATTGAAGTCGCTTGCCGCCTCGGCGCCGGGCGTGGAAGCGGCGTTCGGCCCCGGTGACCCGCCGCAGGCCGTGGACGTGCAGGTGCCGCTATGCAGCCTGCCACATGTCCTTGGGGTGGTACCGGACGATGTGTGGAATGGACCCTATCTTCGGGCGGCAAAGAAAATTTCCCTTCCCATCGCCGCCGGCGGAGGGCACCGGCGCGTGGGTCTGGTCTGGGCAGGCAATCCGGCGCACGCCAACGATGCGAACCGCAGCATGCATCTTGCGGATTTGCACGCCTTGCTCGATCTCCAGGGCATCACGTGGTTTAGTCTTCAGCTCGGCGAGGGGCCGCCGGAACTCGCCGCCTCGCCCTGGGCCGGACGGGTGCATGATCTGTCGTGCCTGCTCACCGATTTCTCAGCGACGGCCGCCGTCATGTTGGAACTGGATCTGCTGATCTCGGTCGATACCGCAGTCGCCCACCTGGCCGGAGCGCTCGGCCGTCCGGCTTGGATCCTGTTGCCGGCGGTCGGCAGTGACTGGCGCTGGGGCGTCAGCGGCGAGACTACCGCCTGGTATCCAAGCGTGCGCCTATTTCGGCAGCGGCAAGTGGGCGCTTGGGCACCAATCGCGGCCGAGATGACGGCGCTGCTGACGGCGCCGCGCGATCTGCCCGAAACGCCCCGCGCGTCCTGATCGCTGAAGCCGCGTTGGCCTCAAGTCGAAATATACCCCAGCTGGGGCTGCACCGCGCTGGCGCTTGCGGCGTTGTTGGTTGGAGGCAGGCTCGCCGGCGAAAGAGCGCTGGCAGCTCTGGCAGTGGTGTTATTGTTCAGTTGGTCCACATTCTGGGCTGCAGGATTCTGGGCTGCGCTGCTGACGCTTGTGGCGGAAACAGGAGCGTTCTCGCCGAATGCTCAGCTAGAGAATTCGTCATCCGTTAGGGCCGGAATACGACGCGGCCGGCCCATTAGAGCGGGCAAAAAATTAATTTTTCTACAGTCTGAGACTCCTGCGCGTTGACAAAATTGGCCGCAAATCCTCCCGAGAAATGACGATTGACGCGCCCGATGACCTTCCCAATGGCGAGCACGGTGCCGATTTCGGGAGCGATGCCGGCCACTACACTCACGCCGCAGGCGGAGAAGTCGGTAACAAGACAGCTCATGACTGCGCCGTCCGCTAAAAGAAGGGTTGAAAAGCGATACTCCACCACTAAGCGCGGATGCTTGCGCCGATCAGCCACCTTCAAATCTTTATATTTTTCATACCACTCAATTTTGGCCGCGAGCCTCCCACGCTCGTCAGCGGTCGCCACAATGTGCATAACGAACCCGCGATGATCGAGGGGTCGTCCAATCCTGCCATCTAGCCTGCCGAGTTGCTCGATTTCCGCGCTCACCCATTCGCCTACCGAACCCCGCACCGGGGCAACCAACGCCACGGCGTGAGGAGATATGCTGATAGCACGACAGGCAAATCGCTTTAGCTCAGCAGCCACGTCTCGGCTATTCCAGAGCCAATATTGCCCTGGCAGATTAACGGTGATGCCAGCCTCGCGTTGTCGGCTAACCATCACCACATCGTTGTCAGGCATTGGGGCCGGCATTTGTCGAAGCTCCAGCGCAAACCGCCCCTGAGGAGAATATTCGCGCCAGCGTGTTCGGATCAGTTTCGATGCCACTCTCGATCATGCGGCCGGTGGTCGGGCACGTAAATGTGGGGTCATCCATCGAACGCCTCCCGCGAATCATCGCCCCTGGAGCCTACAAGATCGTCTCGGAGGAATGGTTAACAACGGCGTGTTCTTGTCACCGTCGCATGACTGTTTCGCCGCTCAACCGCATCATGCCGCTCAACTGACATTCGGCGCACCGCCAGCGCAGCTCGCCGCCGACCTCTTCGCACGTCATCCGGTGTGTTTCATCGAGCGGACGGGCGAGCCATCCGCAACTGCGATCAGCTTCCGCAGGCGCCGGTTCGATCAAACGGCCGTGGTGCCTCATTGTCTTCATCGATCGCGGCATGGCAGCGGTCCCCATCGCGATCATTTTCCGAAAGTCGAACTCGAAGGCATGCCCAACTTGTAATTCGACAAGGTTGAAATCAAATTGCGCGGGTTCTGCTATCGGCGTGGGCCGCGGCGCGCCGCGGCGGCGGAATCTCTCGCTTCTGCCCAGTCGACGAGCTCCCGTCGCACGCGCGCAAGCACACGGTTCCAATCGCCGATGCTCGGCTGCCTGAACAATCGCGCGGTCGGATACCACGGGCTGTCGTCGCGATCGAGCATCCAGCGGAAGTCCGGGGCGAACGGCAGCAGCAGCCAGAGCGGCCGCGCCATCGCTCCCGCCAGATGTGCGACCGACGTATCCACCGAGATGACCAGGTCCAACAACGAAATCACCGCAGCGGTATCGGCAAAGTCCTCGAGTTCGTCACCGACATGCGTGATCTGCGCGTTGCCGCGAAGAAGCTCGCGCTCGTTCCCGCCAATCTCCTTTTGAAGGCTCACGAACTCGATTCCGGGGATCGACCAGATCGGGGCAAGGCGGGCGAGCGCGATGCTGCGGTTATGGTCGTTCCTGTTGGTCGAACTGCCCGCCCAGGCGATGCCGAGGTGCGGCGATCTCGGTTGTCCCAGACGATCCCGCCATTTCGCCAGGCGGGCTTCCGGCGCAACGATGTAGGGAACATCGGCCGGGATGGTATCAAGCTCGGTGCCGAACGCGAGCGGAAGGCTGAGCAACGGGCAATGAACGTCGAATTGCGGCAGCGGCTTCCCCCGGCTGGTGATCACGGAAATGCCGCCGAGGCTCGACATGAGCGTTTCGAGCGGCGGCTGAACCTCCAGAATGACCTGCGCGCCCGATCGGGCGACGAGTGGCGCATAGCGAGCGAATTGGATGGTGTCGCCGAGCCCCTGTTCGGCATGTAGCAGAATGGTCCTGCCTCGAGGCAGTTCGCCGCCCAGCCACCGGGGCTGGGCAAATGCGCGGCGCTGGGAGCGAAGCTCCCGCGAGGCCCATCGCGCTTCGTATTTCGCCCAACCTCGGCGAAATTCCCCCAGCCGCAGCCAGGCCAGACTTTCGTTGCAACTCGCCTCCGGATGGTCGGGCTCGATCGCGGTCGCACGACGAAACGTGGCGATGGCGTCGAGCTGACGATTGAGGTTGACGAGTGCCATGCCGCGATTGCTGACTGCATCCGCCCAGTGCGGTCTGATCGCAAGCGCCTGGTCGAAGCTGACGATGGCTTGCTCGGGACGATTGAGACTCACCAGGGCAGTCCCGCGGTTGAACAGCGCTTCGGCATGACCAGGATCAATCGTCAGTGCCCGATCAAAATCGACGACGGCTTCATCGTGACGGCAAAGGTCGACGAGCGTGAGACCGCGATTGATGAGCGCCTCAGTGAAATCGGGCCGGATCGCCAGCGCCTGATCGAAGCTCGCGATCGCTTCCTCGTGGCGATCGAGGGCGGCCAGTGCGACGCCACGATTGTTCATCGCCTTGCCGTGAGCCGGATCGATCGCCAGCGCCTTGTCGTAGCTTGCGGCGGCCTGCTCGTGATGGCCGAGATTTCCCAGTATCACGCCGCGATTATATAGGGCCTCCACGTAATCGGGCCTAACCGCCAGCGCCCGATCGAAGTCGGCAAGCGCTTCATCATGACGATCGAGTCTGCCCAATGCTGCGCCGCGGCTGCAAAGCACCTCGGCGAAATCGGGCCTGATCGCCAGCGCCTTGTCGAAGCGCGCGACGGCTTCCTCATGGCGATCGAGCGCGGCCAGCGCCAGGCCGAGATTCGCCCATGCTTCAACCGCGTCGGGCTTGACCTGCAGCGCGGCCGTGATGAGGTTCACGCCCGCGTCGTAGTCTTGCTGTTGCAGCTTGCTCAGCCCGAGAAGATGCAGCGCGTCGAATTGAGCTGCGCCGTCCGTCAGTATCGAATGGCATGAACTCGGCGCGTGCGCGGGCAAGGCATGCGATCGGGGATTCGATGCTTTCGGGACGTGTTGCTCGATGAGCTTCATCTCAAGACGCTCGCGAATCACGTGCGATGCGCGGCAGCGAGCGCGTTTCAGATCGTCCGCGACAGCGAGATCGGCTGTGCGGCGCCCGCTCGCCGTGCGGTGTGCCGGCCGGTCACCCCGTAGGTTTGGGGCGCAGCCTTGCTGGCAAGTTCCCCCGCCACGCCGCGGACGATCCCTTCCGATACCGCGTGCGCCGTGGCGAGAACCGGCAGGTTGATGTTCAGGCACTCGTGGAAGTCGTCGTGCTGCCGCCGCAGCGCGTTGAATTCACGCGGCAACTCGCGCGCCAGATATGTCGCGTTGCTTCTGATCAGCGCGGCATCGGCGACGTAGCGCCGCGCCAGCTCCGTCTTCTCAGACGCGATCCGAGCAATTTGGCTGATCCGGCCGGCGCGAAGGAGCTGTGTCTCCTCCTGCAGGATCCGCGTCAGCGAAGTCATGACGACGCCGAATTTGCCGATCAGCTCCTCGGCTTCGGCAACCGACTGAAGCGGCCGCGGAACGGGGCGGTGGGGAGAATTCCAGTTGGATTGGGCCATGACTGATCCGAATCGGTAAGGGGCGGGCCGTTACCTGGCGTGCGCCTCCTGCTGGGCGATCAGCCATCGATAGACGTGATCGGCGATGCCGACGCCGCCGGATTTGGCGAACGACTTGCCGTATTCCTCGCTCAGGAACGAGCGCCACACGCCGGCGCTGCCGGCGCCGCCGAACGGCCCTTCGCCGTCGATGCCGGTGAGCATCTGGTTGAACACCGAGCTCAGGAACATCGCCTCGAAATCGGTCGCCTGGCCGCGCGCCTTGCGGTCGGCGGGAAGCTTCCCGCCCGTGGCGGCGAGCGCGGCGGCGCCGGTCGGCGCGGCGGGCAGGGGGATCGTCGACATCTCACATCACCTCGATCTCGGCCTGGATCGCGCCCGCCGCCTTGATCGCCTGCAGGATCGCGATCATGTCGAGCGGCCCGATGCCGAGCGCGTTGAGGCCGTCGACCAGCTGCTGCAGCGACACGCCCTCCTGGACCACCGCGAGCTTCTTGCCGTCCTCCTGCACGCCGATGCGGGTGCGCGGAACGACCACGGTGCGGCCGCGCGAGAACGGCGCCGGCTGGCTGACCTGCGGGGTCTCGGCCACGGTGACCGTGAGGTTGCCCTGGGCGACGGCGACGGTCGAAACCCGTACGTCGCGCCCGATCACGATCACGCCCGAGCGCTCGTCGATGACGACCTTGGCCGGCAGGTCGGGCTCGATCTGCAGCTGCTCGATCTCGGTCAGCAGCGCGATCACGTTGCTGGGATATTTCTGCGGCAGCGTGAGCTGCACGGTCGAGGGGTCGAGCGGCTCCGCGATCGGGCCGCCCATGAAGTCGTTGACCGCCGCCGCGATCCGCTTGGCGGTGGTGAAGTCGGCGTTGCGGAGCGCGAGCCGCACCTGATTGAGCCGGTTGAGCACGAACTCGACCTCGCGCTCGATGATGGCGCCGTTGGAGATGCGGCCGACGGTGGGAACCCCGCGGGTGATCTTGGCGGCGTCGCCTTGCGCCTGGAAGCCCGCCACCGCCAGCGAGCCCTGGGCCACGGCATAGACGTTGCCGTCGGCGCCGAGCAGCGGGGTGACCAGGAGGGTGCCGCCTTGCAGGCTCTTGGCGTCGCCGAGGGCGGAGACGGTGACATCGATGCGGGTGCCCTGGGTGCCGAACGGCGGCAGGTTCGCCGTTACCATCGCGGCGGCGACGTTGCCGGTACGGATCTGGGCGCCGCGGATGTTGACGCCGAGCCGTTCCAGCATCGCCTGCAGGGATTGCTTGGTGAACGGAATATTGTTGAGCGTGTCGCCGGTGCCGTTGAGCCCGACGACGAGGCCGTATCCGATCAACTGATTCTGGCGGACCCCCTCGATATTGGCGAGGTCCTTGATGCGCGATGTCGCGCCCGCCGGCGACAGGAAGCCGGGCAGGCACGCCAACGCGCACGCCGCCGCCAAGGCGGCCGTCAATGTCCTCGTCATCCCTTGCTCCCCAAGAGGTTCGGACCCGAAAGGCTGTGTTGCGAAATGCGTGCCAGCCCTGCAGGCCGAGTTAATGCACTGATATCAAAAGAGATTATCCTGGCCGGCGACGTGGCCGCCGGTGCCTAGAGAGGGTGCCCCTTGCCGGGCCGGCAGTTTCTGCCGGGCCGTTTACCCCCTCTTAACCATACCGGGCCAGGGTCGGGCGAGCACCGCCGAGGGCCTCGACCAATGCGCATCTCCGGACCGACAGCGAACGCCGCAATCGCCACGCCGGGCGCCCCGAGGCGCGCCGCGGCCGGCAATTTCACTTTGAGCGAAGGGGAATCGGCGCGGGCGCCCGGCGGGCCGATGGCGCTGCGATCAGTGGGCGGGATCGACGCGCTCATCGCTCTGCAGGGGCTCGACGACCCGGCCGAGCGGCGCAAGCAGGCGGTGCGGCGCGGCCGCCTCGCGCTCGATGCGCTCGATGAGCTCAAGGTCGGGCTTCTCGGCGGGACGCTGTCCCAGGCGACGCTGGGCAGGCTCAAGGCGGTCGCCGGGGCGCTCAAGGAAAACACGGGCGACGACCGGCTCGATACCGTGCTCGGGGAGATCGAGCTTCGGGTCGAGGTCGAGATTGCCAAGATGGCGCCCCGCTAGCGCGGCTTGCCGGGCGGCGGACGAGGGCGCCGGTGGAGCGGCGCCGGCCTGATTTTCTTTCGCACCGCAACGAAATCCGGTTCTGGCCACAATTCCGTTATTGTCCGTGGTCGCGCGGCCCGATATAAGCGCGCCCGCGAGCAAGGAGCGCTCGCCCGCGAGCAAGCGGGCCCGCGGAGTTCGTGCACGGGGAAGCAATGTCGCAGAGGAATGGCGTCCAGATCCTGGACAAGAACAAGTCGTACCACCCCACCGACAAAGAGCCTTTCATGAACGAGGGCCAGCGGGAGTACTTCCGCGAGAAGCTGCTCGTCTGGAAAGAGGAAATCCTGCGGGAGGCCAAGGACACGCTCGCTCATCTCCAAGCCGAGAACGAAAATCACCCCGATCTCGCCGACCGTGCCTCCTCGGAAACCGATCGCGCGATCGAGCTGCGCGCCCGCGACCGGCAGCGCAAGCTGATCGCCAAGATCGACGCGGCGCTCGCTCGCCTCGACGACGGCAGCTATGGTTATTGCGAGGAGACCGGCGAGCCGATCTCGCTCAAGCGGCTCGAGGCGCGCCCGATCGCGACGCTCTCGGTCGAGGCGCAGGAGCGTCACGAGCGGCGCGAGCGCATCTATCGCGACGAGTGAGGGCGCGAATAGGGAGTGGGAAAGGGCGGCGAAGGTGCGCCAACTATTCGCCGCTCTCGTCTCGACCGCGCTGCTCGTGTTCGTTGCAACCGCCGCCGTCGCGCAGGCGCCAAGCTGGCCGCCGCGGCCGGTGAAGGTGCTGGTGCCGTTCGCCGCTGGCGGCAATATCGACGTGATGGGGCGGCTTGCCGCGTCGCGCCTGAGCGAGGCGTTCGGGCAGCAATTCGTGGTCGAGAACCGCGTCGGCGGCAACGGCGTCATCGCGACCGAGGCGGTCGCGCGCGCGATCGCCGACGGCACCACGCTGCTCTGGGCGAGCACCTCGGTGGTGGCGATCTTTCCGGCGATCTCCAAGGTCGGCTACGACCCGGTGCAGGACTTCGCACCGGTCAGCCTGTTCGGCGTGGCGCCGCAAGTGCTGATCGCGAACCCGAGATTCCCGGCGCAGACGGTCGCCGATTTCGTCGCCCACGTGAAATCGCAGAAGGAGAAGCTCGCCTATGCGGGCGGCGGCGGACCCGGCAGCGCCAGCAACCTGATCATGGCGCTTTTTCTCAAGCGCGCCGGCCTCGAGATGACCAATGTGAGCTATCGCGGCACCGCGCCCGCGCTCACCGACCTCATCGCCGGGCACATCCCGACCATGTTCGTGCCGATCTCGGAGGCGCTGCCGCAGGCGCGCGCCGGCCGCATTCGCATGCTGGCGGTGTCGAGCGGCACGCGCTCGCGCGAGGCGCCGGAGGTGCCGACGCTGGCCGAGCAGGGCTTCCCCGGATTCCACATGGTCTCCTGGACCGGCCTGATGGCGCCGGCCGGCACGCCGAAGGAGATCGTCGAGCGCATGGCGGACGAGCTTGCGCGCGCCCTCAAGGACGCGGAATTCGTCGCCCACATGCAAAAGGCCGGGGTCGAGCCGGCGACCGATGCGAGCCCGGCGGCATTTTCCGCCTTCATCGGCCAGGAAATCGCGCGCTGGGCCGAGGCCGTGAAGATCGCCGGCGTCACATTGCAGCAGTAGCGGCTGGAATCGCATCGCCTCGCTGCGCGAGGTTTCCATTTTGGAAAAATATCGCGGCCTCCGGAGGGGAGCTTCCGGAGGCCGCGTCGTTTCGCCGGTCCGCTCGCGCGCGCGGAGCGGCGGGGAGCTGATCGGAGGATGGACGACAGACGACGGAGAACCGAGAACGGAACCGTCGATCATCACACTCTGTCGTCCGTCGTCCGTCCTCCGTCGTCAGAACGGCAGCAGCACGTCGAGCACCTGCTGGCCGTAGCGCGGCTGCTGCACGTCGGTGATCTGGCCGCGGCCGCCGTAGGCGATGCGCGCCTCCGCGATCTTGCTCGAATCGATGGTGTTGTCGCTCTGGATGTCCTCCGGCCGCACGATGCCGGCGACGATCAGCTCGCGCACCTCGAAATTGACCCGCACCTCCTGCTTGCCCTCGACCACGAGATTGCCGTTGGGCAGGACCTGGATCACCACCGCGGCGACGTTGGTCTGCAGGGCCTCCTTGCGGTCGACCGAGCCCTTGCCGTCGCTCGAGGACGTCGAGTCGCCGCTGAAGATGCGGGTCGGAACCGCCGCGTTCATGATCGGCACCTTGGCTTTGCCGAAGAAATTGTCGATGCCGGAATCCTCCTTGTTGGTGCGGCTGCGCTGCGTCTCGTTCTCGATCGCGGCCTTGTCGGCGATGTTGACCGTGATCGTAAGGATGTCGCCGACCTGGTGGGCGCGCTGGTCCTTGAAGAAGGCGCGCGAGCCGGTCCGCCACAGCGAGTTCGGCTGGTACACCGCGGGCTGCGGCGCCGGCATCGGCATCTGCACCGGCTTGTAGCCCGCCGCCGCGGTCGGGTTGTTGATCGCGGAGAGCGGCGGGGCGTCGCCGATCAATCGCAGCCGGTCCCACGCCGCGCAGCCGCCGAGGCAAGAGCCGAGCATGAGCAAGGCTGCAATCTGCGTCGTTCTCCTGATGCGGTCGCGCTCGCCGCCGGCGCGGGGAGGAAGCCCGCCGTGGTCTCTCTGCGCTTTCGATGACTGACCCAACACGTGATCCACCTGCATGACGTTCACTCGGTCTCCTGACGCGGACGGAAGGAATCCGCGTTTGCCGCCAGCCGCGGCGAGGCCGCCGAGACCGTGACGCGGCCGGGGCCGCTGACAGTCGCCTGGATCGTTCGCTTCGATTGGACGTTGAGCACGTTGACGACATCGCCCTTGGCGCCCGCCTCGAGCGCCTGGCCGCGGACCGAGAGCACCATGCCGGGCGCCTCGTAGCTGATGGTGACGGCCTGGTTGCGACCGACCAGCTCCGGCTTCATCACGTCGGTCGCGCGGATGACCTGACCCGGCCTGAGCGGGCGCTTGGCGGCGAATCCGAGCACGTCCTCGATCGCGATCGCCTCGGTCTTCGGCCGGCGCTCGATCATGACGTCGGAGGCCTTGATCACCTCGCCCGACGCAAGCGCGCGCAGCGGGACGACCACCTCGGCGGTCTCGACCAGCGTTCCGGTCACGCGCAACGAAGCCCGCCGCGCCGGATTGCCCGGCAGATCGAACGCGACGTCGAAACGGTGCCCGCGCTCATCGTAGGCGAGGCGGGTTACGTCGAGCTCCGCGTTCGGCTCGACGTGGAGCGCGGGGACCTCGTTGTCGAGGTTGATGGCGAAGCCGGGGCGGTCGCGCACGCCGGACCGCCCGGCAAGCGCGCGCAGGACGCGGCCCTCGATCTCCTTGGCGGTGACGAGGCGGCTCGCGCGCGTCACCTTGACCTCGTCGAGGCCGCGGGCGTCGAGCGCGATGATGTGGTGCGGCCGCACCGCCTCGAGCACGCGCGCCGCCGGCACGCTGCCGCTCTGGCCGAGATCGGGAGCGCGGAAGATCGGCACCTCGGCGGCCGCGCCGGCGTTCTCGACGAGATCGCCGATGCGCACGAGCGCCCCGGTCACCGTGGCCTCGCGCTTGAGGGCGGGAGACAGGGGCTGCGCGCGCTCCGCGGCGGCGGGCGCGGGCGCTTCCTGCGCGGGGCGGGACGCAGCCGGGCGCGCGGTCCAAATCTCCGCGGTCATGGGAACCGGCGACAACAGCGCGTTCTCCGCAATCTGGGCGACGGCGGCGGTGGCGACCGCGATGGCGATGACGAGCGCGGCAATCCGGATCATGGTGTCCTCAGCGCATCAGGTTGGAGGTCGCTTGCAGCATCTGGTCGGCGGCGGTGATGACCTTGGCGTTCATCTCGTAGGCGCGCTGCGCGGAGATGAGATCGGAAATCTCGGTGACCGCCTCGACATTGGCCTGCTCCAGGCTGCCCTGTTGCAGGTCGCCCATGCCGTCGGTGGACGGCACGGTGTCCTGCGGCGGGCCGGACGCCGGCGTCTCAAGGAACAGGTTGTCGCCGACCGACTGCAGCCCCGCCTTGTTGACGAAGCGGGTCAGGGCGAGCTGGCCGAGCACCGTCGGCGTGGTCGCTCCGGCGGCGAGCGCGGACACCTGGCCCTGCGCGTTGATCGTGATCGAGGTCGAGTTCTGCGGGACGGTGATGCCGGGCTGCACGACGTAGCCCTGCGGGGTGACGATGCGTCCCTGCGCGTCCATCATGAAGGAGCCGTCGCGCGTATAGGTGAAGGTTCCGTCCGGCATCTGGATCTTGAAGAAGCCTTCGCCGCGGATCGCGATGTCCAGGGGATTGCCGGTCGGCAGCAGCGTGCCCTGCGACATGATGCGCGGCGTGCCGACGGTCTTGACGCCGGCGCCGAGCTCGATGCCGACCGGCAGGATATTGCCCTGGGTCGAGGTCTGGGCGCCGACCCGCTTCACCTGCTCGTAGAGCAGATCCTGGAACTCCGCGCGCTGGCGCTTGTAGCCGGTGGTGCGCATGTTGGCGATGTTGTTGGAGATGACCTGGACGTTGAGCTCCTGGGCCATCATTCCGGTCGCCGCGGTGTGGAGCGCTCGCATCACAAATTCTCCCGCTTGCTCGCTCGCTTGCTGCGCATGTTAGGCCGGAACTTCGGCGAGCCTGTCGATGGCGTTGCGGCGCATGTCGCCGTGCTGCTGCAGCAGGCCGGCGATCTGCGTATAGGTCCGCGTGATCTCGATCATGCGCGACATCTCGGCGACGCCGCGCACGTTCGATTGCTCGATCGCGCCCTGCACGACGCGCAGCTTCTGCGTCGCCAAGGGCGCTTGCGGCGTCATGCCGTTCGGCGCGACGAACAGGCTCGCGCCGTCCTTCTGCAGGCGTCCGACCTGATCGAAGCGCACCAGCCGCAACTTGCCGCGCTGCGCGTCCGACCTGGTGTCGGCGCCTTCACGCACCCTGATCGCGCCGTCGTCGCTGACCGAGATTTTCGAGTCGTTGGCCTGGAACTGGATCGGCCCGCCGTCGCCCTGCACCGCATAACCTTCGCTGGTGACCAGGCGGCCGGCGGCGTCGAGCTGGAATGCGCCGTTCCGCGTGTAGCGCTCGCCGCGCGGCGTCTGCACGACGAAAAAGGCGTCGCCGTCGATGGCGACGTCGAGCGGATTGCCGGTCTGCAGGATCGGGCCCGACCTGAAATCGTGCCAGGTCGCGCGGTCGTGCACGTAGCTCAGGCGCCGGTCGGCGGTCGGAAACTGTCCGTCGCGCGCGGTCGGGCTCAGGAATTCCTCGAACACCGAGCCGTCGGCCTTGTAGCCGGTGGTGTTGATGTTGGCGATGTTGTTGGCGACGACCTCGAGCTCGCGATCGAGCGCGATCTGCCGCGACAGTCCGATCAGGAGGGCATTCTCCATCGGCCTTGCTCCCCTTGCGGAAGGCGCCGCCCTCCCAGGCGGGACCTCCGTCGCCAGCCGCCGGCTCTCCCAAGCCGCGGCGCGCCGATCCTGCTGCAGGGGCCGTGCCAAAGTTGCAAACTAAATTAACTCAATGGCTTAAACCAAACGAACCGCCTCGCGCGCCCGGCAAGTTCATTCCGTCGCAACCATTCGCCCGGCAAAATTTTCCGCATCGTCCGAGCGTGGAAATGTTCCGTTAACCATTCCGAACCTAACGTTGCCGGCAAAGGGCGCGCTCGCGGCGCCGTGGCGTCGGTTTTCCCGCCGAAGCCGTCATGCGCCGCAAGGCAAGGGGGCACTGCGATGGCAGCCAAGGCGAAACCGGTCGAAGCCGATGTCGAGGAAACGGAGGCCGGCGGGGAGGAATCGCCGCCGCCCCAGCGAAAGCTGCCGCTCAAGCTGATCTTGATCGCGCTCGGCGCTTCGATCGTGCTCGGGGGCGCCGGGATCGCCGGCTACCTCCTGTTCCGCGGCGACAAAGAGGCCAAAGCAGCGGCCGCTCCGATCAAGCCGCCGACGTTCCTCGATGTCCCCGAGGTATTGGTCAATCTCTCTACCGCCGGCAGCGACCGCACCCAGTATCTCAAGGTCAAGATCGTGCTCGAGCTGCCGGACCCCTCGCTGCAGCCGCCGGTCCAGTCGGCGATGCCGCGGGTGATGGATGCCTTTCAAACTTATTTGCGGGAGTTGCGGCCGACCGATCTCGAGGGCTCGGCCGGCCTCTACCGGCTCCGGGAGGAGCTGACCCGCCGCGTCAACGCCGCGATCAGCCCGAGCCACATCAACGCGGTGCTGTTCAAGGAAATCGTCGTTCAGTGAACCGGACCTCTCACCTCGATCCCGCGCTCGCCGCCCGCGCGGGGCTGAAATCCCACGATCGATGGGGCGAGCCATGACGCTCGGCCGGGACCAGGTCGATCAGGATGCGCTGGCCGCCGAATGGGGCCTCGCGCTCGAGGCCGACGGCGTCGAGCATCCGTCCGAGGGCGCGCCCGAGAGCGGCGAGGCGGCCGCCTCGCAATGGGCGGCCATGGTCGACGACGGCTCGAGCTTCGCGCAGAGCTCCAAGGGCGGCGCCGAGCGCATTCTCAATCAAGAGGAAATCGACAACCTGCTCGGCTTCAGCCTAGCCGACGTCTCGCTCAACGACAATTCCGGGATTCGGGCAATCATCGATTCGGCGATGGTCTCCTACGAGCGCCTGCCGATGCTGGAAATCGTCTTCGACCGCCTGGTGCGGCTGATGACGACGTCGCTGCGCAATTTCACCTCGGATAACGTCGAAGTCTCCCTCGATCGCATCACCTCGGTGCGTTTCGGCGATTACCTCAACTCCATTCCGCTGCCTGCCATCCTCGCCGTGTTCAAGGCCGAGGAGTGGGACAATTTCGGCCTGATCACCGTCAATTCGGGCCTGATCTATTCGATCATCGACGTGCTCCTGGGCGGCCGCCGCGGCCAAGGCGCGCTGCGGGTCGAAGGCCGCCCCTACACCACGATCGAGTCGAACCTGGTCAAGCGCATGATCGAGGTGGTGCTGGCCGACGCCGAGCTCGCGTTCAAGCCGCTCTCGCCGGTCAAGTTCAACATCGACCGGCTGGAGACCAACCCGCGCTTTGCCGCCATCTCGCGCCCGGCGAATGCCGCGATCCTGGTGCGGCTGCGCATCGACATGGAGGATCGCGGCGGCAATGTCGAGCTGCTGCTGCCCTACGCGACCATCGAGCCCATCCGCGACGTTCTTTTGCAGATGTTCATGGGCGAGAAATTCGGCCGCGATCCGATCTGGGAGGGGCACCTCGCGACCGAGATCGCCCAAGCCGAAATCGCAGTCGATGCGGTCCTTTACGAGGCGAAATTGCCGTTGAAGCAATTGATGAAGCTCGAGGTGGGCGACACCCTGATGCTCGAAATCCGCCCCGACGCGCTGGTCGCGGTGCGGTGCGGCGACGTGACCCTGACCGAAGGGCGCATGGGCCGCGTCGGCGACCGCGTATCGGTGCGCGTCAGCAAACCCTTGCGCAAACCCCGGACGACGTTCGCCATGTTCGAAGGGGCGGACGGGTCCACCAAACGGATGGAGGCCCCGTGAGCCACAGTTTCGGACTCGTGATCGAGAGTCTGGTCGCCTTGCTGCTCCTGCTCACGATCGGGTATTGCGTCATTCTCAATAGCCGGCTCAAGCGCCTGAAGGCGGACGAGCAGGCGCTCAAGGCGACGATCTCGGAGCTGATCACGGCCACCGAAATCGCCGGCCGCGCGGTCGCGGGGCTGAAAGCGACCGCCCAGGATTGCGACCTCACGCTCGGCGAGCGCATGCGTGCCGCCGAGCGGCTGTCCGCCGACATGGATCGCCAAATCAGGGCCGGGGAAGCGGTCGGCAGCCGGCTCGCGCTGTTCGGCATTGCGCCGCCGCCGGCCGCCGAGCGCGGGCCGGCGGGAGCCGGGTGTCCCGATCCGAAGGCCGTCGCCGCAGCGGCGCAGGCTTTCGCGGAACGCGCACGTGGGCGCGCGCAGGGTCTCGCCGCATGAAGCGCTTCCTGCGCGAGGTCCGGCTCGTCCCGATCGTCTTGTTCGCGACCATCGCGCTGTTCGCGCTCAAGACCGCCGGCCTCGTTTTCAACGGACATTATGCGCTCGACAACGTCGCGGACGAGCCGGCGGACATCACCGGAACCATTCCCGGCGCGCCCGCCGGGGCTCCGCCCGGAACGATAGCGGGGACTCGCGACGGCACCGGATCGGCGGCGGCCCCCGCTCCCAAGCCCGCCAAGCAGGGCGGCAAGCAATCCTGGGCGCAGCAGATGTTCAACTATCCGGACGTCACCGGCGAGGTCGGCGACGGCAAGCCGCCCGAGCCGGAGGCGACCCCGTCGAAGGACAGCCGCACGGCCGCCCTGCCGGTGGATCCGAAAGGCACCGGCGGCTGGACGCCCGTGCCGCTTCCCGACGGCCGGCCGCGCTCGCCGGCGGAGATCGCGGTTCTCGAACGGCTGCAGCAGCGCCGCGGCGAGCTCGAGGCGCGCAGCAAGGAATTGGAAATGCGCGAAAGCCTGCTCAAGGCGGCGGAGAAGCGGCTCGAGGGACGGCTCGCGGAGCTCAAGGATCTGGAAGCGCGCATCGGCCACATGGTGGAGGAGCGGGAAGAAGCGGACGCCGCGCGGCTCAAGAGCGTCATCACCATGTACGAGAACATGAAGGCGAAGGAGGCCGCCAAGATCTTCGATCGCCTCGAGATCAAGGTCCTGGTCGAGGTCGCGACCCGGATCAATCCGCGCCGTATGTCGGACATCCTCGCGCAGATGTCGCCGGACGCGGCCGAGCGTAGTCTTGCTCGACCGGCAGACGCCTCCCGCATGACGGCGGCTGGGCCGGACGGTTTCGACGTGAAAGAAGTTCGCGTATCGCGTGGGTCGGCGTCGACGCGGCGTACCGGAGGGCACGCCGCGATTCGCATTTTATCGGCGGCGGCGCTGCTGCTGTCCGCCTGGGCGCTCGTCGATCCCGCGCTCGCCCAGTCGGTCAAGGGCGAGGTCAGCGCGACGGTCGACAACGGTTTCACCCGGCTCGCCTTCACCCTCGCCGAGGACGTCGAGCCGCAGGTGAACGCGGCGAACGGCATCATCATCATCAGCTTCAAGCGTCCGGTCGAGATCGCTCTCGATCGGCTCGCTGCCAGCGCCGGCGGCACGATCAGCGCGGTTCGGCGCGATCCCGACGGCAGGGCTATCCGCATCGCGCTCGCCCGCAAGGTGACGGTGAACGCCATGCCTGCGGTCGAGCGGCTATTCGTCGATCTGTTGCCGCAGACCTGGACCGGGCTGCCGCCGGGGCTGCCGCGCGAGGTGATCGAGGAGCTCTCCAGACGCGCGCGCGAGGCCGACAAGAAGCTGCTACAGCAGCGCCTGCTCGTCCGCCAAAGCAAGATGATGCCGATCCGGGTTCGCGTCGCCGCCCAACCCCTGTTCACGCGCTACGTGTTCGAGTTGCCCGAGCTGATCGGCGTCGCCGCCAACAACGCAAAAGACAAGCTCACGCTCACCTTCGACGCATTGCTCAAGTTCGATCTGGCCGACGCCCAGGCGACGCTGCCCGCCGTGGTCGGCGCGATCGACAGCGAGATCGATCACGACACGGTGGTGGTGCGGTTCACCTTCGCCGGCAAGGTCGACGTGCGCACCTTCCGCGAGGACACGAGCTTCATCGTCGACGTCACCCCGATGGAAAAAAAGAGCGAGCGGCGGGAAGGCGCGGCTGCGTCCGACGATTTGTCCGCCGTGGCGGCGGAATTGGCCGCCAAGGCGAACGCGCTGCCCGTGGGCATCGAAGCCCCAGCGACCATGCCGGCGCGACCGCCTCCCGGCGCCGCCGCCCCGGCGCCGCCGCCGCAGTCGATGCCGCAGCCGGCGGCATCGGGCCGGGAGCCGGTGGCGGCCGATTCCGCCCGCGACGCTTGGCCCCCTGCGCCGGTGCTGGCCGTCGAGGCAGGAGCGCCTCCTGCGGCCAAATCGGTGCCGGCGGGTGCGGCGAAGGAAGTCGTCGCGCCGCCATCCCCGCCATTCCCGCCGCCGCCCGCCGCCGCCGCGCGGCCGCGCGCGGCCGATCCCGACGGTGCACGGGCCCTGGTCAATGTCGCGTGGAAGCGCCAGGGCGACAGTCTGAGCCTGCGCTTTCCGTTCGCGAGCGCGACGCCGGCGGCGGTATTCAGCCGGGCCGACACGCTTTGGCTGGTATTCGACACCGATGCGGCGGTCGGGATCGGCAAGCTCGAGGGCGAGCCGAGCCGCACCATCAAGGCCGCGAGCGTGACGCAGCAAGACGGTTTCGCGGTGGTGCGCGTCCAGCTCGAGCGGCCGCGGCTCATCAGCGCCGCGACCGACGGTAGGGCCTGGACGATCACTTTCGGCGGCGAGGTCATCGAGCCGACGCGGCCGGTCGCCATCAACCGCAATGTGGTGGGAACCGCGCGTTCGAGCATCACCATTCCGTTCGACTTTCCGCAGCGGCTCCATCGCCTCGAGGATCCCGAGGCCGGCGATGGGCTCCTCGTCGTGACCGCGCTCGGACCCGCGCGCGGCTTCGTCAAGGTCCAGGATTTCGTCGAGTTCCGCGCGCTGGTCTCGATCCACGGCGTCGTCGTGCAGCCGATCGCCGACGATCTCGGCGCCGTGGTCGCAGTCGACAAGATCGTCGTCACGCGCCCGTCGGGGTTGACCCTGTCGGCCGCCGCCAATGGCGCAACGAGCGCGAATGCGACCTATCAGCCGCACGTGATCGATCCCCGCGCCTGGGGCTTCGACCGCCAAGCCGATTTCAAGGAGCGCAACACGCAACTGATCCGCGCCGCGGCCGAGGCACCGGAGGCCACGCGTCCGATTGCCCGGGCGGATCTGGCGCGCTTCTATCTCGCCCGCGAGATGGGGGCCGAGGCGAAGGCGGTGCTCGATGTGACGCTCGCGGACAATGCGCCGTCCGCCGAGGACCCGACCCCGCTCGTGCTGCACGCCGTCGCCAATCTCATGATGGGGCGGCTCGACGCCGCGCTCAAGGATCTCGCGCATCCGTTCGTCGGCAACCAGCACGACGCGCCGCTCTGGCGTGCCTTGATCTATGCGCGGCAGGGCAAATGGAGCGACGCCCGCGAAGGCTTCGGAGCCGTCGGGATGGCGATGGGCGCGCTGCCGATCGAAATGCAGCGGATGATGCTCAGGGCAAAGGTACGCGCCTCGATCGAGATCGGCGACATCACCGGTGCCGTAAAGGACATGCACGAATTCGAGGCGGTCGGCATTCCACGCGAGCTCGAGCCGACGCTCTCGGTGCTCACCGGCCGCATCGCCGAAGGGCTTGGCCGCGCGGATGATGCGTTGCGCGCCTACCGGGCCGCCGCCGATTCCTGGGACCGCCCGGTCGCGGCGCAGGGGCGGCTGCGCGAGCTCGTCCTGCAGGCCTCGCGCGACAAGCTGCCGCGGTCCGAGGCGATCGCGGCGCTCGAGACGCTCACGACCACTTGGCGCGGCGACGAGACCGAGGTGGAGGCGCTGCAGTTGCTCGCCCGGCTCTACACCGAGGAGAGCCGCTACCGTGACGCCTTCCATGTCATTCGCACCGCGCTGGCGGCGCATCCCAATTCCGAGATGACGCGGCGCATCCATGACGAGGCCGCGGTAACTTTCGAAAGCCTGTTTCTCGGCGGCAAAGGCGATGCCCTGGCGGCGATCGATGCGCTCAGCCTGTTCTACGATTTCCGCGATCTGACGCCGATCGGCCGGCGTGGCGACGAGATGATCCGCCGGCTGGCGGACCGGCTGGTCTCGGTCGATCTGCTCGACCAGGCGGCCGAGCTGTTGCAGCACCAGGTGGACCATCGGCTCCAGGGCGCCGCCCGTTCGCAGGTCGCGACGCGGCTCGCCGTCATCTACATGATGAACCGCAAGCCGGACCGGTCGCTGGCGACGTTGCGGACGACCCGGTCGGCGGATCTCTCCAACGAGCTGCGCAATCAGCGTCTTCTGCTCGAGGCGCGCGCACTCTCGGAGACCGGCCGGCACGATGTCGCGCTCGAAGTCGTCGCCAACATCGAGGGGCGCGAAGCGATCCGGCTGCGCGCGGACATCATGTGGGCGGGCCGACGCTGGCGCGAGGCGGCCGAGCAGATCGAGCTCCTCTACGGCGAGCGCTGGCGCGAATTCGAGCCGCTCACCGACGCCGAGCGGCCCGACATCTTGCGCGCGGCGATCGGGTTTACGCTCGGGGAGGATGCGATCGGGCTGATCCGGTTCCGCGAGAAATACGCGGGCAAGATGGGCGACGGACCCGACCGGCGCGCGTTCGACGTGGTCACCGCACCGGTCGGCAAGCGCGGCACCGAGTTCCGCGACATCGCCCATGCCATCGCCTCGATCGATAC
>WNEZ01001652.1_pt1 | contig 23373 bp, 15 predicted proteins | sample 5400521 | NCBI WGS metagenome assembly WNEZ01 (sample SAMN13153339, study PRJNA577476) | soil metagenome | isolation source: 120 cm saprolite under Douglas fir tree site 2 hole 1 replicate 1 | place: USA:California | collected 2015-04-18
AACGCGGGTGAGCGTATTCAGGCACAGATTGGTGGCGATGCGGTACAACCAGGCCCGGTACGATCCCGGGCTCGTGAGGGTCGCGCGTTTCTCCCATGCTCGCAGCAGGGTCTCTTGCACCAGGTCTTCGGCATCGTGGAGCGAGCCCAGCATGCGATAGCAATGCACGAGCAGTTCACGCCGATACGGTCCCACCAGGGTTTCGAACGCCATCTGATCGCCCGCCTGAGCGGCGAGCACCCGTGCGGTTTGGGTTGGCGTCTCCATTGCGGTATCTCTTCCTTAGAAATCCTCTAAAGAGGGCGTCGTGGCATTTCTGAGCAGCATAGCCAGGTGTTGAATCCGCTCTTGTGAAGCGAATGGTGGTGGAGAGAGCACCAGTGCCTGACCAGGTTCGCCTCTGTGCAATACATGGTGTGCAAACCCTGTTGCCGTCATCCAGGTCAGATACCGAAAAGGCGCAGACTTGCCTACTTCGAGGTGCTGGTGGACATTCTGCGGGAGAAACAACAACGTACCGGCAGTGGCACTCATGACCTTCTCCCCACAAGAAAAAGTGGCTTCTCCTTCTGCCACATAGACACCTTCATCTTCGTCCCGGTGTCGATGCGCATAGATGTGCGTCCCTGCGGGAAGTACATACTCGGTGAGATGAACGGCACGCCCAGCCTGTTCCCCGATGGCCTGGATGATCCTTAGAGTGCCAAGATACCAGAGTGCTTCTTGCTCTGTATTCAAAGGTGTACGTGTTGCCATGACTGAAAAACCTCGCTTTCAGAACTTCTATCAGATATGTCATAGTTGCTTCTGCTGAGCATACCCTCCATCACCCGTGTCGAGTCATACCCAGTTGGATAGACACTTATTAAACTGTCGTGACGAGCAAAACTGTGCGGTCTGGTGGGGGAGATTTGCTGCTCGATGTGGCAGGTGGCACGAACGGTTTCGGAACGCTCGACCCTGTGGCAAAGAGCAAAACGGTGTGGTAGAATGAGCGTGTTTGGGACATCAGTTCGCATCGCGCGGTCGGTTGCACGGATGATGAGAGAGAAGCGAGGAAGCAGCGTGACAGATACACAAAGGAAGACTGATCGTGTGCATGAGGCTCAGATCACAGGTCTTGCTGTTCATGACCAATCTGATAGTGGCCTCTTGATAGAACCCTATCGCGGGGAGTTGCTCCTGCACTGTTATCGCCTCCTGGGGTCATTGCACGATGCCGAGGATGCGGTACAAGAAACCATGCTGCGTGCCTGGCGGCACTTTGACACGTTCACGTTCAAGGGCCCGGGATCGCTGCGCACCTGGCTGTACACGATTGCGACCAACACCAGCCTCGATACACTCAAGAAACGCTCGCGGCGCACCCTGCCGACCGCAACCTCTCCCGCGTCGGACCCAACGAGGCCGGTTGCGCCCAGGAGTGCCGAGGCGCTCTGGCTTGAGCCTTTCCCTGACGTCTGGCTGGCCGAGGCGACGGAGAACCCAGAAGCACGCTATAGCAGACACGAGAGCGTTTCGCTGGCCTTTCTCACCGCCCTGCAGTTGCTCCCGCCCCGCCAACGAGCCATCTTGCTCCTCTCAGATGTGCTGGACTGGCGTGCAGTCGAGATCGCGCAACTGCTTGAGATCTCGGTCTCAGCCGTGAACAGTGCCTTGCACCGCGCTCGGGTGACGCTTGAGAAGCACTATTCCACCGAGAAGCGAGAGATGGCGCAGGTTTGCCCTGCTGATGCAGCAACGAACGTGCTGCTTTCTCGCTACGTCCACGCGTGGGAGACGGATGATATCGCCGGGCTTGTGGCGCTCCTGAAAGAAGACGCCATCCTGAGTATGCCACCGGTCCCTTCGTGGTATCGGGGGCGAGAAGCGATTCGCGCTATTCTCCTTGCCGTCGTATTCCGATCCGAAGTGCAGCATCGGTGGCGTTTATACCCGACGCGCGCCAATGGACAGCCTGCCTTTGTCGTGTATCGAGTTGACGAAGCGACAAGGTGCTATCGAGCGTTCAGCGTGCAAGTCGTCACCCTCGATGGTTCGCGGCTTCCCAGGCAGATTGCCCAGGTGACGGCCTTCCTTGGCCCATCGCTCGTCACCTCCTTCGGCTTCCCGTTTCAACTGCCTGAGTAAACTCGGCATCCTGCGCGCGTGTCCCACTGGTTTCTCCGGGCGAAGCCCGGCGAAATCAGGAGGACACCTGATCAGAAAAAGTCCGATACAACTATAGTTCTCTGCCTTGTTCACAGTAAGCTGCTTCTCATTTGATACGAATTTGCAGTCAAAGCTACAACTATTTACCGGCAAGGGGCGATGCTGGCACCTATCCGTCTCACCAACGCTGCTGCGCAGCTAGTGCTTCGCACTCAGGTGAGACGCAAGGAGAAGCATCCCCACCACCCGTCCGCACCGCTCCCGCCCCTACGCGGCTTTATAGGGCGGTTCGCGAATCCGTATGAGACCAGGAACTCGAATACGTACGCCTGACCGGTGATGTGGCATCAGGGAGTGAAGCTTTTTTTAACGTTGATGTATCTAGAGTGAGACGCAGCGGTTCACGCCAGTTGCCTATCAATAGCGAAGCCGCTCCTCCACTGCCACCAACCGTTTTCTTCCTGGCAGTCTCACAGCCCTTGTCCAAGTCTACCCGTGCCGATTGCTAAAAAAGCTTCGCTCCCTGACACGATCTCCCTCGTCCCATTCTAGATGTGCAAAAACATCGAGTGGCCTGACTCCCTGGTTGTGCTTCAGGAAAATAAACCCACCAAAAAACTCTTCGCCTCACGTTTACCCGATGGTACTGTTCAATAAACATTGTATAGACGAAAGGAGTTCCAATATGCCAGGAACATGGCAACCACTAAATAATCAACCATCGTTTAACGCCAGCACCATGTTATTGCTTACTGATGGAACAGTCATGTGTAATGATGAAGGCTCAGGATTTGCAGGTTCACCGCACTGGTGGAAGCTGACCCCTGATGCCTCTGGTAACTATATCAATGGCACTTGGACGCAACTTGCGGACGGTCCGAATTCACCGCTCTTCTTCGCTTCCGCTGTTTTAAGAGATGGGCGGGTTTTTGTAGCCGGAGGAGAATACAACGGCAGTGCCACTGTCGTCGATCTGCTTGCGGCTGAAATCTATGATCCCTCAACAAACACCTGGACCAGCCTTCCAACACCTGCAGGTTGGACAAACATCGGCGATGCTCCCTGTTGCGTCCTGCCCGATGGAAGAGTGTTGATCGGCTCGATTCTTAATGGCAATACCGCCATCTATGATCCAGTAAGCAATACGTGGACAGCAGCGGCTAACAAAAACAATGGCAGAAGCGAAGAGGAGACCTGGACACTGCTTCCCGATCAAACCATTTTGGTGGAGGATTGCCAGGGACATCCACAGACGGAGAAATATATCATCGCCGCCGATGGATGGATGAACATCGGCCAGACACCTTCCGACCTGGTTGAAGCCGCTTCTCTCGAAATTGGCCCCGCGTTGCTGCTACCAGATGGGCGCGTCTTTGCGATTGGTGCAACAGGAAATACCACGCTCTACACGATGGCACCAATTGCAAGCCAATCAGGAATCTGGGCGAACGGGCCATCGTTTCCACAGGTAAATGCGGGTCAGACGTTAGGGTCTAAAGACGCCCCTGCCTGCCTCCTGCCCAATGGCAAGGTGCTATGCGTAGCCGGCCCGGTAGACGGGGTGAGTCGTGATTACCTGACGCCAACCTACTTCTTCGAGTTCGATCCAGCAAGCTTATCCTTCACAACGATCTCCAATCCACCTAACAATGGGAGCGCACCCTTCAACGGGCGCATGATGCTCCTGCCAACAGGGCAGGTTCTGTTCGCTAACGGTTCCAATGATATCGAGGTCTATACACCTGACCTGGCACCCGATCCAGCATGGAAACCACAGATTCTCAGCGTTTCGAGCATACTACAACCCAACCATTTCTACACGCTCACCGGACGCCAGTTAAACGGGCTTTCGCAGGCGGTGAGCTATGGCGACGATGCAGCTATGGCGACGAACTATCCACTGGTGCAAATCTGTAACCTGGGTACCGGTGCCATTACGTACTGCCGCACCCTTGATCATTCCACGATGGGTGTAGCCACCGGAGTCACCACGCAGTCCACATCTTTCCACGTGCCTGCTGGGCTTCCAGGCGGCTCATATGCATTGCGCGTGATCGCCAATGGTATCGCTTCGGACCCGGTGACGGTGATGTTACAGAGTAAAGGCCTCAAGGAGCATAAGGAGAAAGAAAAAGACTTCAAGGAGAAAGAAAAAGACTTCAAGGAGAAAGAAAAAGACTTCAAGGAGAAGGAATTTGACGGCTCGGTGAAGGTCACCTTCGATCAAAAAGGCAAGGAAATGGAAGGCAGTGGAAGTGCTGGACCTGCCAGCGAACCTGAGTGGATGAGGATTATCCGTATCCTGGCTGAACGAAGCGATAAAGTTGAAGCGCTGCTAGCGCAGCAACGAGCTTTTATCCGCGAAGAGGAACGTCCTGTCGTTGGTGAGCAAGCCCTCTCAGATGGAGAAGATGGTCAAGTATGATTGTCGTTGTTGCAAACCGTCATGACCAAAGCGCGCAGGACATCGTGGCACGCTGGAATAACCAGGGTGCCGCGATGCTCACCTGCGAAGATCTTTCCCTAAGCGGATGGAAATACCACATCGGACATCCAGAGAACTCGGCGGCAGTCGTTGATGGGCAGATTGTCCCCCAGACCGCAATTACCGGTGTGCTTACGCGCAGGCCATGTATCTTTGAAGAAGAGCTTTTGCATATTCACCCGGCTGATCGGACTTATGTTGCCAGTGAAATGCACGCTTTTCTGGTTTCATGGCTGTCGAGTCTCACCTGCCCAGTGCTAAATTGCCCCACGCCTACCTGCCTTTCAGGACCGTACTGGCGGACTGAACAATGGACGATGACTGCTGCTCGCATGGGAATCCCTGTGCGAGCAGCGTACAGGCATATCTCCTGGCATACCACTACGGCCGCAACGACAAGCCAGTCGGTGGAAGTTGAAAGCTGTAAGAGCGAAGAGATCATCGAGGTCACAGTTGTTGGTGAGCGTTGCATTGGTAATAGTGATAGCACACTGGTAAGGCAGGCACGACAACTTGCCACTGCCGCCGGAGTCGATCTGTTGAGCGTGCGCTTCAATCATCGTGATGGGACATTTTCCGGCGTGAACCTCTGGCCCGATCTCACTGATGATATAACGCAGGCAATTCTGGAGCTTTTGCAAGGGAAGAAGGTATGATCCTACTGTGGGGTATCAGAGGAGATGGCCCCCTTGCAGCCATTCGCCAGGAGATTGAGCGGCAAGGATGGCCTCTGTTCTTTCTCGATCAGCAGGCGGTACTCGAGACAAGCATGGAGATGTCTGTCGACGACAAGGTAACAGGAAGGCTATCTTTGCGCTCTTGCGAGATTGGGCTGAATGAGATTACCTCTGTCTATCTCAGGCCCTATGACTCACGCCGTATGCGGGCTGTGCGACAGGCCGGACAGAACAGCCCGGCGTGGCGCCATGCGCTTGCGTTGGAAGATGCGCTGCTCTGCTGGGCTGAACTCACGCCTGCACTGGTGATAAACCGGCCTTCAGCAATGGCTTCCAATAATTCCAAGCCTTACCAGGTATCACTGATTTCCTCGCCCGGCATCTCCATTCCTGATACGCTTGTTACCACCGATGTTCAAGTAGCGTTGGACTTCTGGGCAGAGCATGGCACAGTCATTTACAAGTCGGTCAGCAGTGTGCGCAGCATCGTTTCACGGTTAAGCCACGAACAGCGCCATTCCCTCGAGGATATCGCACATTGCCCCACGCAATTCCAGGAATATATCGAGGGTATCGATTATCGTGTCCACGTTGTGGGCGAAGAGATTTTCGCTACAGAAATCTGCTCGACGGCGGACGATTATCGTTATGCAGACAGGCAGGGAACTACCATTACCCTGCGCCCGTATCGCTTGCCGGATGAAATTGTTGGTGGATGTAGGAAGATTGCCACCGCATTGCAGCTCTCTATAGCTGGCATCGATTTACGGCGTACTCCTGCCGGTAAATGGTACTGTTTTGAAGTCAACCCCTCGCCAGGTTTTACTTTCTATCAGGAGGCAACCGGGCAGCGCATCAGTGAGGCGATTGCGCGACTCCTGGCACGGGCCTACCTGTAGCAACATCGCAGTAGGATAGCCTTGATTACGGAACAAGAATGCAGAGGTTATGCCAGGCACTTCACCAGGGGCTTTGGCAAAGCCTAAACTGCACATCTAAAGTGGGACAGCACCATCTCTACCAGGGAGTGAACAGGAAGTGAGCCTTTTTAGGCTTGCGTAAGTAGAATGAGACGCAACCGGTTTGCACCGGCCGCTGCCAAAATGAGAACGAAGCCGCTCCCAGATTGCCACCATTGGGCGTCTTTCGTCTGGCAATAACTCTTGAGCTTATGCCAGTCTAGATGTGTCGATGGCGTAAAAGGCTCACTCCCTGGTGAAGCTTTTCTTCGCGTTGATACATCTAGAGTGAGACGCAGCAGTTCGCGTCGGCTGCCCCTCAACAACAAAGCCGCTCCTATACTGCCATCAATCGTCTTCTACTCGGCAGTGTCGCCCAGCCTTATCCCAGTCTAGTGGTGTCGATTGCCAAAAAGCTTCACTCCCTGGGCATAGGCTGCCGGTGCCGTTCTAAGCGAGCCACTCTCCATGACGATGCTCATGGCGCTTTCATGACGCCTGCTCCTTATACTGGTACCAAAGGATCTTATTCCGACCGGAAACGCACTGCGTGCTAGTGCTGCGCACTCATCCGGTCGGATCAGTAGTATCGAAAGGGAGAAGATTTCATCGCGTCTGGAATAGTAGAGTTGCCTGTGAGAGAGACTCAAACAAGGCTCTGGTGGATGGAGGTGATACGGGGTGTCCTGACCATCACCTTCGGCCTGCTCTTTATTTTTATTGATGTGCGTTTCTTCATCTATACCCTGGGGATCTACCTGATCTTTGATGGAACCTCTGATATCTATAAGGTTGCCACGGGCAAACGCAATTCAAAACGCAAAGTGCTCTCTCCTCTTGGGAGTGCCTTAATAAGTATCGTGCTCGGTCTGATCAGCCTGGTGTATCACGTCTTGACCATCTTCCTCCTACTCATTATCGTTGCGGCCCGCATTATCATCAGTAGCGTCAGGGCGATGATCGAGGCCTGGCGATCAAGGGGTCCGTACGCAGGTGTCGCCTGGCTCTATGGAGGACTGTTAGGGCTGTCAGGCCTGGTGATCTTCCTCTTTCCGGCCCAGGCGTTGTTCTTCAAACTGAACTTCTTGCTTGTCTTCATTATTGTTTACGCTTTGTGTGATGGCTTCTACCTGCTGGTTAGCGGCCTGCTTCTGCGCTTCGCCCCTGCTGTCTACACGAGATCGACCTCCCAGGCGCCAGCAAGTCTGTTGGGGATGCCTGACGATCTTCCTCCTACTACCCGGCGTGCAATCGTCTTCGTCCGTCGTATGGGAGCAAACGGGCTGGGTCATATCGCGTGGGCCTTCGAGTGGCACAACGGCTGGTTTAACGCGGGGTCGGTCGAGAATGCAATGGGGAAACCTTACGCCAGGCCGGAGGAGATGGGGTTTTGGGCTATGCACACGCTGGATCCTATCGCGACGATGCAGAGACAAAGCAGCACGTACGATGAGTTTAAGCTCTTTTATGTCTCGCAGCCGAGACCGAAAGAAGGCTGGAGGACGGTTGTCTGGGAGAGTCGACAGCCCTACTTCGCCTTGCGTCACAATTGCAATGATGTGGCGTATGATGTATTACGAGCGTATGGCACTACCGAGCTACTCGATCCGGCACAAGAGCACGTCCCCAACGATTGGTATAATGCCTTGCCTGGCCGCAGCTACACGATCGCTGAACACCCGGTTATCCCGGTGCACCTGCACAAGATGTCACAGCGCGAACTGGCGACCAGGGAAATCGAGCTGACGATCCCGCCACGCATTAAAGGAGCACCACCACCCTGGCGCACGCGTGGTTGGCGCGCCTGGGAAGAACTCACGCTGGTGTGGGATAAGATGCTCAAAGATGTGGGGACGCTCTTCATCTCGATGGGCAAGCGCGTGACGAAGCGACAGCTATCTTGATTCAACTGCCCCGCATCGTCGCTATTGTAGCGCTGCTGTCAGGCGGGAGAAATTCTCAAAAAGTATCTTTCTAGCAGAACGCGTCTTCCACTCTTGCAGATTCACTTGCTTGGACTTACGGATGTAGTTTGCCTCAATCTGTCGTAGATCAGTTACCACCTGAGAAGCGTAGCAGATCAACGTTACCTCCAGGTTTAACTGGAACGAACGAATGTCGAGGTTGCTCGACCCAATCACTGCTATATCGTCATCGATGCTCATCGTTTTGGAGTGGAGCAGGATAGGTGCGTTGTACTGGTAGATTTTCACTCCTGCAGTGAGTAAGTCCTCGTAGTAGGAACGCTCTGCATTGCTCACCAGGAACTGATCAGACACCTCCGAGTTGATCAGCTTGATGTCTACCCCGCGCTGTGCTGCACTCGTGATTGCCGTCATCAACGAGTCGTCAGGTACAAAATAAGGAGTACTAATGACCAACGTTTTCTGCGCTGCATGGATCAAAGAAGTAAACAGCTTCAGATTGTTCTCGTTCTCGAAGCCAGAGCCACTCGGTAACACCTGGCAGAGGATATCGCCAGCCGCCACCGGTACCAGGGTGGTTTCTGGCGCAGTGTCGTTGTTGAGTAAAACACCGGTCTCCGAGTACCAATCTGCGCGAAAAGCTGCCTCGAGCTGGGCAGCAATCGGTCCTGTGACCTTTGCGACTAGCTCATCATGGTAGATGGCATCCTTACGGAAGTAATTGCGTTTGATCATGTTCTGCGAACCGGTAAAGCCAACCTGCCCATCTATCACAACGATCTTGCGGTGGTTGCGCAGGTCGAAGCGCGTGTACCCGGAGCCGAAGAAGTGCAGAGGTAAAAACAAGTGATACTCGATGCCGGCTTCCGCGAACCACTTTCTCATCTTTTTGAAGTTGGGGTATTTGCGCGAGCCCAGGTGGTCTAACAGGACGCGCACCTTGACGCCCCGCTGGTGGGCGCGTTCCATTGCCGCGAAAACGCTTTCGGTATCTTCGTCTCGGCTCAGGGTGAAATACTCGATGTGGACAAAACGTTGAGCACGGTCGATCTCTTGTGCGATACACTCAAGATTAGCAAGGTAGTCGGGAAGGAGTTCGACGGCATTCCCATCGAAGGCAGGGAGACCACCTAGATGTGTATTGAGCTTGACAAATGGTTCGTAGCGCGGCGGAATCGGCGGTTCCAGGAGAGAGTCAAACTCGTCGTGGCTTTGGGCCTCAGCCACAGCTTTGACAATGGTGTCATTCATGGTGCTTTGCATTGCACGACGGCGCTTCGACAGCTTGGGACTGCCGATGAGAAAGAAGATGATTAGCCCCAAAAGAGGTATGACGTACATGAGCAAGAGCCAGGCAGTTGCAGATGATGGTTTGCGGTTCCGAGGAACTATGAAGAGCAGCACTATACCAACGATCCAGAAAATCACAATCGTAATGAGAACATCGACGTCCCAGCTCCATCTCCAGATCATGCTGTACCTCCTTCTCTAAAGTAGCCTTTCAAGTGCAGCGTATAAGAAGCCATTTGAAGCGCTCTGCGATAGCGACGATGAACATCACCATCTTCAGTAAACCGCTCTCTCAAGAGGTGCTTGAGCTGCCTGGACATGGGCGACAAGCGCAGCATGGTCGCGTTCCGTCTGATCAGCGTATGTTTCGGCGAACGTAGCAATCGCGCGGTCGAACACGTCTTTTCTGCCCAGGTAGCCGCTGATCAATGCAGGGTCACCTGAGTGAGCATGGGCACGCGCGAGCGCCCACCCACAGAATCTACAATACTCGCTAAAGCCTTCTTCACTCAACGTTTCAAGGTCCACCGATAACTTCATATCACGCAGTTGGCGAAAGTAGAAATCTATAGAGTCCAGGCTTGCCCATCCAAGAAAAGTGCCGCTGACCGCCTGCATGAGCCGTTGCCCGTTGATGACTCGTTCGCCATGATTTGCGTAAGTACTCGGTCCAAGGTAGCGCTCGAGTACCGAGGACCCCGCTTCCTTGAACTGCAAAAAGATTGGATCGTTGCTGCCACTTCCAATGAATAAGGCGATATAGCACTGCGTGCCCACACTCCCTATACCCACAACTTTGTGGGCTACATCTACCAGGTGGTATTTGCTTAGGAGCACCTGCCGGTCAATCCGCAACGATGCTTTGTATTCTTCAACCAGTACGCTCAACTTTTGAACAAGTTGATCGTCATCGAGGTGCGTAATCAGCGGTGGATCATCCTTGATAAAGATCCTGCCATCAACTTCCTGTGTGAGCTTGGGTAAGAGTTCAACATGAGTGCGCCGACTAGCCTTCTCGCGCTGTTTAGTGATCCACCAGCGAAACGTGCGGCGAACGGCCTGGAGCGAACTCGTGTAGTCAATGCGGGAGTACCATACGTCGATGTAGCGCATTTCACTGTACGCCCACATGTGCTGGCGATATGATGCTATACAACTTACTACTGCCTGCCTGTTCATGTCGCCAGAGAACCCATTATTTCGTCCCGCTACAACGATACTGGCGGCAAGGCGTTTTACATCCCATTCCCATGGACCTGGGAGCGTCTCGTCAAAGTCATTCACATCGAAGACCTGGTTTCGTTCTGGTGTTGCGTAGATTCCAAAGTTGTTGAGGTGCGCATCACCACAGAGCTGTACCTGGATACCTGAAACAGGTGTTGCTGCCAGATCCTGTGCCATGACAACAGACGACCCGCGCAGAAAAGCAAAAGGCGAGGTGGTCATCCGTTCATAGCGAATTGGCACGAGATGTGCGAACCGCGTGCGGTTCTGTTCCTCTGACAGACTAACCGGGTCAGGGCGATCAGCAGCCGGTGACCACTCGGCATGGCTGGAACGGGCCACCTTTTTACGTAGAGCCTTACCGGCAGCACGCCGTTCGGCCACTATTCCCATGTTCTGAACTGCGAGTAATGGGACGTTCTCCATACTCATACTACGCCTCCTTCAGCCCTGATGACGATCATAGTGTACGTCGTCTCATCATCACAGATACTCTCACAAAGAAGTGTCCATTATGCGGTTTAACAAATTAATCGAGATAGCGGAAGAGCCGGCAAAGGCCGATAATGAAGTTTCATAAATTAAGCGGGATAGCGGAAGAGCCGGCAAAGGCCGATAAATCGGCGGTGTGCACGAAGGATTGATACGCGCTCCGCTTCGCTTCGCTGAGGCACCTACGGGTATCCGGGGTATGTGCTTAAAACCCATTATGGAAAACCTCATGCATAGTATTTCCGTTCTTCTGGTACGATCAAATATTGACAACATCTTGCAATTGAGACACGTTTAAAGTTGCTCCAGCGCTCAATTGCTAGGGTTGCTGCCTGCGCTCCCCCTGCTCCTGGATCAGCGATGCGACCAGGCCGGTCCAGCCCGTCTGGTGGCTGGCGCCCACGCCTCGACCGCTATCTCCGTGGAAGTACTCATAGAAGGGGATGTAGTCACGCCAGTGCGGGTCACTCTGAAAGTACGCCACGTCCCCGAAGACCGCCCGCTGCCCCTGCTCATCGCGTGTGAAGATGTGTATCAGCCGACCTGACAGATCGTCGGCCACCTGGTCCAGCGTCAAGTATCGCCCGGAGCCAGTCGGGCACTCAATGGTGACCTCGTCGCCATAGTAGAGGTAATACTGCCGCAGGGACTCGACGAGCAAATAGTTGACTGGCAGCCAGATCGGCCCCCGCCAGTTCGAGTTGCCACCGAACATCCCTGTATTTGACTCTGCCGGCACGTAATCAACACGGTATTCGACACCATCGACGGTCAGGACGTAGGGATGCTCAGCGTGGTAGCGCGACAGAGCGCGCACCCCGTAGGGCGAGAGGAACTCGGACTCGTCGAGCAGATAGCGCGAGAGGGGTAACAATTGCTCTTCGCGGCAAAAGGACAACATGTAGCGGTTGGTCGTTCTTCTTTGCAGCATGCGCCTGAGTATCTCCGCCAGCTCGGGTCGGCGCTGCACGAACCATTGGATGCGCTGGAAGAACTCCGCCTGATTGCGCAGGATCCGGGGCTCAAAGGTCAGCACGGCGTACACCGGGATCAGCCCGACCAACGAGCGCACCTTGAGCGACAGGCCCCCGTGGAAAGGGAAGCGCAAGACATCGTAAAAGAACTCGTCCTGCTTGTCCCACAGCGAAATATGTTCCTCGCCGATGTTCTGCATCGCAGAGGCGATGTACATGAAGTGATAGACATACTTCAAGAAGCTGTCCTCGTAGGCGGGGTCCTCTTTGGAGAGCTCGAGCGCCATATTGATCATGTAGATACAGAACATCGCCATCCAGCTCGTGCCGTCGCTCTGCTCGATGTGTCCGCCGGTCGGCAGCTGCGCACTGCGATCGAAGACGCCGATGTTGTCCAGTCCAAGAAACCCGCCTCCGAAGAGGTGGTTGCCATCTTCGTCTTTGCGATTGACCCACCAGGTGAAGTTCAATGACAGCTTCTGGAACATCTGATGCAGGAAGCTGAGGTCGCCCTTGCCCGACTGCTGGGACTCTATCTTATAGATCTTCACGGCGGCCCAGGCCAGCACCGGCGGGTTGACGTCACCAAAAGCCCACTCGTAGGCCGCGAGCTGGCCATTGGGATGCTGAAACCACTCGCGGCACATCAGCAGCAGTTGCTCTTTGGCGAAATCGAGGTCGACCAGCGCCAGCGTGACACAATGAAACGCCAGGTCCCAAGCGGCAAACCAGGGGTATTCCCACTTGTCAGGCATAGAAATCACATGGTGCGCGCTCACATGGTACCATTCGCGGTTGCGACCCCAGCGACGGGTGGCCGGTGGTGTCGGTTGGGCGCTGTCACCTCGCAGCCACTCGGCTACATCATAATGGAAGAACTGCTTGGACCAGAGCATGCCGGCGAAGGCCTGGCGCTGCACCAGCCGCTCGTCGTCGCTGAGTGTGGCCGGCTGGATGGCAGCATAGAATGCATCGGCCTCAGCGATGCGCGTGGCAAAAAGCTCGTCGAACGTGTTGAAAGCTCCCACTCCATCCCCATCGCCGGATGAAAGGCGCAGGCACACCTTCACGGAGGCCTCGGGTGGAACGCTGAACTGGTAATGCACGGCCGCTTTGGTGCCAGTTCGCTCCGGGTTGACGGTACCGGTTGCGCCGTGCACAATGGCATCGTTGATGCCATCCTTGACGAAAGGCGCCGAATTGGGAACGTCGAAGAGACGCTGGGAATTTGTCTCATTGTTGGTGAAGAGCAGGACAGGGAGACCGTCAGCATGCTCACCCGCGCCCTCACACGCGAGCGTGTAGCGCCCGGTGCGGGAGTTCTCGGCAACGATCACCCCTGGTTCACCTTCGTGAGTGGCAGTGGCGCGGAGCGAAGGCTTGACGAACCCCGGCTCTTTCTCGCGATGCCAGCTCCAGTTATTCCGGAACCAGAGGGTTGGCAGCAGGTGCAGCGCCGCGGCGTCTGGCCCGCGATTGACGGCGCTGATGCGGATCAGGATATCGTCTGGGGCCGCCTTGGCATACTCGACGAATACATCGAAGTAGCGGTTCTCAGCGAAGATCCCGGTGTCGATCAACTCGTACTCTGGTGCGTTCTTGTCACGCCCCTGGTTGGTGTGGACGAGATCATTGTAGGGGTAGGCTGCCTGCGGGTACTTATAGAGCATCTTCATGTAGGAGTGGGTCGGGGTTGAGTCAAGGTAGAAGTAGTACTCTTTGACGTCCTCGCCGTGGTTGCCCTCGGGCCCTGTCAGGCCGAACAGCCGCTCTTTGAGAATCGGGTCGCGCCCATTCCAGAGCGCCAGCGCAAAACAGAGCATCTGCTCGTCGTCACAGATGCCGGCCAGGCCATCCTCATTCCAGCGGTAGGTGCGTGAGCGGGCATGATCGTGCGGGAAGTACTGCCAGGCGTTGCCATCTTCGCTGTAGTCTTCGCGCACCGTCCCCCAGGCGCGCTCACTGAGATAGGGCCCCCAGCGCTTCCAGGTGTCGCCGTCGCCGTGTAAACGCTCCTGTTCTTTTGTTTGTACCATTTCTTTTGTTTGTACCATCATCTTTTCCGTCCGTATCCCGAGTGATAGGTACTCGTTTGATAGCATTCACACCCGTTGGCAAGACAAGTTCATCTGCTGTGCATGCTATGCAACCACACTGCATTGCATCTCGCCTGGAGGTACTTAGTTCAGCACATGAGCATCTTCGTCAGATGTGATAGCCTGATAAGGTAATGGTGCGGCCCCGTCCTGATGGTTTTTCACGACCAAACCCGGGAATGCGCGTCTCCCCGTCCTGTAGGGACAAGGGGCGGATGTGGGGCAGGGTGGGGGCCTTGTGCTTGTCCTGGTGGCAACGCGATCCATTGAGCAAGATGGTCGCACCCCAACCAGGACAAGCACAAGGCCCCCTCATCCACCCCACCCCGCCCCTTGTCCCTACAGGACGCGGGACGCACATTTCTCGATTCGCTTGTCACACATCATCAGGACGCTGGGGACGCAAGCGTTCCGCTGGTGCAATTACCCGATTCGCTTGTCAAACATCATCAGGTGTGCCGGGGTATTTGCTTAAAACCCATTTAGCTGCCGAGCAGTTTGGCTTTAGCGGTCTGAAACTCGTATTCAGAGAGCGCTCCCGCCTGTTTGAGCTGCGCCAACTGCTGTAGCTGCGTTATGAGGTCAGGCTGCGCTGATGGAGCAGCCGCAGTGGTGGCCTGTGCCTGGTCGGCCTGGAGCTGCTGTGCTTGCATCGCCGCCAATTGCGCTTTCATCTGCTCAAGTTCAGCTTGCGCTTGATTCGCAGCAGTTTGAGCCACTTGCGGCTGCTCCATCTGCTGCTGCTTGCTCATGGCAGCCTCATCCATGGAGCCACTGACCCCTTTGGACACGGCGGTCGCCGTACCAGCAACCACAGCTGTGGTCGCAGCCGTCCTTAGTAAACCCGGGCCACGCCGCTGGCCTACAACGGGTCGTCTTCTAAACATCTGAACTACCTCCTGCTCACTAAAGAGCGCAATGAACGCGACAACCTGCCTACGCCTGTACTCCAGCGGCCAGCGCCTGCTCAATCACTCCCTGCGGGATGCGATCGATCAACACCACCCTGCCCTGCGCGTCGATAATGGCGTCGCGCAGGCGCGTTGCCCATGTGTCCTCGAACAGCATCACTCCCGCCGACGAGTTGTTATTCAGCGTGGCCGCCAGTTGCTGGACGTCGTCCCTGGATACTAAACCGTCGATTTCCGCGACGATGGGGTTGAATGAGGCGAAGCTGGCGTCGTCGAGGTCATTGATTTCTCTCATCGTGACATTGCCATCCTGATCCTTCGTGATAAAGAGGATGTCGATGACGCGGATGGTGCCGTTCTCCACCAATGCCTTTATAGCTGGCACTATATCCCCCTTCACCTCGTTCCCTGGGAATTGAACAACAACTATTTCAACCGGCCCTAACGGCATGATTTCCCTCCTGATCTGGCTTTGACCACTTGCAGTAGGAACCTGACCCCCGCTGGCACTTACCCGTCTCACCAACGCTGCTGCGCAGCTACCCTACGGGTCAGGTGAGACGAAAGGAAAAGGGGTGTCACTACATTTCGTTGACCCGACTCATCAAATGGTGATAGACAGTCCACTAGTGCTCTTGCCAACACCATGATCTGCGGGCTGCCATTACGCGTGTAAGGGGACTGCTGGCCCAAGCATTTCGTGCAATTGTTTCTCATTCTCCTCAGAGAGCGAGGTTTGGATCACCTCAAATTGGTACTGTTTCAGTTCAGGCAGTACCTTATCGGCAACCTCGTCACGGGTGAGCAAAAACAGAGCGGATTCGCCGGGGTGGATCGCACTGCTGACCTGTTTGATAAAGTCATCGTTGATTCCTACATCACTCAGTCTCCCCGCCAGTGCTCCCATGCCCGCTCCAATCGCAGCGCCCAGGAAAGGTGACAAGAACAGCAGTCCAATCAGCATGCCCCAAAAGGCTCCTCCCAGTGCTCCTGCTCCCACCAGGTCATTGGCCTGACGAATTTTTGGCTTTCCATTCGGTTTAAGAGTCACAAGAGCCGCATCTTCAACAGTGATGAGATGCTGGTTTTGTAGGCGCTTCAGGGTCCCGAGAATGTTTTCCCCAGTCGCCTCATCCGCGCATTTGAGAACAAATAGATTGCTCATGCATAGTTCTCCTTTTCTTCTGGAACGTTCTGCTCACTCTGCGCAAAGCGTAAAGTACAGGACGTGTTTTATCTCTGGAGAGCATTTCGTCACGCAAAGGCCCACCCGGCAGAGTTTGGGGCCACTGTCCAGTTGACGCACCTCGCCCTCTCTGGTACGAGTATAAGGAGGAAGCGTCATGAAAGCGCCATGAGCAGCGTCATGGGCAGTAGCTGAAACTCTGAGCAGGAGAGGAGGCAAAAAATAGGGAATTTGATGGTATACTGTGTAGCGGTGAACACAACGAGTATTTTGCAGGAGACCTGGTATGCTGAATCTCTCATGGCACTGGAGTCCAATTGCACTCATTGGCCTGGTAATGCTTTGTTTGCTCTACGCTTTCGGTATCAGGCAGGCACGTAAGGGCAATGTGCAGGGTACGCCCCTCCAAAAACGCCGGATTGTTGCCTTTATCGTCGCAGTTGTAATGATGGCCGTGGTATTCCTTACACCTATAGATACCATCGCCCGCACCCAGCTATTTTTCATGCACATGGTGCAGGCGGTGACCTTGACGACAGTGTGTGCGCCGCTGCTGTTGTATGCCTGCCCGGCCTGGCTGCTACGGCCACTTTTAAATCAGCCGTTGGTACGGCCTGTGGCGCGTGCGCTCACTCAACCGGTAATAGCGTCGATAATCTTTAATATCAACTTTCTGGCCTGGCACGCGCCCGTACTTTACCATTTTGCGCTTGTGCATGGCACAGTTTATCACGTGGCATTATTGTCTTTTCTGCTGACGTCGCTGCTTAACTGGTGGCCGCTAATCGGTCCCGTACGCGATTTCCATAAGATGACTTACCCGATGCAGATGCTCTACGCGTTCCTGGACGGGCAGCCCGTGGATATCTTTGCCTTCCTGGTGGTGTTTAGCGGGGTAGTGTTTTACCCCTATTATCCTGTGCCACCACCTTTGGGCATCTCCTCGTTTGCGGATCAAGCCGTTGGGGGGGCCTTGCTGTTGATCCCTGGGCTGGTTGACCTGGTTGTGATGTCGCCGCTGTTCTTCCGCTGGCTGGCCCAGATTGAGCAGAAGGCGAAGATTGAGGATGAGCGACGGCAGGAGTTGGAGGAGGCCCAGGAGTATGCAGATGAGGAAATAGAGGAGACATCGGAGGCGTGATATGTCCAATTACTCATTCCATGTACATCCCAGGCGGAGCGCCTCTTGCAGGCGTCTTTCGTAAGCCGTGCGCGGGATTTCTGTCACACCCAACGTGGCCAGGTGGGGCGTCCAGAACTGTACATCGTGCAGCACATATCCCCGCGCTTTCAAATGTTCGACGAGCGCGACCAGGCAGACTTTCGAGGCATCGGTGGCACGGGAGAACATACTCTCGCCCATAAAAGCTCCGCCCAGCGCTACCCCGTAAAGCCCTCCGACGAGCACGCCATCTTTCCAAGCCTCTACACTATGGGCCAGCCCGGCGTAATGCAACTGCGTATAGGTCGTGATAAACGAGGCGTTGATCCAGGTTTCTTCTCGTTTTGCACAACTGCGCATAACTGCCTCGAAATTGGTATCCATGCGCACTTCGTAGATACGCTTGCGCATTGTGGCTCGCAGTGAACGCGAGACGTGCAAATTGTGGTGTTCCAGGATAGCACGAGGGTGAGGGGCGTACCAACTGATTCTGCCCCGGGGATCGGCCATGGGAAAAATCCCCCGGGCATAAGCATTGATGACCAGTATTGGATCAAGTGGCTCTGGCGCTTTTCTGAACATATACGTGATTAATGCAGTATCCTCAAAGCGGATCGAGAAAAGGAAGATGAGCCTGCCAGTTCCACACAACTCCGCACGCCTCCTCACAGGCTACACTATACACTGGATTACTCAAGAGGTCAAGTCATTTTGCATTAAGAGTCTTCTACTTGTAAAGGGTAATCATACGAATGTGCAGTCAAGGCTACAACCATTTACCAGCAAGGGGCGATGCTGGCACCAATCCGTCTCACCAACGCTGCTGCGCAGCTAGTGCTTCGCACTCAGGTGAGACGCAAGGAGACGCATCCCCTCCCCACATCCACACCACCCCCGCCCCTACGCGGGTTGAGAGGCATCGTCTTTGATGTCACAATCCGATGCATAACAGACATCCACACCACTCCCGCCCCTACGCGGGTTGAGAGATCGGTTCGCACATCCGTATCAAACCTGGAAGAAACGTCTATGTATCATAATATCACAGGGTAGCAGGAATGCCTCGGACGCCGGGCGACCATCAAGGCCTTGTAAAGATACCCCGTATCTTTCTTGCCCAACCACGCTGCACCACTGTATGAGGTACCAACCTCGTGACCCTGGGTGTTTCCCTACATCGTAGCCGTCGGGAGCAATTGGCGCTCCCTCTGGTAGCAGCATGACGGTTCGCTTGGTAGTCTACGATGTAAGTAAACAGGAGAGGTCACGATGATTTCTGAGGGGGTACATGGCAATGCAACAGCCGGAACAGAAACTCGATAAACCACATGTAAAGGGGAAGCAGCGCAAGAACCCTCCTCAAAGAACGCTGGTCATTATCACAGTTATTCTCATCGCCCTCGCAGTCGCCATCATCTGGATACTGAGCAGCCTAAGAATCGTCCCTGCTTCCTGGGCCGCCATCTCGTCCATCATCGTAGCAGTATTTGGCGCGGTATTCACCTTCCTCCAATCTCTGCATATATTCTTCCCACCTGCTGCCCATGAATCACCCGTAGTTCCTGAACATGCGTATCTTTCTTCATACATTCCTGCAACTTCCCCTTCCTCGCCACAAATACCTCCTATCATATTTTACGCACCACCAGTTGATCACACGCATCTACCGCAATCGGGTCCCCTCGATAGGCCTGTCTACCGGGGCATCAGAGGCGTGTCCCCACCTACCGATCCCAGAACGATTCAACAGCGTGAGAAAGTTGTCAAAGAAATTTATGCAAAACTGATCCAATCCGATATCACGGCTGTGGTACTGACGGGTATGGCCGGGGTTGGCAAATCGACGCTTGCGGCCTTGATCTATCGCTACGCGGAAGAGCAGCGCCGTGCTGGCGGCGGGCCGTTTACTACTGAGGCGATCTGGCTGAATATCGATGCGGCTGTCACCTTTGCCGACCTGGCTGGAAACCTGTTTGAAGTGCTGGGCAAACCACTGCCAGATTTTGCCAACCTGTCCCTGCAGCACCAGGCCATGGCGCTATTTAATGTGCTGAATACGGCTGATCAGCCGCGACTGGTAATCCTGGATCAATTTGAAAGCCTGCTCGACTGGCAGACGGGGCATGCTCTTGCCGACCGTCCCGGCGTCAGCGAATGGATCGACGCTATCAATAGCCAGCAGTGCACCTGCCGCGTTCTGCTGACCAGCCGCCTCTGGCCACAGGGAAATCGGGAATATCCTCCCACCTATATGCAGGAGTATTTCGTCAAGGGCCTGGAGGTTGCCGAGGGCATTGAACTGCTGCGGAAACTAAGAATCGATGCAGCAGAGACGGAGTTGCGCACCGTTGTTGAACACTGCCAGGGTCATGCCTTTGCCCTGACTCTGCTGGCTTCTCTGCTGCGCAATCGCAATCTCAGCCTGGCCGCTTTTTTCAAAGAACCAATCTATGCTCATATCTGGACGGGAAACGTCGCTCGTAACCTGCTGGACTATATCTACAAGCAGCAATTGAACGATGAGCAGCGCAAGCTGCTATTAACCTTCTCCATCTATCGTAAGCCGGTGCACTTGAATGCGGCCCTGGCCCTGCTGGATTTCAAAGCGGGTGAGGAAGCCCAGGAGCAGATGCATGTTGCCCTTGATGCGCTGTTGAACCAGCACCTGCTACAGGCCTGGGGTGAGGGCCGCTACCAGTTGCATAACATTGTTGTCGACTACGCGCGAAGCCACTTTGTTGAAGGCAATGAGCAGGCCAATCGAGAGGCTCTGCGGGCGGCGCATACCAGGGCAGCGCAGCATTACATCGAGTATGCAGCCACGAATTGTCCTCCACGAGGGAAACGACGACAGACTGGCGATATTGAACCACTGGTAGAGGCCACGTGGCAGCTGTGTCAGGCCGAGCAATGGCGCGAAGCCTATACGTTGATGGAGCGGGAAGGGATCTTCGCCACGCTCAAACGTTCCGGTGGGAATGCCATCCTGCTGGAACTCTATCTATTGCTGTTTCCATTGAATAAATGGCAGCCCGAACGTGCGCAGGAAGCGCACATTTACAACAACCTGGGGGTGGCGTACAGGGTGTTAGGGCGGATGGAGCAGGCGCGAGAGTATCTTGAGAAGGCATTACAGATCTACAGGCAGGATGGAAACCATACCGGGGAAGGCAAGGTGCTCAATGACCTGGGCCGGGTTTTCGCCGATCTAGGGAACAAGGAGCAGGCGTGTGGTGACTACGAGGAGGCGCTGCGCATCTACCAGGAGCAGGGAGATACGCTGGGAGAAGGTTCTGCCCTTAAAAACCTGGGGTGGGTCTACATCGCTATGGGACAGAATAAACAGGCTCAGCAATACTATGAGCAGGCGTTGAGTATCTTCAGGGAACAGGGAGATCGCGTGGGAGAAGGCGCGACACTCAACAATTTGGGTCGCGTTTACGAGGACCTGGGGCAGCGAGGGCGAGCGCAAGAGTATTACGAGCAGGCGTTGAGCATCTTCAGAGACGAGCGGGATCGCACGGGGGAGGCCTGGTCGCTTAACAATCTTGGCAAGGTGTATAGAAAGCTGGGGCAGAATGAACATTCCCTGGAATATCTTGAGCAGGCGTTGAGCATACGACACGAGATAGATCGAAAGGGAGAAGGCAGAACGCTCAAGAATCTGGGGTGTGTCTATGAAAATCTTGGGCAGAAGCAGCAGGCCATGGAATACTATAGGCAGGCGCTAGGTATTGCCAGGGAGGTGGAAGACCGTGAGGGCCAGGGCAAGGCCCTGCGCAACATGGGCAAGCTCTATCTCGATCAGCAGCGTTACGAGGAAGCACTCGCCTCTTTACTGCTCGCCAGAAATATCATGAGTGAGGTGCAGAGTTCCTACTACGAGGAGTCACAGCGTGGTATCAAAACCTTGCGCAAGGCGGTTGGGGATGAGGAGTTTGCTCGCTTATTAGCGAGGGTTGAGCCGCAGGCGCAAGAGATTGTGGAGGGAGCGTTGAGCGAGGAGAATGGGCGCTAGCAAGGCGATTGCGAGGGTGGCAGGAGCAGGGGTAGGGGGTGTGAACAGGGCGACCGCGAGGGTCGCCCCTACAATGATGTGCTTTTTAACAACTGGTATTAACTGGCCCTATTGACCAGTTCAGTTCGTTTTCTCATATATGTGGCCCTCAGATCTTAATGCAATAGTAGGAGTGTTAGTGATGGTACTTGATAATCGGGTAGCTGAGGAACTAAAGGAACTGTACAAATCGCTGGAGGATCAGGGAAAACTCTTGTCCCGTGAACAATTAGTGGAGTACTACGGCACATTTAGCAGCCGCTTTGGCCCCGATAAGCTCAAAAACCTGGATGGGGAAGCGCTTTTGAATATCATGCATGATATTCAAAACAGAGATAGTCTTGTCTACTGGCTCGAGTTCAAAGATGATGAAGAATTTCCTTCTCCGACATTTGGCAGCATAGCTGGAGGTAGTGCATTCAAATTAGGCTTGTTTCGGAAAAAAGAAACAGGACTATGGACAACTGGTTCCTCCCAGAATCCGAAAGAACTCAGCATCGAACAAGCCATAGACAAAGCGCGCCAGCATCGTGACCAACTCATCAAGGGCATCGAACTTTTGGAAAAAATGCCTACAAATGGCACCGGAGAAGACTATCAGCAATTGCAGCAAGAGATGGATCGCGTGGTACCGGATATTAGTGATTCATCATGGGGGCACAAGTATTTTAGTCTTCTATACCCTGAAAAATTGGATGATTTTCACAACCCCGACTTCCAGCGCTTTCATTTGATTAAACTGTTACAACTTCCTCCACAAGGCGAGGGAAGATATATTGCAGGGGGACGTTTTGTCGCAATCGCCAATACATTGAACATGCCAATAAATCATCTGATATTAGTGCTTAAATTCCGAGATGGCTGGACCCAAAAAAGCTATTGGCGGATTGGAACAAGCGCGGGGACTGCCCCAAGAGACCGCTGGGAACTCATGCGAGAAGGGAACTGCGTTGCTATCGGTTGGGATATAGGTGATCTGATGGAGATCACAAATGATAAAAAAGGGAGAGAACAGATCTACCAACTTCTTCTCACTCGTTATCCAGACCGTAACCATTCATCTGCAGGAAGAGCAGCACAGCAGATCTTTAACTTCCGGTGGGCCATTACTGAGAATGATCTTGTTCTTGCATCGGATGGAGCGAGCGTTCTGGGCATAGGCAGAGTAACGGATGACTATGACTATAAATATGATCCTTCAAGTGATTTTCCTTATCGCCGTCCAGTTGAGTGGCTCTCATTGGATGAATGGCAGCAACCCGATCAGCAACCTGATGTTGAAGGCAAGCTGACTACTGTCTATAAGATGAAGAGAGATAGGAATCTTCTCGAGGCTGAAAAGCATATATACGGCAAAGAGCCTATTATCAGCACTGTCCCTACTATCCAATCTGTTGTATCTGCAACTCTGCATCCATCTCTCACACCTCCTCGTTTAGTGGGTATACCCGCACGCATACAAGCCATTCTTGAACGCAAAGGGCAGGTTATTTTATATGGGCCTCCAGGGACTGGTAAAACCTACTGGGCAGAAAATGCTGCACGTGAATTAGCAGCACGTTCAAACTTTAATAGGACGTTTGAGCAGCTCACAGACGAGCAAAGAGCTCTCGTTCTTGGAGATGGCGATCAGCCTGGTGGTATCGTGCGCATGTGCAGCTTTCATCCAGCCTATGGCTATGAGGATTTTCTCGAGGGGTTTCGCCCGGAGCCTGTAAACGGCCAAATGCATTTCATACTACGGGACGGCATCTTTAAAAAGCTGTGCAACGATGCCGAGACCC
>WNEZ01002343.1_pt1 | contig 23348 bp, 18 predicted proteins | sample 5400521 | NCBI WGS metagenome assembly WNEZ01 (sample SAMN13153339, study PRJNA577476) | soil metagenome | isolation source: 120 cm saprolite under Douglas fir tree site 2 hole 1 replicate 1 | place: USA:California | collected 2015-04-18
CCGAATCCCCAAATACTTTATGGATCGGACGGCGCGACCGCGCCAGCGAAGTGCTCCCCAAGGATCCGGCGCTCCTGAGCCCTGCGGCACGCGGCTATGCGGCCTATCCCGGCGGCCATCCGGAAGGTTACCCGGACACGTTCGTCCAGCTCTTCCGCGATTTCTACGGATATCTTGACGCCGGAGACTTCAGCGCCTCCCGCCCGTTTCCGACATTTGCAAGCGGGAACCACGAGCTGCTTTTGTGCGAAGCCATCGCGAAGAGTGCGCAGGACCGTGCGTGGATCCAGGTGCTTTGGGAGTGAGCCGGCCTTTTCACCGCCGCGGCGCGTACTGATAGCGCAAGCTCGGCGGCAGACGGTCCGACCTCATCCGCGTGTTGTACTCCAGCTGATAGCCGAGATGATTCGCATCGGTGGGATACTCTTGCCCTTCGGGATACGGATACGGCTGCGCCGAGTGCCGCGGCAGCGGTTCGACAGTGAACGCATGCGCCGCGTAGAAATCCAGATCCTTCTCGAACCCATCCGCGTAAAAAAAGTAATCGCGAACCCAGCCGGCCGGAAGCTCTGGAAGTTCCCGCGGATCGAAGTCCAGCTTCAATCCCTCTCCAGAACCAAACACCACGAAGCGGTCGTCGGAATTTTTCAGCAGGTCATACACGTTGCCGTAACGCGTGTAATTCCCCGCCGCGTGCGCATACGGACCCGTCTTGCTGCGGTGCGCGTAGGAATAAACCGTGTCGCTCGCCGGGTGCAGCCGTATTTCGCGCGGATAGCCCATAAAATCCAGCGCCGCCTTGGCCAGCGGCACTTGCGCCACTCGCACGTCCTGTGCCTCGGTTGACTGATCGATTCGAATGGCGTCCCAATAAATTTTCAGGTTATTGACGATTCGAATCCGCCGTGTCCCCTGCGGAATTTTCCCCGTCAAGTCCGCCACCATCGTTCGTTCCAGCCCCGCCGGAAAACCCATGTCCTCCACAACGCGCACCCATTTGCCCTGCGCGTCCAGCGCTTCCACATACGGCGCAATCACTTTGATTCCCGCCTGGTCCGCCGCATACATGGACGTCGCAGTGAAGTAATCCGTGTAGCCGTCAATAATTAAACGCAGCGGCTTCCTCGCGTCCCATTCCCCCAGATCGAGCTCGACCCAGTGGAGTTTCGCAAAACCCGTAAACGGTAAGTCCTCGAACTCCGTCACGTACTTGCGATCGCGTTTCGAAACAAGCCCCAGCACGTCGTTCCCGCGATCGTCCCACGCTCCCACTGGGGCGTGCGCGTCGCGGCTTGCGATCACGCGAAACTCCGGAAATGGCGGCGCGCTCACAAATCTTTCGTTCGGAAAAATCTCGTACTCCTTTGGGTGATCAATCGCCAGAAGCCGTACTTGATCCAGATACACCGTTTCTTCCATCGGCTCCATGAAGCGGAAGCTGAGCATTCCATTGCGCGGCTTCACGCTTCGCGCAGGAATTTTCAAGTACTCGTCCGGGTCCGGCACGTCGCGTTCCCCCGGCGCAATCCAGTGCCCCACAACTCCCGGCCCGATCATATCCGCGATGAATTCGTACTCCCGCCCATTCCAGGAGAACAGAATCGGGCAAGAGCTGCCGCGCCGGTCCAGTTCTTCGAGAGAGTGCGCTTGCGGCAAGGTTGATTTCGTCCTGCGGCACGCCTGTCGGCCACAAAAGCCGCACGACCTCCGCCTTCTGCTCTGTACCGAGTCCAGCAACAATCGATGTGGCATTCTGTCCCAGGTACCCGGACGCGCCTGCAACTTCCCACTTCTGATAAAGCGTCCCCGCGTAAAGCTCAACCTTTGTGCCAATCCCATTCTTGTTATCGTTCAACCCCTTGAGGTCGATGTGCATCCAATTGTGTTTGTTCCCTCCTTCGTTCCGCAGTGCCACTGGCTCGCCGCCCAGTTGCGTCACCACCAGATCCGCGCCGCCGTTCCCGCGAAAATCCGCAACCGCGATCGCTCGCGGCTGATTCAACTTCACGGCATCGAGATGCACATCCTTGGTTACGTCGCCCCAGCCCTTGCTCCCCAGATTTCGCAGCAGACGAATTTCTCCTCCACTGTTCGTCTCTCCCGCGGCCACAAGATCGAGCCATCCATCATTGTCGTAATCCACCGCCGCGATCCCCCACCCACGCTGCCAGCCAAAATCCGGCAGTCGCACGCGCTCCAGTCGCTTCCCTTCCACATTCCGCCACAAACTGATCCCCGGCGCGCCTGCATGCGTGAACGCCAAATCCATCCAGCCGTCCTTATCAAAATCAAACGCAACCACACCCACCGCCGGCGGCAAATTCTCTTTCCTGAAATCGAAGCCGGAGAGCGCCGTGAATTTCCCTTCGCGCGGATTCAGATAAATCGCAGCTCCTGCAGCCCCTCCCGCCAGAACGAAATCGATGGCCCGATCGTTATTGAAATCCGTGGCGACCGCGCCCGCGCCCGTCGCTGCAACACCAAGCGCAGTCTGCTCCGAAATATCCGTGAAGGTACTGTTCCCATTATTTCGCCAGAGGATATTGTGAGCGCCAGCCCCCGGCGTCATCGTCACATACAGATCGAGGTCGCCATCGTGGTCGTAATCCACAAAAGTAAGTCCCACGCAGCCACGCCCCCGTCGGATCCCCACCTTTTCCGTCACATCCATGAATTTGCCATCGCCGTTGTTTCGCAGCAGCCTCACGCCGTCGCTCAAACAAACCGCCAGGTCCATATGTCCGTCATTATCAAAATCCCCCGCCGCGCAACCGTACCCGCTGCCCTTCAGATCCATTCCCGCCGTCAGCGTCACATCGGCAAACTTGCCGTCGCCCAGATTCCGCAGCAACCGGCTCGTTCCATTCGCCAAACCGCTTACAAGGAAAAGATCGGGTTTGCCATCGCCGTCATAATCAAACAAGCATGCGCCGGTGCTCGGCCCGATAGCAGCGCCATCACCGCCAGCGCCCTTCGCAACAAACGCATCCGGCTGCGGCATAAATCGCACCGGAATCGCTGCCGGGACATCTATCACCGTGCTGCGCGGCAATTCCGCCAGCGAATATCTCCCCTGATCTCCATAGCCCGCACCGAACGGAGTTCCCAGATGTTCCGCCGTGATTTTCTGAAAACGCGCCAGATGTTCTTTCGCCGAAGCGGAATCGCCTTTTCGCTGAAACGCCCGCGCCAATCCGAATTCCGACGAAGCATGATAAGGGTTGAGCGTCAGCCCCTTCTGAAACGTCGCAATGGCTTCATCGTATTTTTGTAGCTGCGTATTCAGGTAACCGAGAAAATAGAAGGCGTCCGCCTCATTGGTAATTTCCGCTACGCGCTGAAAGGCTGCGATGCCTTTCTCCGTCTCTCCCAAATCTTTGTACACCAGCCCCAGATTGTACCAGGCATAGGGATCCTTCGGAAGCTCCTGCGCCGCCTCTTCCAGCTTCGCTCGCGCGGGCTCCAGTCTCTGCTGGCCCATCAGCGAGACGCCCAGATTCAGCCGCGCCACGGCAAATTTTGGGTCCGCTTCTAGCGCTTGCTCAAAAAACTTCTGCGCATCCGCCGGCCGCTGCTGGTTCATATACGCGACGCCCAGCGTATTGAAGCGGTACGCCTCGGTGGGATTCGCCACTGCAGCCGGCTTTTTCGAAGCCGCGGCCTTTTCCTGCCCCGGCGAGGCGCTCGAACGCATCAGCAGAGCGCCACAGCAAATCAAAATTGAAAAAATCGAGACGGCTATTGCCTTACGCCGAAGGCCGGGTCGCATGAATTGTCTTTTCCTGTCCGCGCCGGATTCGCCGAAACACATTTCTGTAGCGCACCCAGCCGCATTGGAATTCTCCCGGCTGCCCCACCTATCGTCAACCGTTTTATCAATCTCTAGCCGTGCTTTCTCTTCCCTGCTTGACCTTCCCCAGTCACCCGCATACTCTCACGCATCGGGCCATGCAAACCTCCGCCTTCTCCACGATCCGCGAAATCATCGAAGGCATCCGTTCGAAAGAGTTCTCCCCCGTCGAAATCATCGACGCCCATCTCAAGCGCATCGAGTCTTGCGAGCCAAAGCTCAACGCCTTCGTCCATCTGGATCCGCACGAAGCCCGCATCCAAGCCTCCATCGCGCAATCCTCTATTTTGCGCGGTGATCCAGTCGGGCCGCTTCACGGCGTACCTCTCACCATCAAAAGCTGCATCGATGTCGCCGGCTGGCCCGCCCCTGCCGGTTCTGTTCTACGCATCGGCTACAATCCCAAACGCGACGCCCCGCTCGTTGCGCGATTGAAAGCCGCGGGCGCCATCCTCCTCGGAAATACAAACACTCCCGAATTCCTCATGTCTTACGAAACCAACAACCTTCTCAAGGGAAGAACCAGCAATCCGTGGAACGTAGCTTATTCCGCCGGGGGCTCGAGTGGCGGCGAAGCTGCAGCCATCGCTTCCGGCTGCTCCGCAGGTGGAGTCGGCAGCGACGGCGGCGGCTCCATTCGAGTGCCCGCGCATTTCTGCGGTATCTGCGGACTCAAACCGACTCCCGGCCGCATTCCCGCCACAGGTCATTTCCCCGCGGGCGCTGGCGCCTTCTCCTGGATCGGCGTGGTCGGCCCCATGGCTCGCACCATCGCCGACGTCCGTCTGCTCTTCGAAGTCATGGCCGGTCCAGATCCTGGCGATGCTCTTTCTTCCCCAGTTCCGCTGCGTTCGCAAAACAAAATTGACTCGCACGCCCTCCGCATCGGAATTCTGGAAAGCCCCGCACTCGGCACCACAACCCCGGAAACGCACGCCGCCGTCCAGCACGCCGCAAATCTTCTCGTCGACCAAGGTTTTACTCTTGAACCTTTTCGCCTCGACGGCCTCGAGCGCGCGCTCGAACTCTGGTGGTTTTTCTTCGGTCCCGTGATTGGCCATCTCCTCAGCAAAGCCGTCGCCGGCAAGGAAAATCAAATCAGCCCCATGTTGCGCGAATATCTTTCCCACGCCACATCCGGCGGCCCCATCACACTCGATTGCTTCATCGAGGCTTGCGCCGAGCGCGACCTCGTGCGCGCAAAAATCCTGCGCCAGATGCAAGAGGTCCCCATCCTTCTCTCCCCAGTCTCCTCCGGCCCCGCTTTCCTCCATGGCGGCGGAAACTACCGCCCCGCCACGGGATATCTCGACACTATGCGCTATTCGCAGTGGCTGAATCTCGTCGGTTTCCCCGGCGCCTCCGTCCCGCTCGCTCTTTCAAACGAAGGCCTCCCCATCGGCGTCCAAATCATCAGCCGGCCCCATGACGACGAGCTGGTCTTGGCCGTCGCCGAGCGCCTCGAAGAGACCCGCGGCCCCTGGCAGTCGCCACCCCTGCAGTTTCCGTGAGCAGCGGACTTCAATGCCGCTATTTCGGCTCTTTGGTCAACTCTGGATTTGGCACGCGGTCTTCGCCGAACGTCTCGATGGCTTTGGCGTTACTGGACTCGAGCATTTTCTTAACGGTGGCCAATTCGGCTTGCGCTTCTCCGCGGCGCCCCAGATTCGTAAGAATTTGCGCTCGCACGTAATGCACGCTTTGACTGTCAGGTGCGAGGCGCAGGGCCTCATCGATCGCCCGTAATGCTTCCTGGTATTTTTCGTTGTGTTGATGAATCCTGGCCAGGCCAAAGTACGACGTCGGCCTCTTTGCATCATGCTGCAGAGCCTCGCGGAACGACTTTTCGGCATCGTCGTACCTTTCCATACGCTGGTAGAGCACTCCGAGTTGTTCGTAGTTGTCCGGGAGGTCTGGCTCAATGGCTATATCTTTGAGAAACTCTGCCACCGCGCGTTCGTCATTGTGCGTCCGCATGGACGCCATTCCGAGATTGAAATGGACGAAGGGGAGGTCGGGATTGGCCCTCTCGGCGCGTTCGAGCTCGGCAAGGGCCCTCTCCGGTTCTTCCCGGTTCAGATAGGCTTTGCCCATGATCAGGTGAAACTGTGCCGTGTCGCCTCCGACTTCCACGAGGCGGTGAAGAGCTTTCTCGTCCAGATTGGTTTGCCCAGCGCTGTGCGCGGCGTTGCCCAAAACATAGAGGTACATGAAATCGCTCGACATCGACGGCCAGAGCGGCTCGAGTACGGAAACCGCTTCTGCGTAATGCTCGGTTAGAAAATGGCAGAGTCCGAGCAAGTAGCGAGCCTGTTGCGAGTCGGGCTGGTCGCGAAGCACGGAGGAGAGCGGAGCAATCGCGGCGGCATAATTTCCGCGGCGATACTCAACCAACCCGATGTTCAGCCGAATGCCCGTCATCTTCGGCTCGAGTTTTTCGGCCTTGTGCAGAAGCAGGATGGCGTGATCCCACTCCTTGCGCCGCATGGCGATGACGCCCAGGTTGGAATATGCGGCTCCCGCACGCGGGTCCATAGCGATCACCCGGCGGAACGCTGCTTCGGCGGTGTCCAGGTCCCCGTTTTGCAGCGCCGTCTGGCCCTTTGCAAACAACGCCTGGGGATCCCGTCTCTGGGGCGCGGCCGCAGGGTGTTGCCCCGAATGCCCTCCAGCCCCGGCAGGGTATTCCAGAGCATGTGTTAACTCACCGAGTGACAGGATGGCTGCCAGGGTGATCGCAATGGCTTCGTAGACAAAAAATCGCGCGCACATCGGCATTTAGTGTCTGGCAGTGCCTCGGAGAATACAAGAAGCCTCTGCACTTGACGCGCAAAGAACCCCCCGCCTCATCGCTACTCCGGCACGCTTGGTGCTATATCTCACCTTTAAACGAAATTCCCACTTGACACCAGCCCTTAAATGCACTATTAACTCGTTTTAATAGACAGATTCGGTGCGATCGGTGTGGTCGTCGAGCGGTGGGGGCTATGTTCAGTGAGGGGTATTCTGCAAACGGCAATCGCGGGGGGTGCTTCCCATTGCCGCAGACGTTGCCCATCACAATTCATTTCCTCACCCATCTTGAATCTTTCTCGGAGGTACTAACATGCGGGAAAACTCTAATCCTTCGAATCACCGAATAAACTTGGTGGGAGTAGCGTCCTTGTTGCTGTGTGCGATGTTAGCGGTCCTGGTCCTTCCGCTCGCTTCGCGCGCGCAAGATACCGGTTACATCAGCGGCACCGTCACCGACAAATCCGGCGCCGCCATCGCTGGTGCTGACGTGGTCATCACCAACACCGCTGGTAGTCTAACGCGAACAACCACGACCAACTCTGACGGCGCCTACGTCATTGCCGGTCTGCCGGGTGCCTCGTACAACATCGTTGTGACAGCAAAAGGATTCCAGAAATACTCGGCCACCAAAGTCGTGCTGGACGTTGCCCAGAAGATCCGCGTCGACGTACAGTTGATAGTGGGCGCCGTTACTGAAGTAGTGGAGGTAACCGGCGAAAGTGTCGCTCAAGTGGAAACTCAATCCTCAGAACTCAGCTCGACCATCACTTCAGCATCAACGGTGGACGCTTTGAGTACAACAACTGGGAGCTCGACGGCGGCGACAACATGGATAACGGCAGCAACGCCACTCTGAACGTTTACCCCAATCTTGAAGCCATCGCGGAGTTCAAAGTTCTCACTTCCAACTACGGCGCCCAATATGGCCGCAACGGCTCCGGCACCGTGGAAGTCGAAACCAAGAGCGGCGGCAACACCTTTCACGGCAGCGCTTTCGAATACCTTCGCAATGAAGTTTTCAAGGCGAGATCATGGGCTGAAGGCGCTGACCCAACCGCCCCGAAGGCACCTTATAAGAAACATGATTTCGGCTACACCGTCGGCGGGCCCGTCTACATTCCCAACCATTACAACTCAGACAAGAAAAAGACTTTTTTCTTCTGGTCTCAAGAATGGCGTCGCGAAAAAACCTCGACCACGATTCTTCAAAACGTTCCTTCAGACGCCGAGCGCGGCGGAGACTTTAGCGACCTTTGCCCTGGGCTTGATTGCCCGACTGGTTCCCAAGTCGTTGGCAATAAAGTAGTGCCGAGTGCGGTTGGTACTGCCCTTCTGGCGATCATCCCTAAAGCCAATACGACGAACGGCGGCTTCCCCGCGGTCTCACAAACCATTTCGAGCCCCACCACTTGGCGAGAACAACTGATCCGCGTGGATCACAACCTCTCCGCTAACTATCGCTTGACCTTCCGCTACATCCACGACTCGTGGCAAACGGTCAATCCAAATCCACTTTGGGGCAATTCTACCTCTAGCTTTCTGAACGTCACCACCAACTTCGTGGGGCCTGGGACAAGTTTCGTGGCGCGCCTGAACGCCAGCATTACCCCGACACTCCTCAATGAATTCGTGGCTAGCTACACTGGTGACCACATCTTTCTCACGACCGGCGGCCCCGTTGCGCTGCCCTCTGGCTTCGCAATGGGCTCCATCTTTAATAATGGCTTCGGAAACAAGCTTCCGGCCATTTTCCTCCAGACTAACGTCGCTTACGGTACTAGTTTCGGCCAGGATACCGGCTATTTCCCGTGGCACAACGCCAACCCCACGTACACCTATCGCGACAACATGACCAAGGTTCTTGGTACGCACACTTTACAATTAGGCGCTTATTTAGTGTTCGCGCAAAAGAACGAGGCCAACTCTCCCAACGTCCAGGGCATTCTGACTTTCGATACCTCCCACGCGATCTCCACTGGAAATTCCTTTGCCGACCTGCTACTCGGAAATGTCGCAAGCTACAAGCAGTGGAGCAAAGAAACACAGTATTACGACCGCTACAGGATCGTAGAACCGTACTTCCAGGACGACTGGCGCATCACCAAACGCCTCACCTTGAATCTTGGCTTGCGCGTCAGCTTGTTTGGGACATACCGCGAGCGCTACAAGCAGGCCTTTAACTTCGACACCAACGGGTTCGTCTCAGCCAATGCACCGGCAATTGACCCGGTTACGGGCGCCCTCGTTGGAGCTGCAGGTAGCGGGAATCCCTTCGACGGCTTCGTTCAGTGCGGCGGGCAAGGAGGAACCTCCGCCATCCCTGCTTCCATTCTCGCAGCGTATCCTTCCGCTAGCGTTGGATCCTCGACCAACGCTGGCTGCCTAAAAGGCCATTTATTTAACCCAGCCCCGCGCATTGGATTTGCCTTTGATCCTAAGGGTGATGGCAAGATGGCCATTCGCGGCGGCTATGGCGTTTTCTTCGAGCACACAAACGGCAACGAAGGAAATACCGAATCTTTGGAAGGCTCTCCGCCTTTGGTGCTCACGTCGACGCAGAACAACATAACCGGCTACGCGAATATAGGTGCGGGCGGTAGTTCGCTCTTCCCTCTCGTCCCAGTGTCCATTCCAGATAAAGCCGTTTGGCCTTACATGCAGCAATGGAACCTTAGCGTGCAGAAGGAACTCCCTTCTCACATAGTGATGTCAGCCGCTTACGTTGGCAGCAAAGGCACGCATTTGACGCTTCTTAGCAACGCCAACCAGCTTCACCCGGTTCCGGCCTCAGCCAATCCGTACAAGCCGGGCGAAGCGATCGGCCCTAACGATTGCACAACTCTGACCACGCCCAGCGGCGTACCCGTTACAGGACAGGCACTCATCAATCTTAATGTCGCTTGCGGAAACGTTAACGTGGATGCGCAGCGCACCAATTTCCCTGGGTTCAGCAACGTCAACACACTTCGGGACGCCGCGAATTCGATCTACCATTCCCTGCAGATTGGCGCGCAACGAACCGTCGGCGATCTGACGTTGAGCGTGGCATACACTTACAGCCACTCCATTGATGATTCTTCCGACCGGGGCGATACCGCGTTTGTCAACGCCTACAACTTTGCCGCCAATCGCGCCAGCTCCAATTTCGATCAACGTCACAACCTCTCGATCAGCTATGTCTACGCCTTGCCGCTCTTCAAGGGCAGTGGAATCTCCCATCGGCTTCTTGGCGGCTGGCAGGTTTCGGGTATCACCGTCGCCCAAACTGGCACCCCCTTTAACGTGACGAACTCCACGGATAACGCCGGCGTAGGAAATGGCACGGGGACCGGTTCGCGTCCCGACTTGGTTTCGAACCCCGGTTCGGGGTTTACCGCTAATCAGGATCCTTCCAATCGCGGGCCCCTCTTCTATAATCCAGCAGCTTTCGCTGCTCCCACGGGACTCACCTTTGGAAACCTCGGTCGGAACACCTTGAACTTGCCCAGACGCCTCAACTTCGACTTCGGCGTCTTCAAGAAGTTCCCGATTAACGAGAGGGCAGGCTTCGATTTCCGTTGGGAAACGTTCAATGTCTTCAACCATACGCAGTTCAACGCCATTGACTCGAGCTTCGCGCCTGCGCCAAGCACCTTTCTGCACTTGAGTGGCACACACGATCCGCGCCGCATGCAGTTCGGTTTGCGGTTCTACTTCTAATCTAACAACTGGCAAGAAGGGCGGCGTTTCCATTAACGCCGCCCTTCTTTTTTCAGTGAATCACGGTTCCTTTTTCACTCGGAAAGAGTAAAATGCGGCCCATGAATCGACGCACCTTTATCGGCACCTCCATCGCAGCAACCCTGGCCGCCTCGCGCCCATCCTGGGCCTCGGACTCGGCGCACAAAATCGACCGTATCGGCGTCCAGCTCTACACCGTTCGCGACGCCATGAAAACCGACTTCGAAGGCACCCTCGCGAAAGTCGCCGCCACCGGTTACAAGGAAGTCGAATTCGCCGGCTACTTCGATCATTCGCCCAAGGATGTCCGCGCCATCCTCGACAAGAACGCCCTAGCCTCGCCCTCTTGCCACGTCGGCTACGACGCCGTCGAAAAAAAGTGGCCGGAAGCTCTGGAGGCCGCGAAAACCGTCGGCCACAGCTACATCGTCTGCCCCTGGATTGACGAAAAGCAGCGCGTCGAGCCCGGCGGCTGGAAGCGTGCCGTCGATCTCTTCAATCGTGCCGGCGAAGCCAGCAAGAAAGCCGGCATCCAGTTCGCCTACCACAATCATTCGTTCGAATTCGACCCCGCCGCATCGCTCGGCGGCAAGCTCCCCTACGATTTCTTCCTCGCCGAGCTGGATCCCAAGTTCGTGGCCATGGAACTGGATCTCTGCTGGATCAGCGTCGCCGGCAAAGATCCCCTCGCCTACTTCGAAAAATATCCCGGCCGTTTCCCGCTCGTTCACGTCAAGGACTGGATCAAAGACGCATCCACACCGAGTACTTACCAGGGGGCGATGGGCCAGTCCGTTAAATTCGGCGGCCGCATGGCCGACGTCGGTCAGGGCTCCGTGGATTGGAAGCGCATTTTCGCGCAGTCCGGCAAAGCCGGCATCAAACATTATTTCGTCGAGAACGACGAACCCAAATCCGCTTTTGACGACATAAAAATCAGTTACGACTACCTGCAAACATTGCGTTTCTAACTGTGGGACAGGCATTCTTGCCTGTCCTCTTTTTCCGGAGGAATCATCACGATGCGAAAGCCGCTCACGCTCACCGCTCTGTTCGCCATCATGACTTTTTTCATTATCGCCGCCGCGCGGCCGCAATCCCCCGCCTGGAAGCCGCTCTTCAACGGCAAAGATCTCACCGGCTGGAAGCACGTCGGCCCCGGCAGCATGACCGTCGAAGACGGCCTTATCCGCACGCACGGCGGCATGGGCCTCCTCTATTGGACCGGCGGCAAACTCAGCAACTGCCGCCTTCGCGTCGTTTTCAAGATGCGCGACCACAACGACAATTCCGGCGTCTTCATCCGCATTCCCATCGAGCCGCGCGAAGAATGGATGCCCGTCCACTATGGCTACGAAGTGCAAATTGATAACGAGCCGGAAAAATCCAACGAGGACGACTACCACATCACCGGCACGCTCTACTCGCTCACCAAGCCGCTCGCGAAGCCCGGCAAACCGGGTCCGGAGTGGAACACCATGGTCATCACGCTAGACGGACCGCACACCATCGTTGAGCTCAACGGCGTAAAAGTCACGGACTACACTGAAGGCCAGCCCGTCCCCGAGCGCAAATTCGATTTCGAGCCGCAGCACGGCACACGCCCCAACGAGGGCTACATCGGCCTCCAGAATCACAGCGAAAACGACGTCGTCTTTTTCAAAGAAGTCAGCGTCCAGCCGCTGAAATAATCTTGGAGTGCGGTAGCACTCTGTTCCGTGGTTTCTGGTTTGTACTTTCAACTTTGTACCATCAACTTTCTTCAGGAGCGCATCATGAAAAAAGATCTTTCCCGCCGCGAATTCCTGCAACGCAGCGCCGGCGTCACGGGCGCCTTGGTCGCCGCGCGCACGATCATTCTCGACCCAGAGAAAATTCCGCTGCCCACCGCTCCCGTCGCTCCCAGCGACCGCATCCGCTTCGGCATTATTGGCGTCGGCATGCAAGGCTCCGGCTTGCTCACCAGCGCCATTCAGCTCCCCGGCGTTGAATGCGTCGCCGCCGCCGACCTCTACGATGGCCGCCACACGCTCGCCAAGGAAATCGCCGGCTCCAAGATCTACACCACTCGCAAATATCAGGAACTCCTCGACAACAAGGAGATCGACTGCCTAATCGTCGCCGTCCCCGATCATTGGCACAAGCAAGTCGTCGTCGACGCCGTCAACGCAGGCAAAGATATTTACTGTGAAAAGCCCATGTCCCATTCGCCCGCCGACGGCATCGCCATGGTCGCCGCCGCCAAAAAAACCGGCCGCGTGGTGCAGATCGGTTCGCAACGCGTGAGCTCCGTCCTCTGCGCCAAAGCCAAGGAACTCCTCGCCTCCGGCATCATCGGCGATCTCAATCTTGTCGAAGGCTCCCTCGGCCGTAACGACGCTTGCGGCGCCTGGGAGTATCCTCCCCCGCCGGATTGCACGCCGCAGACTCTCGATTGGGAGACCTGGCAAGGCACCGTTCCCAAGCGTCCCTTCGACGCAAAAATTTTCGCGCGCTGGCGCTGCTGGAAGGAATACGGCACCGGCGTCGCCGGCGATCTCCTGGTCCATCTCGTCAGCGGCATGAATTACATGCTCGGCTGGAACGAGCCGCCTCGCCGCGTCATGTCCATGGGCGGAATTCTCCGCTGGCCCGATGGCCGCAACATGCCGGACGTCCATGCCACTCTTTTCGAGTACTCCAGCAAGAATATTCCCGCCTACCTCCGGCTCAATCTCGGCTGCGAATCGCCGGAGGTCTACCGTTTCCAGGGCTCCAAGGGCTACCTCGAAGTCACCGAAACCACCATCACCTATTCGCCGCAATCCGGCCAGGAAGAGTCTCCCTGCTACTACATGAGCAGCTACCCCCGAGCCATGCAGGCTGAATACCTGAAGGAATTCCACGCCAAGCATGATCCGGCTCCCGGCAAGGAGCCTCTCGCGGAAGCCTTCACGTACAAGGGCGTCTCCTGGGACGAGGTTAAACCGCATCTCTGGAAATTCTTCCAGGGCGCGAAGAACCATCAGCAGGTGACCGAAGACGCCGTCTTCGGCCACAACGCCGCGCTGGCTTGCCACATGGCCAACGAATCCTACTTCCGCCACGCCGCGGTCACCTGGGACGCCGCCTCAGGTCAAATCAAATCCTAAATCCGTAATTCCCTTGTAGGGGCACCCGCCGCGGAGGGTGCCCCTCATTCTCCCCTCCTCGACTCTCGCGCTACACTGAATCGCTCCCATGAAACCCGGCGCGCTCTCTACCTTCAACGACATTCTTCACCACCGCTGTCCCCGCTGCCGCGTCGGAAGAATCTTTCGCCACTCCATCTTTCTCGGCTTCCCGAAAATGTATGAACGCTGCTCCGTCTGCGATCTCCGCTACGAGCGCGAACCCGGCTACTTCCTCGGCGCGATGTACATCAGCTACGCGCTGGCTTTGCCGGTCGTCGCATTCATAGCCGGCTTTCTGTAGGCCGTCACCGGCTGGTGGATCACCAAAGCCGCCGTCTGGGCCGTGTTCTTGTTTCTGCCGCTCGTCCCAGCGATAACGTTCCTCGCCCGCGTCCTGTGGATCTATCTCGACCAAACCTTCGACCCCGACCGCAGCTAGTAATTCTCATAAGGGCTCCTTGGAATTTGGGACGCGGGCGCCGGGGTGAGCCAATCCATGACGGGGTGGCTTGGAGGAACGGGATCGTCGCGGCGGGGGGAGGGAGGTCGATGATGATCTGGCGTTCGTCTTGGTCCTCGGGATGGAGTTCGCGGTCGATGGCGGGGAGGGTGCGGAGGATTAAATTGCAGGTGTAGGCCATGACCGCAGCGCGGCGCGGGGAGATGCGGTCTTCAGCCTCAAGAAGCAGGAGGCGGGAAAGGAACCCGTTGATGGGGACGGCGGACTTGAATTCGGTGAGGGAGGCGGATAGGTCGGACTCCTCGAAGCGGTTTGGGCGGGACGGGGCGTGTTTGGCGCAGAGACCGGCGGCGGCGCTGGAGACGGCATGGCGGCAACGGCGGCCGGTGCGCGTGCGGTGCTGGCAACGGGGCAAGTCGTTGGTGGAACTAGAGTTGATGGATTGTTCGTTCATGTTGATCCTCAGTTGTGAGATTTTCGCTTGGAGTGACTTCAAGTCTTACTTGAGATTTTTGGTGAGCGAGACCCATACACCCCGGCATTTCTGAGAAAGAGTGCGGAAGAGATTGATTGGAAAGGGATTGCTGAACACTCTTGGAGCAAAGAGCGGCAAGAGCGAGAAAAAGAGCGAGAGAGATCAGTTCCAAAATGGGAAAAGTGGGATGAACGGAGTGGAAAGGCGGGATTTGCCGGGCTGTGGTCGCGAATTCACAAGTCAGGGTAGCACGGAAATGTTAGTTTGTCAAATAGTTTATTCTATAGTACTCCATTCGAATGAATTTGGCGCCCGTAAGCAATAGAAAATGAAGAATTAGCACCCAGACTAGGTCTATTCCGGCACAGGCGGGCAGCCGGGGAATTCGCTCAGGGTGGCGTTACCTATATATTGCAGGTCGGCGATGCCGATCTTGCTGGTGTAGAAGCCGTCGCAGGTGAGGCGGCGTAGGAAGGCGAAGAAGGCCACGCCCTGGCTGAGCGAGGAATCCTGCTTGGTGTTTTTCCGGAAGGCGATCAGATCCAGCACTTCTTTCTTCTGCTCCGGGGTGCATTCCAGGAAAACCTTGCCGTAGCGGTCGGTGCAAAAGCCATCTAGCCAGAAGAGACCGCCGCCGAGACGCAGCTGATACTTTTCGTTTTCGCTGGCCAGCAAATCGATGAATTCCGGAGCGCCGGCTTCGACCGCGCCGCCAGATTTTTCGTCCTTGGGAATAATCGTGTCGCAGAGCGCGATGAGCGTGGCGTACTGCGGCGCAGGGAAAAATTTCGGCGTGTACTTCCCTGCCGGAGCCGCGGCTTTCTCCTTGTGCAACATCTGGTGGACGTACTCGGCGGCGGCCGCTGGAATCACCTGTAGCACCGAGCTACTCGCCGCTCCAAAAGCGAGAGTGCGGAGGACGTCGCGGCGGCTTATGGATTCATTCATGGGCGTGCCTCACCACGGAAGGAAAAGAAATTTAACACAGAGATCGCAGAGAAGAGGAGGGAAGATGGGGCGGGCATGGCTAAAGCCATGCGCCTACACAAGCGGGAAAAACATTTTTGGCGGGACATGTTAGAGATTGCCTTTCTTGGCTTCGTCCAAGAGATAGTCGGAGGCGCGCCAGGAGAGCGCCATGATCGTCAGCGTTGGATTCTTGTCCGGATTGGTCACCAGCGACGCGCCATCGGCTACAAAGAGATTTTTCACGTCGTGCGCCTGGCAATATCCATTCAGCACGGAGGTTTTCGGGTCGGCGCCCATGCGCGCGGTGCCTACTTCGTGAATGATTTTCCCGCCTTCCTCAATTCCGAAGGGATACTGGCCGTCAATGGAAGTTTTCGTTTTGTACTCGCCGCCCATAGTCTCGACAATGCTGCGAAATGTATCCTGCATGTCTTTGGCCTGACGCAGCTCGTATTCCGACCACTTGAAATGGAAGCGCAGCACGGGAATTCCCCACTGGTCGACGACGTCGGGATCGATTTCGCAATAGGTATCCGGATTGGGAAGCATTTCGCCGCGGCCGGCGAAGCCGATCGTGGTGCCGTAATACTGGCGCGCCCGCTGCTTCAACTTTGCGCCATAACCTTCCTCCTCGCGACACAGCCCATCGAACATGCCGACCCCGGGCATCTCGTAGCCGCCGTTGAACTCGATGTGATAGCCGCGCGGGAAATCGTTCTTGCGGTCGAATTTCCACCACGGCATGTACATGTGCATGCCGCCCACGCCGTCGTGATTGTGGTGCGGCATCTTTTCCAATTGCGGGAAGTGGCCACGGCCGCTGCTCCCCACGGAATCGGTGAGATATCTGCCGACCGTGCCCGAAGAATTCGCAATCCCATTCGGAAAAGCCGGCGACTTGGAATTCAGCAGCAGGCGCGCGGATTCGCAGGCGCTGGCCGCAACCACAATCGCGCGCGCGTTGATGCGCTTTTCTGTGCGCGACGCTTTATCAATGTAGGAGACGCCTTCGGCTTTGCCATCTTTGTTGACGATGATTTCGCGCGCCATGGCGCCGGTGATCAGCGTCAGCTTCCCCGTTTTCATCGCGGGAGGAAGCAGGACCTGGCTGGAACTGAAGTTCGACGCCGTGACACAGCCGCGACCGCACTGGCCGCAGTAGTGGCAGGGCAAACGCCCGTTTACGGAGCGAGTGAGAATGGCGAGGCGTGAGGGAATGCAAATGATGCCGAGCTTGTCGCAAGCCTTTTTGACCATCAGCTCGGTGCAGCGAGGTTTGGGCGGAGGGAGAAAGACGCCGTCGGGCGCGCTGGAGACATTTTCTTTGGTGCCGAAAACGCCGATATAGGATTCAACTTTGTCGTAATACGGCGCGAGGTCTTCATAGGTGATGGGCCAGTCGTCGCCGAGCCCGTCGCGCGTGGCAGATTTGAAATCGACGGGAGAAAACCGCAGCGCGATGCGGCCCCAGTGGTTGGTGCGTCCGCCGACGATGCGCGAGCGGAACCACTGGAAATTAGCACCGGGGGCGGAGGTGTAGGGCTCGCCAGCAATTTCCCAGGCTCCGTTGGGGGCGAGGAATTCGCTAAAATTTTCACGCGCGTGGCCGCCCACGCCGGCGCCGCGATGCGGCAATTCGTAGGGCCACGTCCACATCTTGAAATCTTTTTCGGGATTGACGTTTGGGCCGGCTTCAAGCAAGGCGCAGCTCAGGCCGCCTTCCGTGAGAATTTTCGCGGCCATGCCGCCGCCCGCGCCCGAGCCGATGATGCAGACGTCGTACTGTTTCGGAGAGCGAATTACCTGGGGCATATGGACGACTTCTCCCTACAGCTCATTTTTCTTCATTGCGGAAACGGCGAAATCACACGCGCGCGCCGTCAGCGCCATGTAGGTGAGCGACGGATTCACGCACGAAGAAGAAACCATGCAGGCACCATCGGTTATGAAAAGATTTTTGGCATCGTGCGCCTGATTGTTGGCGTTGAGCACGGAGGTTTTTGGATCGCGGCCCATGCGGGCGGTGCCCATTTCGTGAATGGCGAGACCGGGGGCAGAAATTTTCTGCCAGACGGTGATGTCCGTCGCGCCGCCGGCGGCCAGGATTTCCGCGGCCTGGATGGCGATGTCCTTAGACATGGCGTGTTCGTTTTCGCTCCAGTCGCAGTGAATCTTGAGGGTGGGAATGCCCCAGGCGTCGAGTTTTTCTTTGTCCACTTCGACGAAATTGTTGTGGATGGGGAGACACTCGCCGAAACCGCCCATGCCCATGTACCAGGGGCCGGGCATTTTCAGCGTGTTCTTGAATTCCACGCCGAGGCCGCTCATGCCCATGCCGCGGGACCAGCCGGCGCGGCTTCCGCCGCCCTGGTAGCCGTAGCCGCGGAGGAAATCCTTGTGCTTGGATTTTACGTTTCGAAAGCGCGGGATGTAGATGCCGTTGGGGCGATTGCCGAAAGGCATTTTATCTTCGTGGCCGGGCATTCTGCCGCTGGCGCCGGCGCCCATGTGGTGGTCCATGAGATTGTGGCCGAGTTCGCCGCTGGAGTTTGCAAGGCCGTTGGGAAATTCGGGAGTGGCGGAATTCAGCAAAATGCGCGTGGATTCGAGTGTGGAACCGCAGACGAAAAAGATGCGGGATTTGAATTCGAGCGGATTCTTGGTTTGAGCATCGATCACACGAACACCGCTGACGCGGCGGGCTTTCGAATCGTAGGCGAGGCTGTGGACGACGCTGTAGGGCCGGATGGTGAGACGGCCAGTTTTTTGCGCGGCAGGAAGCGTCGAACTCAGACTGCTGAAATAGGAACCGGTGATGCAGCCGCGGTGGCACACGCCGCAGTAGTGACAAGCGGCGCGGCCTTTGTGGACGCGGGTCAAAACAGCGGAACGGCCAATGGTCAAGATGCGGTCGTCAAAGTTCTTTGCGATGGCGGCGCGGAGATCCTGTTCGACGCAAGTGAGTTCCATGGGTGGGAGAAACTTTCCGTCGGGGAGTTGCGGCAATCCTTCGGGCTGGCCGCTGATGCCGGCGAATTCTTCGACGTAGTCGTACCAGGGGGCGATGTCCGCGTAACGAATCGGCCAGTCGGCGGCGATTCCCTCTTTCAAATTGGCTTCGAAATCGAGATCGCTCCAGCGGTAGCTCTGGCGTCCCCACGTGAGGGATTTGCCGCCGACCTGGCGGCCGCGAATCCAGGAGAAATGTTTGCCGGGATCGCTGGAGTAGGGATTTTCCTGGTCATTGACGAAAAACTGATGGGAGTATTCATCGCAGGCGTAGTAGACCTCGCGCTGGATGGGCTGGGTGCGTTGCCGCTCGCTGCGATCGTCCCAGCCACGGTGCTTGAGTTCCCAAACGGGGACGTGCTCGACATAATCGCGCTCGGGGACGATCGAACGGCCCGCTTCGAGAACCAAAGTGTTGAGGCCCTTTTCGGTGAGCTCTTTTGCAGCCCAGCCGCCGGTGATGCCTGAACCGATAACGATTGCGTCGTAATTTGTCGTGGCCATGTTCGCTCCCTTTTTTCAGGCGTCGCCGAGACCGGGGCCGCGCGGAACGCAACCATACTGGGCACCGGGAATAATTTGAAGTTTGAGTTCCTGGGTGAAACCAATTTCGGAAGTGTAATAACCGTGAAGGGTGATGTTTTTGAAGACGGAAAAGAAATTGCCTTCGAGCTGCCTGTAGGGGTTTTCCACTTCGTCCTCGCGGCGAGGCGGGCGGATGGCCGATTCGAACGCGGCGGTTTCATCCAGGGCGCGAAGAAGCGTGAGCTGAAGCGGAGGCGGAGTGTCCACAAAATCTTTAGCGAAGAGTTCGTTGCTTTTTTTGTCGACGCCGGCAAGGCCGTCGAGGAAGTTTTTTCGCTCCGTATCGTTGGCCCACTCCGTGAGAATGACGTCGATAAATTCGTTCACGCGGGCGCCCTTCGCGCCGGGGGTGTCCGTTTCCGGAATGATCTGATCAATCATAGCGACAACGGTGGCGTTCTGGTGCGGATTGAGAGTGCGGAGCGCATAGCCAGCCGCGGGATGTGCGCCGCGAAAGAATGCGAACATGTCGGTGGAAAGTGCCGGCAATGCGGCACCCGCGGCAAGCATTCGTAACATTTCACGCCGATGCATAGAACCTCCCTGAGTGAAGCGTGTTGGAAGACTGCTTTTTATCGGGACGGCCGAACTTGAGCGCCATATCGCGGGCGGCACGAAGGGCCGGCACAACTTCGCCCTTGGGCATGAATTCCATCGCGACGTAGCGACTGTAGCCGAGTTCGCCGAGCTCTCGAAAGATGTTGGGATAATAGATTTCGCCGGTTCCGGGATCGTGGCGGCCGGGAACGTCGGCAACGTGGACGAGGCCGACGAGATCGATATTTTTTTCGAGCTTGGCGATGAGATTGCCGGCGGCAATCTGTTCGTGAAAAAAATCGTAGAGAAATTTGACGTGAGGATTGCCGACGGAGCGGACAATATCGAAACCTTCGGCGGAAAGAGTGAGGAAATATTTGGGATTTTCTTCGGGGTCTATATTTTCGATAAGGAGCTCGATGTTATTTTCCGCGGCAATTTCGCCGCCGCGCTTGAGGGTTTCGATGCAATTGGCGTGCATTTCATTTCGCGACAGACCGGGAACGGCGTCGCCGGTCTGCATGATGAGGCGAGTGCATTCGAGTTCGCGCATGGTGGGAATAAATTCGCGGAGAGATTTGAGGAAGACTTCGCGAGCGGAGGCATCGGCCAGGGGCTGCCAGACGCCGGTGGTGCCGTCAAATTCGACGCGGAGTTCGCGTTTCTTGCGGCGAGCGTTGGCAAAATCCTGCTTTTTCCAGTCCTTGAATTCTCCGACCAGCTCGACGGCGTGGTAGCCCGCTTCGGCTACTTTCGCGAGGCGCTGTTCGAATGGAAGATCGCGGTAGATAGTCCAAAGCATTACGGAGAGGGAGAAAGGGACGCCCTCGGATTCGGAGGCAGCCGACGCGGTGCGCGCCATCGTCGATGGGCCGGCAGCGGCACCGGCCAAAGCCGCTGCGGCACACGCGCCGACAAATTCGCGTCTTCGCACGCTATTCTCCCAAAAGCTCCCGGCGGACATTTTTTAAGACGTAAGCCGCACGCTCGACGCCCACTTCTCCGGGCAGAATCGGGTCTTCATTTTCGATGCTGAGAATGCCTTCGAATCCGACGTCCATGTAAGCCTTGATGACGGACTTCCAGAGGCTGGCGCTGTGGCCGTAGCCAACGGCGCGGAAAGTTTCGGAGGCGGAGTCGAGGTCGGAATTTTCGAAGGCGAAGTTCAAGACACCATATTTGTTTACATTTTCAGGATAGAAGGTCGTGTCCTTCATGTGGGCGTGAAAGAGGGCTCCCTGCCTGCCGAGGAAATGAATGACTTCGACGGGATCGCAGCCTTGCCAGAAAAGGTGGCTCAGATCACAGTTCGCTCCGATTTCTTCGCCGACGGCTTCGCGGAGCTTCATCAGCGTTCGAGGGTTGTAAACAACGAAGTTCGGATGCATTTCGAACGCCAGGCGTTTGATGCCGTGATCGCGCGCGTATTTGGCTGCTTCCTTCCAGTAGGGGATGACCCTGTCTTTCCATTGCCAATCTTGCATTTGAGCGTACTCAGGAGGCCAACGGTAGGTGATCCAGTTGGGCTGGGCGTCCTGAGGCGTGCCGCCGGGACAGCCGGAAAAACCGACGATGACTTTCACGTCGAGCATTTCGGCGAGGAGGACGGTCTTGCGAAAGGTGTCTACGTCTTTCTGGGCGTGTTTGGCATCGGGATGAATGGGGTTGCCGTGGCAACTGAGCGCGGCGACGCGGATGCCCTTGCCTTCAAACTTTTTCTGCCAGGCCTTGGCCTTGGTGCGATCGGCGATGAGCTCGTCGAGGGGACAATGGCGATTATTGGGATAGCCGCCGGTCCCGATTTCCATGGCCTCGAGACCGAGGGCGCTGACCTTATCGAGCATGGCGTCGAGAGAAAGATGTTCGTAGACGGGATCAAAGACTCCGATGGGAATCTTGCGGAGGGACCCGGAAGGCTTCGGGGCACGAGAACTTGATGACGGAGCGGCGGCTTCCACGGCATCGGCGACTTTTGTCGAACCCGGAATGGCAGCGGCGAGCAGGCCCCCCGTGGCAGCAAGAAACTGTCTCCGGTCGAGAGCGGAGTCCTTGCGCGGTTTCTTCATGCGCGTCTCCTCGGCGAACGCAGCAATGGAGTAAGCAGCAATGTTTCCGACGCATTATACGTCAGTGTGACGGGTAAACAAGCGACGAAAATCGTTTTTCTAATGGATTCCTGTGGATTGCGAGGAGCAGCAGGCTCATGCAGAGGTGAGGCGCGCTGCGAAGGGCGGGTGTGCGCCGCAGCGCGCAGGGGTGACGAAACTGTAGGATGCGGGAGGTCGCCGGAATAGTGGGTAAGAAAATCAGCGGGAAGAGGACACAGCGAATGTCGATTTTGCGGCCTCCCGTTCGACATGTAGGTAGAGCCATGGAAGGTGCCCTGGGGAGGCCGTTATGGAAAGGAAGCACACACGCACTCCGAGACTTAGAACGATTGGCGTAACCGCCCTCGGCGGGCTCGGGATTTATTTTCTGTTTGAGAACCTGGGATGCGCCGTAGGCCAGTTAAGGGAAGTTTTCTGTGGCGTGGCGGGGCTGGGGCTATTGCCTTCTATCGTCCTGGCGGCCTGGCAAATAATGCAGGCGAATGGGCTTGAACATCGGCTTTGGGAGTGTTTGTTCCAGATGTTGCTATCCCTTTGGCCGCTACTCCTTGCTGTGGCCGGGGCGAGCTAGCGGGTGAAAGCTTCGAGGGATAAGGTCAAGCCGTGCCAACACTTAACAAATTCTCTCAAAAAAGCTACCGTATTTGTCGATTTCACTGTTGCTCGTTCGACGTGTAGATGGAGGCCGGGTTCAGCCTATCGAGGCCGTCAGGAAGTCCGGCGCCAAACGAGGAACTATAAACCAAGAGGAGATATGGACGATGCGATTCATGGTGATAGTGAAAGCGGACAAGAACTCGGAAGCAGGAGTTCTGCCGAGCAAGGAAATCTTAGCTGCGATGGGGAAGTTCAACGAGGAGCTGGTAAAGGCCGGCGTGATGCTCGCCGGCGAGGGGTTGCAATCGAGCTCGAAGGGCAAGCGAGTCCGGTTTTCGGGACAACAGCGCATGGTGATCGACGGCCCCTTCACCGAGGCCAAGGAACTCATCGCCGGCTTCTGGTTGTGGCAGGTGAAGTCCATGGAAGAAGCGGTGGAATGGCTCAAGCGCGCCCCGTTCGACGGGGGAACTGAGGTAGAGATCCGGCAGGTGTTCGAGGCGTCGGACTTCCCGTCCGACATCTTCCCCGCCGAGGAAGCGGCGCGCGAGCAGGCGCTGCGCGACGAACTGCAGAAGAAAGCCGCGAAGTCGTAATCTGGCTAGGGCGATAGCGAAAAATCAAAAAAAATTGGAGGGCTTGTCGATTTTGTTGCACATGGTTCGACGTGTTAAGGGGAGGCTGGATTCCGGCGGTTGAGAATGTCAGGACGACCCAGCTCCCGACCCGAAACCACAAGGAGAAATGAAAATGCGATTCATGATGATTGTTAAGTCCGCCGAGAAATGGGGCTTCCCGCCCAAGGAGTTGATGGAGGCCATCGGGAAACTCAGCGAAGATGCGGTCAAATCCGGCGCGATGGTCGGCAGCGGAGGGCTCCGTCCCACCGCTCAGGGCGCCAGCGTTCGGCTTAAGGGAGGGCAAGTCACCGTCATTGACGGGCCTTTCACGGAGGCCAAGGAGGTTGTCGGCGGGTATGCGCAATTTGACTTGAAGTCGAAAGAAGAGGCGATCGAAAGCGCGAAGCGCTTCATGGAACTTCACAAGAAACACTGGCCGGGATGGGAAGGCGAAACCGAGATTCGCGAGA
>WNEZ01001921.1_pt1 | contig 23336 bp, 24 predicted proteins | sample 5400521 | NCBI WGS metagenome assembly WNEZ01 (sample SAMN13153339, study PRJNA577476) | soil metagenome | isolation source: 120 cm saprolite under Douglas fir tree site 2 hole 1 replicate 1 | place: USA:California | collected 2015-04-18
AAGGACTACTTCCTCCAATTCCGCCGCGATGGGAGACATCACGCGCAGTGCCGCATTCTGGTTCCACGCCCCCGCCAGCCAACTGGCAGCCAGTGCTGCGGGAAGCATCCCGCCGTTCACGAAACCGAAGTAACGCCCACCCGTCGTCGCTACCGTGGCTCCGGAGGCAATTTGGTCGAGCATCGCGATGACGTCACAGGGATCGCTTGGCGAGAGAGGAAAAGGTTCGTTGAGCCCCGCAAGCGCAGCCAAAGAGGCTTCGGAAGGACTCACTCTTCGTTCTGCGGCGTGTTGGACGTATCTTCGCGCTTTGTCTGCGGCAAGATTCAGAACTTCGCCACTCTGCGGTTGCGCTCCCGATTCTGTGTCAATCCCCATTCGACTCTTCCTTTCCAGTCCGCCCGCGCTTCTCTCGCGCTCAAGGACAACCGTGAGCCGCAGGTTTTCTTTTCGCCCAGGCGGATACGTTACTCAGTTTTTGATGGAATGAAAGAGCCGAATTGTCCGCTTACTTCTTCGCGACTGCCTCATCGGAAGCGATCTTGCCGTCGCGGATGAAGATGATGCGGTGCGCATGCTGCGCGATGTCGTGTTCGTGCGTCACGAGAATGATCGTGTTTCCCTGACCATGCAGGTTTGCGAAGAGCGCCATGATTTCTTCGCCTGTTTTCGAATCGAGGTTTCCGGTGGGCTCGTCGGCCAGCACGATTGACGGGGAATTGACCAGCGCTCGCGCAATCGCCACGCGTTGCCTCTGGCCCCCGGATAGTTCATTCGGCTTGTGGTTCATTCGGTCCATCAGGTCCACGCGTTCGAGCGCCTTCTTCGCCTTCTCGATGCGCTCTTCTGACGGCGTACCGTTATAGATCAGCGGCAATTCGACGTTGTGGAGCGCCGTGGCCCGCGGCAGCAGGTTGAAGGTCTGAAATACGAAGCCGATCTCTTTGTTCCGGATGTAAGCGAGCTCATCATCATCCAGGTCGCTCACCAGCCGCCCCGCAAGCCAGTACTTCCCGGCGCTCGGTGAATCCAGGCAGCCGATTAGATTCATCAACGTGGACTTTCCCGATCCGGATGGCCCCATAATAGCCACGTATTCGCCCTTGCAGATTTCCACGTCCACCCCACTCAGGGCGTGCACTTTCTCCGCGCCCATTTCGTAGACCTTGGTCAGCGCTTCGGTCTTGATCACTACGCCGGAGCTGACCAGATCTTCCCGATAGGAATCTGTGGCTGGTGTCTCGACAGGCATTCGAATCTCCCTTGTCCTTGGCCGCGCGTCAGCTCTGCTGATCGTCCTGCTTCTTCGGCGCGCTGTTGTCCACCTTGACCTGAGACTCTGGCTTCAGGGTGCGCAGTGCCTTGTAGCTTCCGACGACGATCTCGTCACCAGGCTTCAAACCGTTCGTAATCTCGATGTCAGTGACGCCTGCAATGCCGGTCTCAACGGGGCGAAACAAAGCCTTCTTTCCATTGATCACGAACACTCCCTGTACTTCGTCCTTTTTCGGATCCCCAGGGGCTGCAGGTGGCGGCGCTGCCAGCGTCACATTTGAACTCCCCTGTTTCTTCGCATTCTTGGCCGCTTCTTCCAAATCCTTGCGCGTCCGCACCGCCAGCGCTTGGATAGGAATGGCCACGACATTTTTCCGTTCCGCGGTCTTGATCTTGGCCGTCGTGGATAGACCGGGCCGCAGATTCTCAGGAGGATTCGCCAGCGTCACGACGACCTTGAAATCCTTCGCTTCCTGGGTGCTTGTCGTGGTCTGCGTGGTGGTGAGTCCCGAACTGCGTAGCACGGCCTGCGACCCAATCTCTGTCACTTTGCCTTTGAAAATTTTTCCAGGCACCGCGTCGATTGTCACGTCAGCCTCTTGGCCCAGCTTCACGTTGACGATGTCTGTCTCGTCGACCTTCACTTCCGCCGTCACCACCGACATGTCCGAGAGCGTCATCAGAAAGCTGCCGTTCGAATTCTGAATGCCGGGCACGACGTAGTCGCCCACGCGCTCCGGGAGATAACTCACGATCCCATTGATTGGAGATGTGTAGGTGGTCTTCTGCAAAACATCCTTTAGGCGCAACCCCACCGCGCGGCCCTGATTTACCTGTGACCGCGTCTGATCCAATTGCGCTTTTAGAGACTGAACGCGCGAGCGCGCCGACTCGACCGCAGCCGCTGCCCCATCATAGGCGGTCTTCCGTTGATCGAAATCCTGCTTGGGGATCAGGCCATCCTTGAAAAGGCCCTGCCCGCGGTCATAGTCCAGCTTGGCCTTCTCCAGGTTAGCTTGTTGCGAGGTCAGGTCCGATTGCGCCGCCCTGAAGCTCGCTTCCGCGGCCTGCACCCCGGACTCCGCTGAATTGATGGCCGCCGACTGCGCCTGCACATCGGCAGTCGCCTGCACATTTTCTTGCAGGAGCAACTTGTCACCCTTCTTGACGTGGTCGCCTTCCTTGACGAGGATGCCCGTGATTCTTCCGAATCCCTGGGCGGTCACATTTGTATAGGTCGTCGGCTTGATTTCGCCGGAGGCTGTCACCAGTGATACCAGGCTTTCCTGATTGGCCACTTTGGCCGTTTGGACGGTGACCACGCCCTTGTTCGCCTGGTTTACGCTGAACAGAACAATTCCGCCGAGCACCACCACGGCGCCCGCGCCAATCGCAACCTTATGCCACGTCTTCATTCGATTCCCCTTCGAACCACCAAGCTGCCGTTATATTTCCGAAGTTCCGCCGCGGACCTTATCTCAAGAAATCGCAAGAGCGATCAAACCCGCGGGGACACGGATGTCAGTCGAACTGCCTCTACCCTACATACGCCCATTCGGGTCGAAATGTTTCGCGGGAGGTTTGCTCCACTTTCGCGTTTGGGCTTCAAGGCAAAGGACTTACTGGAGCCGGTATGTCAGCCGACGTCAGCCGTACCCTCTGCGGACGTGTAGCCAGCCCCAGATGCCATTATTCTATGTTCAAAACACCGGAAAGGAAAGAATTCCCGTCCCGCCTGTCCCGCCAGGGCGGGACCCTCGCTGACAACCGACCCACCCTCTTTGACGCAATAAAGGGCAAATGGTCAGCCGGAAACAGACATGCCCCGCATAAATGCCGGTATGGGGACCCATCTTCCAATACCTCGATAACTACAACGAAGCGGCCGTGCGCCAGTGCATCAAGAATCTCTGCGAATTCCTCGAGTCGATTCAGCCCGCAGCAGGGGTGATGTTCCACTCCGGTGGTGGCGAACCGATGGACCACGACAAGTTAGCACAGCTAGTCATCCGTCCGGTTGTAGAACTGATCGGAATGGAATGGCTGGCATGGCTTCAGGCGTGGCATCGCATCGAATTTATATGAACTGGGTGCGGACGAGAAAATCGTTCAACGTGTCCTGCTTCATGCAAAAGCGCACGTGACCTAGGATCGTTACATCAAAGCTTTTGACCCGGCGGTACTCGCGGCGATGAAGAGGATGGAGACCGCGTGGTGGGCATGGGTGCCAACGGCACGTCGAGAAGCGTGCCGTCGCGCGGGTTAACAACAGTCGCAGTCGTGCTCCAAGAGTTGGAGCTGGGATCATAGACTTCCACGTAATTCACCATGCCGCCGTCGGTGAACCCACCGATGGCGTAAATCTTGCCGTTGACGGCCGTAGCGACGAACTGATACCGCGCGGTGGGCATGCGGGCTCTCGGGCTCCAAGAGTTGGAGGTGGGATCGTAGACTTCCATCGTGTTTATGGCGCCCGTGCCGAAGCCCTGGGGGCCGAACCCACCGATGGCATAAATCTTGCCGTTGACGGCAGCGGCGGCCAAGCCCCATCTCGCGGTTGGCATCGGCGCGGGCGCACCGGGTGTGCCAGGCGGCTCGTTCGATGAGCGCCAAGTATTGGAGGTGGGATCGTAGACTTCCATCGTGTTTGTGCCGAAAGGGCCGGAGCTGCTGGAGCTGAACCCACCGATGGCGTAAATCTTGCCGTTGACGGGAGCGGCGGCCAACTCATATCGCGCGGTGGGCATGGGCGCCATGGGAATCCATAGGTTGCCCGCCGAAGAGCCCCCGGAAAGCGTGTATCCCGGGGGAGCTACGGGCGTCGTTCCCGTGATCATGTAACCCGCGGGAATGCCGCCGCCTCCGCCTAGGGAAGCAGTGGCTTGAACGCTCCCGTCGGCAAACTGGACTCCGCCGCCGGTGCCGAGGGTCAATTTGCCGTTGATGGTCTGGTCTCCTGTGAAGGTGTTGGGCTGCGTGGTGAGCGCCGCGCCAACCGGATTCTGTCCCGGAGGTCCTGGCAGTCTCGGCAGACCCATCAGCCCTTGATCACCTTTGGGCCCCTGCGGCCCTGCAGGGATTAGTCTACGACGAAGGAGAGATAAGCAAAGCGCTTAGGTTAATGGTATAATGCCTACTGTTGACGCGATAGATGGTCTGCGCGTGGTGATCTATTTCAACGACCACCGACCGGCCCATGTGCATGTCATCGGCGATGGCTGTGAGGCTGTCTTTAGGCTCAATTGTCCAACAGGTGCGCCGCAGTTGCGAGAGAACTATGGTTTTGCGGCAGGCAAGCTTTCAAAGATTAAGGCAGCTCTCGCAGCGAGATTATGCAGAGGATTTTTAGCTCGGCGGCGTGGCGACAGCAGGCGTAAGCGGAGAGGAAATGTAGGCGAGCCGCGCCGGTGAGCTAAAAATGCATAGGACTGAACCGCTGCAAGGTGCGTCTCCTATGGGTTTTGCTTGGTGTTCTGAAGGCCATGAAGCAATACCACTCCGTTGACTCGACAGTGTGGAGTTCGTGGGGAGAGCGATTTGGCGTCGCACACAATAGATCATGACGTGTCCTGAATAGCAGGCAAAGAACGAACCTGAGGCAGAACCTTGACTGTGATCATGCGACCTTGATGGCAAACGGGACATTCCCGCAGCGAGCGGCCCGTGAGCCTCTCATATCGATCACGATAATCCTCTTGTGTCGCGGGCTCGGCAGAGCTTTCCTTTGGAGAAGCCATGCCGAGAAGTTGGCGGCAACGCTCCAACTTCTCCTTGCGGTGTCGATTGCCGAGGAACCCGTAGTAGCGAATGCGATGGAACCCACTCGGGAGAACGTGGAGCAAAAATCGCCGGATGAACTCGTCCGCCGAGAGGGGCATGGTTTTCTGCTGATTGTTGTCGCGGTAGTCTCTCCAGTTGAATTTCACTTGGCCATCTTCGATGTCGACGAGCCGATGATTCGAAATGGCGACTCGGTGCGTGTAGCGGCCGACATACTCCACCACTTGCTGTGGCCCGGCGAAAGGCGGCTTGGCGTAGACGACCCATTCCGCGTCTCGCACCAAATCGAGATGACCCGTGAAAGCCTGCGGATCTTGAAGTCCCTGAAGCAAAGAGAAGAACTGCAACTTGCCGGTGTCGAAGGCCTCCTGCAGATACCGCAAGAACAATCGGCGGAACAGCCTGGAGAGCACCTTTACCGGCAAGAAAAAGTTGGGGCGGCAGGGGATCCACCGGGCACCATCCAGTGAAATCCCGCCGCCTGGAACGACACAATGCAGATGAGGATGGAAAAACAGGTTCTGTCCCCAACTGTGAAGTACGGCGAAAAAGCCGATCTCCGCGCCCAGATGTTGGGGATCGGCAGCGATGGTGGACAAGGTCTCGGCAGTGGCTCGGAATAGAATGCCGTAGACGAGATCTTTGTTCTGGTAAGCAATGGCAGCGATCGGTTCGGGAATCGTGAAGACGACATGAAAATAGTGCGTCTGGAGAACTTCGGAGGTTCGTTTTTCGACCCACTGGGCACGAGCGAGGGACTGACATTTTGGGCAATGACGGTCGCGGCAACTGTCGTAACAGGGCCGCTCGTGATTACAGCAGTCGCAGATGACCGCCGAGAGCTGCAGTACGGCACACCTCGATCGCGGTCATGACGCGCCGCTGTGCACTGGATAGTGACGCACCATGCTGTTCACGGTAGGCTTCGCCGTAGCGGCGAAAAATGTCCGCTACTTCCAGCTTCGGGCGATCCATCAGCCCGACAATTAGAAATATTGGGGCGGGGTGGGTTTGACCTCCATCGAAACAGGTCGAGGCAGCAAATCAAGCGGGCTCGATGTCGAGCACACCTTGGTGGTTGCGATGCGAAGATATTTTGCTGTCGTCGCCAGGCTGCGATGACCAAGCAGTAGTTGGATGGTGCGAATGTCGGTCCCTGACTCCAGCAAATGAACAGCGAAAGCGTGCCGCAGGCTGTGCGGGGTTATCGGTTTAGGGATCTTGCAAATACGTTTAGTATTCCCACACTCCAACTCAACCGCACTCCGCGTGATATGCCAGCCTGGCTTGTCACCTTGGAAGAGCCAGTGCTCGGGCCTTTCCGCTCGCCACCACTCACGCAGAATTTCTAATAGCTTCGGCGAGAGCATTACGTAACGATCCTTCTTTCCCTTGCCTTGATCGACACGCAAGACCATACGCTTACTGTCGATCGCAGGGGGTGTGAGAGCAATGGCCTCGGAGATGCGCAAGCCTGCGGCGTAACACGTGGTCAAGATCACGCGATGCTTCCTGATCCTGACACAATCCAGAAACTGAATGACTTCTTCCGGGCTGAGAACAATCGGCAACGTCTGGGGTTTTTGGGGAGCCGGGATGATGTCTGGAAACGACCAGTCTTTCTTGAGGGTGACTCTATACAGGAAACGAAGCGCTGAGATGGCAACGAGGATCGAGCCAGTGGAAAGCTTCTTTTCATTCGTCATGTAGAGCTGGTAGGCCCTAATCTGCTCGGGTCCCAACAGTTCTGGCGACTTTTTGAAGTGGCGCGCGAACAGGGCGACCTGTTGGATGTAAGACTCTTGAGTATTCACTGCCAAATTGCGGATCTGCATGTCCTCGATAAGGCGTTGTCGAAGAGACGTCATGGAAAGCTCCTTTGCAAGCTGGAATGTGCTGCTGTGAGCAGCCGCTCCATGCTTTAGCAAAGAGGCCTTCAGAGGGGGAGAGATGTTCAACGGGAACAGCGACGAGCATGACCGGATAAGCCGACACGACTGTAGCGCCACCACTACCGCGCTAGCGGTTTAGTCCAAATGAGTTTATGCGCGGCATGGAGGAGGATTCATGGTTTACCGTAAGGAAGAAATCGAGGCAGCTAATGAACGGGCTGCTGCCCGTTTGGGAAGGACAGCCACGGTGGCGGCGGCGCATTACGACCGCCGCACAGGGCGTGTGGTCATTGACCTTAGTAGCGGCCTGTCAATTGCATTCAAACCGCAGGATGCTCAGGGCTTTGAGCACGCTAAACCGGAACAATTAAGGAAGATAGAAATTTCTCCGTCGGGACTTGGACTACATTTTCCCGTTATTGACGCGGATATTTATTTGCCGGCCCTGTTGGAGGGATTTCTTGGTTCCCGCAGCTGGATGGCGGCGCGACTTGGTAAGGCGGGTGGCAGTGTTAAGTCCCACACCAAAACCGCCGCGGTTCGCGCGAACGGCAAGCTCGGCGGCCGACCGAGGAAGGTTCATCACGTTACCGCCGACATGGCATGACTGAAAAAGCCGCTAATTCCGAGGAGACACAATGCCACTAACTCGGCGCGAATTGTGTTCGGCCTTTCCCGTTGCCCTGCTGCCTGCATTGCTCTCGGTGGAGGATCCATCTGCACGGCAAAGCTCTCTCCCCTCGACTATGTATGCGTTCGAGAATTTGCCCGTTCGAACGGCGAACAATGCTCAGTTCCGGGATGTGCTGAAAGGCAGACTCGCGACAGGGGAGTCGTCTGCCACCACGCTGGTGAAGGAGATTTCAGTGAGCAAGGCAATAGAAAACCTGGAAGCAGCCCAACAGCGCGACGACACCCAGTGACCGAAGTGCCTGTGGAAGCGTAGTTACCCCAACCGCGGCGAAAAATCCGTCAGCGTCAAAAACGTTGAGTCAATCTTCTCCACCAATTTCCCATTCTCTTCCGATTTCGCCTTCACGCTCTTCCACTCTGGATCGTCCTGGAAGGCCTTCCAGTTCGCTGCCGCCGCTTCCCGGCTCGGATGTTCCAGAATGTAAAAGAAGGTGCTGCTTTTCACCGGTTCGTCCAGCGCAGTCCAATACGCAACACTCTTGATTCCATGGTCCGCAAAAAGCTTCATCGTGTGGTCCCGGAAGCGGGCTACCAGGTTCTCTATCTTTCCGGGGACCACGTGATAAATCCGCAGTTCATACACCACAGGTGATCCTCCCATCGCGCTACCTTGCTCTCTCTCCCCCCTTGCAAAACTCTCATGCGCAACTGAAGCGAACGTCGATTTCATCGTTTCTGCTATCTCGCAGGGCACCAGCACCGCCAACGGCGCCGCTATCAGCAATGTTCGTCTCTTCATTCCGGAAATTCTACTAGATCGCTAGAAACCAAGGGCAGTCGGAACGTCGCCCGCTCCTGGTAAGTGGCGTATTCGTAGAGCTGACCAACCTCACGACTTCAACACCGGACCCGGCGGGCAGTATTTGCCGGCATTTCAAATTTTTAAATTGACGGGATCGCTGTTTACCAGGCAAGTGGAAATATTCGCACCAAATAAGTGTTGCTGGAGCTGTGAGATCAACTCCGGTCCACGCCGGACGCTTACGTTGATGACGTTGAACCCCAGCTATCGAGAATTCTGTTTATCAGGGGCCAACGAATCCGCTTTGACTCTGGTCGGTGGCAGATAGATCGTAAAGTCGATGCTCGGCTGGATCAGAACGCTATGAATATCACGCTGATCGCCATCCTCGACCAACCCGAGTTGCTGCAGAAGGGGATACCTCGCTTCCTGAATTGTTCCCACGCTTGGTTGCGCACGATCATGCCAAATATCGTAGCTCCCCAAGGCGCCATCGTGGCGGAAAAAATAGCCACGCAAGGGATGGGTTAGCAATACCAACCCGGCCTCCAGATTGGATATGCCAGCCAACTGCGCAGGCGGTTTGCCTGAGTCTTCGATCGCGAGTTGCGCTGGCGCCCAGCCGGATCGAGTCCTGACGTTGAAAATCGTGTATCGTGTTGCCGTCTGATCGTACCGGCATGTGAAATCCATCCGTGCGCGATGCCACGGCAGTCGCCATAGATACCGCGGAACGGCGACCAAGACCGAGTCCAGGCAGGTCCCAAAGAACCACGCCGCATGCTCACCCGTTTGAGTGTCCTTAACGTAAGCGCGATAGTTTGTTTGGCCAAAGCTTCCCTTGAACCAAGGACATACAGCGAATCGAAAATCGCGATCGAGAAACGTAACGACCGAGACCAATGCCTGACGTGATCTGCCGTTGACGGCGAGGCACACGGGTTCAAATCGAGCATGAAGGTGCTTTCGCAAATTGGACGGGTCAACCCAGTACGTAACGATAACGAAGTGTTGGAGTGTTGTTTCAGCCGATAGGCCCCGCAGGACCGGCCTTGTTAGGAGCCTCGGTGTGAACCGGAGATGATCTTCGGTCATTTACTGGCTCTCTGGGGCGCTTGTCAAGTCGTGACGAACACATGCTAAGCGAGGATAAATCTGCGGTCAATCCCGTGGAATTGCATAGTAGGAGCCAAGTCCCGATAAGTGCCGTTCTCGTCCATTTGACCGGCCAGGGCCGCGACGGAATTCAAGTCTACGAGAACGCTGTTTACCAGAGGAGGTTTCAGGCAGGAGTGAGTTGTACGTCGCGCGAGTTACGCAATGACCGGTTCCGACTTTCCGTTCCGGACTCAGAATTGCGTCGACGGCGGTTTGCTAATTGCGGGTCCACGATCGATATTTCCCTTCTCGTTCCCACCAGGCTTTGCAGCTGGCCGTTTCGCGCTCGAAAGCGGCCTCGTCGTTTTCATTCGCACGATGTCTCGTGCTACACGCTTCTGCATTGGCAATCGTATTCAGGCCCGAGAGCGCGAGATAACGAATTTGTCCGTTGCTGGAGGAAAGGCTCGGCCCAAGAACGGGCACCACGCGCGGATCCTTTAAGTTGTCCACGAGCGCGATGAGCGCTTCAAAGCGTGCGTAATCGTTGGGAGTTTTCTCGAATATCTCCAGCCGGTCCGGCACTGCGCTCGGATCCTTCACGTTTCGCAATTCGTACGCGATGGCTCCTTCCGGCATCTTCTTGTCGCCGGACGCCAGCAATCCGTTCACCATCGGGAGCACTGTAACGTCTCCCGTGCGAAGCGTCGCGTAAATCGCCCACTCGGCCTCGATTCCTTTTCGTCTCTCGATCACTTCATGAAGAGCGGGCCGCGACGAGGCAAGCTTCAGGCCGCCCAATCTCTGGATGCTGAATATTCTCGAGTCAACGTTTGAATCCTCCAGCCCTGCAGTAAAGTCCGCTTCCATCTGAGCCAGCCAATCGGATGGCCTGACTTCCACCCCAAGTCGCAAGGAAATGCCGAGAGCCCCGGTGCAATCGTCGAAAAGTTCGATCAGGCCGTTCTTTTCCACGGCAAACACCAGCCAGCTCTGCTCGGGTCGAAAGTCGTTGCAATCGTGGCCATTGAAGCCCCCGCCGTTGCTGAAATGGACTACCGCTTCTCCCTCCAGCTTTCCCCGGTAGATTCGGTCGACCTGAAATTTCGCGACGAAATTCGTGTTCACGGGCTTGCCGTCAACCCAGAGCCCGATTCTTTTCTCGACCGGATCAGGCCCCACGGTCAGGACGCGCCCGCGAAACACCAGCGGCGCTTTTTCGTCCTGAGCTCGGACGTCCACCATGGACTGGTCCATCATCAACCGTGACCAAAGCGGCGCCGCAAAGAAGCAAGCGGCCACCCCCGCAAGGCAAACGCCCATAACGATTCGACTCTGTCGCAACATCGCGCATCTCCAATGCAATTGCTTACGTTCTCCATTACGTGCCAAAACTCAGCCCTTTTTCAAGTGCCCGCACGTCTAACCGGACATGTTCGTACCGGCACCACTTTTCAACCAAGAAAGAACCACGCAAAATCCATTCGAGGCTCTACCCAGACTTACGCTGACCCATTCGCTTAGCGCGCGGTCGCACGTAGTGGAACCGGATTAAATAAATATTCTCGCCTCGGCCATGTTTTGCGACCTTGAGCAGGTCCAGAACGCCAAGGAATCCAGACTCGCGCGCCAGCTCAGGAGTGATATCTGGAAACCCTATCGGTTGAATCGAATCGACTTGAATCTCGCCTTCCTCCATACGGTATCGCGCGCCTACTTTGACGCGGGGACGCATCCAGATTCGCACACTGCAAGTGATTTCTCCGCGGCGTATCCCCTCGCGAAGTCGTTTAGTGAACGTCATGAAGAGAGTTTACGTCGAACGGGTGCAGTGCGCCTAGTTTGCAAAACGATGGGTTACCGGCAACTGTCGGCAAGCGCGAGCAGCATCCCGGCACTTCTGCTTCCGGAATTGTCGAAGACTCTTAGGAGAATACGTTCACCGCCAGCGAATTCCACATCGGACTTTGCTCCGCGACGAATCGTTGTCCGAACGCTGCGGAATTCCTTCCTGATGACCGGCGTCGCCGGTTCACCATGATAAATATTCTTCACCGGGTATTCCCTGAACTTTGGCCGTGGCGGGCCTTCGCGCAAGTATAGATTGCGGCGCTCTTGAGTTCCTTCCTCGATAAATAGCCGCCAATTGTTTTGATGTTCGCGTCAACCATACGGCCGTCAGAGGCTCTGCTGGCCGTCGAACGGAAGGTGTATTGATCCTCGAAGGCGTCGGAATTAAAACCGGTCTTTGCCTGGGCGCAGTACTCCGTCGGCGCGACGCGGGATTCACGGACGGAGCGCGCAACGTAGATTTCCTCTACTTGAGCTGGTTGCGCAGTCCTTCCGGCTTTTTGAGTGATCTGGGCCCGAGCCGGTGACTGAGTTCCCAGTAGCGCGCCGAGGGCCCATAGCATGCAACCGAAAGCGTTCACGGTCATCCAGTGCGGAACACGACAAGGGAGCATCCATACCCTCCACGGGATTGACGTTGAATGCCAGTATCTTAGCAGGTTCGGCCAACTCCCATGTGGCTAACCGGAAGCTATCCGGCTTCCACGGCGGGATTAGTCCTGTGAAGGCTTGTAGGAAGTGATCGCGATTGCTCCTGGTTGTCTCTACAATAGCGACACGAAACCAATAATGTCGTAATCGCAAACGAAATGTGCGGAAACCGGAGCAATGACCTGACGGCGGCGGTTTTCCCAACCGCCGCACGAAACTCCCAGGAAACCTCGCGTTGATTTTGCAGGACTTATCCCTCACGGCGTTCACGTTTCCCGAGTTATAGTGCACCAAAAACGCACCAGGGAATTTCAGAATCTGTGCTAAGCTGTTGAAAGCAAACCGCGGAGAGGTGGCAGAGCGGCTGAATGCGGCGGTTTGCTAAACCCACCTGCCCTGTTTGCGCTCGCCGATTTCCACGCGTTTTCAGTAATTTACGATGCTCTCAGTTGTTTTGAAATGCTGCCATTTGCAGGTTAGAGTGCACCAAGAGTGCACCAGAGTGTCGTCGGCGACTGTCTACGGATCCGGCCGTCGCCTGAACTTTCTAGTCCCGAACCAGGGATGATCAACAAGTAGCTTAGGACGCGCGAAGCGGCGGTCCCACGCCACGCGGCGCATGCCAAACCGCAAGCACTCTTACCTCGGCAGCGCGCGGGACATAGTAGACGTGATAGCGAGTTCCCTTGAGTAGGGCACGACGCGTATCCGGTACGGGAGATTGTCGATACAGGCGTCCGATTTGTGGTGCGTGGCCGACGATGTCGAACGCTGCCGCGAGTTCGTCAGCGAACAGGTTTGGTGAAGCAGGACGGTTTCTGCGCCACCAACTGTCGATCTCGCGGATCTGGGCATCCGCTTCGGGTGTGGTTCGGACCGGTAACCTCACCGCCGCCGGCGGAGCTCGTCTAGAATTCCCGCTGTCGGCCGGAGACGGCCGGCCTCGGCGGATTTCCAGGATGTCGACAGCGCTTCGTGCAAGGCGCGCCGCTCCTCGCTGGTGAGGTCATCGCCTTCGTCGTCGGCAACCAGATCGACAACCGTACCATCGGGCAAGGTCGTCGGCTCGTCGAGAATTAGCCGCCCTTTCTCGACACGTGCTCGCAGAGGGCTCATATGGCTACTGTACGGGATTCCAAGGTGCTCGACAAGCGTTAACGCGCTCGGCGGAGGCGTCGGTTTGACGCACCAACGGGTGATCCCGTTCGTGGTTCAAATTCGCTGGTCTCGACCTTCGTTTCAAGTGGAGGAGGAGCCTTCTTCGAGAGGACCCAACCACGGGGATTGTCGTGCACTGAAACTCTAGCCGGCCGATTCCATACAAGAGGCACAGCCCAGGCTGTTGCGATAAATTTGCAAGGTGAAGGTCGGTTGACCGCAAGCGGGGCAGGCGGGGGCTTCGATGGCTTCCAACAGCGGATTCCACACGACCTCCAACCGGCCCACGGGGCGATTTTTGTCAGTAATGGCCACGGACATAAGCAATTTCGGCAGCTGTACAATCATCAGGTTGGCCGGCTTGACTTGGACGCGAAGGGCGGACTTTTGCCGCAACTCGGCGATGCGCAAGCGTTCTTCCCGGTCGATCGCTTCGCGTCGCGTAGCGATCGGAGAAGGGGCGGCAACATCGTCGCCGTTGCGGAATGGCTCGTTGGCTTCCTCGCGGAGCCGGGAATAGTACGCCGACATCCGCTGGATTTGCGTTGTTACCCGACTGCTCCACTCGCGGCGGCGAGTGTTGGCCAAGGCGGCGACGGTTGGCGCCACGCGGTCGCGGGCGCAGCGATATCCCGCGATTATGCCGGCATGTCGGGCTTCCGGCAAAAGGGCTTCCGGCAATTCGGACAGACCACTGGATGCTAGCAGCAAGTCCCAATGCCTGACCTCCCGCAAGCTGTGCAGATCGATCCCTATCAGCAAGATCTCTTCTTCCTTCTGATCGCTGACAAAAGTCGCCTTGAACCAGAACAGGGCTTGCGGACAGTTCATCGTCCGCACGCGCCGGATGTTCGCGATGGCGGTCGCTGAAAGCGAGATGGCCTGGCGGAAGCGCGATTCCAAGCTGTGGGGATGGAGGTTCAGCCCGATGCGGTAAAACCGAGCACAGCGCCATCTTTCGGCGGCGTCGGCCAGCAGGCCATCCAGCAGCGGCGATCCCAAACTGGCCAACTGGGCTTGGGGATGCTCCGGCAAAGCTTCGGGGTCGAAGGCTACTCGAGTGATTTCCGATCCAATAAGAAGGTCATAGACCCTTGGCTCGATTTGGTCCCAGGCGCCATCGCGAGCTTCCGCATAATCGCGGACGAACTGTTCCAAAGGCGAGAGGGCTTGGTCGATCAGGCGACTCACTTGTTTATCCTTCCGGAGCGAATCGGTTGCCGAACAATTTTTCATCCTGGCTGCACTGCTGGAAATAAGCGACTTTGGCCGCCAAGAGGCGGTTGCCAAGCATCTCCATACGGGCGGCGAACTCGTCGGCATTGGCGGCAGCGGCCCACTCGTCGGCCACTATGTCCTCAAATTCCTTTTCCTCATCCAGGTTGCCCAAAATCATGTCCACTTCACCGATGACCAGCTCGAACATGTTTAGCTTGGCTTCCAGCAGATGAAGTACGGCCGCCTCCACGGTGCCGGCGGCCACGAAATTGAAAACGTAAACGTCACGTTTCTGTCCGATGCGGCTCAGGCGGCCAATCCTTTGTTCGATCTTCATCGGGTTCCATGGCAAATCGAAGTTGCACAGGCCGTGGGCAAACTGAAGATTTCTGCCCTCACTCCCCGATTCTGTGCAGATCATCAAACGCGCCGATTCGCGAAAATGCTCTATGGCCCCTTCCTTTCCCAATCGTGACAGACTGCCGTGGAATACTGCCACGTCGTGACCGGCTTGGACCAGACGGCTTCGCAGCATTTCCTGAGTTGCGCGGAACTGTGTGAAGACCACGAGTTTGTCGGGGAATTCATCCAGCAACCGAAGCAGGCGATCCACCTTGGCGCCTTGGTCTTGTAGTGACGCGCGGCCCGCCAATTCCGAAATGGATTGCCGCTGGCAAGCCGGCAGGATCGGTTTATCCAACAGGTTTTCGAGCATCGCGGCGGCCGCAGCACTGGAACTGCCCAGGGCCATTTGCAAGGTGATCAGCGTCATGCGGTTGAGAGCGGTTGTTTTTGTCTCGGCGCGCAATTGGTCGCGCACTAGGGCCGCGACGGCGTCATAAAGGGCTTTCTCGGCTCCTGTCATGGCGACCGATTCAGTGCGGGCAAACCGCTGCGTAAATTGCAATCCGACCGTGCTACGGCGGTTGCGGACCATCACTTCGCTTAACAGCGTGTGCAGTTCATCCACGTTTTTGGGCGTCAGCTTGTCTCCCTTGGAAATGAACCGCTGCGAGAAATCCCGTTTGGTGCTCAATAGACCGGGCTCGAGCAAGGTGACAAGGTTGAATAATTCTTCCAAGTTATTTTGCACCGGGGTTGCTGTCAGTAGAAGAATAAATTGCTTTTGAATCTCGCTGGTGAATTTCCAGATGGCCGTGGTTCGGTTACGCATGTGATGCGCCTCGTCCACGATGACTATGTCCCATTTTCGGTTCAGGATCGCGGAGCGGTGGGGTTCCCGTTTGGCGGTGTGCTGCGAAACGATCACGCGGTCGTGACACTTCCATGCGTCCGCCTCGCGCTGGCGGAAGGCGGGATCATCGTGACTGATTAGCTCGATGCCGAACTTCCGCCGCATTTCCCCCTGCCACTGAGTGATTAGCGACGGAGGAGTTAACACCAGCACCGAGCGCACTAGGCCGCGCACCAGCAGTTCGGACAGCACCAGCCCGGCCTCAATGGTTTTGCCCAAGCCCACTTCATCGCAGAGCAGGGCGCGACCCCGCAGTCGGCGCAGCACGGTTATCGCCGAGCGGATTTGATGTTCCAGCAATTCCATGTCGCGCACCATGGGCAGGGTAATGAGCGAGTCAAAGCCGGGATGGCTGGCCAGTTTGACGGCGCGCAAAGCCAGTTCGAAATCGCGCGGCGTGATGGGTGGTGCGGAGCGGCGTAGTAGGTTGAGATCGGCAGAGGAAAATTCGATTTCACGGTCGGCGACCGCGTCGACTGCGCCCTTGGCGGGTGCGGCAAGCACCTTGGCTAGGTGTGCCGGAACCCGATCAATAATCAGCCGATACCGGTTGGGCGAAAGATATTCCAGCCAGATCGTTTCGATCTCAGCGCCCGATGCGCCTTGGGCAGGTGTGCTGGTAAGTTCGATTAAATTCTCGCCGGCCAAGTGGACGAAGAGAAGCGGGCGGCCAGCACCGTCTTCGAGCAACTTCACCGTTGTCGCGGGGTCCAGCATCTCTGGTGGAAGAGCCAATCGGATTGTCCCTGCACCGAGTGAATGCGCCTGTACTTCGAAACGATCTCCCGTTTCCCAATTGGAGTCCCAAACCCCAAGGATCTTTGCTCGAGCAGCTTGCAAGCGGCGTCCTCCTTGACGGTACCAAGCACCGTAGTTGATTAGAAATCTTGAGGTACCAACATATAAACAATATATCCGTCTTGCGGAGCCGAGTGCTCGTTTCGAGGCGGTCCTGAGCAAGAAAGGGTGCGTGCGAACAACTGTAGGCTTGTCATGAGCCTCATCGAGTAGCCCGTGAGCGATGATCGAGCTTACCCCCGGCGCATACAGATACGAAGGTTTTCGGCTGCCAGTGAGTCCGTTTTGTCCATCGCAACGGCTTGTTCCAAGACAGTCCGCGCTTCCTCGATCCTGCCGGCTTGGTATAGCGACCAACCCAATTCATTGACAAACTTCTGATTGTCGGGTTCCAACGCGAGCGCGGCTTGCGATGCTGATATGGCTTCGCTGTGGAAGCCTCGGTGGCCCGCACAGCAGCCCCTACCCTGATGAAAAAACGCTATGCGAGGAAAACGGGTTGCAGCACGTCTATAGAGTTCCAGACCATCTTCATATCGGCCTGATTGAATCAAGAAATCGCCTGCCTCATCGATGATCTTGCAGAGTTCCTCAGTGTCTTCAGGCAGATCAAGAAGTGCCATGAACAGCTTCCGCCCCTTTGCCTGATGGCCCAACTGGTACTCCACTGATCCTAGCGACAGAAGAGCCGGAGCATATGTTGGCATGCACTCTAAGGAACGCCGGAGAGCATCAATGCAGCCCCGGCGGTCGCCGAGTGCACTGCGGAATATGCTGTTCGCATAGGCAGCTTCCGCAGCAAATAGGTTCTCTGTCTTGCGTGGGCCGTTGCCACTAGCAAACACCTCATCCATTTCAGCGCGGACCTTCCTTCTTCTTGGCATGACGTACGGTCATGTTAGGGCTTACGAAGTCCCTTTCTGCGCACACGAGCGACATTTTGCCAGACAGTCTCCTTCAATCCTGCTCCAAATCGACAGCGTCTTTACCCCGAGAAACGAAGTGACGCGCGTAAGCCTCTTCAACATTGTGGGTCGCCCGTCTTTGAAAACGACAACGACCTCAGATTGCCGCGGTTATGATACGGGTCCAGCCTTTGCGATTCCATCCGGCATGGTGGATAATTTGTGGATAACTGCGCCATGCACGAACATCCGCAAGTAAAACGTCGGTTCGGAACACAGCGACAATTCGTCGTAGCGTCCCGCTTGATTCAAGGTAAGAGCAAGATTGCTAAGCCCTCGCATGTAAGGGCTAGTCGAAGGTCGCTCGAGTACCGCTTCTTTCCGATCCGCTTGAGGAACAGCTTTCGCCAGAGCTCGATGGTTTTCTGAAAGTGGCTAATCGCCTCCTCGAGCTTGCTCCGCCTGCGTGCGATGTGCCCAAGATAATTGAGCCCTCTGCGTATCGATCGGAGCAGTCGACGAGTAGGCGGAAGACGGCCTGTCAAGGACAAGGTATGACGACTCGAGGTACGGACCTTGAGGCCCTTCCTCTTCTTCGATCGCGCCGCGATTGTCGGCAGTTTCCATGGTGCGTCATTCCCGCTGACAACCTACATCCATGTCGCCGCGTCAACCATTTATGGAATCGCGGCAAAAGGATTGTCGATGAGTACGCCCATAACTGTTTGCCCGGAGTTCAGATCTTCCGAGCCGAGGCGCATCGCACCACCTTTGACGGCCGAAGCAATGATCAGCGCATCCCAGAATCCGATCTGGGACTCATCTTCAATTCGAAATGCTGTCGAAATATCGACCAGAGTGTTCTCGATGCACCAACTCGCGTAGCTGTTAATCACGGCGCGCGCCGAAACCTTTGAGAGTGGAGAAGCAATCTTTCGCGTGACGTTAACGTAGAACTCCTGAAGCACCTGCGTGCTCAGGAGCCCGGCTCGCTCGCCCCACAGTTCGCGCATAATTCTCTTCGCTATTTCATGCTTGGGCCCTGCGTCGATGTCGTGGGCGTAGATTAAAACATTTGTGTCGACGAAGGTTTTATCGTTCATGTAGTTCGTCTCGGCTCGCGCGAATTACGCCACCCATAGGAAAGCCCCGGTTGAGTAGCGCCAGCGCCTGCCGCTGCGCGTGTTCATACGCTTCCGCGTCACCTACTAAGACTTCAATCTGCTTGGCCAAAAGGCCGCTAATCGACGTACCGTGTTTAGCCGCCAGGATCTTAACCTTTCGAAGCGTCCGCGTTTGTCCAGCAAAATCTATAAATAATCCACAAATAGGGTGGTGGAGGAGTGTTACCGTCCGAAACTAACGCATTACCTACCTGGCAGGGCGATTGGGGGGGTTATGGCGCTCCGCTTCGCCACTGGGTCAGCACAACAACTGGTCTGCGTAGGCAACGATTCCGGACGAGTACCGCATGAAGCATGCACAACCCAGAGTCTGGGGTAATATTTCACTACGGCGATGCACGTCCGATGGCAATGGATTTGTTATGAAGGGCGGCGTCGTTTACAAGAACGCGGCGCGCGGCGCGATTCATTAGCGTTGAACATGTGACGTTCACGATTTCGGTGGGACAATTGAGCGTCACACCGATAGCGCTCTGGTGTTACGCACGAGTTTGGCTCTGGGAGTCGGTCGCGAAAGAAAACATCGCCAGGTAGGATGCATGCGTGGCTTTCGGACAAGTGGTTCTATCGTGTGCGACCCCGCGAATGGAATTTGAGACTCAGGGCGATTCATGTATGCACTAACACGAAATCTCCAATTTACATTTCGCCAACTGCGAAGAAGACCCGCATTCACACTCACGGTCGCCCTCACGCTGGCCCTGGGCATTGGTGCCACCACTGCGATCTTCTCGCTCGTCGAAGGCGTCCTGCTGCGCCCACTTCCGTTCCAGGACGCCGACCGGCTAGTTTTGTTGGGAGATCATCTGGGAGGCCGGCCAGGCATGTCCGTCAGGGCTCGTGAAATCGCAACGTACTCCAGCGCCACTCAGGCTTTTTCCTCTCTCGGGGGCTACATCACGGCATCGTTTGAGCTTTCTGGAGGTGCACAGCCGGAAGAAATCAATGCGGCACGTCTGAATTCCGGAACGTTTCTGACGCTCGGCGTTCAGCCCATCCTCGGCCGTGTCTTTACCCCGCTGGAAGACGACGCCCGTCAACCGGTCGCGGTGATCAGTTACGCGCTGTGGACCGATCGCTTCCATCGCGATCCCCATGTCCTCGGCAGCTCCGTCGTCCTCGACCGAAAGCCCTATTCTGTCATCGGCGTGATGCCGCGCGGCTTTGAATTTCCGCTACAGTTCGGCCGTCTGTATCGAGCGCAGCTTTGGGTGCCTTTGAGTCTGACTCCCGCCGAACTCTCGGATCAACACTCCGGCTTCTGGGGATACCACATGATCGCGCGCCTGAGGGATGGAGTGACCCTGCCGCAAGCCGCTCAGGATGCCGACCGCGTGGCGCGCCAGATCATGCGCGACTTTCCCGCCAGCATGTCGGCCATCCACATTCAAGGCGACGTCAGGCTGCTGCGCGAAACCGTGGTCGCCAACGTCCGCCCGGTATTGCGGACGCTGTTTGTGGCTGTGGCCATCGTGCTGTTGATTGCCTGCGTGAATGTATCCAGCCTGCTCTTGGTCCGGGCTATCCGTCGGCGGCGCGAATATGCGGTTCGCGTTGCGATTGGCGCGAGCGCCAGCCGAATCATTCGCGAATCCATGCTGGAAGGACTCCTGCTGAGCATGGCTGGTGGCCTGCTCGGTCTGGCGTTTGCCGCAACTACTATCCGCACTACCTTGCGCCTACTACCGGACTCCATGCCGCGGATCAATTCCGTTTCGATGAACCCGATCGTTGCCGGTTTTGCCGCTCTCGTTGCCATCGCGACCGGCGTTCTCTGCAGTCTTGCGCCCGCTTTCGCAGCCGTGCGCACCAATTTGATAGAGAGCCTCAAAGAGGGCGCGCAAGGAGGTGGCAGCGCCAGCCATACCTGGTTACGCTCCGCTCTGGTAGTCTCGGAAGTGGCTATCGCGCTTGTGCTGCTCACTGTATCGGGAGTTTTCCTGCGCAGCCTACAGAAGATGGAGGCGGTGGACCCCGGTTTCCGTGCAGACCACGCCCTGGTTGCGAGCTACCAACTTCCTTTGAGGCAATATCCGACCGACACTTCTGTTGCCAACTTTAACCGCGCGGTTGTCGAACAGCTCTCAAGTAAGCCCGGAGTGACCTCTGTTGCCATCAGCAACGCCGTCGCCGCATCCGACGTTTCCCCGCAATCCGTGTTCACCCTCGAGGGCATGTCGGTAGAGCATTGGAGACTGAAATTCGCGGCGTTCACCAGCGTGTATGGGGACTACTTCAGCGCGATGGGCATCCGCCTGATCGAGGGCCGAACCTTCACGACGCATGACGATTCCAACGCACCACTCGTGGTGATTGTGAACCAATCAATGGCCAGAGATTGCTGGCTAGGCCAGAGCGCTATCGGCAAGCGCATGCACGTTGGCAACCCGCAGAAGGCACTGCCATGGGCAACCGTCGTCGGCGTGGTCGCTGACACCAAGATGCCTCGCGATATGCCCAGCATCGACCAGTGGTACACGCCGATGAATCAACCCGCGACTCTATACGGGTCGGGGACGCCGGGGAATCTCAGCGGGCCGCCGAGCGGATACATCACTATGCGCTCGGCCCTTGATCCCGAGCACATGATCCAGACGCTGCGCTCGACGGTGGCGGAGATCGACCCGCTGCTGGCTCTGCAGGAGGTGCGGCCTGTAACGGAGGCCATCTCGGCAATCGAGGCGCCGCGGCATTTCAACACGGACTTAATCACTGCGTTCGCTGCGGGCGCGCTGCTGCTGGCGATCACTGGGATTTATGCGGTGATGGCCTTCTCCGTTTCACAGCGCACGCAGGAGATCGCCATTCGCAAGACGCTGGGCGCGCAGCGGGCGGGCATCGCGAAGCTGGTGCTTATTTCTGGCGCGAAACTCGCGCTCCTCGGATGCGGTCTTGGTGTGCTTGGCTCGCTGGCCGCATCACGACTGGTCAGTTCCTTCCTGTTTGTTGTCAGCGCGACCGACCCTCTCATCTACATAGTGTGCGTCCTGATTATGATGATTATGGCGCTGCTCGCATCGACGCTTCCCGCAGTCCGCGCCGCTTCCGCCGATCTCATGGAGGCTCTGCGCTCGAGTTAGGACCTCATATCCCGACTAACGGCGGCGGTTTTCCCAACCGCCGCAGCAAATTCCAAGGAAAGCTCGCATTGATTTTGCAGGACTTATTCCCTCTGCCTTTCTCTTGGCTGCCACATTTTCGCTGTTATAGTGCACCCATAGTGCACCAAAAGCGCACCAATTAAACGAGGGTAGTGTGGTAAGCTGTTGAAACCAAACCGCGGAGAGGTGGCAGAGCGGCTGAATGCGGCGGTTTGCTAAACCGTTTTGGGGGCCAAAACCTCCAACGGGGGTTCGAATCCCCCCCTCTCCGCCACAGCTAAAATCCTCAGCAAATATGCGGGTATTTGCGTCTTGCTACTATTTTTTCTATGCTGTTGCTGATTTAACTTAACTGCATGATAATATAACGCAATTACTTAACTTACGAGATCTGGAAAACTCCTGAACGTTACAGAGACCCGTCGATACCCTAGTTGCACAATCACCATACATCTACACGGGCTGCAAGGCCACAAATGCGATCACCAATGTACCTAGACCGGCGGCGGTTTGGAAAACCGCCCAATGTTTAGATCAGTGCCAAGCAAGCCCTCCCATTCGGGCCAGTTCGGCGAAACTAGCATCAGAACTTAACGGATCGAATTTTCAACCGCTGCTCGGCGCTGGCAGACCGAGAGCCTTTGCGCGTTACCATTTGCCCGCGTGCGCGCCGCCATCTACGTGCAATATTTCACCGGTGGTAAACGTGGCGTCCGTTAAGAATAAAACTGCATCTACGACTTCCTTGACTTCACCCATCCTGCCGACCGGGTGCAACCCTTTGAGAAACTCATAGGTCTCGGGTTTATGCATCGGAGTTTTGATGGTGCCCAAGGCGACGGTGTTTACACGAATGCCATCCTTGGCATACTCAATTGCCAATGCGCGCGTCACCGCATCCAATCCGCCCTTAGTCATGATTTGAACCGCTGCCGATGCACCCGCGACCGGCTGGCCAACAAAAGTTGTTGATATATTGACGATGCTGCCGCTCTTCTGCCGCAACATCTGCTTCACCGATAACTGGGAAACGTAGAGAAAGCCCGCAAGCGTCGTGGAGACCAAAGCGTTGAAATCTTCTGTCGTGTACTCGGTGAAGGCCTTCGGGATAAAAATCCCCGCATTGTTGATCAGCACATCGACCCGGCCGAATCGGGATACGGCAGTATCCACGATCTTTGCGGCCGTTTTCGGGTCACCAATGTCTCCATCGACCAGTGCAAGATTGTCAGACGCCGGGAACGGATTTGCTTTCGTAATGTTTCGCGAATTCCCAACTACGTTATAACCACGTTTCAAGAACGCTTCCACGAGTCCCGCGCCGATCCCCTGTGAGGCGCCGGTAACGATTGCTGTTTTCTGTGTATTTGCCATTTCTAAGCTCCTTCTAAGCGCGCGATTCGAGTATCCAGAAGTTAATGAGCGGATTGTTTTGTTGGCGAAGTCCAAATCTTCAGAACGACGCGGAACTGCGCGTTGCCGCTCATCATCCGCGCGTAAGTTTCTGCCGCTTTTTCGAGCGGATACCTCAGACCCAGGCTATCAGCCGCCGAGTTGAGAAAAGGCTCCAGCTCCGCCGTCGATGGCGAAGTCTGCCCCAACGACGTAGGCCGAGTCATCTGAGGCTAAGTATACGGCCAGCTTCGCGATCTCCAGCGGCTCCGCGATTCTCTTGCTGGGATTGTAAGTGCGAAGGACATCTTTGATGGCTTCGCCCTCTTTCCCACCGGGAACA
>WNEZ01003600.1_pt1 | contig 23332 bp, 18 predicted proteins | sample 5400521 | NCBI WGS metagenome assembly WNEZ01 (sample SAMN13153339, study PRJNA577476) | soil metagenome | isolation source: 120 cm saprolite under Douglas fir tree site 2 hole 1 replicate 1 | place: USA:California | collected 2015-04-18
AGAAGTGCTCGATCGGGTGGGCATGGCGCACCGGATGAAGCACTATCCCGCGCAACTTTCCGGGGGCCAACAGCAGCGCGTGGCTGTGGCGCGGGCGCTGGGGGGCCAGCCTTCCATCCTGCTGGCGGACGAGCCCACAGGAAACCTCGATTCGAAAAACAGCGAGGCAGTTATGGATCTGCTGAAGGAGCTGCACAAGGAAGGCGCGACCCTCTGCGTGGTCACGCACGATCCACGCTACTCCGGAATGGCCGAGCGCACTATCCATCTCGTCGACGGCCGTATCATCCAAGAAACCATGACCGCCCGCGCCGAGGTTATGTAGGGACTTTCGGAAGAAGGGCGGCTCGCAGCTGCGCGCGGACTTCAACAAAACGTTTCTCCCTGGTTGGCAACCCGGTTTTCTTTTTTAGAGCGCGGCGCTGTGCTAGACTGCCCCCGCAGTGCGCGAGACCACGAACTGAATTCCGACATTGGAGGGCACTCGACATGGAATTCAATCCCACGACGAAGTTCATCACGCGGCGCGAAATGCTACGAACCGCGGCTGCGTTGACTGGCGGGGCGCTGGCGGCTCGGTTCTTTCCTTCGGCGCTTGTCCGCGCGGCAACCCCGGCCTTTCCGCAGAAAAAAACGGCGGCCGATCAAGTCGCCGCCATGCGCGCGCAATTTGGAGGCATGCCGATCCAAACGCAAAAGCTCACAGACAGCATCACGCTTCTTTCCGGTCCGGGCGGCAACGTGGTCGTGCTGAATGGAAGGGACGGAAAATTGCTGGGCGACACGTTCGTCATGCCCGCGTGGCCACACCTCAAAGAAGCACTGGACGCGATCGGGAAAACACCCGTCAAGACGGCGATCGACACGCACTGGCACTTCGATCACTCCGACAATAACGGAACGCTGCGCGCAGCAGGCGCAACGGTCCTCGCGCATGAGAACACGAAGAAGCGGATGTCCGAGACGCACACGCTCGCCGTGCTGAACCTGACATTCCAGCCTTCACCAGCCTCAGCCCTGCCGCAGCAAACTTTCCCGCAGAGCCATAAGATAACGATGAATGGCGAAAGCGTGTCACTCGTGCATATCCCGCCGGCGCACACGGATTCCGACATCTATATCCATTTTGAGAAGGCCAACGTTCTGCAAACGGGCGACGTTTTCTTCAACGGAATCTATCCCTACATCGACCACGGAACCGGCGGCAGTGTCAGCGGGATGATCGCAGGCGCGACGAAACTTCTGAAAGTGGCCGACAACAATACCAAAATCGTTCCCGGGCACGGTCCCCTCGGAGACAAAGCTGACCTCATGAAATTTCGCTCCATGCTCGTGACGGTGCGCGAACGGCTCCAGAAACTGGAGTCCTCGGGGAAGACCGTGAAGGAAGCCATTGCCGCAAAGCCCCTCGACGATCTCGATTCGCTCTGGGGCAAAGGCCTATTCAACAGCGACACGTTCATCCAAATTGCCTATCCGGCGCTCTGAAGCTGGCGCGCGCAAAACGCGGCGCGGCCGGCTTCGTTTTTTTGAGGCAAACACTTTCAAACGCATCTTGGTTTTCTTTTTTCATGCACGGCGCTGTGCTAGACTGCCTTCGCAGCCGCACTTTGAAGGCGCGGCTGCCGATGCGTGGAACTTCGGGCTCTGTGCGACGAAGTCCCGCGAACCCCGCCAGGCCCGGAAGGGAGCAACGGTACCGGGATCGCTTCGTGCGCCGCGGAGTACCCGAAGTTCCTCTCATCTGGAGCACACCGGGTTCCTCTGTGGTTCTATGTGAAACTCTGCGGACTCTGTGTTGAGCTTTTCGGATTTCAACACAGAGAACACAGAGAAGAAAAAACGGGAAGAGTCCAGGTTCCATCAGCATGAGCTACCAAGTCATCGCGCGAAAATGGCGGCCCCAGACATTTGCCGATGTGGTCGGGCAGCAGCACGTCACGCGGACACTTTCCAATGCCATTCAATCCGGCCGCGTGGCGCACGCCTACATTTTTTCGGGCGCGCGCGGCGTGGGCAAGACGACCACAGCGCGCATCCTCGCCAAAGCGCTCAATTGCGTGAAGGGTCCCGCCGCGGAACCTTGCAACGCGTGCGACTCGTGCCGCGAGATCGGCCTGGGGAACTCGCTCGACGTCATCGAAATCGACGCGGCGTCAAACCGCGGCATCGATCAGATCCGCGAATTGCGCGAAATGGTTCGCTACGCGCCCGCCGGCGGACGCTACAAAGTCGTCATCCTTGACGAAGCGCATATGCTCACCGATGAGGCCTCGAACGCGCTGCTCAAGACGCTTGAGGAGCCTCCCGACAAAGTCATCTTCGTCATGGCGACGACGGAGCCGGAAAATCTCGCGGAGACCATTCGCTCGCGCTCGCAACATTTTCATTTTCGCGCGCTCTCCTTCGCCGAAATCGTTGAGGCTCTCGAACAGATTTGCGTGAAAGAAAATTTGACCGCGGAGCCCGGTGCGCTTGGCGTGATGGCTCGCGCCGCCGAAGGCAGCCTGCGCGACGCGCTCTCCCTGCTCGAGCAGGCGCGCGCCTACTGCGGCGCGAACATCACCGACACGCAAGTCCGCGACCTCCTCGGCGTCGTCCCCGAAGAAATCCTCGATGAGCTGACTGGCGCGATCGAAGCGCGATCGGCGGAGCGCGTCCTTACGCTCGTGCACCGGCTGCTCGCCGAAGGCCAGAACCTCCAGCATTTCTGCCGCGAAGCCATCGGGCATTTCCGAAATCTTCTCGTCGCCCGCGTCTGCGGCGCTGATTCCGCCCTCGTAGCCGCGCCCGCTGATCAGCGCCCGCGTTTGAAGCAGACGGCGGAATCGTTCAGCGAAGAAGACCTCACACGATTTTTCCAGATTCTCCTGCACACGGATGACGATTTGCGTCACAAGCCCGATGCGCGCCTACACCTGGAAATGGGCCTGCTGCGCCTGGTGAACGCCGCGCGCCTGGCTCCGCTTGAGGAAATCCTCGCGGATCTCGAAGGTGGCGCACCTGAGCGTGCCACAAGTCCCGCATCGCAAATGCAAGCGCCCGCGCGCAGCAGCGCTCCGGCTGCGTTTGCCGCAACCGCATCGCCGAGTTTGACTCAGGGTGTTCCGCAGACTTCCTCCGGCGAAAGAATGCAGACTGCCACTGTGCCGCGGCCAGCGGTGAGAGACAATGCGACTGTAGTTTCGGAGCGCACGACAACCAGGCCAGTTCCCAGTTCTCCACTCAGCATGATCGCGCGGACCGCCGAAGCGGGGGCCGGTCTGGAAGCCGCACAAGTTGATTCCATCAAGGCCGCGATTCTTGGCCAGGAAAAATTTCTAGGTGAATTGATCGAACATGCATCGCGTTGGGAGATGAGCGGCGGCGAAGTACGATTGTTCTTTCCCACCGAGAGCCGGGCGCTCGCCGAAATGTTGCAGGCGCGCGATCCCATGGAACGTTTGCGCAACATTACGAGCCGCATACTCGGTCAGACCGTGCGCGTCTGTGTTAAACTGGAAGCCGTGCCGGGATTGGGAGGAGCAACACGATCTTCCTCCGGCACGCGCGAGTTGCGCGCGAAGTTCGAGCAAGATCCGATCGTGCGCGCAATGCTCGAACGGTTCGGCGGCCAGATTTCCGAAGTCAAGCGCCGGAGCGAGGACTAGACCATGGAAGTAAAAGCGCTGCAGCAAATTCTCACGCAGTTTCGCCAGATGCAGGAGAACCTGCAGAAGCAGGTCGAAAACGTGCACGTCGAAGCTTCGGCCGGCGGCGGCATGGTCACCGTCAGGATGAACGGCCAAAAGCAGCTCACGGAGATTCGCATCGACCCGGAAATTTTTGCCGGAAGAGATCAGGAATTGTTGCAAGACCTGGTGCGCGCCGCCGTCAACGAAGCCGCGCGCCGCGTGGATGAAGAGCTCACGAGCCAGATGAAAAGCCTTACGGGCGGGATTCCGGGCATAGCCGGACTGAAAATCCCCGGCCTGTTTTAGGCGCGGCTTTTGACGTGATATTTGACCCGATTCTCGAAATGGGTTACCTCTGTTGACATCCTTCATGACGCATTGTTTTTTGCTCGTCCAGTGGCACCGAAGTTGTAGCTCGTCCCGGTCAGACCGGGACGAGGATTTGATTGCATATAGCGAAGAAAATCCCCGCGTCTGAAGACGCGGGCTACAGCAACCGGCAGCATCACGAGGGAAGTCAAAAGGGCAATATGGATCGAAGCGGACACTCCGAGTGAAACTGATTCCTCCGGCCCGCCACACTGCGTCACGGAACAATCCTCATGGCTGATTTCGCTGAACCTGTCGAGCGCCTGATCGACCAGCTCAAACATCTGCCCGGCATCGGGGCCAAGACCGCGCAGCGCCTCGCGTTTCATATTCTCCGCATTGCGCCGGAGGATGCGCTGGCCCTCGCCGACGCCATCCGCGACGCCAAGCTAAACATGCGATTTTGCTCGGTGTGCAACAACATCACCGATGCCGATCCGTGCCTGTACTGCACGGGGCCAAACCGCAATCGCAAGACGATCTGCGTCGTCGAAGAACCGCACAACATCATGGCCATCGAAAAAACTCGCCAGTACGGCGGGCTGTATCACGTTCTCGGCGGGGCGCTCGCTCCGTTGCGGGGCATTGGCCCTGATCAATTGCATCTCAAGAGTCTGATCGAACGCCTCAAGGGCGGCACGGTGGAAGAAATCATCATCGCGACCAACCCCAACGCGGAAGGCGAAGCCACGGCCATGTATCTCTCGAAGCTCATCAAGCCGCTCGGCGTGCGCGTGACGCGGATCGGCGTCGGCATTCCTGTCGGCTCCGACCTCGAATACGCCGACGAAGTCACCATGATGAAAGCCATGGAAGGCCGCCGCGATCTCTGACGGGTCTGCCGGAATTTCTCATCTCAAATTGTATGTGAAAAATTCGAGTTCAGAGAAATTCCGGCTGCCGATATCTACCGCGCCGCAACGATGGCGGACGCCATGGTCCTCGCCTTCATGAGTTCCCCACTCGCTTCGGCCCTTCTCCCCATTGCTGATAGGATCATGCTTCGAGTCGCGTGTGCGGTGGGCCTGTTCGGCGAGATTTCGACGGCCGTTTCCGCTTCCAACAGCGCTTGATCGAATTTCTGCGTGTGTAAGAGTTGCAGCGCAAGGCTTTCGTGCGTCAATGCAGACACCTGCGACACATCAACCTTCCCGTCAAACATCAGGATCGAATCCGCAATCAATGCGGACGGAGGCGTTTGCTGGAATGGATGGTACGGATTGACCCAGTCCGCTTTCCAGTAGGGTCCTGCAACTTCCGTGGCGCTGATGAAAACCGGTCCGTCGATTTGTGGCGGGACAACCTGCATTGGCAATTGCATCAAGTAGTCGTAAGACGTGGGCAAAGGCTTGCACGGAATTCCGTAGTAAGAAACATCTACTACCAGAGAGCCAAAATAGGAAAACCAGCAATCCTTGATATGACGCTGGTCGACGTACTGCTTCATGGCCTTGAGCCCTTGCCCCCAGTCGACGTTTGAATCCGCCAGAATCCGATGGGTATTCGCCGGACCGCCCCACAATTCGTTCGCATAGGGAATATAGTTGGGGAACGCGCGAACCGAAGACGCCACGTGGAAGGCGACGAGAACCGCCACAAGAGAGGCGAGCGCCCGATGTCGTTGGCCCAGATTCCACGCACCAAACGCGACCAGGACGATCAGAAAGGGATACACTGGAAGAAGATGGCGCACGCCATAATTGACGCCCGAAAACATCGCCACAGCGAGATAGATTGCGGGAGGAATCAGCAGCAAAAGCACCTCTCGCCGAAATTGTTTGCCCCAAAATGAGGTGCAGATTGGCGTCAGGCAACAAAAAAGCAGGAACGCAACCGTGGACTTGACAATGAAAATTGCCGGAAAGTAGAACCATTGCGCGGTCGGATAATATTTCCCGAAAATGATGGTCGGATGCTGTCCCTCCGAATAAAAATCCACGGCCCCATACAAATAGGATTCCGGAAGCAAGTGCCAGTGGGCAATCTTCAGGACAATTGCGGAACCGCTGGGTCCCACCCGTTGCGCGAATTCTGAAAGTGGAGGGTTCAAACTTAAACCGGCAGGACGCGCCGCGTAGCGAAATCCGTACAAGGACCAAAGCAACACGAGCGAGATCGCTGCGATCGCGGCTAGCGAAGAGGCTTGGCGCAACGCCTTCTTCGCGAGGCCAGGGGTGAACCGTCTCACGACAGAGTCCCGAAAAGGCTGCAACTCGGCAAGCGCAACGAAGAACAATATCGGGAAGAGCAGAATTCCAGAGTGCTTGACGCCTAAACAGAGGCCTGCGGCCAGCCCTGCACCAGCCAGCCGCAGCGCGGTGGGCTTTTTCAAATAAAAGTAGAAACTGCCGACTCCCAGCAACAGACCAAGCGCCGCTCCGATATCCGTCGTGACCAGCGCCCCGTGAGCGAGGATATTGGGTTCAAAAACCAGAAGGGTCAGCGCCAGGAATGCCGGCCCCGCGCCCCACATGGAATTCGCCAGAATGAAAACAGTGAGACCCAGGCAGATCGTAAAGACGGCCGCAGCCAGCCTGGCCCTCAACAGCAGTGAATTTGCATCGTTGCCGTAGAGAAAATCACGCCCAGTTCCATACTCCACCGACTTGAAGTAGTCGTCGGGCACCGCCGGTACCCTAAGAGGCAGCCGCAAGAGAGGAATCGCGGCGACCAGCTTGACCAGCGGGGGATGCTCAGGATTGATTCCGAAATCGAAATTCTTCCAGGACCGATAGCCCGCAAAAATATGGCAGGCTTCATCGAAAATCTGGGATTGTTGGCGCGCAGAGAGCGCCAGTTCCGCGGCCATAACGACAAGCAGCAGAGTGACTCCCATCACGAGTCGCATTCGACGCGGCGCATCTGGTTTTTGATGGGTCATCTTCTTGAGAGTGGCGGAACAAAGACTCGCTGCCGGTCTTTTAAACGTACCATAGCGTCGCGTCGAACCCAGCGAGAGGAATGGCTCGTGTTTCCTTACCGGAACCAAGGCGCGTTGCGCCTTCGTGAAGCTCACACATCACAAGTTCCGTGATTCTCTGTTTTTCTGTGCATAGGTGTTAGCGGGATCTTGTTTCATTGTGACCTGACTGGTTTTGCCGCTAGCGCTCCTAAGATTGTGATGAAGGCGCTGCGCTTTGACTCTTGCGAGTCGGGTAGCCGATCAAATAGGTGATGGGAACTGGGAAAAGGCCGCCCCTTTCTTGCCCGATCTTCCATTCGTATCCGCGCGAGGTAAGCCCGGACGTTAGCTCGGCCAGTTCCTGGAGAGAATACGTGCGTAAGCACGACATTACTCCATCGAACCAAAGGACGAAAGGAATTACGGGAAAGACATAGGTCCATACCAAACGCGACCAACGGAACGGCCGCAGGTACGGAGTTAGCAGGAGCGTCGCGATGGGAATCAAGAAGGTAAGAAGGAGCGTCACAATCCGCCGTCCCGCCGCTTCAAAAATGCCGATGCCCCGTCGCTTATTGACCGCATCCTGAAGAATCGCCCGAGCTTCCCGCGGTTTGAAGTGATGAAATGTGGAGAAGATAGTTCGAAAGCCGTCCAGCTCATCAGGGATTTGCGTCGCATCCACTGGAATCGAGTGAAAGCGAACCCTAATTCGTCCGAGCGATTTGGTATGGTCAAATGCCGCGACATTCGGATATTTGTCAGTAAAGCAAATATTCAACGCTAATCCCTCTTCGCGCTCAAGATCTTTCGAAAGTGTTAGCCAGGGTCCTCCCGCTCCCGAGCACAGATCAAGAATTTGAACTGTGCCGGTCTCCCTCAGAGCTCTACTGAGTTGATGAACGATCGGTCTATAAAGATTTCCAATATTAAAGATAATTTGAAGGACGTCAGTTGTTTGATCGCGGAGGAGGCTGGGAAACCAAGCCTGATCGTGAATCTCGAAAACCCGCAGTCTGCCCATAAGAACTAAGTTCCAGCCTGCTCTCGGCAGTGATCGCCTGCGTCCCCGGCAAATTGGAGACGAAAGTAGCAGCGCCCATCCCCCGCATAACTTCCGTGCCAGCACTGGTCGATGATAAAGTAAGAAACCGTGACAAATCAGCATCCAGAGAGCGAACAACAGAAGCGGCTGCGCGCGGCGCGCCGCGCCGTCATTAAACTCGGCACGGGCATTGTGACAGGCGCGGATGGTCAGTTCAACGTCGAGAATCTTGCGCCCGTCGCGCGAACCATCGCCGAACTCAAGAAGGACGGCCGCCAGGTCGTGCTCGTGTCTTCCGGCGCTGTCGGGCTGGGCCGAGGACGGTTGGGACTTCATCGCGATAGGCTGAATGATCTCGTGATGCGGCAGGCGTGCGCGGCTGTCGGTCAAAGCTTGCTGATGCATGAATACGAAAAGCTGTTCCAGGCGCACGGCATCCATCTTGCACAAGTGTTGCTGACGGAGGGAGATTTCGTCGATCGCAGCCGTTATTCGAATCTCCGGCAGACGATGGAAGCGCTTTTGAAACTTGGCGTCCTGCCCATCGTCAATGAAAACGATACAGTTTCGACAGCCGAACTCGACTACTTGAATATTCGCGCGGGCGAACGCATCTTCAGCGACAACGATCGCCTGGCCGCGCTGGTGATGAGCCACATTGATGCCGACGTGCTCGTACTTCTGACGGACGTGGACGGATTGATGCGACTGGGACCTTCGGACTCCAGGGATGCGGCGGTGGTGATTCCCCTGGTCGAAGAAATCTCGCCGGGATTGAAATCGCTGGCGCTTGGACCTTCAGAGGGCGGGCGCGGCGGCATGCTGACAAAACTCGATGCCGCGGAGATTGCCATGCAAGCGGGTGGCGTCGCCGTCATCGCCAACGGGAAAAAACCAGACACGCTCGACCGGATTTTTCACGGGGAACCGGCCGGCACAGTGTTTCTGTCGAAGACGCGCATGGCCGGAAAGCGCCGCTGGATCGCTTACGCCGCGGGGGTTCGCGGGCGCGTGGTCGTGAATGCGGGCGCGCGCGACGCGCTCACCGGCGGCAAGGCGAGCCTGCTCGCCTCGGGCGTGATTCGCGTCGAAGGCGAATTTGAGGCCGCCGAAGTCGTGAGCATCGTGGACGGCGAGGGCCTGGAATTTGCGCGGGGAATTTCGGATTATTCGCGCGGCGATGCGGAGGGCCTGATCGGCAACGGTTCGAAGGGCCCGGCAAATGGCCGCGCCAGCGGGCGTGCAAGTGTGCTCGTAAAGCGCGATAATATCGTGCTATTGGATCGCAAATGAGCGTCGTGCAGAAACAGCTCGAGGTTTCGGACATTCAGCATTCGGTCCGGCGCGCGCGGCGGGCTGCGCACATCCTCGCAGCGCTCTCCGGTGAGCGGCGCGATGAAGCTTTGCTTGCCGCGGCCAACGCGCTCGAAGCGCGTTCGGCGGAAATTCTCGCCGCGAATGAAAAGGATTGTGCGGCGGCGCTGCCCGCCGTCGAGCGCGGCGAGATGTCGCGCACCATGTTCGCCCGTTTGCGGACGACGGAGCGCGGAATCGTGGAAATGGCCGATCGTGTGCGCGAGGTCGCGCGGCTGCCCGACCCTTTGCATCGCCGCCTCGCCGCCACGGAGCTCGACGATCATCTTGTTCTCTACAAGGAAAGCTGCCCGCTGGGCGTCGTAGGCGTGATCTTCGAGGCCCGGCCGGAAGTCGTGCCGCAAGTGGCCTCGCTCGCTCTCAAGTCCGGGAATGCAGTGTGCCTCAAGGGCGGCGCGGAGGCGGCGGAGAGCAACGCGGTGCTGGTTTCAATCTGGCGCGAAGCGCTCGAGCCATTCGCCGACATTCCGCCTGACTCCGTCGTTCTGCTGAGGTCGCGCGAAGATGTGGCCCTGATTCTGACCATGCATGGTGAGATCGACATGATCGTGCCGCGCGGCTCCGAGCAGTTCGTTCGCTATATTACCGAAAACAGCCGTATCCCCGTGCTGGGCCACGGCGAGGGGATCTGCCACGTGTACGTCCATCAGGACGCGGATTTGCAGAAAGCGTTTGATGTCGCGCTCGATTCGAAAGTGCAATACCCCGCGGCTTGCAACTCCGCCGAAACATTGCTGGTCCACCGGGACATTGCCGCCGCGTTCCTGCCGCAAATGATCGCGCAATTCCACGCGGCCGGAGTCGAGGTTCGCGGCGACCCGGGAACATTGGAATTTGCCGGAGGACAGGAAGTTCTCCCAGCAAGTGAAGAAGATTGGAAGAAAGAATATTCCGACCTGATTATCTCGATCAAAATCATGGACGGCGTCAACGAGGCGATCGAGCACATCAACCGGTACGGCTCACGCCACACCGAATCGATCGTGACGGAAAGCCATGACGTGGCGGCGCGCTTCATGGAGTTCGTCGATGCGGCCGGCGTGTTTCAGAATGCCTCCACGAGATTCTCCGACGGTTTCCGTTATGGGTTAGGCGCGGAACTCGGTGTCAGCACCGGAAAACTGCACGCGCGCGGCCCCGTAGGCCTCGAAGGGCTCACCACCTACAAGTATAAGCTCTTCGGCGAAGGCCAGACGGTCGCCAGCTACAGCAAGGGCCATCGCACCTTCAAGCATCGCTCGATCTAGCTCAACGCTACTCGAAAATCAGGTGAGAGTAGTCGCATCCCATCAATGCGAAGTGCGTTTTTGGTAGCACAGGCTTCAGCCTGTGTGCTGTTCTGCGCCCATGGAAATCAAAACCACACAGGCTGAAGCCTGTGCTACTCGACCGCGTTGGACTTGTGTCCTGGCACGGCACATGGGTACGGGCCAACTGCTGTGACGAAATTCACGTGAGAAATGCAGCTAGCGCCAGCGGAAAAGTTTTAGAGCCAGTGCAAAGCAAGTGACCAGCCAGAAGGCCATGATGCCGACCTGCGGAGCCATCTGCGCCAAATTCGAGCCTTGGAGAATGTTAGCGCGCAGAGCGTCGATCACAGCGGTCAACGGAAGCGCTTTGATGAACGGTTGCATCAGGCCGGGAAAGTTTTGCGAGGAAAAGAAAACGCCGGAGGCGATCCACATCGGCATCATCACAACATTCATGAGGCCGGAAGCCGCTTCAATTGTCTTTGCACGCGACGCAAGCAAGAGTCCCAAGGCGCAAAAAGAACACGAGCCCAAGACACACAGCACCGCGAGATCCAGCAGCGAACCCCGAATGGGCACGTGGAAAAGCAAAGCGCCGAATCCAAGCAGCGCGACGACTTCCACTACCAGCAGCAATATCCGCGAAAGGAGAAACGAAAGTAAAAAATAGTGCCGGGGCATGGGGCTGGCAACCAGGCGCTTCAAAAGCTTTTTGCGCCGCGCATCCACGATCGCAAATCCCATCGACCAGATCGCGCTGCCCATCAGGTTCATCCCGAGTAGCCCGGGAATCAGGAAATCAATGTAGCGTGAGCCCGGCTCGCGCATCAGCTGGTCGCTCGTGGAAATTGGATCGACGCGTCCGGCCGCTCTCTGGATCGCTCGATCCGCGAGCATGTGGGCGGCGCGGCCTTCGGGATTCGTATCGTCATAGCGGTACACCACCGTGCCGCGAGATCCAGGCGCCGCGAGCAACGCCACTTTCCCGGTGCGTAACGCGTCTTCCGCGGCTCCCGATTCCAGTTGCTGTACTTCGAGGAGTTTTTCTTGCCGCAAAGATTGTGCAAGTTCCGGCGTGACCACCGCGATTTTGAGCACCTCCGCCGGACGATTGCGGAAGGCAATGCCCAATCCTGCCGCAAGGAGAATGGGGAACACGAACACCCAAAAGAGGGCCTCAGGTTCGCGGATGAACTCGCGAAATCGCATCAGAGTCAGTTGCACAAGCGGGTGGTCCGCGAGCGAATTCCCGTGAGGAACCTTACTTACGGCCTCCCTGGCACGAACCTCGGGGATGGTGTTATCACTCATCACGCAAATGGCGTCCCGTCAAAGTTACAAAGACGTCCTCCAAGGTCGCCGAGTGGGTTCGAAGCTCGGTGAGCGGAACATTCTGGCGTGTCAATTCAGCGAGAAGGGCGGGGACGGAAGTGTGAAGTTCGGTCACCTGCATAAGCACAGCGCCATTCTCCGTTCGAACTTCACGGACGCCTTCGATACGCCGCAGAGCGGGCACATCGAGCGCTTTCGAAGCGCTGCCTGCCGTAAACTCCACCATTTGTTCCGCACAGGTCGAGGCGATCAATTCGCGCGGCGTGCCGAGGGCGATTTCCCTGCCGTGATCCATGATGGCCACGCGGTCGCAAAGGCGTTCGGCTTCGTCCATGTAGTGGGTGGTGAGCAGAATGGTGCGGCCGGACTGCTTGAATTCCTCGATCAATTCCCAAAGCTGGCGGCGGGCTTGGGGATCCAGACCGGTGGTGGGCTCATCAAGAAAAAGGAAGTCGGGATCGCCGACCAGCGCGCAGGCGAGAGCCAGACGTTGTTTCTGCCCGCCGGAGAGATCGCCGACGCGCGATTTTTGTTTTTCTTCGAGTTGTACCCGCGCGATCGCCTCAGAGGCAACCGCTCCTTGCCGGAAAAAACTGCGAAACAAACGAACCGTTTCGAACACGGTAAGTTTCTCGGAGAGTTGCGTATCCTGTAATTGAATCCCCAGGCTTTGGCGGAGCTGCGCGGCGTTCGAACTCCACCGCTGGCCAAGCACCTCAACGTCCCCGGAATCTGGCTCGGTCAAACCTTCACAGATTTCGACCGTAGTCGTCTTCCCAGCGCCATTCGGTCCGAGAAGACCGAAGCATTCGCCCGCTTGCACTTCAAGGTTGAGGCCATCGACCGCAACCACGTCCTTGTATGCTTTTCGCAGGTGGTGGACGCGGAGGGCTGAGTTGGACGCGAATTCCGGCATGAGCCCAGTATCGCGTCACGGGACCAGACATTCAAGGCTCGAATCGAGCGTTGCTCGCTGGAACGAATAGGGCGCCAGGAATCTGGAACTTGTCTCATAAATCCCCGCAGGCGTAAGGTGATTCACTCTTCAGGGGCTAAAGCCCAGTTTTTATTGGCGTTTTGATGTCGCGGCTGAAGTCGAAAATCCCGGCTCCGCGGGGGCCGCGACCCACAAAACCTATTTATGAGATGGCCTGCAGAAATGCGATCGCCTATACGCTCTTCGATGATGGCGAAACAGTTTTCAGCTACAGCCGGGGCCATCGCACCTTCAATCCATCGCTCGATCGAGGGCTAAGCCACTCGAAAACTAGAATTCCTGAAAATCCTCCGCACAACTGCGCGGCGACAAACGGAAGAACATCTGCCGGGCGGATGCCCGCGAACGTGTCACTCAACGAGCGCGCGATCGTGACGGCGGGGTTTGCAAACGATGTCGATGCCGTAAACCACGCCACCGCGACAGGAAGCCATTCCGGCTCAAAGCGCGAGCATGCCCGGATGACCAGAATCAATCCGAAGGTGGCGACAAACTCGCTGAACCATTGCGGCGGCCCAGTTCGCACGTGATGGGAGAGGGAAAACAGCGGCAACGCAAACATGATGTCGGCGCACGCCGCGCCGAGAATTCCTCCGCTGACTTGTGCAATGATGTAGAAGCAAGCTTCTCGCCGCGTCATCCCGCCCAGAAATGTTTCGGCCATCGACACCACTGGATTCAAATGAGCGCCCGAAATCGGCCGGAACGTGAGAATCAAAGCTGCGAGTGCAGCCGCCGTTGCAATCGTGTTCGCGAGAAGTGCGAGAGCAACATTGCCGCCAGCGAGGCGCTCCCCCACGATGCCTGAGCCAACAACGGTCGCCACGAGGAACGCGGTCCCGAGAAATTCCGATGCGAGGCGGCGCGCGAGTGAAAATTTCATTGCCGGCCTATGCGGTCAATTTCCCTCTTGATGGCAAGCTGGCCGAGAGTGGAGAGAGGCAGGCTCAGGAATAGCGCGATTCTTCGGTCTAGAATCATGAAAGCATCACGAAACGCGCGTTCGATCTGTTCGGGCGTGCCCTTTACGGCAGCGGGGTCGGGTACGCCCCAATGGGCCGTCATGGGCTGGCCCGGCCACACCGGGCACATTTCGTTGGCCGCGTTGTCGCAAACGGTGAAAATGAAATCCATCCGCGGCGCATCCGGCTTCGCAAATTCGTCCCAGCTCTTGCTGCAAAGACCCTCCGCCGGGGCGCGGGAAAGTTCGATCTGCTTCAGCGCCTCGGGGTGAACCAGTCCTGACGGATGGCTGCCCGCGCTAAACGCAGAAAAAATGGGCCGGCCTTTTCGATTGAGTATGGCCTCAGCCATGATGGAGCGGGCTGAATTCCTGGTGCACAGAAATAAAACGTTATATTTTTTCTCCATCGAGAAGCCTTTGTCAGATGCCAGAACTCACCGGGCGCTCATGGCGCCGCGGGTGCACAACAATCAGGGGCGCAGCATGATTTTTCGGCGGCTGCTTTCTCCGGGAGGTTGTCTTCGAGAACCGCGAATACTTCCCACTCATTCCCGTCGGGATCGCGGACCCAGGTCTTATCCTGCAGCGCGTAGCAACAGTCCGTTTTCATCTCGTCGCGGGTGAGCAATTCGCGCTCTTGCCATTGCCGGCGCATCACCAGCACGTCCTCGGTGGATGCAACTTGAATTCCCAGATGCGACAGAGTGCCGCGTTCCCGGGCTCTTCCTTCGTTGAGGGTGAAGTTGAGCGGCGGATTCGCGACGTCGAATTTCGCGTAACCCGTGCGCACCTTGGAAGGTTCGATCCCAAAGAGATTCCGATAGAACTCGATGCTTTTCGCGACATCCTGAACGTGAATTGCGATGTGGGCTTTTAATGCTTTCCTTGTTTCCGTGGCCATGTCTTCCTCCCGGCGGGCGCATAACATATGCGCTTGTACATATGTATATAGGCTACGCGTCTTGCTCATATCTGTCAAGCCGTATATAATTCACCTGGGCATGCCGAAGAAAAACAAGCCGTTCGCGGTCGATCTTCTGTTTCGCGCCCTGGCCGATCCCACCCGGCTGCGCCTTCTCAACCTCATTGCCGGCCGGGAAATCTGCGTCTGTTTTTTCGTTGAGATTCTGGGGATCAGCCAGCCGAAGATCTCTCGCCATCTCGCCTATCTCCGGCGCGCGGGCATCGCGGCGGCACGGCGCCAGGGACGGTGGATGCACTACCGTCTGGTCATTCCGCAGGACGCCGTGGCTTCCTCGATCTTGCAGGAAACTCTGAAGCACTTGCGTGAAAGACCCGATATGCAGCGCGATTTTGCCAGGCTCGATGCCGCCTGCTGCAATCCAGGCGAGTTTGAGCTCCCTGAAAAAGCGCCACAGCCTTCCATGGAGTCCCTGGCGGCGCGGTAACTCTTAATACGAAGGCGACGATTCCAACTTATTGTTCTCTTGTTCAATCCGCCGCTTTCGTAGTACATTCCGCTCGCGGATCGCGCCAAGCCTCTCCAGCCCCAGAGCGCGTCGCGAGACGAAACTCGGCTCCCGGGGGGAAGAATGTGCCCCGTGGGAATTCGCGCTACCGGTCCAGGCCGCATGCAGCGTTGCGTGGCGTAACCGTTACGGATACATGGGTTTCCGCGCTCGACGCGTGCAACCGGCAATGTTAAATTAAAAATTGACCGTGGGGTGCATTTGTGGCTGATTCGAACATTCATCCCGACCTGGAGTCCCAAAAGCGGCGCACCACGCGCATTGTGCAAGCTGTGCCGCTCACGGTGACGGGTGTAGACGCGCTCGGCAGGCCATTTCAGGAACGCACCTCGACACTGATCATTAATTGCCACGGTTGCCGCTACCAATCGAAACACTACGTCCTGAAAAATATGTGGGTCACCTTTGAGGTGCCCCATAATGAAGCAGGGCGCGAACCGCGTAGCGTTCGCGCGCGCGTCAGCTGGATCCAGCGGCCGCGAACCGTGCGCGAGTTATTTCAAATTGGCGTTGAGCTCGAAGTATCCGGGAACGTCTGGGGCATCGCCTTTCCGCCAGGCGACTGGTTTCCGTCTCCAGAAGCCTCATCCGACCGCGTGATTCCGTCTCCCGTGGAGAGCGCTGAAATCGCGCCACCCGCTCCAGAATGGATTCCTGACGCGCCGCCCGCTTCTGCATTGCCCGAACCTCCGGAAGACAACGTTCGCGTACTGCCATTGCCGGGCGGCGGGGATTCCTCGCTGCAGCTAGCGCGGCAGGTTGCGCGGCTGGTCGTGGAAGCCAAGCAGCAGGTGCAGAGTACGGTGCTCGAGACCGCCACGCGTGCGGTCGCGGCGGAAACGCGCCCGCTGCTTGCCGCGCTGCAGAACCAGCTTAAGGACGCCGCAAACAAATCCGTCGAGGACGCGGTCGCCGCGCACATGGAGCGAATGCAGCACGAAGGTTTGCAGCGGATGGAAAGCGAACGGGTGGAGAGCGTGGCGGCGATGCGCGCCGAATGGTCGCGCGAACTGGATCGCCTGCTTGCCGATGCCCGGATGCAGATGGCTTCGCAGCTCGTGGAAGTGGAGCGCACGCAGCGGGCGGATTTCGAGCAACAAATTCAAAGCCAATTGCAGGCTGCGATCGAAAAGCTGCAAAGCTTGAGCAGCAGCCTGGGCGCAAATGCGGGCGAAGTCCAAACCGCCATCGAGAAAATGCGGCGAAATTCGGAAGAGGCTGCCGCGGGCGAACTCCAGCGCTGGCAGGGATTGATGGAACAGCGCGCCACCGAAGCGCAGGCGCGCTTTGCGCAACTGGAACAGGCCGCAAAGCGCCTGGCCGATCAGATTGGCGCGGAAACCTCCGCCGCGGAGTCGGGATGGCGGGGTTTGCTCGAAGCAGACCTCACCGCGGCGAGCTCACGCTGGAACGAGACGATTGAGACGTCGATCGACAGCGCGGCGCGCCAGGTGGCCGAGCGAGTCGCGCGGAACAGCGAGGCCGCGACTCGGCAATTGGAGCAACAACTGCAGCAAAGAATCGGCATGATCGGCAGCTCGTTTTCACAAGTGACCGCCGAAGCAGAAAGCACTCTTGGCACGCTGCGCGCGTCGATTGGCAAAGAAACCGCCCGGGGCCAGACAGCGATCTCCCAGCTGCAACAAACCCTCGACCAGGTTGAATCTCGGAAGGGCGATATCTCCCTGCTCCTCCAGTCGGCCTCGGAGGAACTCGCGCGGCGCGGTGAAGCGCTGCTTGAGGTACAAAGCAAGGAGATGAACCGCCAGGCGGAATCAGCCGTCGCCGGATTGGCGGAGAGGCTTCAGCCCGTCCTCGAAAGCGCGGGACACCAAACGATCGAGCGATTAGCCAATGACCTCGAACAGCGGTTGGGGCCGCAAATCACCCGGGTAACGGAATTGATGAGCAGGCTTGCGTTCGACCAGGGGCAGGCCGAAAAGGCGCTGTCGGAACATCAAACCCGGCTCTGGCAAGTTTCGGAACGAAGCGTGCAGGAGGCTGTGGCGCGCTCGAAGGAAGTCCTCGCCCAGGTGGAGAAGGAATTCGGGGAATCGGCTCGGAATACATCCGCGAGATGGTTCACCGAACTCGAAACCAAGGCTAGCGAAACCACCCACGCCACCTTCGAAGCGCTCTTCAAGTCCGCGGATTGGTATGAAAAGAAGGTTCAAACGCAGATGCAATCGACCCTGGAAAAGGGGCTCGATCAGGCCGCGGCCAGCCTGCGCGAAAAAGCCGGGGATCTCTCAGGCCAGTTTGCCAGCGAACTGGATCACTACAGCCGCAGCTACGTGGAGCACGCGCAGACCCAGATGGGAGAAAACGCTCGAGATGCCGCGGAGAAGGCCAGCCTCCAGATCTCGCAGGCCGGCGAAGCGGCCGCCACGAATTTCATCGAGCGCGCCGACCAGCTGACGCGCGAGCAGTTCAACCTCTTCAATACAAAGGCCAATTCCGCGGTCGAACAAAATGCCGCCCGCATCGAGGCGCATACGGTGCAGGTCCGTACGAAGCTGGAGGGCGACGCGCGAATGCTCGTCGGGGAATTCCAGCGCGTCCTCGCACAGCAAACGCAGCAAGGCCTCGCCCAGGGCAAGCAGGAACTGTCCTCTCAAATCGATCTCGCCAAAGACAACTTGCGCGTTGAGGCACAGTCGCTCGACCGCCAGTTGCGGTCTGCGTTGCAATCGTTCGGCACTCATGCGATGGACGAGTACAAACAGCGGCTTGAAAATGCGTCAAATTCCTGGCTGCTAACCACAGTCACCAAACTCAATCAGCAGTCCGAAGCGCTTATCAACCAGCTTGCGGAATCAACCGAAAAGAAACTCCGGTCGACTTGCAGCACCGTGATCGCTGAATTGGGCGAAACGCTCCGGCAGCGGATGGCCGGACTTTTTGTTCCCGCAGCGCCCCAGCCAATTCCAGGGCCTCCACGCCCTTCGGTCAAGCCACCCGAAATCAAGCCAGAGGAACACTAGTAACTCCGCGAGGCCGGCGCCTGCAGTTTTCGGTCCTGCGGGGGAAGCCTGTATAATAGCCCGATGCCTAATCGTGCCTACGCCGGTCTCTGGGTCCGGAATTTCGACCAGGCGAACATGCTCTCCCACTTCGAGCATTTCCTCGCCACAGTCCCCTTGGCCGCCAGTCCGATTGGGTTCAGCGAACTGGTGATCCGGGCTGTGGATTCAACGGAGTCGCCGATCGAGGAGCACGATCTACGGGCACAGAGGGTAACGCCTGCGAAAATTGTGGAGCTTACCCGAGAGCATCTCGCCAGCGACGTGTGCTTCGAGGTCGTGGCGTTATGGGACCTCTGGATTCGCGACATGGAATCCGCGAGTTGGAAGAAAAAGCCGGAGCGACTCCATCTTTCCTGTTTTGGGCCGGAATACGATCAAGGGATTTATGCCGAATCGGGGCATTTTATGGCCGATCTGGGCTTCGAGCACTTGTTCACGGGGCATGCGGGATTGCTTTCGGCGGAAGCCGGGCATGTGGCTCAGCCCGAACATCCGGACGAGGCCCGGTTTCTGATGTGGATGTCGCAGCCGCAGAATTTACGCGAATATCAGGAAAAAACGCGCGAGAATATCCAGAAGCTGATGTCATGGATGCGTTCGGCGGAGGAAGTTTTACCGATAGAACAAGTCCGCCTGTGGTCCGAGGGAGAGGAAAACTTTGAAGCGCGTTTGGATGAAATTCTGGCTGTGCGTTAGCTTGCTGCTGGCGGCTCAAGGCCATTCGGCGCAGGTCGCGCCGCAAAAAGAGTCCCCTCGCGCCCGGCCGAGCAATGCGCGCGGAGTGAATGAAACGCTTCTGGCGGGGCTGCGCCCCGGACGCGATACGTTCGCTGTGGCGGAAAAGCGGTTCAAATTGAAGAACCTTGCCGAAAGCCATGATTCAGGAATCAAAGAATGGCGCGATGATTGCTCGGGACGCTCCATCCGGCTCGAACTCGACGCCAAATCCATGATCCAAAGCATCACCATCACGACGCTCGGTTATCCGGAAGGCAAATGCGGTGAAAAACGCGCGGATTTTCTGGACCCCAAGAATTGGGTGACGGGAACTGGCTTGCGCATCGGCGATTCGCAGGATCGTATTGTCGATTTTTATGGCGAGCCGAACTCGAGCGGCCCTGCCTCGAAGAACGGTCAAGAGCTGGAATTGTTTTCCTATCAATTTGATTGGGCCGGGTCCGACGTTCCTCAGGTGATGGAAGTGCTATGCGCGCGGGATACGGGAAGAGTGCTTGAGATTACGCTCGCGTTTTCGAGCCTGTAGAGTCTAACAATGCAGACTCGAAAATTGCGCGTGGTCATTGCACTGGTGGCAGGGGTGGCGCTCTTGTTGGTGGGATGCGAGTCAGCCAAACAAACAACACCCGCGGAGGCAGCGGCCCCTCCCTCAGCCCCGGCGGTGGTGCCGGAGACTCAGCAAGTGGCGGAAGCTGTGCTGGGCAAGCAAGCAGAAGTCCTCGCCCACGGAGATTTGGCACGGAATGGATTGGACCAAATGCTGGTGGTAAACCGGTTTGAGAATGCAGCGCGCGGGGACGGCGGGCCGGCAGATTCTTCCGCGATATTCGTCACGCGCGCGGTAATCGTGGAGAAAGAAAACGACAAATGGGCGGAGGTGCTGCGTTGCGATGAGCACCTGAAAAACCCGAGAGGTTATTTGGGCGGGTCCCCTGCGGCTCCTGTCACGGGCTGGCGACTCGAGTTCAAGCCGGATACGGATCAGGGTCTTGAGTTACGATTCACACCAGCCGGAACTGGCGAAGAACGGTCGTCAGCCGCCGCGGAGACCCTGGCCCGGACCATAACCATCCGGTGGAACACAAAAGCGAAACGCTATCAATCGCTCGACCAGTCTCATAGAGGGTATCTGGGTGAAGCGCCCGCGCTGGAGACCCCGCAGTCCATTCTAAAATGAGCGCAGCAGCAAACACATTGGCAAGTTCCGCAGTGGCGACCGCGCAGAAGCGTGTCTCCGGATGGACGCAGCTTACCCGTCTGTACCCCTACGTCCGCCGTCATACGGGCGAAGTGATTTTGGGGATGGTGACACAGACCGGAATGGGGATTACCGGGACGCTGCTCCCTCTGATTATCGGCGTCATCGTGGATTGCATCAAGGGCGCCGCGGCTCCCTTGGCGCAGCTCGGCCGTCTGACCCAGATTTCATTGGGATTCCTGCTGCCGTACTATCACCCCAAAAGCGCCCACACACTCGCCATATTCTGTTCAGCGCTCATCATCATTTGCACGATCCAGGGAATTTTTTCGTATGCAACGCGGCAGATTCTGATCGGCCTCTCGCGAGATATCGAGTACGACCTGCGGAACGACTTGCTGAACAAGCTGGTTACGATGGAGCCTGAGTTTTACGTGCGCAACCGCACGGGCGAGTTGATGTCGCGATGCACGAACGATCTGAACTCGGTGCGCATGGTGCTCGGCCCCGGAATCATGTACAGCGCCAACACATTCGCGACCATGGTGCTCGCTGTGGTCCTGATGTTCTGGATTTCTCCCTCGCTCAGCATTTACGTTTTGATTCCCGTTCCGGTCGTCGCCATCACGGTGTGGGTCTTTGGCCGGCAGATTCATGCGCTTTACGGAAAAATTCAGGCCTCTCTTGCCGTGCTTTCCGCGAAAGCCCAGGAAAACCTTGCCGGCATGCGTGTGGTGCGCGCCTACGTGCAGGAGGAAGCCGAGATTCGCGGCTTTGACCAGCCCAATCGCGAATACATCGATCGCAACCTGCGGCTCATCTATTTCTGGAGCCTGTTCATGCCGCTGCTTCAGATGTTGGTAGGGTTGACGTTTGTGCTTGTGCTATGGCAGGGCGGCCGGCAAGTGATTCTCAGCCGCATCACGCTCGGTGAACTCATCGCGTTTTACACGTTCATGACGAGACTGATATTTCCCATGATTGCGCTGGGATTTGTGACCAACATTTTTCAGCGCGGCGGCGCTTCCATGGGACGGCTGAACTACATTCTGGATTCGGAGCCGAAAATCAATGACGCAGCCGTCGTGCAAAACAAGACCGCGGAACTCCGCGGCGAAATTGAATTTCGGAATCTGACCTTTACATACCCAACCTTGCGAAACGAAATGGACGGATCAAGGGGGAACGGAACAGCAGCGGTGAACCAGCCCGTCCTCCGCGATATTTCCCTCCGCGTTCCGGCAGGATCGATCTTGGCGATAGTCGGCCCCACGGGGAGCGGGAAATCCACGTTGGCTGCGCTGATCTCGCGGCTCTGGGACGCGCCGCCAGGAACCCTCCTGGTCGATGGGCGTCCGATCCGGGAGTGGCCGCTCGAAACGCTGCGGCGGGCGGTAGGCTACGTCCCCCAGGACACTTTCCTGTTTAGCGAAACGCTGCGCGAAAACATTGCGTTCGGCGTCGAATGCGCGACCGACCAGCAGATTCACGACGCCGCCGAGGTCGCCAGCATCGCGGCTGAAATCGGCGAATTCCCCGCGAAGTTCGACACGATGGTGGGTGAACGCGGGATCACGCTTTCGGGCGGCCAGAAACAGCGCTCGGCCATTGCGCGCGCGGTGATTCGCGATCCTAAAATTCTGATTTTGGACGACTCCCTTTCCAGCGTGGATACCGGAACCGAGGAGCGCATCCTGCGGCGATTGGAATCCATTCTGCGGCAGAGGACGACGGTGCTGATTTCCCACCGTGTCTCGACGGTGCAACACGCGGACCAGATCGTGGTGCTGCGCGACGGCCGGATCGTCGAGCGCGGCACGCATACCGAACTGCTGGCGCGGGGCGGCTATTACGCCGACCTGTACCAGAAGCAACTGCTCGAAGAAGAGCTGGAACGCGAATGAGCGACTTCCGCGAAGAAGAGGCTCTAGGAAAAGCTTACGACTCGCAACTGATGCGGCGGCTGATGGGGTATTTGCGGCCGTACAAGCGGAGCGTTGTCTTCGCCGTGTTTTTGACGCTGCTGGTCGGGCCGCTCGGAGCCGTCGGGCCCTATCTGTTCGGGTTCGGCGTTGACAGGTATATCGTTCCCGGCACGAACGGTTCGCTTCCGGCGGCGGACGCCTTGCGTGGCGTCGGCCTGGTATCACTCGGATTCCTCGCCGCTCTGCTTTTGAGCTTCGCCGTGCAATACCTGCAAGTCCGCATCATGCAGAACGTGGGCCAGCAAACGCTCTACGACTTGCGGAAGGAAGTATTCGAGCGCCTGCAGCGTCTTCCAATGAGTTTCTTCGATCGTACGCCTGTGGGGCGGCTGGTGACGCGTGTGACCACCGAAGTGGACGCGCTCAACGACCTGTTTGCCGCGGGCATCGCCGCCATGGCCAACGACGCGATCGTGCTGCTCTGTATCGGCGCGGTGATGATGTGGATGAACTGGCGGTTGGCGCTGGCAACTTTAGCGGTTCTGCCGCTGATCCTGATCTCCACATGGATTTTCCGCGACCGCGTGCGAGACGCGAACCGGCGCATCCGCACGGCCATAGCGCGGATCAACGCGTTCCTGCAAGAACACATCAGTGGGATGAGCATCGTGCAATTGTTCAACCGGGAACGAAAATCGAGCGAGCAGTTCGCGGAGCTGAACCGCATCCACATGGAGGCGTACAAGGACGCCATCCTGGCCTTCGCCGTATTTTTTCCCGCAGTCGAATTGTTCAGCACGGCGGCGATAGCGATCGTGTTCTGGTACGGCGGACTGCGCTCGTTTTCCGGCCTCGTGACCGTGGGCGTACTCGTCACGTTTACCCAGTATGTGCAAATGTTCTTCCGGCCGATCCAGGACCTGAGCGAAAAATTCAATATCCTGCAGTCGGCCATGGCGGCGTGCGAACGCATCTTCAAGCTGCTCGACGAGCCGCTGCCGGCGGCGCCCGCAGAAGCTTCCCTCCCGCTCACCGCCCCGCGCGGCGA
>WNEZ01003710.1_pt1 | contig 23321 bp, 23 predicted proteins | sample 5400521 | NCBI WGS metagenome assembly WNEZ01 (sample SAMN13153339, study PRJNA577476) | soil metagenome | isolation source: 120 cm saprolite under Douglas fir tree site 2 hole 1 replicate 1 | place: USA:California | collected 2015-04-18
TCTAAGCTAGTGTAGCGGGAATATGTCTCCGGAGGGGCTGTGCGCACACCTACAATCGCGACGCTCGTCATTGCACTTACCTTCCCACCAGCTTTCCTAGGGGGGAAGTCTGTCAAGAACACGTCGCTCCTGGGCGCTGATGAGGTCGCCATTTACAGGGCAGTTCTCCGTGATTACGCTTCGAATCCATCAGAACAGCTCAATGTATCAGTCAGGACATTTCCTCTGGGTCCGTCCCATCGTGGTCTCTCCGATGACGAATGCCTGAAGGGCATCCAACTGGAGAACCTCTCAATAGCCTCGAGCTCGTTTCACAATCTGCCACCTGAAGTTCTGGTGCGAAAAGGCATGAGACTAGTTGACCAGAACCAGCAAGCGAAAACCGTCCATGCGAATGATCCAAGTAAAACAATCGGAGAGGGCAAATCCGTTGACAAGGCCGTCAGGGACGCATTTGCTACAGGACTCTTTTCGATGTCAGAGATCGCCTTCGACAAGGAGCATCGCCATGCAGTGGTCAGCTATAGCTTCCGGTGTGGTTCTCTCTGCGGCCACGGCGCTATGCTCATTTTTGAGAAGATCGGAAACGAGTGGAAAAAGACAGACCGCCACTGTGGCAGCTGGATCTCTTAGCATAGCAATCGATTGCCTGGAGCTGAATTTCTCAATCGTAACTGTGTCTTGCGCGGTTTGTCTTTTTACCCCTACCCGGCGTATATTAGGGAATTGAGAACTGTTGTGTAGTAACCAGCATTTGGCGGAGCACACCAGTGGGCGCAAGCCCACTTTTTACTTTCGGCCCATCGATGGCCGGGCGACTCGCCCCTAAGTGACTGGATTCATGGCGCTTGACGTTGATCGCGTGCGGGAAATCGCGGAGCGTGTAGCGGCCTCCAGCGGTCTGGAAGTTGTCGACGTGGAGCTTCGCGGCGGAGGCAAGAGCCGCATGCTCCGCGTGTTTCTGGACAAGCCTGCGGCCGGCACTGATCCGCTGGCGGGAGTGACGCACGAAGACTGTGCCAGCTTCAGCCGGGAGTTTGGCACCATCCTCGATGTCGAGGATGCGATGCCCGGCGGGTCCTACACTCTGGAAGTTTCGTCGCCGGGGTTGGATCGGAAGTTGACGCGGCCAGCGGACTTTGAACGCTTCACTGGCAGCCGCATGAAGTTGATGACACGGCAGCCGCTGAACGATAACCGGTACTTCGAAGGACGCCTGGAAAGTTTTCGCGAGGGCCGTTTGACGCTGGACCTGAGCGTGGCCAGCAAGAAGTCGCGCAAGAAAATGGGTTCGGCAAGTACCGAGCAGCAGAAGATTGAAATTGAGTTCGCCAATGTGGAGAAGGCGAATCTAGTGCCGGAGATTTGAAAGGCAGACTTTGGACGTCAGACCTCTGACCTCAGCGAGGCAGGTTCAGGTCTGGCGGTTGAGGTCCGAAGTCTAAGGTCCGAAGTCGTAAGGGCCGATTTTTATGGCAAGTGAGCTCTACAACACGATCGACGCGCTGAGCCGGGAAAAAGGCATTGATCCGCAGATTGTAGTGAGTGCGGTGGAAGACGCCATTGTTATGGCCACGCGCAAGTACTACAAGTCGCAGGAAAACCTGCGCGCGCAACTGGACAAGGAAACGGGCAAGATTCATGCTTTTGCGGTGAAGACTGTGGTGGAGACTCCCGAGCAGGTGGAAGATCCAAACTTGCAGGTTACGCTGGAAGATGCGCGCAAGGTCGATCCCAACCTGGAAGTCGGCGGCGAGCTGCAAATTCCCAAGGTCACCGAAGGTATTCTCGGACGCATTGCGGCACAGCTGGCCAAGCAGGTGATTTTCCAGAAGGTACGCGAAGCTGAGCGCGATACCGTCTACAACGAATACATTGGGCGTGTCGGCGAGATTGTCAATGCGACGGTGAAGCGCGTGGAAGGGCCGGATGTGATCTTTGACATCGGCAAAGCGGAAGCCCGCATGCCGCGCAAGGAGCAGTCCCGGCTGGAGTCGTTCGCGATTGGCGAGCGGGTTCGCGTGATCATCGCTCGCGTGGAGAGAGCCTCGAAGGGCCCGGGCGTGGTCGTGTCCCGCGCGGCGCCGGAGTTGGTCCAGCATCTGTTCCAGACTGAAGTGCCCGAGATTTACGACGGGACCGTGGTGATCCGTGCCATCGCGCGCGAAGCCGGTGAGCGCACCAAGATTGCGGTCATGTCGAAGGACAAGGATGTGGATGCGGTCGGTGCCTGCGTCGGTATGAAGGGCATGCGCGTGCAGTCGATTATCCGCGAGCTGCGCGGAGAGAAGATCGACATCATTGAGTATCACGAAGACGCGGTCACTTTCGCCGAGAAGGCGCTACAGCCGGCGAAGGTCAGCCGTGTGACTGTGGTGGACAGCGCGGACAAGCATCTCGAAGTGGTTGTCGATGACAGCCAGCTCTCGCTCGCGATCGGCAAGAAGGGCCAGAATGTTCGCCTGGCGGCGAAACTCCTGGGCTGGAAGATCGATATCAAGAGCGAGGAAGAGAAGCGGCAGGAAGTCGAGCAGCAAATGGCAGCGCTCGCGCCGCAGGCAGCGACGCCGCTTGAGAACGTTCCGGGCCTCGGTGAGGGGCTGGTGGAAAAGCTCAGCGCCGCCGGTGTAACGACCGTGGAAGCTCTGGCCGATATGACGCCGGAGCAACTGGAAGCCATCGAGGGCATCGGGCCCAAAACGGTGGAAAAAATCAGCCTTGCCGTGAATAATTACTTTGCGAGCCTGGAGCCCGGTGAGGAGCTTGCCGTCGAAGGTGAGGCTCCTGTGGAAGAAGCCTCTGCCGTCGAAGGCGAAGCTGCGCCGGAAGGTGTCGCCACTGAAGCCGCGGAAGCTCCGGCGGAAGTTACTGCCGAGAGCGAGCAAGGCGTAACCGAGGAGGCGTCGGCGGAAGCCGAAACTGCCTCGCCCGAATCAGAAGCTGAGCAGGCGCCGGAAGAAGGCGCTGCTCCCGAAAGAAAAGAATAATCATGGCACGCGCAAGCGTATGTTTGATCGCGTGCGAGTCCAAGAAGCTGACTCCGTGAGGCTGCGATGAAGACCTAAGCACAACGCGGGGCGCCGGAAAGGCCGGATGAGTAAGGTTCGAATCAACGATCTCGCCAGGGAGCTGGAAGTTAAAAGCAAAGCCATCCTCGACGTGTTGCCAGTGGTCGGGGTGACTGAGAAGAAGACGCATTCCAGTTCTTTGGAAGACCACGAAGCAGAAAAAGTACGCGTCCACCTCCGCGCCTCCAGCGAAGCGCAGACGCCTTCCGCCAAGTCCGCCCGCGCGCTGCGTGGCGAAGAGGAAATCAAGACCAAGATTGACTTGTCGCACATTTCCCGGCCCGGGGATGTGCTCAAAGCCATCACACAAAAGAAGGAAGCAGCAGCGCCGCCCGCGCGGCCGGTAGCACCTCCGGTCGCGGCAAAGCCGGTAGCTGTGCCGCCCGTGGCCAAACCAGCTGCACCGCCTGCCTCTGTCGCTCCAGTTGCCCCGGCGACACCCCCAGCTGCGGCTCCTTCACGACCGGCTATCGTCCCAGCGCAAAGACCGGCTGTTGCAGCTGCGCCCACGGTAGTCTCGCCTCCAGCACGGCCAGTGACTCCTGTTGCTCCTGCGGCCGCATTGACACCGTCAATTGCGGCTTCTGCTGCGCCTCAAGCGGCAGCGCCCCGCCCGGCAGCGCCTGCGACACCCAGTGCTCCGGCCCCGCGCATGATCGTCCCACAGACGGGGCCACGGCCCGTATACAAAGCGCCACCCAGGCCAGCTGCGCCTGCGGCCCAAGCCAGTGCTCCAGCGGCTGGGACCGCGCGCCCGGCGCCCGGCCGGCCCGTCCCTGGTCAGCCGATTTTCCAGCGTCCTCGTCCGCAAGCTCCGGGAGTTGGTGCACCACGTTCTCCGCTGCGTCCAGGCGAGCGGCGTCCGATGCATCCCACGCGCACTTCGCCGACCGGCACGCGTCCCATTGGTGTCGGCCCTGGACTTCCGCCGCCCGGCTCGACGCGCCCCGGCAGCCGTCCCGGTGGTCCCTCTCGACGGCCTGGCCAGCGCTATGTTCCGCGAGGCGTAAAGGAAGGTCCGATGAAGGGCTACGTTCCGCCACCACGCATGGTGGTGTCGAACGAGCCGATGCCGATCACGCGCAACATCACGATCACCGAAGGCATTAGCGTAAAGGACCTCGCCGAGAAGCTCGATATTCGAGCGAAGGACCTGATTTCGCGCCTGCTCGGGCGCGGCGTCTTCGCCACAATCAACCAGACCCTCGACGCTGAACTAGCCAGCGAAATGGCGCGTTTCTTCGGCGCCGAGACCAATGTGATCACCTTCGAGGAGCAGGCTGCGAAAGACATCGATGCAGCCGCCAGTGGCGAAGAATCGACCATCGAGTCCATCACGCGGCCGCCCGTGGTCACGATCATGGGCCACGTCGATCACGGTAAGACCACACTGCTCGACGCCATCCGCCTGACTAACGTCGCCGGGGGAGAGGCCGGAGGTATCACCCAGCACATCGGTGCCTACAAAGTCCGAATTACTGACAAGGAATCGCCAGCCTTTGGACGCGAGATCGTGTTCCTCGACACGCCCGGTCACGAGGCCTTCACCCGCATGCGCGCCCGCGGCGCCAAGGCGACGGACATTGTCGTGCTGGTCGTCGCCGCCGATGATGGGGTAATGCCGCAGACGCTCGAAGCCATCGATCACGCGCACGCCGCTGAAGTGCCGATCATTGTCGCGGTCAACAAAATCGACAAGCCTGAAGCCATGCCAGATCGGGTGAAGAAGCAACTTGCGGATCGCGGCCTGATGCCGGAAGACTGGGGCGGCAAGACGGTTTTCGTCGATGTTTCGGCGAAGAAGAAAACCAATCTGAATCTGCTGCTGGAAATGATCTGCCTGGTCGCCGACCTGGGAGAGCTGAAGGCCAACCCCGAGCGCGCTGCTACTGGCGTCGTGCTCGAGGCTAAACTCGATCGCGGACGCGGACCCGTCGCCACGGTGCTGGTGCAGAACGGCACGCTGAGCGCCGGAGACAATTTCGTCGTGGGCAACGTCTACGGCAAAATCCGCGCCATGTTCGACGACCGCGGAGCCGCGCTGCAATCAGCGCCACCCTCCACACCGGTCGAAATCCTGGGCATGGAAGGTCTGCCGCAGGCGGGCGATCAGTTCGTTGTAGTCGCGGATCGCGACAAGGCTCGCGGCATCTCCGAATACCGCGAGCAAAAGGCTCGTGAAGCAGCTCTGGCGAAGAGTTCCCGCGTGTCGCTCGAAGGACTGGCGGAGCAGATCAAGACCGCAGGCACAAAGGAACTGAATATCATCCTCAAGGGCGATGTGGGCGGATCGGTCGAAGTGCTCAGCGACTTGCTCGCAAAGCTTTCGAACGACAAAGTTCGCCTCAAACTGCTTCGCTCCGGAGTCGGGGCCATCACCGAAACCGACGTGCTGCTGGCTTCAGCATCGAACGCAATCATCATCGGCTTCAACGTGCGTCCCGAACGCAAGGCGCAGGAACTGGCCGAGCAGGAAGAAGTTGACATCCGCCTGCACTCGATCATTTACGAACTGCAGGACGAGATCAAGCGCGCCATGAGCGGGCTGCTGGAACCGACGATCAAGGAAACCTACCAGGGACGCGCCGAGGTGCTCGAAACCTTCCGCATTCCCAAGGTCGGAACAGTCGCCGGCTGCCGCGTCAGCGACGGACTCATCAAGCGCGATTCCGAAGTGCGCCTGCTGCGCGACAACGTCGTTGTGTTCAAGGGCAAGATTGGCTCGCTGCGCCGCTTCAAGGACGACGCCAAGGAAGTGACGAATGGCATGGAGTGCGGCATCTCGATTGCGAATTATGGCGACATCAAGGCTCGCGACGTAATCGAAGCCTTCGTCACCGAGCGGATTGCGGCGGAAGTCATTGCCTAAAAACAGTGGCCAGTGATCAGTGGCTAGTGACCAGTTTTTTCTGACCACTGCCCACTGGCCACTGACCACTGCATGATCGCCTTCCTCACGCTCGAGCTCCACATCGAAGCCGCGCACTCTCTCAAGGACAAACGGCAAGTAGTGCGCAGCCTCAAAGATCGCCTGAGGACCAGCTTCAATGTTTCCGTCGCCGAACTGGATTCAAGCGGGCTTTGGAATCGCGCCACGATCGGCGTGGTCAGCATCTCCGATTCGCGCGACTACCTCGATGGGTTAATGAAGAACGTGGAACGCCAGGCCACCCGCATCGCCAACAATCATGGCGCCGAAGTCGCCGATTCATTCGTCGACTACTTCTAATGCTCAACCGTAAGACTGTCCCCGTGTCGCAGCGCAAAACGTAGCGCCGGCATCCTGCCGGCTGTCCCGAGGGCGTCCCGCCCTCGGAGCGATCAGTGGCACCACTTTCGAGGCACAGCCCAAATGCCTCTGTTGCCCCGTGATCCATACAACAGGTCACGCGAACCCGGCCAAACCCCCGCGTATCACTTTGTTACTTCTGTACTTACCTGCTTCCGCCAAACCGAGCGACAATTGCGCATGTAGGAACGAGACCTCCGGACCATTTTCTGATATTCTCATGCGTTTTACCTTGAGGTGACGGGTGGAGAAGCGTGCCGTCAAGTACCATCGGGGACGTTTGGGCCAGGCCCTGCGCGAGGAGATCGAAACTCTGGTCGAAGGCGAGTTGGCGGACCCGCGCATCGGCTTGGTCAGCGTGACCGCAGTGCACATGGCAGAGGATGGCCGTTCGGCGCAGGTGCTTATCGATGTGGACGGCGACGACGACGAAGCTGACCGCAGCATCGAAGGTTTGCGGGCGGCGCACGACTATATCCGCCATCAACTCGGAGAAAATCTGCGGCTGAGGCGAGCTCCGGAATTATTCTTCCGGCTCGACCGGGCAGAGCGAGAAAAAGCCAGAGTCGAAGAGCTGTTGGCGCGCGCCAAGAAGAGAAGCAAAGCCCATGCTGAATCAGAACGAAAAAAGGCATAGCGACATGCTCACGGAGGTGCTGCAGCACATCCAGCAGCGCAACCGTTTTGTGCTGACGTCGCACGCCCGCCCTGACGGTGATGCGGTCGGCTCAGCTCTCGCCTGCTGCCAGGTTCTGCGCGCCATGGGCAAGCAGGCCGATGTCGTGCTGCACGACGGCGTGCCTCGCATCTACCGCTCGCTGCCTTTTGCCGATCAAGTTGTGCAGTCAAAGGTCATCAACGGCGCCTATGAAGCCGCGATCGTTTTGGAATGCGACAGCATCCACCGCACCCGGCTCGAAGGGCTGGAAAATCGTTTTCTGATCAGCATCGATCATCACGTGAGCGGGCGGCCGTTCGCCCACGTGAACTGGATCGATCCCCATGCGGTGGCGACTGCGGAAATGGTCTTCCGCCTGGCGCGCGAAGCGGGCGTGAAGTTCTCGCCGGAGATCGCTACTTGTCTTTACACCGCGTTGATGACCGACACAGGGTCATTCATGTTCCAGGGGACGAGTGAAAATACCTTCGCGCTTGCCCGCGAACTCGTCCTGGCCGGTGCCGACCCCGCGCATTGCGCGCGCAGCATCTATTTCGCGCACTCCGCCGCCAAGCTGCGCCTGTTGGGAGAAGCATTGCGCAACCTCAATCAGGAGGCCCACCTCGGCTGGGCCTGGATTACGCAACAGCAGATGGAACGCTGCGGCGCGAAAGAAGAAGACTGCGAAGGCCTGGTGAACTACGTGCTGTCGATCGGAGAGATCGAGGTTGCCGCATTCTTTCGCGAACTTCCAGACGGCCGCTACCGCGTCAGCCTGCGCAGTAAGGGGCAACTGGATGTTTCCCGCGTCGCCGAGAGTTTCGGCGGCGGCGGACACCAGTGCGCCAGCGGCTGTGCCGTCGATGGACCGTTGACCGAAGCCGTCCGCCAGATCCTTTCTCTGCTTCGCGGTGGACCTTCCGTACAATAGCCAACATGAACTTCGCCTTCGACGCTGCACTCATCAGGCAACTCGCGTCCTTTGTAGGAGCGCTGCTGATTCTCGTTGCATATTCAGGCCACCAGATGGGCTGGATGAACCCGCGCTCCGCTCTCTACAACATTCTCAATGCGGTCGGTTCCGCGATCCTGCTGTACATCGCGCTCCATCCGTTCCAGATTGGATTCATCGTGCTCGAAGGAGTGTGGACGATCATCAGTCTGTACGCCCTCGCCCAGCCCAGAAAAAGTGTTGATTGCTGATTGTTGATTTTTGATTGTTGATTGAAGACCACCGGCGTCAGCAGGTTTTCAATCAACAATCAAAAATCAACAATTCCCGATGACCACCCGCACCCGTACCGACGTCCTGCTGCTCGCAGGTTTCTGCGCGTTTCTGTTCTTCTACGGATTGGGGCAATTCGGACTCATCGGCGCCGATGAACCGCGCTACGCCCAGGTCGCGCGCGAGATGCTGGAACGCCATGACTGGATCACACCCGTGCTCAACGGCCACCCCTGGCTCGAGAAGCCGCCGCTGTATTACTGGCAAGCGATGCTGGCATATTCCCTCTTCGGAGTGTCGGCCTGGGCGGCAAGGATTCCGTCCGCAGTCGACGCGACTCTGATGGTGGTGGCCGTGTATCTCTTCTTCCGCCGCTTCCGGCACAGTCTGGAAGTCGACGCGGCACTTATCACCGCCTCTTGCGCGGGAGTCATCGGCTTCGCTCGCGCTGCGTCGATGGACATGGCGCTGGCCGCAGGCTTCACCGTGGGCATGCTGGCATGGTGGGCCTGGCGGGAGAGCGGCAGTCGCGGTTACCTCGCACTGTTTTACGTCGCGCTGGCTTTGGGCGTGCTCGCAAAGGGGCCCGTTGCCCCGCTGCTCGCTGGAGCGGTGATCGTGGTTCATGCCGCTGTGACTCGCGGGTGGCGCTTAATTCCGAGAACCCTCTGGCTGCCCGGAGTTCTGCTGTTGTGCGCGATTTCGTTGCCGTGGTACTTCGCAGTGCAGATGCGCAACCCGGAATTCTTCCGAGTGTTCATTCTGGAACACAATCTGGCGCGCTTTTCCAGCGATCTGTATCACCACCAGGAACCGTTCTGGTACTACATTCCGCTTACGGCTCTGGCTTTGATTCCCTGGACGGTTTTTGTGCTCGCGGCGTTACTCCAGACCGCACGCGTCTGGTGGGCAGAGCGAAAAGCAGTGGCTGCCCCCGCATCTGAGCTCGAATTTCACTTCAGACTGTTCCTCTGCAGCTGGCTGGTAGTGCCCGTGATCTTCTTCTCCATCTCGCAGTCGAAGCTGCCCGGCTACATTCTTCCCGCGCTTCCGGCGGCAGCCTTGTTGCTGGCGGATTGCCTGCGCCACCAATTGCAGGAAGAATCGGCCGAGCCTGTCTCGAAGTGGCTCGTCATATTGCACGCCCTGCTCGCCGCCGCTCCGTTCATTCCCGCTCTTCTGATTGCGCATCTGCTAGTTGACCACCGTCTGCCAGCAGGGAAACCGCTCTTTCTAGCGTTGGCCGCGGCCTTTCTCGTTGCTTCAGGCATCGCGCTCACGCTGACGAGCAAACTGGGCCTGCGCATGTTGCGCTTCGTGACGCTGGTTCCGGTGATCCTCAGCATGGCGGCGATACTCAAGATCGGCTCGACCGATCTGGACCGCACCCTCTCCGCCCGGCCGCTCGCCGCTGAGATCTCGAGCGTGGAGACGCACCGACTTCCGCTCGCGGTCTTTCGCGTTTCACGCGAGTTGGAGTATGGACTGACCTTCTACCGCAACCAGCCGGCAATGCGCTACGAGTTGGGTCAGATTCCAAGCGAGGAACATCTGGTGGTCGCCCCGGAAAACTGGCAGCCTGAGGTTACGGAAGTCGCGCAAAGAGGCGCAAGCCGACGAGTATCCTTCCTCGGCCACTACGCTCCGCAGCACGTGGACTACTTCTGGGTGTCCGCGGCAGGGGCTATGACACACTAGTCCTCTCGCCGCGAAAACGACTCGCTACCGCCGACTAGATCCCGCCCTCGGTGCCGGTAGCGCGCGTCCTGGTGCTGGGCGTGAACCGGTCGCGAACCCGGTCGCCAATGTCCTCGACCTTTTCGCGCATCGAACTGCGGATTTCATTCCCCGGCGCCGGTGCAAACAACATGCCAGCGGCAACGCCAACTCCCACGCCCGCGGCAAAAAATCCAATATGACGCAGAGTGTGATCTTCGCCATAAATCACGCCTTTGCCCCGGTCGGCAATATCGGAAACCCGGTCGGCGACGCGGTCCACCCGGTCAGTGATGCGGTCACGCACCTCCGAGGTGACGTCGTCGGCCTGATCGATGATATAAACCGCGGTTTTCAGAATCGACCTCAATAACTTGTTCACAAAATCCTCCTTTTGATGGTTCTAATTCTTAGTTGCAAAACCAGTCCCATGGGTCGCAGCCAAAGAAAAATGATTTTCCACGTAGCCCCGGACGCATTCGTCCGGGGCCGGCTCATTGCTCAGGCGAATTGCTCGGGCGAACACCCGAGAGTAGCCCGCCCTGACCCCTGCACTCCTGTTGTCGGCGGGTGTTCGCCCGGTTTGCCTCACGCCCGTGAAACCCACTAAACTCGGACTTTTGCCGCGGCGGACCGCATTCTCCTAAGGAATTTGACGGACCTCGCAGGAGACTCTTGGAGATTCTCGACCTCAGGCATTTTTCTTCCGCGGATTTGCGCCCCCTGCTCGAAGACGAGACGCAGGTCTGGGCGCGCCTGCTCTCGTGGGACTACTCCGGCTCGGCGGAGATGATTCTCCGCTACGTCGACGCGAAAATCCTCCCCGGCTACGCCGCGATCGACCGCGGACGCATCTTCGGCTACTCGTTCTTTGTCTACGAGGGAAGCAAGGGAGTAATTGGCGACCTCTACGTCACCAACGGCAACCGCCTACCGGACGCGCGCAAGGTAGAGTTGCAGCTCCTGACCCATGTGATCGAGACTCTGCAGCAGTCTCCTGGTATTCACCGCATCGAGGCGCAACTGCTAGCGCACGAGGCGAATGCGGTCGCGCGTCCTTTTCTGGAGCAGGGATTCCAGCGCCATCCCCGCCTGTTCATGCTGCTCGCGCTCGACAAGGCTGCGGCAGGGGTTGCGCCCGTGCATCCCGAAGTTGAAATCCGCCGCTGGGCGGAGTCTGACTACCAGGCTGCCGCCGCCGTCATTACTGCCGCCTACCGCGGCCATGTGGACGCGCAGATCAACGACCAGTACCACACGCTCAGCGGATCGTTGCGCTTCCTGAATAACATTGTGCGCTTTCCAGGATGTGGAGTGTTCGATCCGGAATCATCCTTCGTGGCGCTCGATCGGAAGGCCAAGAACCTCATCGGCCTGATCCTGTGCTCCCGCGTCCGCAACGATGTCGGACATGTGACCCAGGTCTGCGTGCTGCCGGAGTACCGCTCGCATGGGATCGGAGAATTGCTGTTGGCCGCCACAGTTGCGAATCTGCGAAAACGCAACTTCTCACTGCTGTCGCTGACCGTAACCGAGGCCAATAGCCGTGCGGTAGCCCTCTACCGCCGTCTCAATTTTGATACGAAGAGGGTATTCGATGCGTTTGTCTGGGAGGGATAAGCAGCTATTGGCCATTGGCTCTTAGCTGTTGGCCTGTAGCCTTCCACATGCTGCCGTCAGGAGATCTCTATCCTTTGGAGTAGTGCGGTTGGAGATTCGAGGATTACGCAGGCGAGAGGTTCAAGCCAAGAGCTAAAAGCCAAGAGCCAAAAGCTACCGCCTCAACAACCACATCGTCCAGCCCGCCACGAGCGCGCCCCCAAGAAACATCGCAAAGCAGTAAAGCCCGTAGCGAACCATCTCGCGTGTAGTGTCGCGGTGGGTGATAGCGAAAACGACCGACGCGAACAGGGCAAACACAGCCGCCGCGCTGAAGTGATTGAGCGTAATCGTCACTGCACCCGTCTCCTGGTAAGGGTTTTGGCTGAGGGCTGGGGGCCGAGGGCTGAGGCCTGCTTCACTGTTTCTTCCCAATCGCGATGTGATACGCGTCCGCGACCGCAATAAAATTCAGCAATCCCGCCACGATCATGAACTTCGTGCCATAGTCAGCGGTCGCGAAAGCAATCGCACCGCGGCCCCAATCCTGCGCCAGCGTGACGATATACAGTCCGCCCGCACCCAGGTCCCCGATGAATCCAAGAATGTCGAGAATGTCGCCGCCGTTCGCCTTGTAGATGCGGCCGTCCATCGCCAGCCCGAGCAGGAACAGCGTCACGATCGAGATGAAGAGCAGCAGCCCGCGAATCCAGCGCTTCTGGATCATGTGCCCCGCCCCCGGAATCAGCCAGCCCACGGCGGGCGCAAGCACCGCCATCGTGTTGACTGGGGTCGCCTCCGTCACTTTCGCTTTACCAGTTGTGGAATTTGCCATTCAGATAGTCACGATCTCGTGTTGGATTTTCCCCGTCACTTCCGCCATCTTCGGGCGCACCAGCACGTTCACCTCGCTGCGTACGCCAAACTCCGGCAGATAAATTCCAGGCTCGACCGAGAAGCACGAATTGGGGAGAATCTGCCGCTCATCGTGAATCTCAAGGTCGTCCATGTTGGCCCCATTGGCATGGACGTCTGTGCCAATGGAATGTCCCGTGCGGTGAATGAAGTAGTCGCCGTAACCCTTTTTCTTGATGTGCCCGCGCGTCGCCCGATCGACTTCCCATCCGGCAATGCGGCGTCCCGAGTTGATGGCATCGACCACGGTCTTGACCCCGGCATCGCGCGCGTCGCGCACAATTTCGAAGATCTCAAGCATCCGTCCCGAAGGCGCTGATCCGACAAAGCCCATCCACGTAATGTCGTAATACACCGCGCCCGGAGTGTTCTTCTTCCCCCAAACGTCAAGCAGCACAAGATCGCCTTCGCGAATGGGGACAGGATGCTCCGCCCGCGGCTCGTAGTGCGGGTTGCCAGCATTGGCGTTGACCGCAACGATCGGGGGATCGTCGGTCAGTAAACCTTCCCGCTGGAACGCTTCCATGAACCACTGCTGGATCTCGTGCTCGTTGGTGCCGCCGTTGCGGGCGCGCCGGCCGATTTCCTGGAAGGCTGCAGTCGTGATTGCGTCAATAGAATCCCGCGCGGCAAAGTGCGACTTGATCTGCTCTTCGCTCCAGGTAGCCTCAAACTGCGCCACCAGGTCCGCAGAACTGACCACGTATGCCCGGCCTCAATCTTGTGCACCAGCTTGACCGGTTCACCCTTGGCGGGTATCAGGTAAAACCAGCGCCGCGTAACCATCAGGCCTGCGGGCAAACCGAGCACGCGGTAGGCAATGGGATCGCGATGATGATGGTCATAAAACAGCCACGCGTCAATGTTGCGTTCCCGCAGCGCAGCCTGGATGGCGGAGAGGTCCATGGGCAAACTTCTATTGTAAACAACGGGAAGGAGTTTCGGCGAATCGCGGCGTGGCTCGATTGGGATTCTGTTTTGAAAGGGCGCGGCTTCTAGCCGCGCCGTTAGTGCCGCGAAATCGACCGTGGCTTCAGCCACTGAGGTCAAATCTGGTCTGCGAGTTGACTTCTTGGCAATCTGTTAAGCCAAGATTCTCACTTTCACTTTTACCGGCAAGGTCTCGCACGCAGTCGCAGCCCGAGCCGTGGCGCCCGCTGGCGAAGTTTCATCAAATACGGGTCCTCGCATGCCGGACTTCTGCCTGCTAACGCGACGACTGACCACTGATCACTGGCCACTGACCACTGCCTTCACCGTCCTCGCATACCTGTCGTAAATCCACAGCAGCACGGTTGTGACCAGGCCCACACCCGTCACCACCCACCACATACGCTCGGGCTGATGCGCGACTTCTCCGAAGTGGTGGATGAGAGTTCCACCAAACCAGCCGCCAATCAGCGACCCGATGCCGATTGGCAGAAACGCGAAGCCCATGTAGGTTCCCTGCTGCCCCGGCGGCGCCAGCTTCGAAATGTATTCGTAGTAGCGCGGTTGCTGCGTGATCTCCCCGAGTGCCAGGACAAACAGGGAGAGCACCGCTCCCCAGATGGTGGGCCGGAAGGCGAGGATCAGCCACGACACCGATGTGATCAGAGTGCCCAAAATCACGGCCTGAAATGCTGGAATCTTCCGTATCAGGAAATTCACCAGGAGGGTGAGGCAGATGACCGTCACTCCATCAGTAACCAGAATGATTTCCACGTCGGCCTTGGGGTTGATGTATCCGTGAATGTAGCCGGGCAGGCTCGTGTACTGCTGCCAGAACACCACCCAGTACCCGGTGAAGATCACAAGGAACCACATGAACCGGCTGATGCCAGCGAGCACGAGCGCCAGCAGCCCAATCCAAATCCACCAGGGCACGGTGAACGGATAGACCATCATGGCGATACGCAGCAGCAGAGCAATTACCAACACGGGCAGAACCAGCCGGTAGTTCCCTACCACCACGCAGAAATTCCGCGCGACAGTCGCGATTGAAGGTGGAGGCGCGTCTCCAGCCTTGCGTGGTTCCCGGAAGAAAAACAGAACGAAAAAGAACATCGCAAAGACGCTGAGTGCCGCCACACGATAAACATTCTCGACACCCAGATGCCGATGCGCCCAGGATGCGCAATAGGGTCCCGCAGCCCCACCGACGTTGACCATCGTGTAATAAATCGAATAGCCGATGGAGCGCACGTTCTCTTTGGAGGCGAGACCATGCCACCGAAAATTCCAGTCAGTGTTCCGGTCTGCTCGGTGGAGAAGTTTAGCTTCTCCTGTAGATACAGAGCAAGCGAGGCAAACGCTCCATAGTAGGAAAGCCGCTCGAAAATCTCGCTGATGTTGGCGACCCAGAAGGGACGCTCAAATCCAGTACGAATCTCCTGCAAACGTTCGGAGAAAGTCAAAAGTGGCTCCTCATAGCTCGTGTGGCGCGGACCTGCCCTGAGCGACAGCCGAAGGGGCCTCGCCCGCGTTTACACGCCGAGCCGCGCTCTAACGACGTCGGGAGACAGCCCGGCCACAACAATCACCTTGTTGCGGCTGGTCTGGCCGGAGGCAATGGTAACGGAAGAACGAGGCACCTTCAAAAGTTTTGCAAAGAAGTCGATGCAAGCCGCGTTAGCCTTGCCGTCAACCGGAGGAGCAGTCAGAGAGACCTTCAGTGCATCTCCAATCTCCCCAGTGATCGCGTCCTTCCTGGCGCGTGGATGGATCTTCACGGCAAGACTGGCCCCAGCCGCGTTGTCCCGGATCACGAACGCCATCACGCGTTCCGCCCCAGAGAAAACCCAGTCTCCACCACCAGCAAACCCGCGACCAGCAGAAGCTGCGGATTACGCAGAGTGGTCGCTTGCCCGATGCTCGCCATCAGCGCGACGACAAACACCAACATAGTCACATTCGCCGCAATGCAAAACATCTTCAAGCCCTGCATAACGTAGCCATCGCGGATGCGCAATACATTGAGCATGGCCGTAAAGAGCAGAGCCAGGTCCGTCCCGAGAATCCAGATTCTGCCGGCGTAGGTCCTCGGCACCAGCAGGCACTCCACGATTGCCAGCACAAAAAGAGTTCCCGCACAAAGCCGGTCGAGGAATTTCATCGTGTTCCTCCGAGACCTATGCGTGCGGCGCAGCCGAAGGGTGGTTAAGCGTTTGTCCTTTCCCCGAATATGGCCGTCCCCACGCGCACGCAGGTCGAGCCTTCCTCTATCGCGACTTCGAAATCGTGCGACATGCCCATAGAAACCACATCCATGCCGATGCCCGGCAGCTTTCGTGCCGCAATGGCATCGCGCAACTCGCGAAGCTTGCGAAAAAATGGCCGCGCACCTTCGGGATCGTCGGTAAATGGCGGCACGCTCATCAACCCACGGAACTCCAGGGACTCCAATCGAGGCGCAGCCAGCAGCAGCTCCTCGATTCCCCGCGAGCCTGGTAGAACACCGCTCTTCGCCGCTTCCCCTCCAACGTTGACCTCGATGAGCACACTCAACCTCTTGCCTAAAGCGCGTGCCGCTGCATCCAACTTCTCCGCCAGTTTCAACGAATCGACTGAATCCACCGCACCGAACAACTCTGCTGCTTTTCCAGCTTTGTTCGTCTGCAAGTGGCCGATCATGTGCCACGCGGCGTCGCGCAAATCCGCAAGGGCTTCGGCTTTTTCAGCAAACTCCTGCACGCGGTTCTCGCCGAACAGCCGCAGCCCAGCATCGTAAGCCTCCCGAATCCGCTCCGGCTGCTGGGTTTTGCTGACTGCCATCAAAGCGACTTCAGACGAGAGGCCTGCTCGTCGCGCTGCGGCCGCAAGACGCTCACGCACCGCCGCCACGTTTTCAGAAATCGACATAAGAATAGAGACAAGGACTGAACCACAAAGGATACGAAGTTGCACAAAGGAAATCTCGGGATTCCTTCGTGTTTTCGCGGCCTCTTGCCTTTACCGAGATTCCATTTTTGGCGCGAGGTTGCGCGGGCGAGAGCCTGCCCTGAGCCTGCCGAAGGGCGCCCGCGCCACGCAACCCTTACATCATTGCCGTCGGCGGCGCCGGTTCATTCGGGTCGCCGGCGCTGGTTAGCGGCAGAAAGATCATCAGGCCGGCCAGCAGAGCCATCACAACAATTCCACTCAGATACAGAGGATGCGCAAAGATCTGCGTCGTCTTGATTCTCGCGGCCCACGCCGAGGCCAGGTGCAACCACGGTTGCTGAGCAAAGGACAATGCGATGACCCCCGCCCAGAGCAGCCCACAGATAGCTTCACCGGCGATCAAGCCGGAAGCCGTAAGAACTCCGGCATTTTCCGCTCGCGCCGCCTGCGCCGCGTTCAGGCCGCGACGTTTGGCCATCCAGTCCCCTATCGACCGGAAGACTCCGCCCAGGAAAATCGCGAACGTGGTCTCAAATGGCAGATACATCCCCACGGCCACCAGCATCGGACTCTTCACCTGCATCATGATCAGCGCGATGCCGAAGCAGACGCCGACCACTACAAGAGGCCACGGCATGTCGCCGCCCACGATGCCGATCGCCAATGTGGCCATCAGCCCGGCCTGGGGCGCCGAAAGATCCCGACTGCCGAAACCGAACGCGGTATGAAGCAGATAGAGCGGCCAATACATGACCAAACTCGCCACCACCACGGCAATCAACTCGGCGCTCTGAATTTTGCTGGGCGTGCCGCCAAGAATGTAGCCGACCTTGAAATCCTGCAACAGTTCACCCGCAACCGCCGCTGAAACGCAGACCACGGCGGCTACTCCCAGCACGGTAGCCACGCCCTTTATTCCGTGAACCCCCAGGGCAACCATCAGCAGCGCAGCTATAATTAGAGTCGAGAGCGTCAGTCCGGAAATCGGGTTGTTGGAAGAGCCAATGAAGCCGACCAGATTGCCCGAGACCGTCGCGAAGATAAATCCCACCACCAGCATCACGACCGCGGCCAGCACCGCCGGCCAAACCAGCCCGGAAATGTATATATACAGGAAGCACATGAGCACGAACATCACCGCGATCAACCCGAACACAATCTTCGAACTCATGTAGCGCTCGGTGCGCGAAACCTTGGCCTGCTGTTCGCCAGTTTGGCGAAGATCGGAGAATGCCTTTCCCAGTCCCGCAGTAAGGCTCGCGCGCATTTTGTAGAGCGTGTAAGCCGCGCCCACCAGCATGCCGCCAACGGCGATCGGCCGCACAATAAAGCGCCACACGGCTGTCGCCATCGTTGCCCAGTCAGTGGGCGTATCCGCGGGAATGTATTGCCTGAGTTGCGGGCCTAAAAAATACATCAGCAGCGGAACCATCAGACCCCACGCCAGCACTCCTCCGGAAAACTGAAGTGCGGCCAGCCGAAGCCCGATGATGTATCCCACGCCCAGGTAGGCAGGGCTCACACTCGGTGCCGCGGCCATGCTGGCCCCCCCGGTCGCGAGCATATTCGTGCTGCCGACTCCACCCAGGCGGACCTGACTCCGGCCCAGAGCGCCAACTCCAAAGTGAAAGTCCTTGTCCGCGGCAAACAGTCCAAAACGTCCCAGCAGATATACCAAGCCGCCGACGCCGATATTCCAAAAAAGATATTTGGCGGCCTGGGCTCCACGTTGTCCAGCCTTGTGAATCTCTGATGCGGCCAGCGATTCAGGAAAGGGCAGTTCCGGATCTTCCACCATGCCGCGCCGCACCAGAGAAATGAACAGCACTCCCAAAATGCTGCCCACAATGAGGAGCGCAGTCGTCTTCCAATACGCGACCCCGGGCTCGAAGGAAGGCCACGCCTTCGCAATCAGAAAAGCGGGAATGGTGAATATCGCGCCGGCGGCGACGGACTCCCCGATAGAACCCGCGGTACGGGCAATGTTCTCTTCGAGCAGCGATCCCTTCCACGCCCGCATTGCCGCCATGGCAATCACCGCCGCCGGATAGGTGGCTGCGATGGTGATCCCGGCGCGCAGTCCCAGGTAAGCGTTCGCCGCCCCTAGCACCACCGTCAGAAGCAGCCCGAGTAACATCGCTCGTAGCGTGAATTCCTTCATCTGCATGCCTTCGGGCACGAAGGGAACATGTTTCTTGGGTCCGGCCCCGAGCTCGCCGGTGACGGGGGTGCTCAGAGATGAAGTCCTCGCAGGAAGTAAGGTGGCAGCAGACGGATTCCGTAACTTGTTCGAAACATTGGAACGGCGCACCTTAGCACGCGGGAAGCCTGGAACACAAGCTGCTGGAACAAAAGGCACCGCAACACAGGCAGTATGATGCGCGTTTATTCCCGTCTAGCAGTGTGCGGTTTGGATTCCGGCGCGCATCGACCGTTGGCGGGCCTCATCCTGAGCGCAGCCGTTCTTCAGGCGGAGCAAAGGATAAGGCGCGCATGGCCACGGGATTCATGGGTAAAGGCACTACCCGAAAGTTGGCTTAAAACCCAGGGCTGGAGTAAAATGGTTGTCAATCAGTTGGTCTTGCCCCTTCGTTGTCCATCTGTCCGAGGTGCCGTGTGAGAAACGATTCCCCCAGTGCATGGTTCCAGGAATTCACCGAGTTTCATTGCCGAGATTGTGGTTGCGAAGTAGGATTCCGCTCGCGCCGCCGCAGCTTGTCCGAGCGCTACATCCTGCCGCTGTTCCTTTTGCAGCCGGTACGCTGCGGAGAATGCTTTCGGCGGGATTACCGGCTGATCTTCGCGAAGGTCAAAGATCGGCTGTCGGAGATCAGCGGATTGATCCCGGTAGCCAAACAGCCACCCTCCGCTGCCGCCAAACGTAACGTTGCCTAGGAGCGGGCGCCGCCGCTATACTGCGGTTGTAACGCCGAGTGCAACAATTGAGACTCGCCGGAATAGCCCGCCGTCGAAGTGCGGGCACTAGGGGAGGCCGTCTTCAGCAGTAGCGAGGACCGAATCCGGACCAGCCAGGCCAGCGTCAAGGAAGTGGACGCCTCTGATGTTCCGTCCCGCTCCCGCACTTGGGCGAGCCACGCTGCCGAAAGTCTCTTCGCAGTTCTCTTTCCCTCCGATTGCCGTATCTGCGGCGTCCCCCTAGTCCGTATCTCCCGCCTCCCGGTTTGCGAATCGTGCCTGGAGCACATACGTCCGGTTGTCGGCCGGCTGTGCTCGGTTTGCGGCGAGCGAGTATTGTCACCCTACGCCGCTGGTGGTCCTGATGGCGCGTTGGTGTGCCCGGTCTGCCGCCGCATTCAGCCACCCTTTGCCGCGGCGGTCGCCTACGGAAGTTATGAGGGCGGCCTGCGGGAATTGATTCACCTGCTGAAATACAGTGGCGTGCGCCCGGCCGCCAACGTCCTTGGACGGATGCTGGCCGAAACCCTCTGCCGCCTGGACTTCGCAGAAGCAACTCAAAGCATCGCAGACTACGGGATCGTCGTGATTCCGGTGCCATTGCACAAAACGAGACGTCACCAGCGTGGCTTCAACCAGGCTGAACTGATCGCCCGGGTAGCCATGAAGTTGATTCCCAAGCCGAACCATTTTCGTCTGGCCGACAATGTTTTGGAACGCCAGCGTGATACGCATTCGCAGATCGGCCTCACCAGCCACCAGCGTCGCGAGAACTTGCGCGGAGCTTTCGTGGTCCGGCGTACCGAAGAAGTCAGTAGCAGAGAAGTGCTTCTCGTGGATGATGTGTACACCACCGGAACTACGGTGTCGGAGTGCGCACGGGTTCTGCGCCGCGCCGGAGCCAGCCGCGTATGGGTAGCCACGGTGGCGCGAACCCTGAAATTGGCATCTCAATATGTTGAGATCAAATCACTTGGCGATCCGCTGTTGGAGGAGTCGAGTTAGCAAACGAGGTTACTCTGGCCCGGGCTGTCGGCAGCTAAAGAGTCGAGTGGAATGTTTTTTGGATTTTGCCGAGTCTCTAGCCGCTGAAAACTGATCGACGGCACTGTTTTGAAAGGGCGCGGCTTCAAGCCGCGCCGTACGAGCAGCAAAAATAAGCCGCGGCTTTAGCCGCTGAGGGACAGCTAGTCAGGCCATGCCACACCGGATGGAACACGAGACACGAGCAGCCGGACGTCACGCCACCGGCCTGTTTCCACCCGCGATCATGCACCGTGATAGCGATGGCCACGCCCTGCATGCTCCCGTGCTGGTCTTGAACGCTTCCTACGAGCCGATTAATGTTTGCGCCGCGCGCCGTGCGCTCGTGCTGGTCCTCAAGGGCGTAGCTATGACCGAAGAGGAGAACGGCCACTTCCTGCACGCCGCGCGCTTCGCCATGCGCGTGCCTTCTGTGATCCGGCTGCTCGAATACCGCCGCATCCCGCACCAGAGCCGCGCCCTCTCGCGGAAGAACATCCTGCTGCGCGATCGCAACACCTGCCAGTACTGCGGAGAAGTTCTGCCCTCGGGCGAGTTGACGCTCGACCATGTGATCCCGCGCTCGCGCGGAGGCTCGTCGACCTGGGAAAATCTGGTTGCCTGCTGCCACCCCTGCAATCGCCGCAAGGGCAACCAGTTCGCCGCCGAGGCGAGCATGAAGTTGCTGCGCGAACCCCGCGCCTTCAACCTCCACACCAGCCGCCACATCATGCGGCTGATGGGGCGGTCTGATGATAAGTGGAGGAAGTATCTGTTCTACTAGTTTCTAGTTTCTGGTTTCCAGAAAATCAGTTCCCCATGCAGGAAACTAGAAACCGGAAACTGGAAACTCAAGCAGCTTACTTCCGCGGCTGATTCGGATCCTTCTCCTCCGGTTTCTTCTGTTCCGGTTTCTTCTCGCCCGGCGGCAGTTCCTTGCCTTCGTACAGAATCTTCACGTTTGATCCGAAGCGTTTATAGTCCGCGTACTTCACGATCTCCCGGATGTGGATGTCGCCAGTCTTGAAATGCAACTCGTCGTCCGCCCGGGTGTAGACGGGGAACCAGTACTGGCCGTCGATCTGCTGCCGCCAAGTGGTGAACTTGGGATATAGATGTTCCTCTTTGCCCTTCTTTGAAGCCACTATGTCGGGCACGCCCTTGCCGTAGGTTTTCACGATCTGAAAGTCGTGATCGTCGACCCAGATTCGTCCCTGGAAATATCGCTTCTTGCCGACAATCTGCTTGGGCGCAACATCGAAGACGTAGCAGTGCACTTCGTCTTCCTGCTGCTGGCCAACGTAGAGGACGTTGTACTCGGGAAGTTCGTCTGATGTGAGGACGAAGGGCAGACGGTGCCGGATGTCCTCAAAGTCGCCCTGGTCCATCGACAGGTTCCCCTGCTCCAGCGTGGACTGAGGTGCGAACACCACGTTCTCGATGCGCTTTCCCTTGTCATCGAAAAGCACGTCAAACACCTCACGATACTCCCCGGTGACTGTCTCCCCGTCGACCGTCATGACCCGAACTTCCTGCCGGTAGGTGTACTGGTCGCGGGCCTGCTGGAATTCCTTTTCCTTGGCCGCAAACCGGGTGATGATCTCCTCCGGCGTAGTGTCTTTCGGAGGGATGTTCTCGAGGGGGCCCTCCTGGGCGATGGCCGACAACGCGAGGACAACAAAAAAGAAAAGGCAAAAGAGGGCAGAACGGAGCGACAGCTTCATATTATTTAGTTTATCGGAATTAGCCCGCAGATGGCGCAGAGACGTGGCCTGCGACTTCTTTTTGGATGCACCAAAACAGAGGCAGCAAGCTACGTCTCTACAAAGAGTTGGCACCGCGGCAACCCTACCTCCGACCCCTCTCCGCTCAGCGAGGCCGGAGAGTAGGGTGCTGCAGTTCTGCCACCCATTTGGATGCCTTATCGGAATAGGGGTTGCCGTTCTCAAGGCGAAGAAAAACATGCCTTCGGCGGGGACTAAAACCGCCGTACTACGTTGTCTGAAGGGGCAAATGGCGGTTAAGGTTGCCTGTCGCCGCCTCGCCAGGTCCTCGGGGAGCAGAGAGTGCAAGCTAGAAGCTGGCAGCGGCCCCTGCTAAACTCATCCGTTTGCCGAGGAGTGGTCTCATGCGCCGTTTCTTCCTGGCTTTTCTCGTCCTCATCACGTTCACATTTCCCGTCGTCGCCCAGGCCAAACATCCCTTCACCTTCGAAGACATGATGAAGCTGAAGCGCGTCGGCGAGCCTGTGGTCTCCCCCGACGGCAAGTGGGTGATCTTCAGCGTGGTCGATGTCGATCTCGAAGCCAACACCAAGACGCCGCACATCTGGATCGTGCCGCTGGGTGCAGCACAGGAAAGCGGGAACCAGAAAAAAAGTGGGATGCCCCATGTCTCGCCTCCGTTGCGAGACGTGGGAGGCACGGAACGGGTCCTCATTCCGGATCAAGACGGCGACCGTCCGCGCTGGGCGCCGGATGGGAAGCGTTTTGCGTTTTTGTCGACCAAAGAAGGCGGCTCGCAGGTGTGGATCGCGGATTTTGATGGTGGAGGCACGGTAACCGGCGTGCACAAGCTGACTTCGATTGCTACCGAAGCCGGTGGCGAACTCTGGTCGCCGGATGGAAAGCAAATTCTTTTCACCTCGGATGTTTATCCCGAGTGCGACGGCGCTCCCGCCGAAGAGGACGCATGCAACGCTAAGAAACTGGACGCGACCGAGAAGTCGAAGGTCAAGGCGCTGCTCTTCGACCGCCTCCTGTATCGGCACTGGAATGCATACAAAGAGGGCAAGCGCAGCCACATCTTCGCAGTCGGTGCGAATAGCAGTCAGCTGAATGCCGGCGGCGGCCTCAGCCCGATCCCTCGCGACCTCACGCCCGGTGACTACGACGCGCCTGTCTTCTCCCTCGGCGGACAGGACAACCATGCCTTCTCGCCCGACGGGCAGGAGATTTGCTACACCTCGAATCACGACAAGGTCGAAGCGACTTCCACCAACAACGATCTGTGGATCGTCCCGGTCAACGGAGGCCCAGCCAAGAACATCAC
>WNEZ01005484.1_pt1 | contig 23315 bp, 17 predicted proteins | sample 5400521 | NCBI WGS metagenome assembly WNEZ01 (sample SAMN13153339, study PRJNA577476) | soil metagenome | isolation source: 120 cm saprolite under Douglas fir tree site 2 hole 1 replicate 1 | place: USA:California | collected 2015-04-18
GGAAGACATCGCGATCCTCCCGGACCACAGCAAAGCCTTCATTGCCTGCACCGGCTCAGCCCAGGTTGCGTCGATTGACTTGAAGAGCGACAAACTGCTGGCCTTGCTGGACGTGGGCAAAACGCCCGTCGACCTGGCGCTGAAGCCCGACGGCGGCGAACTGGTAGTGACCAACTTCGACGGCAATAACATTTCCATCATCGAGACCTCGACCAATGAGGTGGGCGGCAGCTACCTGATCGGCTCACAGCCCGCCCGTGGTCTCGTCACCTCGGACAACTCGCGACTCTACGTCAGCAACTTCGGCTCGAACACGATCGCGGTTTACGATATCGATATTGGAAAGCTGATCGCGTCGCTTCCGGTAGGCAGTCATCCGGATGGACTGGCTCTCTCTCAAAGTGAAAACTATCTGCTGGTGCTGGACTCGCAGTCCGGCGACGTGACCGTGATCCAAAAACGAAATCCCACCCGGCTTGAGCCGACAGAGTATTCCCTGCTAACTATGATTCCGGTTGGCGTGCAGCCCAATAACATCGTGGTGAAATCGTTTGTCCTGGCCAAGCCGGTGCAGTGAGCGGCAAGAACGGCCACCGATTTGCACGGATTGTCACGGATTTGATTTGTTCCTGATTTTTGATTTGTCATCCTGAGCGAAATCTTTCCATTCGCTTGCGAATGGAAAGATGCAGTCGAAGGACCCCTGTTACCAAGAAAATGGCTCGCTTTTGTGGCATTCTCGTAAAGACTGCCCGTGCTCAAGGAAACTACGGTGTGAAGAGGGTAGGAGACTCCGTAGCTACTTCGCGAAGCGAAGTAGCTGCTCCGTTCAGGATGACAAGGGTTCAGCGATACAGGAACTTAGCCCTGCGCGCCGCAGCACTTCTTGTACTTCTTTCCGGAACCGCAGGGACAGGGATCGTTGCGGCCGATTTTTGCGGTGCCGCGTACCACTTGCTGCACGGGTTGCGTGTCGCCGGATCCGGCCATGCGTGCCTGGTCCAGTTCGCGACGCTTCTTGCGCTGGAAGGCTTCTTCGATTTCGTCCACCGAAGTCGCGACCGCACGAGGGGGCCGCCGGCCATTGCCATCCGTTCCGCCACTCAATCTTGAGGCGGGTACGCCAGCCTCCGGACCAGCGCCAGGACCACCCTGGCCACCGGTTCCCGGAGCACTGCCGCTCTCGCCCGGACGCTCCAGAATCTGCATCAGGTAGAGATAGCGGACCGTGTCTTCCTGAAAACGCTGCATCATGGCTTCGAACATGTCGAAGGACTCGCGCTTGTACTCAACCAGCGGATCGTGCTGCCCGTAGCCGCGCAGCCCGATGCCTTCCTTCAGGTGGTCCATGTCCCGAAGGTGGTCTTTCCACTGCGAATCGAGCACGCTCAGCATGATCATGCGCTCGTGGTAACGCATGGCCTCGGGGCCGATGAGCTTCTCCTTGGCGTCGTAGCGCTCTTTCAGCTTGGCGAAGATGGCATCGCCCAGTTCTTGCCGGTTCAGCGACTCAGGCTTGATTCCTTCCGCCAGAATATCCACTCCGCAGCGAGTGAAAATCGCGTCCTTCAGTCCTTTGGTGTCCCAATTTTCAGGATGAGCTTTGATGGGGCAGAACTGGTCCATCACGTCGCTGAGGATGCCGGAGACATAGTCTTCGAGAATGAGTTCCTTCTGATCCACACCCTCGAGCAACTGGCGGCGCAGGCCATACACCGCCTCGCGCTGCTTGTTCATTACGTCGTCGTACTCGAGGAGGTGTTTGCGGGCCTCGAAGTTCTGGGCTTCGACTGCTTTTTGCGCGGTCTCGATGCGGCGTGTGATCAGGCGGGACTCGATGGGGATGCCCTCTTCCATACCCAGCCGCTGAAGCAGGTTCGACACCCATTCCTTGGCGAAGATACGCATCAGGTCATCTTCGAGGGAGAGATAGAAGCGGGAAGACCCGGGATCACCCTGGCGTCCTGCGCGGCCGCGAAGCTGGTTGTCAATGCGCCGCGCCTCGTGGCGCTCGGTGCCGAAGATGTGCAGGCCGCCGACGGCTGTCACATCGTCGTGTTCCTTATCGGTTTGAACCTTGTGGCGATTGAAAATCTCGGTCCACTGGTCGGTAGGAACGACGTACTCATTCCCGGCGTAGTACCAGACCGTGCTCTTGGTTTCGTCCACGTCGATTTGAATCTTGCCCTGAGCAGCTCGCAAGGGTTGTGCGATTCCCTTTTTCACGCACTCCTGCTTGGCCATGAATTCGGGGTTGCCGCCGAGGAGAATGTCGGTACCGCGGCCGGCCATGTTGGTGGCGATGGTCACCATGCCCTTGCGTCCGGCCTGGGCGACGATCTCGGCTTCGCGCTCGTGATACTTGGCGTTGAGTACGACGTGCTTGATGTTTTTCTTCTTCAGGAGTTCGGAGAGCCGCTCCGATTTCTCGATTGAAGTGGTGCCGACCAGCACGGGCTGGCCGGTGGCGTGCAACTTTTGGATTTCGTCGGACGCGGCATAGTATTTCTCTTTCTCCGTCCGATAGACCACATCCGGATTCTCCAGACGCAACATTTGTTTGTTGGTCGGGATGACCATCACTTCGAGGCGGTAAATCTTGTCGAACTCGGCCGCTTCGGTCTCCGCGGTGCCGGTCATGCCAGCCAGTTTCCGGTACATGCGGAAATAGTTCTGGAAGGTGATGGTGGCCAGGGTCTGGTTCTCGCGCTCGATCTTGACGTTTTCCTTGGCCTCGACCGCCTGGTGCAGGCCATCGGACCAGCGGCGCCCCGGCATCAGGCGCCCGGTAAACTCGTCCACGATGATGACTTCGCCGTCTTTCACCACGTACTCGACATCGCGCTTGTAGAGAGCGTGCGCTTTGACTGCGGTATCGACGTGATGCTTCAGGTCCCAATTCTCCGGGTCGGCGATGTTTCCGATACCCAGAAGCTGCTCCACTTTTTCCCAGCCCGTGTCAGTGACCGTGATGCTCCGGTGTTTCTCATCCACCACGAAGTCGCCGGTGAGTTCTTTTGGTTCGCCGGGAGCGGTGTCGATCTCCTCGCCTTTTTCCAGCTTGGGAATGATGCGGTTGACTCGCGCATACTTGTCGGTGGATTCCTCGCTGGCGCCTGAAATGATGAGCGGTGTGCGAGCTTCGTCGATCAGGATGGAATCGACTTCATCCACGATGCCGAAATTGTGCTTGCGCTGCACGCAATCGTGAAGATCGAACTTCATGTTGTCGCGCAGATAGTCGAAGCCGAACTCGTTATTGGTGCCGTAGGTGACGTCGGAGGCGTAAGCTTCGCGACGCTCTTCGTCGTCCAGGTCGTGCACGATGACGCCTACGGTGAGTCCCAGGAAGCGATAGAGCTTGCCCATCCACTCCGAATCGCGCTTGGCCAGGTAGTCGTTGACCGTGACCACGTGTACGCCGCGGCCGCTTAGCGCGTTGAGATAAACCGGAAGTGTGGCGACCAGGGTCTTGCCTTCGCCAGTTTTCATTTCGGCGATCTTCCCCTGGTGCAAAACCATGCCGCCGATCAGTTGCACGTCGAAGTGGCGCATCTGAAGAACGCGGCGGCCGGCTTCACGCACAACCGCGAACGCTTCCACCAGAATCTCGTCCAGGGCTTCGTTGATGGCCTTGGTCCGCTCGTCCTCCATCTGCTTAAGGCGATCGGGATCGGCGTCCGGTTCGTCGGGTATGCTGGCCAGACGCGTCTGGACGCGCTGCCGGAATTCGTCGGTCTTGGCACGCAACCGCTCGTCCGAGAGCTGCTGCATCTGCAGCTCAAGCGCGTTGATGGCCTCGACCTGAGGCATCAGGCGCTTCAGATCGCGCTCGTTCTTGGTCCCGAAGACCTTGCCTAATAAAGTGTTGATCAAATCGAAATACCTTTGGAGGCAGCACTGCCCGTTTGTATGAGCCTAGCATATTAGATGCGCCGTTAGCGTGTAAGTCGCTGGGAGGAATCACAAGGCGAAGAGTGCTTCGGCACGGAGAACCCGACCGTAGCGTCGGCGTCCCGCCGGCTGGCCGGGTGTCGAAGGGTGGAGCAGGCCTTCAGGCCTGCATACAACTGCTCGCGTGCGCCGGCTTTAGCCCCTGATGTACTCAGCGGCTGAAGCCGCGGCCAAGTGCCGTCCTTAGTGCAGCGCTAAAGCGCTGCTCCACCCAAATCAAACTCCGTCCCGGCCGTCGTGTGCCGAGGGCGGGACGCCCTCGGGACAGGCGGAAAAGCCTGCCCTGGGCCTGTCGATTGGGACGCCGGCGCTACGGTAACCCAATCTCATGTAATATTTCCGCGAACCAATGCCAACTTTTTACGACCGCTTCGTCGAGTGTGTAGAACACTGGCCTCAAAACGTCGCGCTTGAAATTCAGCGCCGCGACAAGGTTGAGAGCTACACCTACGGGGAAGCGCGCCGCATGGCGGAGTCCATCGGCGCCTGGCTGGCAAAAAGCGAATTGCAGTCCGGCGCCCGGGTCGCCATTCTTGCCGACAACCATCCCCGATGGGTGGCGGCGTTTCTGGGCGCGGTCGCAGCCGGATGTACCGCAGTGCCGCTGGACACGGCTCTGCACTCGGACCAGATCGCGACTCTGCTAAAAGACAGCGGCAGCTCGCTGTTGTTTTGCGACGTGAAACATCTCGCGACCGCGGCCGAAGCCATTGCGTCCCTGCCGATCAAGATTGTTCTGACCAATCCAGCGGAGCTCAAGGGCGGGTCGACTTCAGTCAACCCAGTCACCGATCTCGACAGCATCTTTACGTCTGGCTCCAGCGGCTTCAAGCCCGCGGCGGTTGCATCGGACCATGTTGCCTCCCTGCTTTACACTTCCGGCACGACTTCCGATCCCAAGGGCGTAATGCTGACTCACGCTAACCTCATGGGCGAAGTGGAATCGGTGTTCCGCTGGGCGCACGTGGGTCCGACCGATGCTGTGCTCGGCGTGTTGCCGCTTTTTCACGTGCTCTCGCAGATGGCGAATCTGATGCTGCCGCTGGTGAAGGGTGCGCGGGTAGTTTATCTGGAGACCCTGAACACCACGGAGCTGTTGCGCGCCCTCAACGAGCGCCAGATCACAATTTTTGCCGTGGTGCCGCAATTTTTCTACCTGATCCACGAACGCATATTCAAAGAGGTAGCCAAGCGCGGCGCAGCGGCGGCCTGGGCCCTCAAAGCCTTAATCGCGGTCAACCGCGGTCTGCGCGCAATCGGATTCAACGCCGGCCGGATTTTTTTCGGCAAGCTGCACAGTACGTTCGGTGACCGGATGCGCTACCTGATCACCGGTGGCTCGCGCTTCGATCCCCAGATCGGATACGACTTCCACGCCCTGGGCATCGATGTACTGCAAGCCTACGGCCTGACTGAAACCACCGGCGCTGCCTTCGTCGCTCTTCCCCATCACAACGTGATCGGTTCCGTCGGGCCGCCCTTGCCTGGTGTGGAAGGAAAGATTATCGATCCCAAACCTCCGGAAGATGGCGGCCCCGCCGTGGGCGAAATCGCCATCCGGGGCGCAATTATCATGAGAGGCTACTGGAACCGGCCGGATGCGACCGCCGCCGTGCTGAAAGACGGCTGGCTCCTTACCGGCGATCTGGGACACTTCGACTCCGGCGGCAATCTTTTTATCACCGGCCGCGAGAAGGACGTGATTGTCCTGAGCAACGGCAAGAACGTCTATCCCGAGGAGATCGAGTCCTACTACTTAAAATCTCCCTACATCAAGGAAATCGGTGTGATGGCGATGGAAAGCGAGCCCGGCAATCCCGCTTCCGACCGGCTGTACGCCGTGGTGGTGCCGGACTTCGATCTTCTAAAAGAGCGCAAGATCGTCAATGCGAAAGAGGTCATTCGCTATGACATCGAGGGTATCTCGTCGCATATTCCATCCACCAAGCGCATCGGCAGCTACGAAATCTGGCAGGAGCCCTTGCCGCGTACCACCACGCGCAAGCTCAAGCGCTTTGAGCTGGAAAATCGAGTGCGCGCGAACCAGAAAAGAGGACAAGCCGCCGATTCCGAAGTCAGCTCCCAACCGGCGCTGAGTGCAGAAGACGCGAAATGGTTGGAACAGCCTGAGGTACAGCAGGCGCTGAAAATTATCCGCGAGGCGTCAAAGACGGCGTCGGCCGTAATCCGGCCCAGCGACAATCTGGAGCTCGACCTCGGTCTCGATTCCATGCAGCGGATTGAATTGCTGGTGGCGCTGGAGCAGGAACTGGGCGGCGACGTGGAAGAGTCGAGCCTGGCCGAAATCTACACCGTGCGCGAACTGGTGGACGCCATCCGCGAAAGCGCCGCAGCCGGAAAGACGATTTCCAGCTCTCGCGAACAGCCGGCGGGCTGGAAATCGATCTTGCAAGAGGAGTCCACCGACCCGGAAGTTTTGGCGCTGGCCCGGCATAACCGATTCTACGAAAGCTTCTTGTACGGCCTGTTCCGGCTGGTACAGATATTTGCTTCCGACCGGTTTCGTATGCGGGTCAGCGGACTGGAAAAGCTTCCCCCGCAGGGTTCGTACATTATTTCCTCCAACCATCAAAGCTACCTCGATCCCATATTGATGGCATCGGTTTTGCCGTCGTCAGTATTTCGTAACCTGTTTTCGGTGGGCACGAGCGAAATCTTCGGTTCAGGCTTCATGCGCCGCCTGGCGCGCTGGCTGCGCGTGATCGTCGTCGATCCGGATGCGAACCTGGTTCCTGCCATGCGTGCCGGCGCTTTCGGGTTACGGCACGGCCGCATCCTGATTCTTTATCCTGAAGGCGAGCGCAGCATTGACGGCACCCCGCGGACTTTCAAGAAGGGCGCCGCAATTCTTTCCATTCACCTGCAGGTTCCGATGGTTCCGGTGGCGATTGAAGGCTTTTACGAGGCCTGGCCGCGGGGTAAGCGGTTTCAGAAGTTCGCGCCGGTCAAGATCCAGTTCGGCGACCCGATTTATCCTCTGCCGGAATCGGAGGCGTCAGAGGCGGCCTACGAAAAACTCACGTCTGAGCTGAAGTCACGCGTGATGGAAATGTGGAGGGGATTGGGCGGAGGGCGGGAAGAGAAGTCTACGCCAACGTCGCGCCATTAGCACCAGCGCTGGTTTACTTTGCCGCCGCCAACGCTTTCTGCCCGAAAGCTTTCACAAACGCGTCAACGATCATGGAATCGTATTTGCCGTCGGAGTCTTTCGCGATCTTCTCGACCGACTGGGCGGGAGGCGTTTTTCCGGCACTGGCGGCCTTGACCTGGGCCTCGAACTTCTCGGCCAGACTCAGGATCTGCACTTCAACGATGGAATCCGCGGGGGTTGCCCCGGTATTGTTCAGTTCCTGTGCCGCCACCAGAATGGGGATAGCACGGCGGAGCGATCCGCCCATCAACTGGGCTTTGGTTGCGCCTCGGTTCCCGGCCTTGCGCATGCCTTTCTCCAGCTCTTCTTCCGAAAGATTGGCGGCCTTGTAAAGAATTTCATTGCTGATACCAATTTCGTTCACCTTGCTCAACAATGCGGCAGTTCTGAGATCTTCGGTGCTTTCCGGATCGAGCCCTAGGGCCTCGGCGATCTTGATGGCGTGGGAGGAAAGACGGTAGGAGTCAGCCTCGCTGTTTTTCTGGTTGCAGAGAAACTGCTGCAAGATGACCAGCATTCCCTCATAGCCGTCTTTTAATTCTTTCAAGTGTCTCTGATTGCGTTCGTACAGCGTGCCCATGGCGTAGGCGGCGACAACCAGAACCCCGCCCCAGACGGCGATGTCGAACCACCGGGGATCGATCGGCAGGTGCTCGGCGCGGTGCTTGAACATCGCCGGATTCACGAAGGTGAGCAGCACCACCAGGCAGACGCTGGCGCAAGCCGTCAGCGTGGCGTGGCGCCGTCCGAAATAGTAGGCCGAATACAGGGTGGGAAGGAAATAGAACACCAGGGCCACCGCCTGAGAAGCCACCAGGAAATGGATCACGGCGGCGATGACCACCAGGAAAAGCAGCAGCAACAGTTCTTTGTTTATCTTGTGCACAGTTTTTTCCGGAGACGGCCCAGGCGTCACCCGCCGGATTCTCCCAGCGGTTGTCCTCTCGGAACGCGCCCAGCCCGTCCTCGTCCAGCCCATCTGCGTTCGGCCCATCTATGGTGGAACAAAGACACGGGCCCTCAAAATTACCGAGGTTACTGACCTTTTGATCGGTTCCAGAATGGGTCACTTCGCCCGCGGGTGGGTCTGGTCGTAAACCTGGAGCACGTGTTTGATGGAGAGCTGGGTGTAGCGCTGAGTGGTCGAAAGACGCTCGTGGCCCAGCATCTCCTGAATTGCGCGCAGATCGGCACCTTCCTCCAGCATGTGAGTTCCAAAGGCATGGCGCAAGGTGTGAGGATGAACGTCTGGCGACAGCCCCTTTGCGACGGCAATCTTCTTGATAATGCGTCCCACGCTACGCGTGGTAAGGCGGCCCCCGCGCCAGTTGACCAGCAACGCCGTAGTGCTCTTTTTAGTTTTCTCCAACATTTGCTGGCGAACCGGCAGATAGGCCGCCAGTGCGGTCTTTACCGAGTCCCCGAAGGGCACGTAACGTTCTTTCTTCCCCTTGCCGCGTATAAGAATGGCCTCCGCGCTCAAACGGATGTCGTCCAGATTAATCCCGATCAACTCAGAATTTCGGATGCCACAGCCGTAGAGAAGCTCGAGCATCAACCGATCTCGATCAGGAAAGGCGGCAACCTCGGGCATTTTCCCGTCGAGCACAGCGTTCATTTCCTCAATGGTCGGGACTCGGGGGAGTTTCTTGGGAAGTTTCGGCGTAGAGACCAGCGCCGCCGGGTTCTGCTCGACCACTCCCTCCTGCGCCAGCCAGCGATAGAGTGACCGCACCGCCGCCAACGCACGTGCCACGGAAGTCTTGCCTAACCCTTTCTCGTATTGATGCGACAAAAATCCGCGAATGGCAACATGATCGATGTCCTTCCAGCCGCGCGAGGCGACGTAGGCGGAGAATTCATCCAGGTCCCCACGGTAAGCCTTGATGGTGTGGACGGAAGCATTGCGCTGGCGCAACGATTGCAGAAATTGATCGACGGCTTTCTCGATCACGGTGACTTTTGCGGTGGCACTCATAGACCGAACACCTGCCACGGAGCCACGGAGGCACAGAGGAATCCAATTCTTGATTTTGCTCCGTGACTCCGTGGCTCCGTGGTGAAGAACATTTCTTACCGTGCCTTAGCCCGTGGATGATGTTTCTGATACACATTCTTCAGCCGATCCAGGGCCAGGTGGGTGTACACCTGCGTAGTGGAAATATCGGCATGGCCCAGAATGGTCTGCACGGTACGCAAGTCAGCGCCATTCTCTACCATGTGGGTCGCGCAACTGTGGCGCAGCATGTGCGGGCTGGCATTGCGACCCGCGCCCGCAGACGCCGCGCGCACCATCTGCCAGACCCGCTGGCGCGTCAACTTCTTGCCGCCACGTCCCACGAATAGAAGCGGCGAAGTCCTTCCTTTCAGCAGGGTTGGGCGCGAGTTTTTCATGTACTGGCTCAATGCGTCCTGCGCCCCTCTCCCCAGAGGCACGATTCGCTCCATGTCACCCTTGCCGCGCACCAGCACGTACCCCAGATCGAGCTTCAGATCTTCGAGCTTGACTCCGACGATTTCGGAAACGCGCAGGGCTGCGGCATAGAAGACCTCCAGCATGGCCCGATTCCGTTCTGCCAGCGCTTCCGCTTCTTTGCGTTGTGAAGCCGGGCGCGGGCTGTTTAGCATGGCTTCCATCTCATCGCGGGCCAGCGCCTTGGGCAAAACCTTCCATTGCTTCGGAGAGTCGATATTCAGCGTGGGATCATGCTCGATCATTTTGTCGAGCAGGAGATACCGATACAGATGCCGCAAGGCCGAGAGTTTGCGACCGACGGATCGGCCGTCCACAGAGTTGCTGAACAACTGCTGGATGAACCCGCGCACGTGATCACGCCGTGCACTAAGCAACGTTCGCTTATGTTTTTCCAGATATGCGGCGAATTGCGTGATGTCCGTTGTATAGGCCGCGACCGTGAGCGTCCCCAGCCCCTTCTCGATCTTCAGATAGTCAAGGAATCCTGACACCACGCGGGAGTTGGCCGGAGAGGACACTGTAAGATTATGCGCGTTATCGGACGCTGCGGTAAGTAACCAGGCAAATGCTTTAACCACAAAGAGCACCAGCGTAGCGCCGGCATCTTGCCGGCTGTCCCGAGGGCATCTTGCCCTCGGATGGCGAGGGCGGAGACGCCCGTAAGCCTGCCCCGAGCTTGCCGAGGGGACGGGACGGCGGCTCTACGTTGCATTCCCTGCGGTTAATGGATCTCTTTCAAAATCTCTACCGCATACAGCGCACCCTCGGGTGTCTCCTCGTGCTTGAAATATGCAAACACGTTCCGCCCCGCTCCCAGGTGCTCACGAATGCGATCCACCATGGCGTGGCGCTCGTCGGGCGTATAGGAGGGCTTGCGGTACCGGTAATAGCAGAAATCGGCGGTCACGACATCAGGCGTGGTGCGCTCTTCGGTTTCGGCGATGCAAAGCGCCCGGTTGCTGCTTCTCAATACATTGAAGACCTCATCCGTCAGCCACGAAGGATGGCGGAACTCGAATGCCGAGGGAACCGCACGCGGCACGATGGCCAAGAATTCTTCCAGAAGTTTCGCGTCCGCTTTCAGATTGGGCGGCAACTGGAACAGGACGGGACCAAGTTTCTCCGCCCGGGCCAGCGGCTCGATGGTGCTGAGAAAACGCGGGACAAAATCAGCCGTCCCTTTAAGCCGCTTGATATGCGTGATGACCTGGTGCGCCTTTACGCCAAAGCGAAAACCAGGGGGCGTCTCCGCGATCCATTTTTCGGTAGTCGTCTCCTTCACCAGTTGGCGGAAGGTGAAGTTGACCTCGACGGTATTGAGCTGCGTGGCGTAGTGCTGCAGAAATTTCTTCTGCGGAAGCTTTGCGGGATAAAAGTCCGGCTTCCAGCTAGGATAAGCCCATCCCGATGTGCCCACGTAAAGTTGCGCCATGTCTGACCTGTAAACGTCTGACCTGCAAGCCGACCGATTATATCTTGTGGCGTTTTTTAGACGCCGCCGGCCTCAGCCTGCGCCGAAATTTCCAAATCAGCCTCGGCGGCTGCAGGTTTCCCCGGCGCAAGTCCGGCCAGCTTCGGCAACTTCTGCTTCAGCTCGAGGGTGAGAGCAAACAGGTCTCCCATTTTGTCGACGCGCTTCAGAACCTGCTCCGCATCAAACACCAGCACGCTCGGATCCTTCTTCTTTAGCAGTTGCTCGACTTCCTCCCATTTCACCGGCGTCGAAACCGTAGGATGTTCGCGGGCCCGCAGGGAGTAGACTGCGATCGTAGTCTTGTGCTCGTCGTTCTGGCTCCAGTCGACGAGCACCTTGCCCTTGCGCAACTCCTTTTTCATATCCGACACCACCAGCTCGCGATGCTGGTCTTCCAGCAGACGAGCCAGAGCGTGGGCAAATGGTTTGGTCTCTTCGTAGCTGGTCGAGGTGTTGAGGGGAACGTAAATCTGGAGCCCCTTGGAACCGGAGGTCTTGGGAAAACTCTGCAAACCGAAGTGCTCAAAAATTTCCCGCAGCCACACCCCCACCTGGGCACACTGCACGATGTTGGCGGGCGGGCCGGGGTCGAGATCAAAAACCATCATGGTGGGACAATTGATCTCTTTCGCCAGCGAGAGTGAAGGGTGCAATTCGATGGCAGCCAGGTTGGCCATCCAGACGATCGTCGGCAGATCGTTGGCCAAAATGTAGTTGACGTTACGCCGGTTGTGTTCGCTCCAGATGGGAGCGGTTTTTACCCAATCCGGCCGGTGCGCGGTGGCGTTCTTTTCAAAAAAGAATTCGCTGTCGACGCCATTCGGATATCGCTTGAGGGTCAAGGGCCGTCCCGCAAGATGGGGCACGAGCACGGGCGCAATCTTGGCGTAGTAGTCGATAACCTGCCCTTTCGTAAATCCTGTTGCCGGATACAGGACTTTATCCAGGTTCGACAACTTCAACTGCTTGCCCTGAATTTCAACCACCGGTTCTTTGCTCATTGCTCACGCTGCCTCGCTTGGTCTGGAACGAATCGTCGCCGTTTTAGTATAGTGGCGCTCCCTGGCCGCCGGGTGTCGCGTGTTTGATGCCGGTTCCACCGAAGAACGCCGTGAGTTTTGCTCGGGGCAACAATTGTACGGAGTTTGATGTTGGGTGGAGCAGCGCTTTAGCGCTGCAATGAAGGCGGCGTGGTGCGGCTTCAGCCGCTGAGGTACTTCCCCGGCTGAAGCCCATCTCAAGACAGCAAGTGTATGCAGGCCTGAAGGCCTGCTCCACCCTGCTTCAGTTTGACAACTTCCCTTCCCGCCACGTAACTTCAAGTTTCTTCCCGGAATGTTCCGCCCAACCGCACTGGAGGTCCGATGAAATACCGCGCACTTAAGTCTTTGGCCATCATTCTGACGATTTCCGCGCTGGCCGCGGCGCAAGACCTACCTTCATTCGAGAAGCACATCACGCTCAAGAAGCTGGACAACGGCCTGACCGTGATCATCTGCGAGCGCCCCGAGGCACCCGTCTTCTCCTTTTACACCCATGTGGATGTGGGCTCGGTACAGGATCCCATGGGTCAGACTGGCATGGCCCACATGTTCGAGCACATGGCCTTCAAGGGTACGGACAAGATTGGCACGACGGACTACGCCGCTGAAAAAGTGTCGCTGGCGAAAGTGGAAACCGCCTACGCCGCCTACATCGAAGAACGCGACAAGAGGGTTGGCCGGAATGAGCAAAAGCTGAAGGAGCTGGAAAAGGCCTGGCAGGACGACATAACAGCCGCACAAAAATACGTTATCCCCAACCAGTTCCCGCAGATTCTCGAGAGCAACGGCGCCGAAGGCTTGAACGCCAACACCGACCTGGACGAAACTGCCTACCACTATTCACTGCCCGAAAACCGGCTGGAGCTGTGGGCCTATCTCGAGTCGACGCGCTTCATCCATCCCGTGATGCGCGAGTTTTACAAAGAGCGCAACGTGGTGATCGAAGAGCGCCGCATGAGGACGGACAGCAATCCCATCGGGCGGCTGCTCGAGCAGTTCGTCACTGCGGCTTTCCAGGCCCATCCCTATCACCGGCCCACGATTGGCTGGATGGCGGACCTGAATTCATTTTCCGCCACCGACGCACAGCACTTTTTCGACGAGTACTACATCCCCTCGAACATGGTGGTGGCCGTGGTGGGCGACGTCAAGGCCTCCGAGGCGATACCAATCATCGAAAAGTATTTCGGTCAGATTCCTTCGCGTGCCGCGCCCGACGAGCGAACCACGACCGAACCACCGCAGAACGCCGAGCGGCGGGTCGTACTGCAAGACCGGTCGCAGCCGCTTTATCTGGAAGGCTACCACCGTCCCGATTACCGCAGCCCGGATGATGCAGTCTACGACGCGATCGCCGACCTGATGTCGAACGGCCGCACCTCACGTCTCTATCGCGCCCTGGTGCGCGACAAAAAGATTGCCGCTTTCTCCGCCGGCTTCACCGGCCTTCCCGGCAACAAGTATGCGCACCTTTTCGCTTTTTATGCGTTCCCGCTGCCCGGCCATAAGAATGACGAAGTGGCGGATGCCATTCACGTCGAAATCGAGCGCCTGAAAAAAGAAGACATCAGTGACGACGAATTGAAGATGATCCGGACGCGAGCCAAAGCCAACCTGCTGCGCGGCCTGGACAGCAATGAGGGCCTGGCATCCGAGCTGGCCTTGTATCAGGCACGCTATGGCGACTGGCGCGAACTGTTTCACCAGGTGGAGAATCTGGACAAGGTCGGTAAGGCCGATATCCGGCGCGTCGCCAATCAGACTTTTGTTCCTACCAATCGTACCGTAGGAATCATCGAAACCGCGGCGCCGGCACCGGCCCCCGGCCAGAATGGAGGTGGGCAATGAGACGGCGCTCACTACTCTTGCTCGTCTTCGCTTTTATAACCGTATGCGGCACGGCGACGCCACCGGCGGTAGCCCAGGCCAGCGCATGGGACCAGATCAAAATTGCGCCGCTTCCCGACTTCCATCCCCAGGTGCCCAAGCGCATTGTCCTGCCCAACGGCATGGTGATTTTCCTGCAGGAGGATCACGAACTGCCTCTGATCGATGGCGTGGCCCGGATTCGCGGCGGCTCTCGCTCCGAGCCCGCCACCAAAATCGGTTTGGTGGATCTTTACGGAGAAGTCTGGCGCACCGGAGGCACCAAGACCCAGACCGGCGACCAGCTCGATGATTATCTCGAAATCCGGGCCGCCAAAGTCGAAACCAGCGGCAACGCCGATTCCACCTCGATTTCCTTCTCCTGCCTGAAGGGGGATTTGGGGGACGTATTTAAGGTCTTCGACGAGCTGTTGCGAGCGCCCGAATTTCGCGACGACAAACTCGATCTGGCCCAGAAGGAATATTTCGACGCCATCTCGCGCCGCAACGACGACGTCAGCGATATTGCACAGCGCGAGTCCGCCAAGTTGGCCTACGGCCCGCAGAACCCCTACGCGCGAGTCGCCGAGTACAAGACCGTGGCGGCCGTAACCCGGCAGGATCTGCTCGCCTGGCATCACACCTATGTCCAGCCCAACAACATCATCCTGGGCATCGTAGGCGATTTTGACCCAACGGAAATGGAGGCAAAGCTTCGCCAGGCCTACGGCAGCTGGCCCAAGGGACCGGCGCTAAAGGAAGAGAAGATCGAACCCCAGCCGGCCAAGCCGGGCTACTACCTGGTGGAGAAAGAAGACGTCAACCAGAGTTCCATCAACATGGTGGGGCTCGGCATCCGGCGTGACAATCCTGACTACTATGCGGTACGAGTCTTCAACGAAGCTTTCGGCGGTGGCTTTTCTTCACGCCTGATGCAAAGCATCCGCACCGCCAAAGGGCTGGCGTACGCAGTCGGCGGGGGGATCGGCAGCGCCTTCGATCATCGCGGCACCTTGCGCCTCTCCATGGGAACGAAGAGCGCGACCACGATCGAATCCATCGTGGCGCTCGACGAACAGATCGACGATGTGACCAAGCATCCGATTTCGGATGCCGAGATCAAGCGGGCCAAGGATTCTATCCTGAACGGTTTCGTCTTCAATCTCGATTCGCCCGACAAGATTCTGCGCGAGCGCATGACCTACGAATTTTACGGCTATTCTCAGGATTACCTGGAAAAGTTCCGCATCGGAGTGGAAAAGGTAACGGCGGCGGATGTAGCCCAGGCGGTTGCCAAATATCTGCACAAGGACCAGCTGGCGGTGCTGGTGGTGGGCCACGCGTCGGAGTTTGACAAGTCGCTGTCGTCGCTGGGTCCAGTGACGAACATTGACATTGCGATTCCGCCGCCTCCAGGGGAACAGCCGGAACCAGCGGCCAAACCGGCACAGTAGTTCGCCACCAAGCCGCCGGTTGAATGGAGATCATCGGCAAACTCGTCGTGGCCGCGATCGACTACACGACGGCCCGCTCGCCAGATCCGCTCTCCGTTCTCCGTTCGCCTCTGCTCTGGGGGATGGCCGGCATTGGAGGTGGCGTCTGGCTTTTTTTCCGCGGTTTCCCTTTGTTGAAGCGCAAGAGTCTGGTCCAGGACATTCCCACGTCTACGGTGCGTAGCGCATCGCTGGGATGTGTGGAAGTGAGCGGCAAGGTGGTCGGGCCCTACACTCTGATCGCGCCGCTTTCTGAATCGGACTGCTTCTTCTACCAGGCGGTGGTGCGCGGCAGCGAAGAAGAAGGTAAGGCCACGGCGAAATCGGAGACTTTGTACGTCCCTTTCTTTCTGGACGACGGCACGGGACGTTTGATGGTAGATCCGCGAGGCGCTGAGTTGGAAATTCAGCCGTCGGTGGAAGAAGAATTTTCTCCTTCGACTGGCACTGGCTGTATCCGCCATTTTCTTAACCGTCACGGTATTTCCAGCGCCGACCCAGCCAACCTTGAGGAGTATTGCATCCGCGAGGGCGACCTCTTGTTCGTTCTGGGGACGCTACGAGAAAACCCGGGGCTGAGCGCTGCCCAGGCTTCGAGGAGCGTGCCCGGTGAAGTACCACCGGGATTTCTGAGTCCGGCTGCAGCCGATTTGCAACGAAGGACTGTGATCGAGTCCATGTACCCTCCAGGGACTGTGCTGCCACCAACTCCGTTGCAAGAATCCCTGGACGCAACGTCGTTCGATCTCAACCCGCCCGTACTGCTAACGAAGGGAACATCCGGCCAGCCATTTTTCATTTCCCGGCGCAGCCAGCGAGAAGTAGTTCAGAGCTTAGCCTGGCGCTCGACTCTATACATCTGGGGCGGCCCGATTCTTGCCTTGACCGGATTGTGGCTCCTGCTTGCTCGTCTTCTGCAGCAATAAGCGATCCTCACAGTAACTCAAGCTGGAAACACAGCTTTGCAAAGCGTCATCGGCGCCACTGCCGCGGAAGGCGCGTATCTGGTCACGCCAGATCCTTCACGGCCTGAAGGCCGTTCCGGATGAAGCCTTTGTAGGGGACTCTTGACAGCAGGGTAATCGAGCGCTACTCTGTATTAGCGAACAAAAGGCGAATATCGCTATGGCAACTCTTCCCCTCCTGCCTGAATCTGGAAACAAACTCGTCGGCATCGCCCGTCTGGCGGCCGAGGGCGAATCTCTCCGCCAGGGACACGAAGTCGAATACTTCACCCTGCAGGCGCGTTCCCTGCTCAACCGTTGCACCGGCGTCCGTATGCCCTTTACCTGGACGATCAATCCCTATCGGGGCTGCGAGTTTGCCTGCAAGTACTGTTACGCCCGCTACACCCACGAATTCATGGAAATGCGCGACGGAGCGGACTTCGAGCAGAAAATCTACGTCAAGCAGCACGCCGCCGAACTTCTGCGGCAGGAACTGAGACGCGTAAAGCCGGGCGAGGAGATTGCGATTGGGACCGCGACCGATCCGTATCAACCGGCGGAACGCCGCTTCGAGGTGACCCGCGCCATCCTGGAAGAACTGGCCCGTCATCAGGGGCTGGAGCTCGGCCTCATCACCAAGGGAAACCTGATCCTGCGCGATGTGGAATTGCTCAAGGAAGTCTCACGAAATAACCGCCTGTTTGTGAATCTCACCATCACCACCCTGAACGTGGAACTGGCGCGCATTCTCGAGCCGCGGGCGCCGCGTCCCGACCTGCGGATGGAAGTGGTTCGCAAGCTGAATGACGCAGGAATCGCTACTGGGGTCAGTTGTTCGCCGGTGATTCCCGGAATCACCGATGCGCCCCGCGATCTGGAAGCGGTGGTTCGTGCTACCGCTGAAGCCGGCGGCAAGCACATCTTTGCCAATCCGCTCTTTTTGAAGCCCTGCTCAGCGGCGGTCTTCCTGCCCTTTCTGGAAAAGGAATTTCCGCAGCTGGCGGATGGGTATCGGCAGCGCTATAAAGATCGCGCGTTCTTGCCCCAGACTTACGGTAAGCGGATTTCGCAGTTGATGGCGCGGCTGCGGCAGAAGTACAGCATCGTGCGGGGCGGGGAGCGCCACGGACCGCGGCCGGCGCCTGTGCGAGTCGAAACGCAGATGGCTTTGTTCTAAGGAAAGGCTTTTAACCGCAAAGGCCGCAAAGAAAATCCGCAAAGAACGCAAAGAAAACCGGGAACTTCTTTGCGTTCTTTGCGGCCTTTGCGGTTAAAAGCTTTTTGAGCCCGCCCGACTTATAATCGCTGCCTCAGAACGCCATGGCATCGCCCACGCCACAACCCGCGCAAAGCACTCATCGTCCGAAATTCTTCGTGCAGCTGGACAGGTTCTGGCAGCGGGTAACCGAGGGCATCGAGATCGGGCAACTCTGGAAACAGTTCCACGCCGACGCCCGCTCCAGCTACCGGCTCTATTCGCGGGACTTCCAGGCTCGGGCTCCAGAGGAAACCCGGCGCCACAATTTCCTCCAGACCGCGCAGGAGTTCGCCTGGGCCATCCTGGAAAAACTGACTCCGGCGCGGCGCGTGTTGTTATTGATCGGGGTTGTGCTGCTGATCTTCCCCGCCGGGGGATTCAGCTATCACGGTAAGGCAGGAGAAGTTGAAGTCGTCGAATTCGATTTCCGCTTCTACGGCGGCGTCGTGTTGTTTGTCCTGTTGATGCTGGAAATCGCCGATCGCGTGGTGATGAAGCGTGATCTGGAGATTGCCCGCGATATTCAGCGCTGGCTGCTGCCGGCAACTCCGCCGCAGGTTCCGGGAATGGCGATCGCCTTCGCCACCCGTCCCGCAAATACCGTGGCCGGAGACTACTACGACGTCTTTCCGCGGCCAGCTTCGGCCGGCGGTGAGGCAAGGTTTGTTCTTTCTGTCGCGGATGTGGCCGGTAAGAGCATTCCAGCAGCCCTGCTTATGGCCACATTTCAGGCCAGCCTTCGGACTCTCTCCGCCACGCCGAGTTCGCTGCTGGAGATGGTCACCAGTATGAATCAATATGCCTGCACCAACAGCCAGGGCGGATTGCGCTTCACCACCGCCTTCGTGGCGGAATTTGATGCAGCCACGCGGTCGCTCAACTACATCAATGCCGGCCACAACAATCCAATTCTGCGGCGCAGTAATGGAGCCGTCGAGTACCTGGTCGCCGGCGGATTGCCCCTGGGAATTCGGGCGGAGGCTCCTTACGATTCTGGCAGCACGGTCTTACAGGCTGGCGACTGGCTGGTGATCTTCACCGACGGTGTGATCGAAGCCTTGAACGAACGCGGCGAGGAGTACGGTGAGCCGCGAGTTCTGGAGGTACTGCGCAACGGCGCGGCATCGACTCCGGACGAACTGCTGCGCCGCCTGCTCAGCGAAGTCGATGCCTTCGTGGGGGCAACACCGCAGCATGACGACATCACCTGCATGCTGGTGAAGGTCAGCGGCTAGACCGGCGCCGCCCACGAAGCAGGAAACCGAATGCGGCGCCCATCAACAACGCTCCTAACAGTTTCTTCGTCTCATGAACCGGCACGAAGCGCGTCTCTTTTTGACTCACTTCGAAGACGCCCACCGGAAGGACTCCGACTCCGCCCCCGCCACCCCCGCCTTCGCCGCGGGCAGTCTTGATTTCCAACCCGCCGCTGCCGGTGCCACCGCCGAAACCGTAAGCGACTCGCGCCACGGGAATGATGGTTTTATCGCCTGCGGTGATCGGCTCTCCGAACACGCTCTTGACCTGGGCCCGGCTGGACAAATTCTCATGCAATGATTGCAACAAGCTCAAACCGCTCATGAGGCGACTCCTTGGTTAAGTAGCGCCGGCGTCCCGCCCTGAGCGTAGCCGAAGGGATGCCGGGGCTACGAATTCATCACTTCTGCATACATGCGGTGAAAGGCATGCACACCTTTCTCCTGCTTGATGCTGTAACGCCCGCGCTGGTAGCTTCGCGAGCCCAGATTTTTCTGTACTGTCTCACAAATCCCAACATCCTCGTTCTGAATCTGATCGCTGAACTCCACCGCCGCCCTGGCTGCGGCACTGGCCAGATCCTTCTCCGGCAAATACCACTCGAAAATCGCCAGCGACTGTTCAGCATCGACTGGCAGCACGATGTTCAGCGAGACATTGTCGGGATAACAATTGAGCATCCAGTTGGGAAAGATCCAGAAATAGTCCGTGGTCAGATCCGGCGCGGCTTCCTGGTAGCGGCGCGGCGCGGCGTCTCCGGGCTGCGCTCCACGAATGGGACTGAACTGGCGCACGTGCCGAGCGTAGGGCTCCACGGTGTAGGCGCTGTAGTCCAGTTCACGATTCAGTCCGGGATGCACGCTGGGCAAATGGTAGCCCTCGAGATAATTGTCCACGTAGGTCTTCCAGTTACACTTCATGTGGTAGGTGCGGCGTTCAAACAGTTTCATCCCCGTAAACCCAAAACGTTCGGCCTGCGCCGGAAGTTGACCCAGACTCTTGACCAGCGGCTCGGCGCGGGCGTCAAGATTGACGAAGATCAGGTTGAACCATTCCTCAGTCCGCACCGGGGCCAGCGAAAATTCCTTGACGTCGAAGCCCGGCTGACCTTCGAATTCCGGCGCGCTGATGAGCGAGCCGTCGAGCCCGTAGGTCCATCCGTGATAGCCGCAGCGGAACAGCTTGCGCGAACCGCAGCCTTCGGCGGGAGGTCCGGCGCGGTGGCGGCATACGTTATAGAAACCGCGCAGCTCGCCTTGCAGGCCCCGCGCCAGCAACAGAGGTTCGCCCAGGAATTCGGTGGTAAAAAAGTCACCGGGTTTGGCGAGTTGGCCGCGATGCCCGACCACCTGCCAGCTGTGGGCGAAGACTCGCTCCTTTTCCTGCGTGAACACGGCAGGGTCGGTGTAGAACGGCGCCGGAATCGACCAGGCACGGGAAATGTCGCGATCGATGTGAAGGGCGGCGCGGTCGGTCATGCCGAAACATTCTACGTCAGGCGTCGGGCGTCAGACCTCGGGCGTCAGACTTCGGACTTTGGACGTCGGACTTCATATTCTCAGACCTCGACTTTCGAGCACACGTCTGATCAAAGACCCGACCCAATATCTGAAGATCGCGGGCCAAGGTCCGAGGTCCGATGCCCGAGGTCTAACGCCCGGCGTCCCCCTACTTCTTCATACTGGGATCGTCGCCCGGATTGACGTAGTTGATTTGAAATGGCGCTGCGCCGTGCACTTGAACCACCGTCTCGCCCACTGCCATCGCGTAATGATGCATGCTGGGGTCGAGGTACGCAAAGCTGCCGGCCGGGAACAAGGTCATTTTGCTCACGTCGAAACTATCTCCCATGCCGACCTTGAAACTTCCCGAGATCACAGTCGCGTTCTCGCGCTTGGGGTGCCAATGGGGCGCGAGACGGTAGCCGTCGGGCATTTTGAGACGTATGGTAAAGTCCCCGGAGGAGCCCATCGGGTCACCTTCGAGCACGGCCAACTGGGCTCCCGCCGGCAACACCGGCGGAACCGGACCGAACTGAATCTGGCTGGGGCTGAATGCGTTTTGCGGTGGCGCGGGAGCAGCGGCGAGGATGGTGGCACACAACAAGATCGCAAGAAACGTCAGCTTCATGATTTCGCCTCCAAGCGGCGCTGGAATGATAGCATCCAGGCTGACCGTGGCCTACCCCAAGGGTCCACGGATTCCTTTACCGGTCGAGGCGGGTCTTTAGGCCGGTTGTGGTCGTCTCATGGTCTGTGGCAAACTGACACAAGTTGTCAGTTTGCGGGACAATTTCTGCTATTTGCCGCGTCCAGATGGCTCGCATCCGATACCCCGGGAGGGGTTAGAAGCTGGCTCCGGGCATTGAAACTAAACGACTACGCCCGAAAGAGTATGCGAGTTGGAGACATTGGCCGATGAAATGCGAATATTCTCGGTAATTGAGGTCCAAGAGACCACAAACGGAGAGAGGGAAAAACGAGATGCGGAAACAGAAGGGCTTTTCACTTATTGAGTTGCTGATCGTGGTTGCGATTATTCTGATCATCGCAGCGATCGCGATTCCTAACCTGCTGCGTGCACGTATCGCAGCGCACGTATCGCAGCGAACGAGTCGGCTTCAGTGAGCGCGATTCGAACCATCAACACAGCGGAAATCACCTATTCCACGTCGTTTCCGACGACTGGCTACTCGGCTGACCTGGCTTCGCTGGGCGGCGCGGCAGCTGCTTGCGGAGCCGGTGGAACTGGTCCCGCCGTGGCGAATGCCTGCTTGATCGACAACGTTCTGGCATCGGCCGCAGCGGCCCCTGGCAAGAGCGGCTACACTTTTAAGGCGACTCCGGTTGCAGTGGGCGGCATCAACACGTCCTACACCGCCGGCGCTTCGCCGCTGAACTGGAACCAGTCCGGCGTCCGTAACTTCTGCTCGAACGAAGACGGCGTCATCCGCTTCAACGCGGGCGCGACTGGCAGCACCCCGGTGACGACCAACGCGGCTTGCGTGGCCTTCACCGTACTGCCCTAGTTCTTAGGTTGCCTGGTACCCGGGGGAGGGTACAAGACAAGGGAGCATCGGAATCACTTCCGATGCTCCTCTTTTTTTGGTCTTGGCAGGATACAGCCGAACCCAAGGCGATCTCAAGCTGGGACAGGATTTAGCATTTTCGATGACGAAATTTGTCAGGTTCGCGCCTATTCGATGGCAACGATCCTACCCAAGCTCAGTGGGTAACCTCGCCGTCTCCGTCAAAATCTCTCAAACCAACCCCTTTAACCGAAGGTCACCGGCTGGGCTCATCGCCGGGGATGTGGCCCCTCAACTGCATCAATTCCCACAACGGAAGGGGCAATCCCAACACAGGAGACATGGAAAAAATGCAGAAACAGAAGGGCTTTTCACTTATTGAGTTGCTGATCGTAGTCGCGATTATTCTGATCATCGCGGCCATCGCGATTCCGAACTTGCTGCGAGCTCGTATCGCGGCCAACGAATCGGCTGCAGTCAGCGCGCTGCGCACTGTCAACACAGCTGAAATCACTTATTCCACTTCATTCCCGGCTGTCGGCTACTCGGCTGACCTGGCTTCGCTGGGCGGCGCGGCAGCAGCTTGCGGAGCCGGTGGAACTGGCCCCGCCGTAGCGAATGCCTGCTTGATTGACAACGTTCTGGCATCGGCCGCAGCGGCCCCTGGCAAGAGCGGCTACACCTTTAAGGCGACTCCGGCTGCGGTGGGCGGCATCAACACCTCCTACACCACTGGCGCTTCGCCGCTGAACTGGAACCAGTCCGGCGTCCGTAACTTCTGCTCGAACGAAGACGGCGTCATCCGCTTCGATCCGGGCGCGACTGGCAGCACCCCGGTGACGACCAACGCGGCTTGCGTGGCCTTCACCGTACTGCCCTAGTTCTTAGGTTGCCTGGTACCCGGGGGAGGGTACAAGACAAGGGAGCATCGGAATCACTTCCGGTGCTCCTCTTTTTTTGGCCAGTATCTGGTTTCCCGTTTCCACTGGAAACTGGCGAGCATGAAACTGGAAAGAACGCCTGGACACCCCCCTCCTTCGGCCCGGTGCACGCGAAATGTCGGTTCGGATCGACAATATCTGTCAAGTTTCGACCCTCGGCCTCGGACCATGCACCCTGCTTTTATCCAAGGTAATGATGCGAAAAGGGTTGCGGCAGTGACCTCGGTGGCACGCAACCTGTGCGGATGGCCCTCTAAGTGCGACTATGTTGGTAGCGGAAGAATTGCTCGTAGTGCCTGGACGGAGAGGCAAAGGAAAACACATGCGGGGAAAAAAGGGTTTCTCTTTAATCGAACTTCTGATCGTGGTGGCGATCATCCTGATCATTGCGGCGATCGCCATACCC
>WNEZ01000996.1_pt1 | contig 23309 bp, 19 predicted proteins | sample 5400521 | NCBI WGS metagenome assembly WNEZ01 (sample SAMN13153339, study PRJNA577476) | soil metagenome | isolation source: 120 cm saprolite under Douglas fir tree site 2 hole 1 replicate 1 | place: USA:California | collected 2015-04-18
GCGTTGACGCGGTCGTCGAGGGAACGGTGGCGCGGTGGGGCGAGCAGGTGCGAATCGATGCTCGGCTGATCCACGCGCCGACCGACCGCCATCTCTGGGCCAATTCCTATCAGCGGGACTTGCGCGACATCTTGGCGTTGCAGAGCGCTGTCGCGCGAGCCATCGCCGCAGAAGTCCAGACCGAGCTCACGCCCGACGATCAGTCGCGCCTCGCCAGCACGAAGACGACAAACCCCGAGGCCTACGACGCGTATCTCAAGGGCCGCCACTCCTCGAACAAGATTACCGTCGACGGAATCAACAAGGGCATCGAGTACTTCCAGCAGGCCATCCAGAAGGACTCGAGCTACGCCCTGGCCTATGCCGGATTGGCCGATGCGTACAACTTACTCGGCTTCGGAGTTCTGGCCGCGCTGCCCCCCAAGGACGCCCTACGCAACGCAAGAACGGCAGCGATGAAGGCCCTTGACCTGGACGATTCGCTCAGCGAGGCGCACGCGGCGCTGGGATTCACCAAGTTCCTCTACGACTGGGATTGGGGAGGCGCCGAGAAAGAGCTGCGACGCGCAGTGGACCTCAATCCCAACAACGCGATGGCTTATCATCGGTACGCCATCGTGTTGAATAAGACCGGGCGAGCCGATGAAGCGCTTCGAAACATCAGACGCGCTCAGCGGTTGGACCCGCTCTCGCCCACCATTAACAGGGTCTTGGTAGAAACTCTTCTCATCGCGGGACAGCTTGACCAAGCCCTGGAGCAGTCTCGGAAGACCCTCGACCTCCTCTCGGAGACGTACTACGCCCACTTTGTTGCCGGGCAGGTGTTCGTCCGTAAAGGCCTCTATCCAGAAGCGATCGCGGAGCTCGAGAAGGCGTCAAGCCTTTCCGGTGGAAACGCTGGTGTACGATCGTTGATGGCGCACTCCTATCTCGCCATGGGAAAGCGAGCCGAAGCGAAGAAGATCCTGAACGACCTGAAAGGGAAGGAAAATTCTGCCACCTTCGCCTTTCAAATCGCGAGCATCTACGCTGACCTTGGCGGAAAGGACGAGACCTTTGAGTGGCTCGACAAATGTTACGAGGCACGTTGCGCGGGCATGGTTCACCTCCAAGAAAGCGCGCGCCTTGCCCCGCTGCGGTCGGACCCGAGGTACCAGGACCTGCTGCGGCGCACGGGTCTCCCGAACTTGACCATGATCAGCTACCCCTCGCAAGGCAAACAATGACGACCAGCGGTCTTCGGCAAATCAACGAACTGATTGACCTTGCCTTCGAGCGAGAACTCAAGGAGTGAGGATGGCGTGGTGCCGCGGGCCCATCCTTGCCTCCCTGATCTTTCACGGCTTGGCTGCGTCCGCCGGGCCAGCGTCCGGAAAGACGGGCCCAGTCGCCATTCGCGCCGGCCAGCTCTTCGACGGCACCGACGATCGGTTGCGCACGAATCTGATAATTCTCATCGAGAATGGGCGGATCACGGCGCTCGGCGAGGGCGTCGCGATCCCGGCGGGCGCTCCGGTGATCAATCTATCGGGCGCCACCGTTTTGCCGGGCCTGATTGATGCCCACGCCCATATCCTGTTCGAGGCGAATGTGGAGGGCGACGCTGCCCTGATCCCGCTCGCCGGGCAACAGTTCCTCACCCGCACCAGCGCGCGCAAGGCGCTCGACGGTCTGCGCAACGCGCAGGTACTGCTCGAGTCCGGTTTCACGACGCTTCGCGATCCGGGGGACATGGACGTGAATCGCGCCCACCTCGATGTTCGCGACGTAATCAACCACGGGGATTTCCCTGGACCACGCATCTTCGCCGCGGTCCACGCGATCACCCGAACCGGGGGCCATCTCGATTTTGCGTGGCTCGCGGCGGACCAACCGCCGCTGGGATACGCGCATCTCGTCGACAATCCTGACGCCATGCGGCATGCGGTGCGCAAGGAGGTCAAGTACGGCGCCGACTGGATCAAGCTCGCCGCCACCGGTGGGCTCACGACGCGAACCAACCCGTCGGAGTCGGTGTTCACCGATGCGGAGCTGGGCGTCGCAGTGGAAGAGGCTCACCGACTGGGCAAGAAGATCGCCGCCCACGCTCACGGGCTATCCGGCATCAAGGGTGTGACGCGGGCGGGTGTGGATTCGATAGAGCACGCCACATTCGCCGACGCCGAAGCGCTCCGGGCGATCGCCAAGGCCGGAATCTACATCGTTCCCACCTTCGGACGGAGAATCGCCAAGAACCCCGATCGAGGCAATTGGCTCGAGCTTCTGCGGAAGGAACCCGATTACAAGGGCTGGCCGCTGATCGCCAACGCGCTCAAGCTCGGCGTCAAGATCGCTTTCGGAACCGACACCGGGACGTTTGCGCACGGCCTCGGGCCGCGCCAGCTCGCGATGCTCGTCGAGGGAGGGATGAAGCCGGCGGCAGCCATCCGAACCGCGACGTCCGCCGCCGCCGACCTGCTCGACCTCCGGGACAGAGTCGGCCGAGTGGTCGTGGGCATGGAGGCCGACCTGATCGCCGTCGCGGGCAATCCTCTCACCAACGTGCAGCTCCTCGAGCACGTGGGGTTCGTGATGGTCCGGGGACAGGTGGTGAAGAATGAGATCAGCGCCAATCCCTGAAGGGACGCTTCCGTCTGTCAACTCGCGAGCGGCTCGCCGAGGTTCGCCGTCGACGATCAGGAATGCACTTGGGCGCCTCAGTGCTCACTCCCGTTCATGCTCGCAATCGTGCTCATTCCCATCGTCCTGGCCGTCGCTGCTCAACGAAAAGCCATGGGTCCGACCGTCGGTTCCTCCGTACCATCCCACGATGTCACCTTGAGGGTTGATTCCGTAAGGATCGGTATATGTCGCGCCTGGGAAGTCAATCCTCGCGAATTCGCCGTGCCTCAGCAGATAGCCACGAGTCTGACCGCCGGGGATCGCGTATCGTCCTACGATGTCCCCACGAGCGTTGATCCTGGAGGCGCTGTTAGTGAGGGTACCCCCGGGGAAATCTATCGTCGTGAAGCGACCCTCGCGCAAGAGGAAACCATGGGGCCCACCATCGGTGCTGGTGTAGCGACCCACGATGTCGCCGCAAGGATTGATCCCGTGCACGTGCGTCAAGATAGCGCCAGGGAAATCAATCGTCGTAAAGGTCTCTCCCCTTAGCAGATAGCCATGCTGCCTATCATCGTCGGTGCCGTACGCCCCGACGATGTCCCTCTGAGGGTTGATCCCCAGGCCAAGGGTGAAGACAGCGCCAGGGAAATCAATCGAGGTGAACTCGTCGCCGCTTAAGACAAAGCCATGGAACACGGAGTCGGCCGACGTGTAGCGTCCCACGATGTCCCCATCAGGGTTGATATCGAGTGGCCCGGTGAAGATGGCGTCGGGGAAATCGAATGAAATGAAGTCACGACCGCTCAGCAGATAGCCATGGGCTCTGCCATCTGCGGTGTCGTGCCGCCCCACAATATCGCCGCCGGAGTTGATTCCGTTGGCATTGGTAAATATGGCGCCGGGGAAGTCAATCGGCCTGAAAGCTTCGTCGTTTGCCCAAGCCTTCGTCGTAATGCTTCCGATGAAGCTAAGCGGGACCAGATAAAGCGCTAAGTATTGTTGCATTTTTTCTCTCCCTCCTTTGGATTTAAATTTCATTCGCTCTCGGAACGTAGAAACGAGAAGCGCGGCAGCTTCGTATCATTGGGCTGCCGATTCGCCTTCCGGCCTGGTGCCCCTATCGGGTAGTCTCTGGGGCGAGGGGGGTATGACGCGGTCCGGACCGGTCGTGGCCCAGCTTTTGGCGCCGGCTCGAAAGGAGCTGACCATGTCATCGAAGCGCAGAGTTGGCTGCTTCGCCGCGATGGTGGGATGCCAGCTCTGCATTGCTGGAACGGCTGCAACGCAGGGGCCAGCAATTGGCGCGCAGCCGGACCAGACGGCTGAAGCTCCACCCGCACCGAAGGGCAAAAAGAGCGGCGAGGAAGAGATCATCGTCACCGGCTCCCGCCTCCGCCGCAAGGACTTGACGACGCCGGCGCCGGTCACGGTGATCAACAGGGAGCAGGTGCTGGCGAGCGGTAGGGTGTCGATCGGCGACTTCCTGCAGACCCTTCCCCAGCAGGGGAATGCTCTCAACACCTCGGTCAACAACGGCGGCAACGGATCGACGCGCGTCAGCTTGCGCAGCCTCGGCGCGGCGCGAACGCTAGTACTCCTCAACGGGCGACGGATGGTCCCCGGCGGAAATGGCGCGGACGACTCTGTGGACCTGAACTCGATCCCCAGCGCCGCGATCGAACAGATCGAGGTGCTCAGGGACGGCGCCTCGGCGGTCTACGGATCCGACGCCATCGGCGGCGTCGTCAACCTCATCACCCGCAAGCGAATGAACGGCGCCGAGGTGTCAGGGGTCGCGGGCACGTCGACCCACTCCGACGGCACCATCTACGACCTCAACGCTTTAGCCGGAACGTCGGGGGAGCGCGGCAACCTGCTCTTCACTGCCGGCTTCTATACGCAGAAGCCGGTCATGTCGGGCGACCGCACTTTCAGCGCAAGGGGGCTGGCCTACGACGCCTCCGGAAGCCGGACGACCACGGGACTTCCAGGTCCCTACAGCCAGGGCAGCTCGACCGTCCCTCAGGGCACCGTCATTATTTCAAGCGCCCAGGCGGGCATTGCCAGGCCGAACCCGAACAATGACCCCAGGATCGACTTCTACAATCGACTCATCACCATGAACCCCTCGAGGACGGTGTTCATCCGCGATCCAAACGCAGCCCCTGGACGACTGCCCAACGGGGACACCGCCGTCTGCTCGGCGAGAGAACCTGGCCAGTGCTATCGCCCGTACGCGACGTTCGCCAGCGGCGTGGTCGACTCCCGCGTCGGAGACGGGGATGGGTACAACCCAGCGCCCGAGAATTATCTGGTCACGCCCCAACAGCGTGTTTCACTGTACTCGCTCGGCGATACCCAACTCGGTAACAACGCCGGCGCCTACTTCGAGGGCTCCTACGTCAACCGGCAGTCGGATCAAAAGCGGGCAGCGGTGCTGTTCATGGGGGACCTCGCGGGGGTCGTGGTCTCTAAGGACAGCATCTACAACCCATTCGGCACGGACTTAGGGGTCGTGCGCCGCCGCTTGCTGGAATTCGGGCCCCGCACCTTCGCGCAGGACATCGACACTTTCCGCCTCGTGGTGGGCCTGGACGGCACGCTGCCCGACGACTTCGGGCTCATGAAGCGTTGGTTCTGGGACGTCTCGCTCAACTACGGTCGCTCGGTAGGTACCGAAGTGATGAACGGCCCGCTCAGGGGGCCGGCGGTACAAGACGCCATCGGCCCGAGTTTCAGGGACGCGAACGGCGTGCCGCACTGTGGTACCCCGGCCAACCCCATTGACGGTTGCGTCCCTCTCGATCTCTTCCACGGCCCGGGATCGATTGGCGCGGATCAGATCAGGAATCTCACCTTCACCGGCACGTTGCGCGGCATCAACCAGATGGTCACTGCCCAGCTCAACACCGCGGGTGAGCTAATAAGACTCTTCTCCGACCGGCCGGTCGGGCTGGCTGTCGGCTACGAGTACCGCATCGTGTCCGGCGCAAACATCCCCGATCCGATCACGGTAGCGGGCGAGACCACCGGCATCAAGGCGACCATCACCAGCGGTCACTACTATGTCAACGAGGGCTACGGCGAGCTCTCGATCCCCATCGTCAACGGCCTGCCGGGTGCACACGACGTCGAAGGCACCGCAGCCGCGCGGGTGTTCAACTACAGCACGTTCGGAACCGACGTGACCTACAAGCTCGGCGGCCGCTGGCGCATCATCCCCGACTTCACCGTCCGCGGCACCTACTCGACTGGCTTCCGCGCGCCCTCCATTGGCGATCTCTTCCTTGGGCAGGCGGACAGCTTCCCGAATGTGACGGATCCCTGCCGTGCCGCCCGCGGTCCGGCGAACTGCTCCGCTCAGGGGGTGTTGGGCAACGGGGACACCGTGACGCAGCTCCGTACCCGGATAGGCGGCAACCCCCACCTCGCGCCCGAGACGGCCAAGATCTACACCGTCGGCGTCGTGTTCGAGCCGAGGTTCGTCAAGAACTTCTCAATGACGGCGGACTACTACAGCGTCGCCGTCGACAAGTCGATTGCGACCATCGGCGCGAACACAATCCTCAATGGATGCTATCCCACGGACCCCACCGTCGCGCCCAAGTACTGCGAGCTGATACACCGCGACGCCAACAATCACATTGACAACATCACCAATACGACTACCAACGTCGGCAGTGACAAGACCGCTGGCGTCGACCTGGCGATGAATTACGCCCTTCCCACTGATCTCGGCCGCTTCGGGTTCCTCTTCGACGGCACCTGGTTGCAGAAGTTCGACCGCACGCTGGCGGACGGGACGGTGGTCCACGGCAAGGGAACTTTCGACATCGCAACCACCGGCGGTGTTTACGCGCCGTTCAAATTCATCGCTGGCGTCAGGTGGAGCTACCGCGGCGTGGGTGCGGGCGTGAACATGCACTTCTTAAGCTCCTTCAAGGAATGCGGCGACGCGACCGGTAATTTCTCGGGCGGCGGCCAGTGTTACGCCAACTCGACATACCAGCGCCGCGTCGCCGCCTACAGCACCTACGACGTCTTCCTGAGCTACAATTTCCGCTCTTCGTTCGGGAAGACCTCGATTGCGGCAGGCATCAACAACGTGTTCGATAAGGATCCGTCCGTGATCTACAACGGATTCCTCGCCGTTTCGGATCCGACCGCCTACGACTTCATGGGTCGTTTCGGGTACGTGAGGGTCGGGCAAAGCTTCTAACGAGAAGCGGTGCGCCCGTGGCAGTGGACCAGGTCGCCAGTTGTGAATCAAGGATGAGGGGTGGCGGGTTCGGGGATGGGCGTGGCGAGGAAGGCGTGGGTGTCGCCAGCGGCATCATCATAACGTCCCACGATCTCGCCAGCGGCGTTGATGCCACTGGCATAGACATTGTTGACCGCGTCGGGCGGGTCCAGCAGCGTTGTGTACTGTCCGTACTCGAGCACGAGGCCGTGGCGTATGTCGCAAGCGTCAATGTGAGTCCCTGAGATCTGCCCGAGGTCGTTGATCCCGATGAAACTCGTCAAGCTCGAGCCGGGCACGTCGGGCGGATAGACGAAGCGGCCCCCCCTCAGCCGCACGAAGCCATGGCGTCTGCCGGCAACGTCTTCGTAGACTCCAACGACTATACCGAAGTTGTTGATCCCCTGGGCGAGGGTAAATGTCGAGCCGGGTGGGTCGATCGTGGTGTAGCTGTCGCCGCTCAGCAGGAAGCCGCGGGTTGCGCCGTCGGTTACATCGACGTAATACCCCACGATGTCACGGGCGCTGTTGAGCGCATACGGTTGGGGAGAGGTTCCACCCGGCGGGTCGGGCAGCAGCACGTAGTTGCCATCTCTCAGCCGCAGATAGCCGTGCTGGATGCCACCAGCAATGTAACGTCCCACGATCTCGCCGAAGTCATTGATCCCTGAGCCTTGGCTCCAGGTCGTGCCGGGCACGGGCACGTCGAACGAACTGTAGTGGCCGTCGATTAGCAGGAAGCCGTGGTGGATTATGTGATTGGCTTCCTCGTAAACCCCCACGATATCACCGCGGCCGTTGATCCCTTGGGCTTGAGGGCGAGTCGATCCGGGTGGGTCGATTGTTCTAAATTTGTAATCCGCCTTCGCCCGTCCTGTAACGCCCAGGAACAGACCGAGAGCCGCCACGCTCAAAAGTAATCGCTTCATTGTTGAACCCTCGAAGATCAATAATTGCACGGATTGCTCGGCGGAAACGTGTCCAATGGTGAAATCTGCGTCCCAACAAAGTCCACGGAATTGAGAGAGAGCGTGTCATGGAGCGGCTCGCCGCCTTCCACTCCGCCTCCACCGGGATCGATCTCTGGATTGTCGTAATCCAGGCATCCATCGAGCTCACCGTCCAGATCGGTGATATTGATTGCCGAGTTGCGCCGGTAGCAGAACTGGGTCAAGGTGGGATTGATGGTACGACCCCAGAAGTCAAAGCTGGTTTGAGCACGGCTTCTACGGTTACCGGTCAGCACGTTGTTCTCGAACGTCCCCTCGAACCGAAAGGCGGCGGCATCCGGCGCCGCACATTCCCCGAATCGGGCCCATGGACTGATGACGAATCCGTAATTGCTGCCGGTCATCTTGTTGTCGTGGATATAGGCAAAGATCGAGCTCGGAGTCGTGGTTGGCGCCATGGTTGAATATGGAAACACCACCAGGCCCGCCCCAAAGATGAAGCCAAAACCCAGGTCGCGAAACGCGTTGTCGCTCAGATCATTGTCAGCGACTTCGACGATCATCGTCCCTGGAGTTTCGCCATCGGGCATTGCCGGAGGTTCGTGAATCATCCTGTCGCCTGAGAGGTGGACGCCGTTTTCATTTTTCAGCGCCCGATTCCTGGTCACCAATATGTGAGGTGGGCTTGTTTCCAGACCTTCGGTGATCTCGATCGCATCATGGTGGCCGTACATCAAATTGGCCTCGATGGTGCCGCTCGCATGCCGCACCGTGATACCGAGCGTTGCAAAGGGATCCAGGCCCACAATTCCGCGTTCGGCACTGGTAATTGCCTTGTCGTTCGTCAGATGATTTCCGCTCACCAGAAAGCCGCTCAGAGAACGGCTGGGGGTTCGGCTTCCGTCGACGAAAATCTCAAGCGTTTCCGGAAGGGGGGCGAGAGCCAGGTTGTCCAGAATGGCCGCATCCAGGGAGAACCCGGTAAGCGTCACATTATCGGTCGTGATGACAAAATAGCTTGTGCCGTTCGGAGGCGCGGGTTCAGGAGGGACGATCCGGGTCTCCACGGTTGGGGGGACAGCGGTAGGGATTCCAGTGTCGGGATCCAGGTTCAAGACCGGTCTGCCGATCACGGCGAGATCGCGGACAGCTAGAACAAGCGGCAGTGCCTCCTCAGCATAGACGCCCTCGGCAACGGTGATTCTGATCGGCGCGTCGGACGATTGACGAAGCAGACGCGCCTGCGCCAGGGCATCGGTCAACCGGCTGAAATCGCAACCTTCTGCCGATGGGCCAACTCGCAGCAGTAGTTCACTCCCACTGGCCCGAAACAGATGGCTGTCGCAGCTTCCGCCGCAATCTTCCGCGACAGCTGGGGCAGCATACCAGACACCTCCGCTGCTCAAGAGAGACGTCAGGACGATTCCGATTGACCGGAGCTTTTGAATCCTCATGTTCTTGCACTCCCCCACTTTCTGTTCCGCTAAAGTAGAAACGAGAAGGGCGGCAGTTTCGTGTCATCGGGCTGCTGATTTGCCGCGTCGCCGCCTACAGCACCTACGACGTCTTCCTGAGCTACAATTTCCGCTCTTCGTTCGGGAAGACGTCGATTGCGGCAGGCATCAACAACGTGTTCGATAAGGATCCGGCAGTGATCTACAACGGATTTCTTGCCGTTTCGGATCCGACCGCCTACGACTTCATCGGTCGCTTCGGGTACCTGAGGTTGGGGCAGAGCTTCTAACGAGAAGCGGTGCGCCTGCGGCGGCGAGCCAACGAACGCGGCGCGGTCAAGGCCATCGGGGCTCCGCGCTTCATTTCGCGTTACGGGAGGGGAGTGATCCGTATCCCGTTCGGCTGCACCTCCCCGTTCACAAGAAGCACGTTGCCGACAACCGGACTACCATCGAACGGATCGTTGAGAGGATGATCGTAATCGAATCCCTCCATCTCGCCGTCGAAATCGGCCACCTCGAACATCGACTCCTGCATGTATTTCCAATCCTGACGTGGGTTGTACCCTATGGACGCCCCGTAATTCGTGAAGCTAATCAGGAACGCGTTCCGCCCGTTGCCGATGAGGGAATTGTTCTCGACCGTGCCTTCAAAGGACGCTGTAAACTGCCGCGCGTTGCTCCGCGAAGAAGAGAACGGATCGACAACGAGCCCATATTGCCCGTTATGGTGAAGCCGGTTGTTGCGAACAGCGACTCGAAGGGTGCCTGTTATCGGCTGTGTCGTATCTACCGTGGTGTACGGGAAGGGCGGGTAGAACCCGCAACGCAGACCAAAAAAGGTGTTGTCACTCAAGTCGTTACCTTCGATGAGCACCGTGAGTTTATCTGGGATATTTTGCTGATCCTTCGGATCGCTGCGATCGTAGGTCATTTGAAGCGGCTCGAGCCTCAAGGTGTTGGCACCAAGGTCCAATTGCAGCAAGTTCGCCACAGCATCTACGCTCGTACCGCCCCCGTTTTGTCTCGAGCGATTGCGCCGCAGCGTCACGGCCGCGGGACGGGCCACGCTTCCGCCCGTGATAAACATGCCTGTGCTACCTAGGCCGCCAGGGGGAGGACTCGGATTGTTGGCGATAGACAAATTTCGTTCGAAGGCGCCCGAGGCCAGGCGTGTTCCGAAACCCGAGCCCTGCCGAAGAAGATTGCGGCGGATAGAGAAGTCGGACACGCGGTCCACGTAGATTTGGAACCCGGGAACACCTGCCGGGAGTGGAGCCTGCGCGTCAATGACGAAGCCGGTCGCGCTGACACCGTTGCCAGCCATCCCATCGTCGGTCGTCGCAATCAAAAGAAGCACTTGGCCACGCGTCAAAGGGAGATCGGTGGTGAGCAACGTCTCGCTCTCAAGCGGATAAGTGCCCGTGGGCAGGCCACCCTCATCCTCATCGAGCTCGGTTCCGCCCTCGAGGTTGAGGTCCGGAACATTGATGATGATGGGCAGTAACTCGAGCCTCGGGTTGTTGGCCAGGTGCGAGGAATCGTAACTGCCTACGTAGGTGCCTGGTCGGACGTGGATGACAATCCTTTCTTCTGGATCGCTATCGTCTTGTCGGAGCTCCCGTGCCCGAACGACGGCGTTGGTGATGCGCCAAAATGGTCTGTGGCGGCTCCCGTCTCCGTTTTGCGTGGCGCCGGCGTCAACGTACAAATGTCTGTGCTCGGCTAGCGCCGGCCGGGCAAGAAGCAGCGTGGGAAGTGCTACGCCAAGCACGCTGACAATGGTTAGCAGGCCGCTGCGTCTTAACCCGTTGGCGGCTAAATTTCTGCTCTGCGAAATTGTCTTGACCACCCTAAACTGGTGCCGGTTCATAGTGACCTCCCGTCGTGTTCCCTGATGGCTCCGTCCTTGGCTCTGCTTAGACACCCTGCTCACGGTTCCCAGTGAGGCGGAGTGATCTGTATTCCGTTTGGCTGGACCTGTCCGTTCACCAAGAGCACGTTGCCGACGACCGGGCTGCCATCGAACGGGTCCTCAAGAGGATGGTCGTAATCGAATCCTTCCAGCTCTCCGTCCAGGGCGGCTACATCAAAGGTCGAATGCTGCATGTATCCAAAACTGGCGCGTAGACCTAGGCTATTGGCGAACGCAAACATGGCTGTGTTGCGGCCGTTGTCAATGAGCGCATTTCCCTCGAACGCCCCTTGGAACGTGGCTGTAAGCTGGCGAGGGGTGCTCCTATCAGAGGAGCCCGGATCGACAATGAGTCCGTAATGGGCATTGCGGCTAAGTCTGTTGCCACGAACCGCAACGTTGAGAGTGCCTCTCATCGCTTGCGTCGCATCGGCCGTGGTATATCGGAGAGGTGGATAGAACCTGCAGGCGAGGCCGTACCCGCTCCCGCCGTCTGGGCCTGCGCGGTTGTCACTGAGGTCGTTGCTCTCAACCGTTGCCTCGAGCGTATCTGGGATATTCTGTTGATCCTCCGGATTATTGATGTCATAGCTCATTGGTAGCGTCTCGAGCCTCAGCGTGTTGGCTCCGAGATCCAATGGCACGAAGTTCGCGACTGCGAATATGCCCGCCCCGCCCAGATCATTTTGTGTTGCGCGATTACGCCGGAGGTTCACGCTCGCCGGATGGGTCACACTTCCGCCGCTGATAAAGATGCCTGGGCCTCTGTTGCTGGACGTGCAGAAGTTTGCCTCAACGTCGCCAGAGGCCAAGCGCGTCCCCGCGCCCGAAACTGCGTGGCGCAGGAGGTTGTTGTGGATTGAGAACTCGGATACGCGATCCGCATAGATATCGAAGCCGGGAATACTCGGCAGATCCTGACCCTGCGCGTCCATGACGAACCCGCTCACGCTGACGCCGTTGCCAGCCATCCCATCGTCGGTCGTCGCAATCAAGAGAAGCACTTGGCCGCGCGTTAAGGGGAGATCGGTGGTGAGCAACGTCTCGCTCTCAGGCGGATAAGCGCCCGTCGGCAGGCGAGCCGTATCGATATCGAGCTCGGTTCCACCCTCGAGGCTGAGGTCAGGAACATTGACAATGATGGGCAGCAACTCAAGCCTAGGATTGCTGGCCAAGTGCGAGGGATCATAACTGCCGATGTACGCGCCAGGTCGGACGTGGATGGCAATCCGTTCTTCTTGACGGCTATCGTCCTGTCTGAGGACCCGAGCGCGCACGACGGCATCGGTAATGCGCCAGAAGGGCCTGTGGCGGCTCCCGTCGCCATTCTCCGTGGCGGCCGCATCGACGTACAAAGTTGTGTGCTCCGCCAGTGCCGATCGGGGAAGGAGCATGAGAAAGCTCAGCAACAGAAGGATGAAAACCGGAAGCGAGCGGCTGAGCCTCGCAAGCATCGGCATTACCATTGCAGTCTCGGCGGGCGTCATCAAGGTAAACGACGGTGCTCGTTTCATGGCAAACGGCTCCTTCTGGTGTTCGGTGAGACGCTACGTGGTACTTCCGCTTCTAGTCGTTGCCGCCCGGATCGCCGCCCTGATCTTCATGATCGTCGTCATGGTCATCGTCGCAGCCAAGCTCGTCGTTATCCCCGTGCTCCCTACTCATAAGGAAACCGTGGGTCGTTCCGTCGGCGGTTGTGTAATTCCCGACGACGTCGCCCCGCCTGTTGATCCCGGTGGGGAAGGTCGCGATGGCACCAGGGAGATCGATTGCAGTGAACTGGCCCCTGCTGAACCGAAATCCGTGACGCACTCCATCCGGACTATCGTATGGCCCTACGACATCACCGCGAGTGTTTATCCTGTGAGGCCAGGTCAGGATGGCCCCTGGGAAATCCATCTGGGCAGAATTGCCGTGTCGAAGGATGTAGCCCCGAATCGTGTCGCCGGTGCCGATATAACCTCCCACGACGGTACCGCGAGAGTTGATGCCGTTTGTCTGCGTGCCGCCACCTGGCCATTGGGTCGAGGGGCTGATAGCGCCTGGAAAATCAACCATGGTGAAACTGCCATTGCGCAGCACATAGCCATGGCCTACACCGTCGATCACGCACAGCCCGGTGGCGTCCCCTCTATCGTTGATCCCGTTGGTGCGGGTGAAGGTGGCGTCGGGGCAATCAATCGTGGTGAACTGGCCATCCCTCAAGAAATAACCATGCGTCCTCTGGTCTGGGTTACGGAAGAGTCCCGAGATGACGCCGCGAGAGTTGATCCCGACCCCTGCAGTGAAAATGGAGCCGGGAACGTCAATGGTCGTCAACTGGCCGCCGCTGAGAATGTAGCCGTAACTTCTCCCGTTTGGCAGGTCGTACCTACCGACGATGTCACCACAGCTATTGATGTCGTTCGAAATAGTGTACGCAGCACCGGGGAAGTCAATCGTCGTGAAGGTTGGGCCATTTTCGTTATCGGCTCGGGCTACGCACGCGACAATTGCGCCAACCAGAACCGAGACGGATTTCACAGTCATCGAGTGAGCAACGCTCATTCTATTGAGATACATGTTGTGCCCCTTTTCTAAAGCCGAACGCGCTCAACGCACCTGTTCGCTCGCGGTGAATAATCAGACCTGCCGGTTGGACGCGCCGCTCCTAGAAACGTAGAAACGAGAAGTACGGCAAGTTTCTATCATCGGAGCTCTGGTTTGCTGTCCGGCTCTCCCGAAGTAGGCCCGACCAGAGGACCCCCAGCTTACTTCCATGAATCGTACGTGTGGATGATGCGACTTTACCGAAATTCACGTTCTACACTCAGGCCCCGATAGGAGGGCCATTTGTGACAAACGTGTCAACCGGGCCGAAGGCCTCGGGGAGGTATTCGACGATGAAGCGACGGATCTTGCGCGTAACGGCTCTTGGATTGTTCCTGACCCTTAGCCGGCAGGCTCGAGCTGAAGGAGTAACCTTCACCACGATTGAAGTGCCCGGCGCCAGGTTGACCCGGGCGATTGACATCAATGCTTGCGGCGAGATCGTAGGCCGGTACGACACCGTCGACGGTCGAATCCACAGCTATAGGCTGACTGCAAATGACTTCAGTTCGATTGACTTCCCGGAGGCCCAAGCGACCGGGATGGGCGGGATCAACGCTCGCGGCGACATTTCGGGATGGTACAGAAGTGCTGATGATCAGATCCGCGGCTATCTGTTGAGGGAGGACGTTTTCAGTTTGGTTGATTTTCCTGATGCTATCCTCACGCAGCCCGCGAAGATCAACGACCGCGGCGACATTGTGGGCTGGTACGACAGCGTCGATGGGCGCCTTGGATTTCTCCTCAGGGACGGCATTTTCACGACGGTCGATGTTCCCGGCTCCACTCTCACTCGCGCCAATGGGATTAACAACAGGGGCGACATCGTCGGATTCTATGCCGACCCTGCCGGTGTGGAACGTGGCTTCCTGCGAAGAGGCGACCAGTTCACGGTCATCGATATTCCCGATGCGACCCGCAGCGAGGCCACCGGTATTACGAGCTGCGGCGACATTCTAGGACACTACACGAATGCCGACGGTAGAACGCATGGCTATCTACTGAGGCGGGGGCGCTTCGATACGATCGATGTCCCCGATGCCCCGGTCTCGACCCGTGCCATCGGGATCAACGCTCACCGGGAGATCGTGGGATTCTACGACAGTGCCGTCCCCGCGACGCTTGGGTTTCTGCGGAGCGGGGCGGAACACGACCGAGACGACGAGTGCGGCGACGACGGTGGGGACCAGAACGGTTGTCGCGGGAACGACTGAGTGCTCACCGCCCTTGGCAGGATGGCCTGCGGCGCGGCAATCAAGTAGCGTCCCGACAGCGAACGGAGGGAGATCTTATGTCCACTCGATGCCACCTGACCCGTCGCGAGTTCACCCGGAACGCGCTGACCACGTCCGTATGCCTTGTCTCGGCCCTCAAAGGCTCGTCGCGCCTGGAGGCCTCTTCGGAGCAACGGGGTAAAGCAACCGCGGACGGCTCGCCCACCGACGCGGATACCCTCGACGCGGCGCTCGAGGTGCTTGCTCGATCCGGACCTGAGTACGGCGGTGGTCTGAGCAACCATGGACCGATGGCCTGCGAGGCGTTGACCGCTCTGGCGCGGCCCGAGGCGGTGATCCCGTGGCTCGACCAATACAGATTGCGACTTCAGCCTCCTCTGAGGGAAGGAAGGCGCATCGATCGAAAGGAGTGGCGCGAAGGCCTGGGCAAGTACGAGCGCGCTGGGGACTGGATCGCGTTCTTCGACCGCGAGCTGAAGGCGGCGCCGTGGCGGGAGGTGCTGAGCCAGTGGGTGCCGCTGCTTGCTCCAGGCCTCGTCGGCGCCGCAACCCACGGGCTGATCCGCACGGGTCACGCCGCCCGGAGCCTGGGTCGGCGGGAGAACGCGCTTCGCAGGCACGAGCTGGCTCAGGGATTGGCCTACTGGGCGGCGCGGTACTACGTCCTACCCGGCAGCTCGGCGGCAGGCGGAACCACTTTCGAGGTGCGTGACGCCCTGAAAAGGGTGCACCTCCTTCCCGGCAACTCTTCCGCCGGCGGCTCCATCGTTCGGGCCCTGCGCCGGCTCGACGACGACGGAGGCGACTTTTCCGGCGTGCTTCATCTGCTCGATACCAGCGGCGACCCCTCTCGAATCCTCTCCGAGCTCACCGCGACGTTCGCTCGCGTCTACCTTGCCAACTCCGAGCCGCCGGCCGGCCGTGTGATTGCCTTCATCCATTCAGTGACCGGCCCAGCTGCGCTTCGACTGCTCTTGCCCAGCCTGACACCCGAGGCGAGCCGTTCGGCATTGAAATACGGATGGCAAGCTGCCGCCGCGATGTACGCAGCGCTGGGCAATCAACCGCCTGGAGAGCGCATTCCCGAGTCTCAAATCGAATTGCATGAATTGATTGATCGCGCGGTCGCTACCCGCGACGAACACGCGATCAAGTTCACCGAAGCCTGCGTGAGGGAGAACGCGATCCGGCCGGACCCGGCATACCTGGCTGCCGCCTGGAACGCGGTCGGCCACCTGTCGGCTTGATGGCATTTTTCGCCGGGGCGCTGAAACGTCAGCCTCTGGGCCACCGGCGATGCCTATTCCAGCAGCTCGATCAGCTTCTTCACCACCGTCCAGCTGCGCGAGGTGCCTGCGACGCCGAGGATCTTCTCGAAATTGATCGTCCGTCGTCCCCCTTCGAATGTCCTCGAATACGCGTAGTAAAGGACCTTCTCGCGGATGGCGAATCTGTACTCTTCGCCCTGCACCGCCATCAGTGCCTTTCGGTGGGCGCTGTCCGGCTCGCCGGAGAGGAACATCAAGTGGCACCGCTGCTCGGCATCGAGGCGCTCCGGGTCAAAGGGGTTCTTCTCCGCTGCCCGCTTGAGCTCCTCCGGCGAGAGCACGAACACCAGCCCGCGATACCCGAGCGAGGAGCCGAGCTTTTTCTCAAGCCTTTCTGCGATCCGCCTCTCGTCCCCATCCTTCGAGGAGAAGAGGACGTTGCCGCTTTGGATGTAGGTTGCCACCTCGGTCAAGCCGATCGACTCGAAGTGCGCGCGCAGATCGGCCATCTTCACGATCCCATGGCCGCCGACGTTGATCGCTCGAAGTAGCGCGACGAACCGGTGTGGGGCGGCCACTCTAACCTCCGGCGGATGCCGCGGCAGAATCAGGGCGGGTAATCGAAAATCGCCCGCAGGCTGGCGTCGGAAGCAAACATCGCGGTGCCGTCATGTCCAACGCCAGGCACGATGTCGAGAGAGTGCCGACCGAGAATTTCGGCGGAATAAAAATATTGAATGTATTGGTAATACGTCGTTCCGCGCTCGAAGCGGTGCTGGCCCTGCAGCGAGGCGGCGCAACCGCCGTCGGGAGGAGGGCTTCCCGGCGGAGTGGTGCAGACTTCGTCCGGGTGGCAGATGTCCTGATCGCCCAGAATATAGGCCAATCGCCTCTGGCCGAACTGCGCGCGTATTGCAGGCGCGCCAACCGCCCTCATGTATTCATTGAGGTTGGCCTGGAGGCCGAAGCCATAGTCGTCATAGCCGGGACATGACGTCGAATCGGGGGGAGTGAAGCTCTCCGTCTGAGGATCCCAGCGCGCCGGATCCATGTAAAGCCAGGAGCCGGGGTTCATCACCGCGAAGCGCATCGGAATACCGAGCTTGCCGGAGATGTGAGCTTCCGATGGGGTGGCTCCTGCGTAGCGCTGGACGAATTGTCCGCCCGCGGAGTGACCGGCGACGATGACCCTGGTCAGGTTCGGGAAGTTGCCGCCATCGACGATGAGCGCAAGGAGCCAGTCCAGCACCTCGTAGGAGCTGATCCGCGGCCCGTTCACCGAGCGGTTGCCAAAGCGCCAGGAGGTGCCTGTCCAGTACAGGATGTCGTCGGGCAGGCCGGTGTCCGTTTGGTTCAAGAACTGAGGCGCGATGATCAGTGTACTCGCATCCTGGCCCGCGGCCTGGGCAGCAGCAACGACTCCGTCGTAGGTGACCGTGGCGCGGCGTTCGGCGCCGTGAAGGGCGATCACCGCGCGAGTCACCTGGGATTGCAGCGCATCGAGCTGATGACTGTGGCAGTAGGGAATCTTGAAGCCGCCGCTGACCTCAATCTGATCGGGACAGAGCTCGGGCGTCTGGCTCCGCGCGGGGCTAGCGACAAGAAGGGTGCAACAAATCAGTCCCGGGAGTGATCCTCGCAAAAAGCGAGCTTGTGTTTTGTGGCCCATTTTCGCCCCCAGAATCGGTCCCCGATGGACGCGGATACTGGGGCGAGCTCGAGCGAATGGTCAAGGAGAACCGTCTGGCGTCAAAACCGACCCCACACCACCCGATCTGATGATGCGATTGCGGTCAGGTCCCCGCCGCGATGGGGAACCGGATTTCCAGCCATCCCGGCCAGCAGAGCTCGCGCTTCGAAAAACAGCTTGACGCGGAAGCGGTCCGTGGATATTCAACCATACGGTTGAACGTTCCATGAGCCTCGCCGCACTCGACAACGCCTTTGCCGCCCTCTCCGATCCCACGCGACGCGCAATCGTCGATCGGCTCGCCGGGGGCCCATCCCGGGTGACCGACCTCGCCAAGCCGTTCGACATGTCGCTCAACGCAGTCTCGAAGCATCTCAAGGTGCTCGAGCGGGCTGGGATGCTGAAGCGGGTGCGCAAGGGGCGCGAACACTTACTGGAATTACGAGCGGCGCCGCTTCGCGAGGTCGCGAAGTGGACCGCGCGCTACGAGCAATTCTGGAATGATCGCCTCGACCGCCTGGAGCAGTTTCTCGAAACCCCCCGCCAGAAGGAGTGACCATGAACACGTTGAAAGTGAATGTCTCTCGGCTCATCCGCGCTGCCCCGGAAGATGTTTTCCGGGCCTGGACCGATCCGGAACGGATGCAGCGTTGGTTCGGCACGAAGAAGCAGATCGTCAGCGCGAAGGTCGACGGCCTGTTCTACCTCGGGATGGAACACCAGGGGCGCATCTGGCCGCACTACGGACGCTACCTGCGACTCGAAAAGCCGCGGGTGATCGAGTTCACCTGGATGTCCGAAGGCACGCAGGGCAGGGAGACCGTCGTCACCATCGAGCTGGTCGCGCGCGACGGCGGCACCCAGCTCACGCTCAATCACGAGGGCGTGCCGGACACCGAGCTCGGCCGAGGGCACCAGCAGGGCTGGACGTCGATCGTCGCCGAGTTCGCGAAGTCACTCGAATAGCAATCGCGGTGGCCTGAGCGGAAGGCCGAGGTCTCCGATCAGCGTTTGGTCAGCGCCTTTTTCTTCCACAGCTCCCAGGGTCGAGCCAGGGTGCCGTCGAGGGAAGCCTCGGCGCGCTGGGCTTCGTTCGGATTGAGGTACACCACCTTCCCCCCGAGGGCCAACGCCTGGGCCTGGAGCTTCGCGTTGATCTCGGTGTACACGCTTCGAAATACCGCGTGAGGGAGCGATGGCCCGACCACCACCGCGCCGTGGCCGCGCATCAGCGCCACCGGGCCGGCGCCGAGCGCCTTCGCCAGCGCCATCCCGAGCGCCGGGGTCCGCACCAGCATGTCGGTTCCATCGCCTCCGGCGGAGCGGATTTCGAAGACGGGGACGCGGTCGTGCAGGAATGCGCTCATATGGTACAGGGGTCGCAGCGGCACGCCGGCGGCGCCGAATGGAATCACCGACGGCGAATGGTTGTGCACGACGGCTTTGACGTCCGGCCGCGCCTTGTAGATTTCGCCGTGGATGTTTCGCTCGATAAATAGGGAGCGGCCGCGTGGATCCACGGCGTTGCTGTCGAGGTCGTATTCGAGGATGTCGGACGCGGTTACCAGCTCGGGCGCTAGCGATCGGGACATCAAATAGCGAGTCGGGTCCTTGTCGTGGCGCACGCTGACGTGGCCGTAGCCGTCGAGCACTCCTTGATCCACCAGGATGAGATTCGCGGCCACCAGGTCCTCGATCAGCTTGGGATCCGCCGGACCGGCGGAGGCCGGTGCCGCCTGGGCAAGCACTCCCCGTGGCAAAAGCCCCGCTCCCAGAATCCCCACCCCAAGGCAAACGCCAAAAACGACCTTCGGTAAATCGCACTTCATTTTTCGCGCCCCCATTCCCGAGATCGAGAGAACCGATTGGCTTTTCGACCGCACGCAGTAGGCTGACCCGACTCGACTTGTCAACGCAACGTTGGCACTGTCGTCCAAATGGAGGTCCGCCATGGAAATACCCAAACCCGCTTCGCAGCATGAAAGGCTTCGCGCGCTGGTTGGCTCGTGGAAAGGAGACGAGAAGATGTATCCGTCGCCCTGGGACTCGAAGGGAGGACCGGCGAAGGGCTTCACGGAAGCGCGCTTCGATCTGGACGGGATGTTCGTGATCGCCGACTACCGGCAGGAGAGGGACGGCAAGGTAACGTATCGTGGTCACGGCGTCTTCGGCTGGGACGGAAAGCTGAGCGTGTACACGATGTACTGGTTTGACTCGATAGGCATGGACCCGGGCGCCCCTGCGCGAGGTACGTGGGAAGGCAACACCCTGCGCTTCGAGATGCACACGCCCGTGGGGCACTCGCGATACGAGTACGCCTTCGAAGGCCACGGCCGTTACGCGTTCGGGATCTCGATGTCCGAGGACGGAAAGAGCTGGAAGCCGTGGCTCGATAGCACCTGGATCAGGAAGTAGCCGCGGATGCAGTGGCTGGGATTGTCGTCAAATGGGGCCGAGAGTCGCGTGTTCCGGCATCAGGTCTCCATCAGCGATTTTAGCGTGAACAGCTCCTTTTGGAGCGTCAGGCGCTGGGCATCGAGGGCGCCCTCGATCTGCTCGAGTGGAACGGGTGGGGCGTGCAGGACGAAGCTGTAGATGCACGACTCTCGCGTTGTCTCCGTGACCCGCGATTGGGCCAGCCCGATGCTGCCGTCGGGAAACTCGAGCCGCCAGTCCACCGAGCCAGTGTTCGGATCGGCAGCCGTGCTCAGTCGGACATCCACGCCGCCCGCCGGCGTCTCGAGGCGCGCGGACCCGCCGTCGGCCCGCTTGAAGGCGTGCGCCCAGCGGGGGAGGTTGCGAGGGTCGCGTAAGAACTCGAATACTTTCGAGCGGGAAGCTCGGATCTCGATACCTTGAACGTCGAACATGCGCATGGTCATCTCCTTGCGGGCTTGAGTGCCGGCCGACCTTTAGACGACGTCCTGGTAGAAAAGTGTGACCGATGACCCAACCTGTTGCGCACCAGAGCCATCAACTACAGCGAAGGACCAACGCGAATGCTCCGGGAGCCTTCAAAACCGACTCTGCCAACGTTCGCAATCATTGTGCCCCTCGATAAACTATGGAGTCAGGTCAGAGATCGGAGATTGGAAGGGATGAAGACGGAAGAGGAGAAAGTTATCGAAGGAGCGCTCCGCCTTCCTAAGAGCGCTCGCGCGGCTTTAGCGGCGCGGTTGCTGGAAAGCCTCGACGGCGAAATCGATGAGGATGCTGAAGGGGCCTGGGATGCGGAGATTGCTCGTCGCCTCGGCGAAATCGATTCCGGCAGAGTGAAAATGGTCCCTTGGTCGGAAGCGCGCCGGCAGATCTTGGAAACCACCGGTGGCCGACAGAAGCGTTGAGCTTCACCGGAAGCCATCGTGGAAGCGCACGCAGCCCGCGAATGGTACTCGTCGCGGTCGGGCGCACATGCTCGGAGGCGGCCAGCATATTGGAGTTCTCGGTAAAACAGCCAGTAGCATCGACGAGCGCAGGAGAGCTCCTTGGAACTGTCGTATCTGCTGCAAGGACTCGGGCTGGCCCTCTGCGCGACGACCGGATCGACGCGCCAATGATTCCGACGACCCGACGGAGAAAGACTGAGCCACTCCACATTTACTGACTTCGCGGCAGGAGGTCCGAAAAGGCGAATCCGTCGCGCAGCACCGTCTCGCCAACGTTCACCGGGACCGGCGCGCTGAACATCGGTCCGGCGGTCACGAACGTGTGAAATTCTCCGTTCTCACCGCACGGGTCGATGCCCGCCGGCAAGGACCGTAACAGATCGCCGTCGAATCGCCGGCCGGCGAAGGAGGCATCGAGCTTACGAAGGTCGACGCAGGTGAGGAACGCTTCGATGCCAGCGTCGAGCATCTCGCGGGCGAGGAGGGCCGTGTCGCGCATCCAGAGTGGAAAGACTCCGTGCAAACCCAATTCCGCAAGCTGTTTCTCGCGGTAGGACCGGATGTCTTGCAGAAACAGGTCCCCGAACAGCACGTGCGTTACTCCGTTAAGCTTCAGCTCGGTCAGGGCGCGGGTCATCTCACGCTCATAGACCGGGTTCGGACAAGGCGAGGGAATGTAGATCTTTTGGCACGGAAGCCCGAGCGAGGCCACTTGCGCGTCCAGCAGCTCCTCTCGCACCCCGTGCATCGACACGCGCTGAAACTCCGCGGTGACCGTGGTGAGCACACCCACCAGGTCAAATGCCTCCGTTGTCCTGATCTGGTGTAGAGCGAATGCGCTGTCTTTGCCCGAGCTCCAGGAGACGATTGCTTTGGGTCGAGAACCTGGCTTCATTCAGTTTCTCACTCTACAAGACCCAGTTCGCCCGAATCGAGCACGCGCGATTCGGCGAGCACGGGTTCGAGAACACGGTCGCCGACGTCGGGCGGCTCGAGGCGGCGCTGGGCATCGCGGATCTCGCCAGCTTTACTCCTCCTTAGATTAGAGACCCCGTTGTCAGCTCTTAGGAAGGCGGACGACGAAGACGGTGCCCTCCGTAGGACTGGAGGTCACCTCGACCGTCCCACGGTGGGCCTCGACGATCCGGCGCACGATGAAAAGGCCAATGCCCAGATGCGGGACGGCGGCAGAACCCCCGCCTGGGCCGCGCCTGAAGGGTTCGAAAAGGTGCGACAGCACCTCGGGCGGAATGGCCTCGCCCCTGTTCTGGACCGAGAGCGTCCAATCCAGGTCGCTTCCCCGGCTCTCGACCGTCACCGGAGCGTCATCCGGGCTGTAGAAGAGCGCGTTGGCGGCCAGGTTCGACACGACCTGCTCGAGGCGACCCGCGTCCCAGCTGCCGTTCCCATCGCCCTCGGCGCGGAGCCGGATTTCTCGCGCCGGGTTCCCCATCTGGAGTTCCTCGACGATTCGCATGCAGAGCTTGTGCGCATTGGTTGGCGCCGGCTTGACGTCCATGCCGCCGTTCAGACGCGCACTTCCGAGGTCGAACAGATCCCTGACCATCCTTTTCATGCGCTGCGCGCTTCCCAGGATGCGGCTCGCGATGTCGACCACCTGGGCGGATTTCCCCGGCTCTCGCTTGAGCACCGACGCTCCCATGATCACCGCCCCCAGGGGGTTGCCCAGGTCATGGCCGGCGACGGCGAGCACGCGCTCATACAGCTCCAAATTGCTCTTCACCTCTGGGTCGAGCGTTTGGTGACCGTCGGCCGGATCGGAGGCGGACTCGGCCCTCGAAGCGGCGCGGTCGCGCAACCCTGCCAGGAATTCGTCGGTGGGCACGAAGAAGGGGTTCGACCGGATCGAGCCGCCGATGATCACCGCCGGATGCGCCCGCAGCAAGTCCATCACCATCCGCCCATCGCATTTGCACGTCTCATACACGCAGATCACCACGTCGGGGTGCTTCGAAAC
>WNEZ01000997.1_pt1 | contig 23302 bp, 19 predicted proteins | sample 5400521 | NCBI WGS metagenome assembly WNEZ01 (sample SAMN13153339, study PRJNA577476) | soil metagenome | isolation source: 120 cm saprolite under Douglas fir tree site 2 hole 1 replicate 1 | place: USA:California | collected 2015-04-18
TTAATGTATGACCGTGGCGACGGCCTGGATAAGCTGGTTCAGGCTCACGGTCAGGCTGGGTGTAATCGCATGCACCAGGAAAACCGGATAAATACCAACGAACAGGATCAATGCCGAAAGTGTATAGAGCGGGATGGCTTCACGCCTATTCGTGTCGGGCAACCAGCTCCACTTCGTATTGAACGGGCCATAGAAGACGCGTTTGAGCATCCAGAGCAAGTAGCTCGCCGTGAGAATCATGGTGAAGACCGAGACGATGGTCACGGTCGGCAAAGAGTTATAGCTGCCGGTGAACGCCATGTATTCCGCGACGAAACCAGCCAACCCGGGCAGGCCGAGCGAAGCCAGGCCAGCAAAGGTAAAGAAGGTTGCCAAAAGCGGCATCTTTTTGGCGACGCCGCCGAAAAGAGAGATTTCGCGCGTATGCGCGTGGTCATAGATGACACCCACACAGAAGAAGAGCATGCTCGTGATGAGCCCGTGGCTAAACATCTGGATGGTTGCGCCCGTCAAAGCAGCCATGCGGAAGGCCATGGCGCCGGTACTCGAGGCCGCGGCCACGCCCAGGAGGATGATACCCATGTGGCTCACGCTCGAGTAGGCGATCAGCTTCTTCATGTCGGTCTGTACGAGACAGATACCCGCTCCATAGATGATATTGATTACGGCGAACGCGGCCAGCCAGGGAGCAAAATCATGCATGCCCATCGGGAAGAGGGTGAAGCAGATACGGATCAATCCATAGGCGCCCATCTTGAGCAGGATACCGGCCAGGATGACGCTGACCTCGGTTGGCGCGTCGGTATGGGCGTCGGGCAGCCAGGTATGGAACGGGAACATGGGGATTTTGATCGCGAAGGCCAGGAAAATCAGCAGGAAAGCAGCCACCTGCAGTCCCTCGGCCAGGAAATGCGCAGGCATCGCGTAGTACACCATGCTCGCAGTATATGCCACGTGCGGGCCTGGATGGGTGCTGGGAAAATTGAAGTAGACCAGCAGGATGCCCACCAGCATGAAAGCGCTGCCGAAAAGCGTATACAGCAAGAACTTCCACGCCGAGTAAATACGTCCTGGCATGCCATGCTTCAAGGTCTCGCTGCCCCAGATACCGATGAGAAGGAACATCGGGGCCAGTTCGACTTCCCAGAAGAGGAAGAAGAGCAAGAGATCGAGCGAGAGGAACACACCCATGACACCCGCCTCAAGGATCAGCAATAGGGCCATGTATTCTTTGACGCGCACTTTCTCCCAGCCGCTGATTACCGCCAGCATGGTGAGCAAAGCATTGAGGATGACCATGGGCAGGCTCAGCCCATCGACGCCCAGGAAGTAGTCGATATTAAATTGGATGTTTCCCGCTGTGAAGCTGATCCACGATAGGCGGATGGAGTCCTGCGGGCTGCTCAGACTACCGAAATTGTAACCATTGGCGGCGATACGGAAGAAGACCACCATTGAAAGCACGAAGGTAGCAGCAGTAAACACGAGGGCCAGCCAGCGCGCTACTGATCTTGGAGTGGCCAGCACTGCCAGCGCGCCGATCACCGGCAGCAGGATAATCCAGGTGAGATCACTGTTAAATATCACGGTTTTTCCTCACTTCACAAAGCTGACCAGCACAAAGACGACCGCTATCAGAATCGCAATACCACCGAAGAAAGCCGCCATGTAGGATTGGACCTTGCCGGTCTCAACGTAGCGCAGGTCGCGTCCCGCTGTCATGACCAGCCGCGCTACGCCGTTGACCAACCCATCGACAACGTAGGCATCGAAGGCCAGCTCGACGTGCGAGATGCCGAACACCACGTAGCGGATTAACAAGTCGTAGAGGTCATCTGTATAAAATTTATGCAGCGTCAAGTTATATAAGAAGAGCAAGACAGCATTACTCTCCACGACCTGATGGACGCGTTCCATGCCAACACGGCAATAAAGCGTATATGCCCAGGCGAACCCGGCCAGCGCTACGACAACGCCCAGCCATGTGATCGGGCTGGTTATAACCTCTGCAATGCTTAGATCGGGAGCTCCGGGCTGGATGTAGCTGAAGAAGCCCGTCCAGTAACCGGCAATGACGGAGGCAATCGCCAGCAAGATCAATGGGATGGTAATCGTGGCAGGCGATTCGTGCGGTTCACCCGTGCCGCGATAAGGGCCGCCCCAGAGGCCACCGAAGTCGCCCCCCTTGCCTCCAAAGGCCAGGATGAAGGCACGGAGCATGTAGAAGGCGGTCAGGCCAGCCGTCAAGAGTGTAATGGCCCACAGGCCGTAGTAGCCGTTTTTAAAGGCAAGCGAGATGATGGTATCTTTGCTATAGAAGCCCGCGAAGAACGGGAAGCCGGAGATAGACAGCGTAGCGATGAGCCAGGTGCCCGCAGTGATCGGCATAAACTTTGCCAGGCCGCCCATAAGGCGCATGTCCTGCACCTCTCTATGCATTGCATGGTGCAATGCATGCAGCACGCTGCCCGCGCCGAGGAAGAGGAGGGCTTTGAAGAAGGCGTGCGTGAAGAGGTGGAACATACCGGGGCCGGGGCCATATGCACTACCTGCTACGCCGAGGCCGACGAACATGTAGCCAAGCTGGCTGATGGTCGAGAAGGCCAGCACGCGCTTGAAGTCGGTCTGGGTGAGAGCGCAGAGGGCCGCAAAGATGGCGGTAATACCACCAATCCAGGCAACGACTTGAAATGCAGCGGGACCCGCGGCAGCAAAAAGCGGGAAGGTACGAGCCACCATGTAGACGCCAGCCGCGACCATTGTCGCCGCGTGAATGAGCGCACTTACGGGGGTCGGACCTTCCATGGCAGGCGGCAACCAGACATGTAGAGGCACCTGCGCCGATTTACCTATTGCGCCGCAGAAAACCAGGATCATGGCAATGGTCAGCAGTGTCGTATTCATGTGTAGGACGCTGGACGGACCCTCAGCCAGTGTACTGAATGGTTTGATGCCAGAGGACAACTGGCTAAATTCGAAGGTTCCCGTGCTGGCAAAAAGGATCATGATACCGATGATGAAGCCTACGTCGCCAACGCGGTTTACGATAAAGGCTTCAATGGAGGCGCTGGCGGGCGAGAGGCGATCCTCGGCGGGCCTGGCCCGTTTGTTGATCCAGAAACCAATCAGCAGATATGAACTGAGGCCGACGAGTTCCCAACCGACGAAGATCACAAGGAAATTCTCAGCGAAGACAATCATCAGCATGGAAAAGGCGAAGAGCGCAAGGTAAGCAAAGAAACGAGCGTACCCCGCCGAATTTTCCATGTAACCCTGGGAATAGAATTGCACGAGCAGCGAGACGGTGGTGACGACGACCATCATGGCAATTCCCAGGGTATCCAGGTGGAAGCTGACGTAATAGCTCGCCACCGGCTGCTGCAACCAGTAGTAGGAGATTGCATTCAAATGTATCCCAGCGGCTTGTAATCGCGGCGCAATCGGCAGGACGCCGGTCGAGGCGAGCAACAAGACCCACGAGTAAAGACAGGCAAAAGCCATGATGACGATGCCGAGATAGCCACTGACTCTGGCTGCGGTAGTGAGATGAGGCACCTGGGGGTCTTCATCATCTTCCAGGTCATGTTCATCATGTTCGTCACCATGCTCTGCATGTGTTCCGGCAGCATGCGTGTCGCTGTGGGCACCATGTTCAGCTTCAGCGGCGGCTTGATCGGCATAGGAGCGATATCTCTGGCCTCTACTACGCAGGTCCCAGGGCCGTGTGCCAAAGACAATCACCGCAAATGCGAAGAGCGGTGCAAGTAGTATTAGCCAGGAATATTCATACAAGGGCGAATTCATATGCTCACCACTTCATCATGTTTATTTCACCAACGTCCACCGTACTGCGCTTGCGGTAGATGGCAATGATCATTGCCAGGGCCACCGCTGCCTCAGCGGCAGCGACAGTAATGATGAAGATGGCAAAAATCTGACCGGTCAAGTAGGTGGAATAGGGCTTGACCTGGTTAAAGAACGAGAAGCCGACCATGGTAACATTGACGGCATTGAGCATAATCTCAATACCCATTAATACGGCGATGGCATTGCGCTTGGCCAGTGCGCCGTAGAGGCCGATGCAGAAAAGAACTGCACCAAGCACGAGGAAGTGGTTCAAAGTGAGTCCCATATATTTAGTCCTCTCTGCCGATTACAATCGCGCCCACAATTGCTACCAGCAGTACGAGGGACGCAATTTCGAAAGGAAGCACGTAGCTATAGGTGGTGGGGCTGTATAATAACTGGCCGATGCGCACCACATTGTTGACGTTCGCCGGCAACTGGCCCGAGCCGTTGCCTTGATTGGCGACTGCATGGGGGCTGAAGGTGACGGCAAAGATGATACCGGCACCGACCAGCGCACAGATGACCAGGGCCAACCACCATTGCCTGCTGTTGGGATTGCTTCTCACCTGGATGTTACTCGTGCGCGTGAGCATCAAAGCGAATAGGATGAGAACCGCCACGGCGCCTGCATAGATGAGGATCTGCACAATAGCTATAAATTCGGCATTGAGCAACAGATAGATGCCAGAAGCCATTGCAAAGACGACGATCAACGCAAGCGCGCTATGCACAATATTGCTCTGAGTCACTACAAGCAGCGCCGATCCTACCAGGATAATGGCGACAATCCAGAAGATGAAGGTGGCTAAATCCATAAAAAAATACACCTCCGAATGGGAAAATAGGATGTCCACATCTGATTCTAACAGAACGCGTCAGGAGTGACAAGGGGAAAGCTAAGCGGTAGCCTCTTAGCACATTGCTCCCAGCTAACAAACAGTGCTATACTGGCATCACGCAACATGCCTCTTTTTTTAGCAACTATACTAAAAAAGAGGCTTCGCATGGCTCTTCGGCTGTCAGGCACCCAAGCTCCCTGAAGGGAGCGGGCTTGCTCCTGCCTGACCAGTCTGAGTCCGCGAGGACTACGTTAGGAGCGAAATGTTTTATGATATAATTTGCGCAGACTTATTTATAAATTTTACATTTATTGATGCGGGGAAGTCCTATATGAGCATGTTGCAAACGACAACTGGGCACAGTCCTTCTGGTAAACTACACTGTCCTCAGTGCAATACAGAACTGCCTCCACAAGCAATGTTTTGTAGTTCTTGTGGTCAGCGAATTGGCAAAGAGAAAAAGGACGCAGCTCCTTCGAAAGATGAAATAGATGGATCTAAACGTTATCGCACCACGTCACTACTGCGGCGCCGACCGTATGTGAGCCTCTATTTCGCTATGGATAGTTACCAACAGCGCATGGTTGCCATCCGTGATATCGATGTGAGCAGCCTGGATGACGAAGCACAGGCAAAAGCTATTGAGTCCGTGCAAGATGAATACGACCAGCTCCGACGCCAGCCTACTACGCTTGTCATGCCTGTCATCGACCTGCTGATGAAGCAAAACCACCTCCTTACTGTCGCGAGGCAACCAATCTTTGGCAGAGACAGAGAGAATAAAACCAATATACGCTTGCGCACCCTCCAGGACTTTCTCCAGAGCGGCGTAGGGCTGCCTGCCGAGGTCGTGGCTGTCAATTGGGTCAGCGGCCTCTGCCAGGCAGTGGAACACCTGCACGCCCAACAGATCGTGATGGGCGACCTTGATCCAGATGCTATCGTCCTGAGCGATGACGATAACCAGAGCCAGCCTATGCTCATGGTATCCTGGCTACCTTCGAAAATTCGAGCACTATTACCTCGCATCAGCGAAGGAGAGCCAGCATCTGCCACTAGCGAGGCAACAGGATTCAGTGCGCCAGAGGCACTGCTTGGGAAAGTAGAACCTATTGCGGATGTCTACAGCCTTGGTGCTATTCTCTACTTCTTGCTCACAGGTACTACGCCTGACAATCCAATGCAGCTCATGCACCACCCCTTGCGCTCCCCACGGGAACTCAACTCACGGGTTAGCAGCGACATCGATGCAATCGTCATGCGTACACTCTCTTTCGAGTGGTCTGAACGCTTCCCAAGCGCACAAGCGTTGGCGGAAGCGCTGTCCAAGCAGCGAGCTTCCCAGCCGCCCAAAGGCCAGGTAACAGCGCCACGCGCTGGTGGGAATGGCAAGGATGTGCAGTGGATGGACCAGATAGCTAGCATCGATACTATTGATATCACGCGAGAGCCTCGTTCAATTGGTGTGGGGGATGATGTGGAGCGGATAGCTAGCATCGACACTATTGATATCTCCTCATTGTCACAGGCAGAGTTTGTGCGCTGGGAAGCAACGCAGTCCCAAATGAACAGTCGTCGTCTATCGGCCTCGACTGTCGAGGGAAGCATACAACAGATCACAGAAACGGGGGATGCGCTATCAGCACCAGGGCAGACTGCAGAAAGCTCCAGTGGCGCGCCCGGAGGTGACAATAGTGAAATTGGCGTTTCGCTATTGTCCCAGCGCTTCAGGCAGCGGATTACGGGTATATTGCCTGCTATCCCACGCCTGTCCAGGCAAATCACAGGCGTACTAGCAGTTATCCCACGCACATCCGGGGAGCAAGCGCTGGCAGGCAGCGAAGGATCGTTGCTTAAACAAATTCAGCGTGCCGTTCTAGGGGAGCAGCAGCATAGCACATCGGCAGCGGCCATTATTGAGACTCCAATGCGGGTACAACCCAACCAACAGTACAACATCCGTATCCGCCTGATTGGTAGGGATGAGGCCAGCAACCCGCCTGGAACGAAGAAAGGTATAGTGCCCCGGGGATTGAGCGCCCAGGCACATGGCGACCTGGTCTACATTGAAGTGCGCTCGGCTCTCCATGAAAACTTTACCTACATTGTGCAGCAGGCAGCGGTCAATATACCAGCACTTGGCTATGTTGCCGAGGTCGTTATTCCTATGCAGCCCTTCGGTGGTCAATCGAATGGACGGCGAGAACGTCTCCACATTGTGTTCATGGATGAAATGCACCGGCCACTCTACACCAAGCCTTTTGTGATAGAGTTGTTCGTATCCCACCTGGTACAGTCGGGGCGGGAAGGGCATCATGTACTGCCCATCCCGGTGTAAGAAGACCTCTATGCGCCAAAAAGGAATACAGTCCCGCCCATCATGCCATAGAGCAGGATCAACAGCAGTCCTTCCAACCAGACGAGTTCTCCATCCTTAGTGATCTCACTGAAGAGGAATGTTGCCAGGCCCAGTACCGCCAGTTCAACTATGCTAAATACCAGATCGAGGCGCTTAGACATCAGCAAGCTAACCAGCACCAGGATAGGAGCTATCAAGAGAGCAACCTGGATTCCAGAACCTGCAGAGGCTGCCAGGACCATGCCTATGCGTTTATCCAGCGCCATAGCAATAGTATTGAAGTATTCAGTCACGTTACCTATCAACGGTAAAAACACTAATCCCACGAATGCAGGATTCCAATGCAGGACCGCGGTCACCGGCACTATTGCTCCTACCAGGATATCAGAGAGCCAGGCGACACCCGCCGTAGCCGCTGCCAATAGCGCAAGCGCTCTCCACAAGTTGGCCTTTCTGACTGGCTCGTGTTTACCCGCCGGTAGAGCCGAGGAGCTGGATTGCTCTCCTTGTTTCGCTGCTTCATGGGTGACTATTGCCTCTAAGGTCCCGTCGATCTGGCGCAGCACACCGCTTTTGCCGGGTCGAGAACTCTCGGCCACGTGCCGACGATAGGAGAGGAGGCGCGCAATTGCCGCTTCGGAGCGAGCCCCCAACAAGGGTTCAAACTCATCCCCTTCATCAACTGTGCCCTTGTCACCCAGGCGAAAAACGCTGAAGAGAAGCGAAGCCAGGTAACCCAGCAGCAGCACGACAGCGATAAAATCAGATAATGCGATACCACGCTCAACGATTTGCGATTGGCCTTCGTGTGAGGCCAATAATTCGGCGAAGGACGGCAACAAGAGACCGCCGACACTCAGGGCAAGCAAAGATGCATACTGGCTGGCCGGGCGCGTTTCAAAACGCAAACGCCCGTGCTTGAGTGAGCCTATTAAGACGGACACTCCCTGCACGAGCAGCAGGTTACCGAGTATCGACCCGATAATAGAAGCCCTGACAACATCCACCAGGCCTTCGCTCAGGGCGAAGAGACCTATTATCAGTTCCGTGGCATTGCCAAAGGTCGCAAAAAGCAGGCCGCCGATGCGTTCTCCGGTGTGTTCTGCGACCTGTTCAACCGACTGCCCGATCAATGCAGCTAAGGGGAGGATGCCCAATCCAGCGACGACAAAAAGGAGCAGCGCCGGAATGTGCAGGAAGCTAAGGAGGGGAGCCAGTACAGTAAAAATGAGTAAAAAATATAACCAGCGTGGCATAGGACTCCTTTCCATTTACACAAAGCTCTTCCTAAAAATACTCTTAATTGGGTTATACTGAAGCGAATGGGTTAGCCTGGTATAGCCACAGGCGCCTGGTTCCTAAAGTATACATTATAAGCAATGATTTTGTTTCGTTGAGAAGGAGAAACTCCTATGTGGTACTCTATGAGAGAGAATACACAGGTGCTATTGTTATGAAACGGACTTTTTTATCCAGGCTACATAGAAATGGCCTTTACTATCTTACAGGCGCGCTCCTGTTGTTGCTGGGCGTGCCACTCTTCCAGTTCCTGGTGCTCATTCCCCAGGGCTATAGTGACGCTCTGGCAGCCAGCGAGAGCGGCCATTTCACCACTTACCTGGCATGGATCAATAGCCACGCAGTCTCATTTATTGCCTATCGCATCGTGCTGGTGATCGCTTTTGGCCTTTTGCTCAGTTTGCCCTTCACCTTGTTCCGTATTATCGTGGCCCAGGAGATCCTGGAACCGGGGGAAGAGCCAGAGGAAGAAGAAAGCGCTCAACAGAAGGCAGCAGAAGAAAAGGAGAAGGAGACAGCAGGAGAGGGAGCTTTGCCTAGCGATGCCTGGCGGGGGAAAGGCTACGCAGTGATAGCAGCATGGTCGGGCCTCTTTGGTATTATTCTCTACGCGCTTGGCACACTGGCAGGAACTATCTATGCCGTGGGCATTGCAGCCAGCTTCTCTGCATCACTACCAGACAGCTTCTCCGGCTTTTCAAGCTTTTTTACTATCATCACCAACACGGCAGGGGGTGGGTTACTTGCTCTCGCGTGCCTGTTCTTTGGAGCGGTCATCGCCAGGCGAGGTCTCAATCTGTGGCCAGGGATATGGGTTGCATTTGGCTACGCGGCGCTTGCCCTCGCAGCCCTCTTCAGTGGAAGTGCCGTAGCGACTGCCAACTCGCCCCTGGGAGGACAGGCCGCATTGACCACGGCAGCTATTCTTGGTTTTGCTCTCTGGGTTCTCTGGTTAGGCGTGATGCTCGTTCGCCTCAGACCAGAGTAGAGAAAAAGGTCCTATACAAAATTCAACGGGATATCTTGCTTCCCGCCACCGCGCCCACAGAGTGGCTGGGAGATTCCCGTTGACTACAGTATAACGTAATTGTCCCTTTCTACACAAGACCAGAGCAGTAGCTAGCAACCTTGGGCTATTCGCACCCTCTGCAGTTCGCACACTGCCGGAGGCTCCTTTAAGAAAAGCTCAATGACGCCAGTGAGTGTTACACATTTTCAACTGAAGGGCCGGTTGCCGATTGATCTGAAGAAGCCGTGGAGGATTGTCCAGGCTGAGAACCAGCGCTGTAGATCATATCGGTCAACTCTTTGCGCGTATGCTCGATGATACTGCGCAGGCGGCCAAGCTGTGCCGGGTCTTGCAGTGACATCCTGCCAGCTATAGTAAACAGGCGCATTACTTCTGCTGCCTCGCTTCTGAGTGCCTGCATCTCCGGGAAGGGACGACGTTCAGCCCGTTCACGCGCACGCGCCCAGGGTGGTCCAAAGAATGTTTCTTTCTCTTTTTGCTGCTCAGCCAGAAAGGCCCGCCCGGAATCGGTGATGCTGTACACCTTTTTGCCTTCAATTTCCTGAACAGACACCAGGCCGCGATCCTCTAACATCTGCAAGGTGGGATAGATGGAGCCTGGGCTGGGCACATAGAAACCACTGGATTTTTCCTCCAGCGCCTTCATCATCTCATAGCCATGCATGGGCCGCTCCTGTAAAAGTTCCAGCAGCGCGAATTTCAAATCGCCGCGTCCAAAGAAGCGATGCGCCTCACCAGGGCCGAAAGGGCCATGTCCAAAGGGCCCACGCCCACGACGCATCCAGAAGAACGGAGGTCCAAAGGGCCCACGCCCACGACGCATGCCAGGGAAGCGGGGGCCATGTTCATCATCGCGTAACCATGGAGGCGTCCAACCCTGCGCTTCAGGACCCTGGAATTGATAAGCAAACCGTCTAAACATATTCTATGCTCCTTTCGCATAATTCTGTTTCGTTAACGATATATCGTTAACATACTTATATAATAACGATATATCGTATTCTTGTCAAGGGGGGAGAAAAAGGAAAGACTTGCGAGGGTTTTATACTCGTGATAGACTGAGCTACAACGGTGAGCCCATAACGTAGGTGTCTACAGGCAGACGGGTCGAATCGTTATTTATATCGAAAAGGATCGTATGGTAAAAGCTGAAACTGAAATCAACCAGGGGAGAGTCACTTTGCCAGCAAATACTCGTATCGAAGACCGGTTTGCAGGACGTCGTGTTGTAACGATTGGGGGTGGCTCTGGAACATTTTCGTTACTTTCACATTTAAAAAAGCATCCATTCAAGATTACTGCTATTGTCACCATGTCGGACAGCGGTGGGAGTTCGCGCATGCTGATGGACGAATTTCGCCGCCAGTTGCCGCTGGGCGATCTGCGCATGTCTTTAGTGGCACTGGCACGCAATGGCGCATTGTGGCGCGAGGTATTTATGCATCGCTTCGAGCGTTCAGGGGGCAGCGATGATGAGCAGCAAAACCGGGGTGTTAGAGGTCACAGTCTGGGTAATCTCATTCTTAAAGGGCTACAGGATATTAACAATGGCGAACTCTTACTGGCACTAGAAGATGCGCAGGAGCTACTGGATACCGCAGGGAGCGTATTGCCGGTCACGCTGGCTCAAACGATGATTTGCGCCGACCTGGAGGACGGCACGACCATTTGTGGCGAGACAGATATTGATACCCGGGGCAAAAAGAATCCTGGCCCGCTTTCACCTATCGTACGCTTACGGATGCAGCCGGAAGACGCGCCTGGCTGTGCTCAAGCGGTGCGTGCGATCCGGCGGGCCGACACGATCATTATCGGTCCTGGAGATCTTTATACAAGCCTCATCCCCAACTTACTGGTATGCGATATTGCACGTGCTGTACGCGAATCTGAAGCTGAGAAGGTGTATATCTGTAATCTGATGACAGTTCATGGTGAGACGGATAATTACAAAGCCTCAGATTTCGTCAATGAGATTCATCGCTATCTAGGGGGGCGTGTAAACCGTGTAATTGTGAACGATGGCCCGTTCCAGGCAGATTTGCTCAAGACCTATGCCGGCGAAAGGAGTGAGCCGGTCATGGCGGATCGTACGCGCCTGGCGCGCATGGTTCCTAACGTCGTTATCGGACATCTCAACCTGGAAGACGACACCTTAGCCCGTCACGATCCCGAGCGACTGGTACAGGCTATTTTCGCGCCCGATAATTTTTAAGAGGTGAGGAGGGCCACCGCAAATTCTCGACTCCAGGAGTTGTATAATGGGCATGGCAGGAGCAAGCCCTGGTCCCTCGATAAATCGGGGACCTACTACTATACACGGGCAGAGCTCGACTCCAGGAGGCCCTCTCTCTGCACTACTTATTCTTACAGCGCTACTGAAGGCCACGAGCGATTTGCTCAAATTCCTCGCGCGGAAAAGCGCGCATCGTTTGCGTACGTATGCTGCCCTGAGCGATAGTACCGAGAATCAGGCGAGCCGCGGTCTGGTCATCTGGGGCTTCGGTAATTACCACGTAATCGTACTGCCCCATGACAAGATAGAATCCGACTAGCTTTCCCCCGGCCTCTCTGGCAGCATTATCGAAAGATTGTAAACGTTCGGGAGCATTCTTGACTTCTTTGATGCCCTGTTCGGTCAAATTGACCAAGCTAATATAGGTTGGCATACGTTCTCCTCCTGGGTGGGTTACCTATCCTAGCAACGTCGTGGCTTCATTGTACACGCAATAATTACAGAGCACAAGGCAAGCGTTTCTTAAGCTCTTCTATAAAAGATCCATCCTTCGCACAGGCCCGCCAATGCCCCCACCAATGAAAACAGGGCGCCAGGCTGCCTGACACTACCAGTAAGAACCAGGATGCCGCTGTTTAGCGCGAGATATGCCAGGGCTGCAAGTATAGCACCGATATATGGGCGTGCAAACCATGTCACTACGACAAAACCAGGGGAATTGATAGTATGTTGTCGTCCTAACATGACGATGCAACTGATACAGCCGCCGAGCAAACCATAGAGCAGTACGAGCCACGGGATTCCGAGCGGAGCGAAGTGAGCAGTAAATATCGTGCTCAAGAGCGCCAACCCTTGTACCACAGCCAGCGATAACGCCGCCAGCAGCAGTAAGAGCAGGTAGGCTGCAAGAGCCATTGGCCAGCGATTTCGGTGTGCCAGGTTGGAAGTGCCAGACATAGCGGTTGTTGATGGCCGCGCATCCGTTTTGCCCGGCACGACAGCTATTGGCTCTGTATTTTGTTCCAGCGGAGTTGGCCGCGTTTCTCCCTTTGAGGCAGTGCGTATAAGGAGTTCTTGAAGGTACTCTCCCGGGAACTTGTGCTGCCTGGCACTCTCCAGGAGGTGTTTTGCATACCAGGGATCAATACCCTGCTGCTCCAGGGGAAGCAGGTGGAACTGCCGGCGAGCGAAGGTCGAAGCGATGTAGGTGATGCAGGCCAGCTCACGCTTCCGGTAGGGTTCATACACAACTACATCCAGGGGCTCAAAATAGGGCGCGGGATGAATCTTATCGAGCAGTGGAGGTTCGTCGTCAGGCGATTCGATCAGGCGGAGCGGGATGCGATACAAGACTCCCCATACAGCCGCACCATATTCACGGCCTGGCAGGATGGTCGCAACGACCTGGCCGGTGGAGGATGCCACAGCATCAAGGGAGATGCGGTAGCCCTTCAAAACAGCCGGTCCATAGAGGTGAGCAGAGCCGTTGAGCCGTTCACGATCGTTCAAGAATGCGGCATCCATCTCAAGACCATATTCAAAGAGCCAGATAAATTCGTTTGGCGGCTCTGGCCTGCCGGGAAGCGGCAAAGGAGTCGCCTGTTCCATCGCTACATCTGGAGCTGCAGATTCTTTGATATCCAGCTCCGCCGCTACTGCTGGCTGAGGCGCTTCGTTACCTGGTAGTTGATGCATTTCCACTTCTACTTACCCCCCTCTTAAACATGCGGAAGACTTTTTTACTACCATGCAGATTACCGAAATAACGTCTTTTCTCCAAACGTATAGGACTACTGGTGTGCAATCCTGGTCAGTGCCTGTTCGTCATGCATGGCTCTGGTTGCCGCCCGTTTTATCTCTCGCCTTCCCATCAGGCCCTGCTCCGTGATGACCCTGGTTACTAACTTTGCCGGGGTACAATCAAAATAGAAGTTGCGCACTGTGACCCCCTTGATTGGCTGTTCCAGCACCTCTTCCGGCTCTTTCTCCTCCAATTGGGCCAGGTTACCAGACCAGGGTTGCGGTGAAATTTTTAGCGTCTCGCACAGGACATAGAATGGAACCTTATGACCATGTGCGGCCCAGGCCAGCAATGCCGTGCCCGCTTTGTTCAGTACGTCCCCGTTTGCCAGCACGCTGTCTGCGCCGACGACGACCGCGTGGCACCGCGGCAAAAAGATATCAGCCTGGGCATCGGTGAGCAAAGTGACGGCTATACCGCGTTCAGCCAGGGCGTGTGCCATGTCGCGCCCTTCATAGCGAGGGCGCCCTTCCAGCGCGATGATTCGTTCTATCTGGGGGGCGCAGGCGGTTAGCACTTCGAGTACAGTGCCTGAAAGACTGTGCACCATCAGTGTACCGGAGAGCAGTGGACGGGCATAGGTGGCGATGCGCTCTAGCGCCGAGTCGTATTCCTTCAGCAAGCGCGCTGCTTCTCGCGCTACGCCTGGCAGTCCGCCAGGGGCGCTGAGGATGCGCCCTACGGCAACGGCCAGCGCTGCCATAGCCGGGCGCGCCCGCGCCAGGGCCAGTGCAGCCTTGTGGACCTGCTGCACGCGTTCGGCTGCCGGTGATGTTTCATCAGCAGCCAGGTCATGGAGGATCGAGATCGCCTGCCGCGCCAACCAGCTAGACCCATGTTCTCTGTCGTTGCGCACAAGCGCGATGCGTTGCTCCAGGTTATCCATAGGCTATCTCCTCTATAGGCATGGTCAGTGGGCGCCCGCAAGGGGTGCCCCTACATTTAGGCGAACCGATATGTCTAAATGTAGGGGCTGGGCTTGCCCCAGCCCTGCACCCCTTATTATGGAGGAAACAACATAAGTAGCGCAAGGATAATTGGCTTCCTGGTACACCCACCAATTGGCACTTGTAGCTGTCGTTCACGATCAGTTACACTAGATGGTATGAGCCAATTGGGAGGACAATATGCAGCAACACTCAACTCAGCAGCCGCGACCATTATTCACAGCACCCATTTCATCGTTGATACAACTTGAGCGAGCCAGCGGGGTACCATTATACCGGCAGATTTGCCAGAGATTGCGAGAGGCCATTCTCTCAGGAGAACTGGCGGAGGGCGTGCGCCTGCCTACCGAGCGGGCGCTTGCCAATGAGCTAGGTGTCAACCGGACAACGGTGATGAACGCCTACAACCAGTTGGCAAGCGAGGGACTTGTCGAAGGACATGTTGGACGCGGGACGCTGGTAAGGCGTAACAACCTCGGCTACGACGGCGAGAACTTTGACAGTGGGGCCTCGTGGCTATTCGGGCTGCCCGCGGGTGAGCGCGAGCTGCTGGGGCCCGATGCTCACTTATTGAGCGAACTAGCGGCCATGGGTGAGCGGCGAGACATCATCTCGCTGGCAGCCGGTACGCCTGCACGGGACCTGCTCCCGGCCGAGATGCTCAGCACTATCTTTGCGGAAGGGCTGCTGAATGCGCGACAGAGTGCGCTGGGGTATTGCCCTGTCGAGGGGCTCCTCAGCCTGCGCCGTGGTATTGCCGCACGTATGCGCAAGCGGGGCGTTGCTGTTGATGCGCAACACATCCTGATCCTCTCCGGCTCGACGCAGGGTATAGGCCTCGCCGGTCGCCTGCTGCTCAGCCCCGGCGACGAGGTGGTGGTTGAAGTGCCCACCTACCTGGGGGCCATTCAAGTGTTTCGCGCGCTGGGCGCGCGTGTCATCGGCGTGCCCACCGACAACGATGGCATGCGTGTAGATTTACTTGAAACCGTCCTGGTGCGCCATCGCCCGCGGCTGATTTACACCCAGCCAACGTTTCAGAATCCTGCGGGCATAGTTATGTCGCATGAGCGCCGCCGACGACTGCTGCTGCTGGCAAAACGCTATCAGACACCAATCCTGGAAGATGATCCTTACGGGGAGATGTACTTCGAGGGGAAGGAGCCACAACCGCTGATGGCGATGGATCACAGTGGGCAGGTCCTGTACCTCAGTACATACTCAAAGACGCTCGCGCCTGGCCTGCGTGTGGCATGGATCGCGGCACCCGAGCCGATGATCGAGCGTCTCTCGCTACATAAGCAAATCTTCGACTTGAACACCAATGCGATTGGCCAGTGGGCCGTGTCAGAGGTATTGCAGCGGGGCTTGCTGGACGATCATCTTACGAAGCTGCGCCGGCGCTACCAGCACAAACGGGACTTGATGCTGCAGGCGATGAGCACCCATTGGCCCAAGGAGGTGCGCGTGAGTCATCCACAGGGAGGCTTCCATATCTGGTGTCGCCTGCTGGGTGATATGCGTGCGCGTTCGCTGCTGCGCGAGGCGGCTCACGAGCAAGTTGCATTCGTCATCGGCGAGCCATTCCACGTGGACGGCGGTGGCCAGCAGCAGTTCCGGCTGAGCTTTGCTTATCCGGAGGAGCAGCATATCGAAGAAGGGGTGCGGCGGGTAGGCAATGCTATGAGGCGCCTGATGGCCCGGCGCTTCCAGAACGAAGAGCCGCGCAAGTTGGGCGTCGAACATGTGCCGATGGTGTAGGCATACCTATGGAAGATTATTAGCCCTTCTTCATACCTGTGTAGTTTGAACCAGTGGGCAAAAAAACCTCGCAGCTATAGCTGCGAGGGTCCTTCCTTCAATACGTGGTATAGTTTGCGCCCTACTTGACGCTGCTCAGCGCCATACGAAACTGACGCCGGAGCCGGGGTAGAAGGTCCAGTCACTGACGCGGCCCCAGCCGCCATTGGCATACCAGTTCATGTTACTGGTTAAGACACTGCCGTCGGAGTTTACCTTCTCTACAAAAGATACGTGTCCCAACCAGCCAGCTCCCTGCACTCCTGGCTGGAGCACGAGGATAGCGTGCAGATGGGGCTTCGAGGAGACATTCCATCCGAACTGCCTGGCGCCAGAGGCCCATGCATACGCATCGCCACTCCAGGGAACGTAAAATCCGGTTACCTGGTGATAACGATAGTCGGCCCAATAGGTGCACTGACCGTAGGGGAAACCGTCACCATTCGGGTTACCCGTCGAGCCAGGATCGTAGCCATCTTGCCGGGTCACGGCGGTAGCCGTGGCAGCCTGCTGCGCGATCAAGTTCGGGTTACCTCCACTTACCTGTACCAGGTAACTGATGGATTGAATCGGGTTAAAGAGATGGTCACCCTCGTTATTAATAGGCACAACAGTCAACAGGGTAGTGATGGTTATTAGCAGGATCAGGGTTGTAACGGCGAGTTGCACGACCCAGCGCCGCCCCTGGGGAGGGCGTTTCAGGCCAGCACTTTTCTTGCCAGTGCCACGGATCACGACCGGTTGGCGCAACGATGTTGTGGTATTGTTCTTTATGTAGGGTAATACGGCCGTCTGCAGATCGAGTGGGTGAGTTGCACCTGGGGAAGTATATTCCGGCAGGCCGCGAGTTATACCAGGAGACCTGACCGATGTAGTAGATCCTGTCGTAGGAAGAGACACATCAGGTGGTGTAACAGGTTCGGACAAAGGACGAGTCATGGCAGGGGATGTATGATACCTTGCTGGACGAAGCAATCCAACGCCTGGCGGAGCCTCTTCGGGAAAAGGCAACTGTGCTGTGGGTGAATCGACGCGGCCGGGTAAATTGAAAGGTTTCTTGATTAATCCGCGTCCGGTTGTAGCACTACTCTGACGTTCATCAGCAGACGACATACATATTCCCCAATCGAGTAGAGTTGCACGAGGCAGTTTCGCAACTACCCCGGTACTTAACGTTCTCGTTCTCTCAATAAGCAAGGCTGAAAGCAACCACTAAAACAGAATGTAACCCCCACCGGGTGATAGGTCAAGCATCCGAGGTTGAGTATAGGATAATAGTACTGACATCGCTCGCTTCTTTTTCACCATAAGTTTTGAGAACTCCGCATAATTTGCTCGTTTCCATAAACAACCCCTACGAAACCGGCTTTTAGCGCATTTTCTCGCTCAATCCCGGTGTACATTACGTATATAATAGAGGTACTTATATACCGATATTTCTCTAAGGAGACTGATATCCACTCATAATTCTTCTGGCGGGCCTGCGGCCCGCTTGGGGAGGAGAGAGTGAGCGAGGACACCTCGCGCTCCGGCAGAGGACGAAGTCCCCTGCACCCCTATTTCTGAGTGGATCCAATAAGGAGAGCGTTGACATGCCATCCAAGGTTCACTCGTATACATTGATCGCGCTGCTGCTACTCCTCGCGGCCTGCAGTCCCTTTGGGAACAGTCCGGCAGGTAGTAGTCCCAGCAGCGTAGCGACACGAACGCCAACGCACTTGCCTACAACGGTCAATACGGCAGACCTGTGTCCTGGCAAGTCAAGTCAAAATAGGAACTGCTATACGCCACACGCCCTACGGGTTGCCTATGGCGTAGAAGCTCTCACTGAGCAGGGCTTCACAGGCAAGGGGCAAACTGTGATCGACATCGTCTCATACGGCAGTCCCACCTTACAGCGAGATATGGATGTGTTTGACAAACAGTTTGGTCTGCCACCGGTTACGATTCAAGTGTTCTCGCCACTGGGGACAGTTCCTTTCAATGCCAAAAATAAGGATATGATCGGTTGGGCGGCTGAAACGGAACTCGACGTACAGATCATCCATGCTATCGCGCCTGGCGCGGGCATTGTGGTGATGACCAGCCCGGTTGACGAAACGGAGGGCACAATTGGCTTGCCAGAATTTCTGAAGTTAGAGCAAAATGCCGTTGCGCACCATCGTGGCTTCATCTTCTCGCAAAGCTACGTTGCTTCGGAAGCAACGCTCGCGGACAGCAAGGCGCGGCAGTTCGTTAAGACATATAGCGATTTCTATAAGCAGATCATAACTCAAGAAGGGTTCACCGTCGTCTCCGGCTCCGGGGATAATGGTGCGACCGATTGGGGGAATATTGCCGCGACCAAACTAGCGCCCATGCCTACGGTCAATTTTCCGGCGGACGTGCCCTGGGTGACTGCTGTGGGGGGTACAAACCTGGTACGGGCAGCAAGCAGCTATGATGAAACCGCCTGGCCAGGAAGTGGCGGCGGCCTGAGCAAGTTCTTCAGCGAACCGACCTTCCAACAGGGGATGCCACAAGCGGTACAATCATTACTGGCGGGCCATCGTGGTCTGCCAGATATTGCAGCCGATGCCAATCCTGATACCGGTATGGCCTTCTACTTTGACGGGCAATGGGTCCAGACCGGCGGCACGAGCGCCAGCACACCATTGTGGGCCGGTATTATCGCTATTGCAAATCAGATGGCAGGTCATCCGCTGGGTTTTATCAATCCCGGCATCTACAAATTAGGGATATCGGCACATGCACAGGGAGATTTTCGCGATATTACCAGTGGAGATAATAGCGTTCACCAGGGAAGCATTCAGGTACAGGGATTCCAGGCGGGAGCGGGCTGGGATGGTGTCACAGGATGGGGCGTGCCGCTTGCCAGTCAATTCATTCCTGATCTCATTGCAGCTCTCAAGCCGTAAAACTCATATGCATGATAGTTGTTTAGCCAGTTCATACCCAGCAGGAGTTTATTGATGTTTACATCCAGGCGCGGTAGTCCAGCACTCGCAAGAGGTGCCACTACGCTTATAATTTTATGTTTTTTTCTCGCTGCCTGCAGCCCATCAGGAGGGCTGGGCGGGGGAAGTACGACGCCCACAGCAGTGCCAACCCATACGACGCTGCAAGCGCCATCTGCGACACCGAACGGCGCCTCGGCGGATACATGCCCGCAGGAATTAGCACAGTTCGCCCATTGTCAAACGCCACATAGTATGCGCGTTGCCTACGGCATCGAATCCCTCATAGAGCATGGCTTCACGGGCAAAGGGCAGACGGTCGTCGATATCGTTTCCTTTGGCAGTCCTACTTTGCAGCAGGACATAGATGCGTATGACCAACAGTTTGGCTTACCGCCCATTAAAATCCAGGTTATCTCTCCCCTCCATGAGAAAGAGTCCGATCCGTATGGGGATAAAGCAGGCTGGGGTGACGAAACGACACTGGATGTAGAAGTCATTCACGCTCTAGCTCCCGAGGCGGGCATCGTCGTGCTGACCAGCCCTGTTGCCGAGACCGAAGGAACTTTCGGCTTGCCTGAATTCTGGCAACTGGTACAGTACACAATCGACCATCACCTGGGCAACATCATCTCGAATAGTTGGGGGGCATCTGAGGCCACGCTGAACAACCAGGCCGGGCAACAAGAGCTGCAGAAGTGGAATACCCTGTTGCAGCAAGCCACCACCCGGCTGGGTATTACGTTCTTTGCGGCTTCCGGTGACCAGGGCGCAAGTGACTTTACCGATATGAGGTCAACAAAGCTTGCGTCAAAACCCACCACGGCATTTCTCGCCGATAATCCCTGGGTAACGAGCGTGGGCGGCACGTCATTACTGGGTAAGGGGCCGAATGCCCAGGAAGCAGCCTGGAGCAGCAGTGGAGGAGGCTTCAGCGCATTCTATCCTATTCCCTCCTACCAGCAGACGCTACCAGCCTCTGTACAAAGCCTCTTCAAGAATCGTCGTGGCGTGCCTGACGTGGCCGCTGATAGTGATCCTTCTACTGCACTGGCTAACTATGTCCATGGGCGATGGACGATGATAGGGGGCACCAGCGCCAGCACACCTGCCTGGGCGGCAGTTGGCGCTATTGCCGACCAGTTAGCGGGGCATCCACTAGGTTTCATTAACCCAGGGCTCTACAAAGTGGGAGCATCAAGTGTCTACACGCAAGCGTTCCACGATATTACCGTTGGCGACAATAGCATCAGTGACGGGTCGGTGAATGTGAAGGGCTATGCAGCGGCAGCAGGCTGGGATGCAGTGACCGGTTTTGGTTCGCCCAATGCGGCAGTATTGCTGCCAGCATTGATACAGGCACTGAAGCAGTAGATGTGCCTACGGCATGGGAACTTTTCCTCGATATAGCTCGTCATTACCAGCGATGGGTAGGGCAGGTCGAGATTACCTGCCCTCATCGAAAGGAGACGAGTCTATGCCGCATGCCATTACCACTTCTACAAAAACAAAGAAACGCGACCATCTAGCTCTTTTTTCGACAGGTTTGATTATCCTTGCATTGCTGGTAGCAGCCTGTGGCGGGGCCAGCACAGGTACGACAACCAGCAGTGCCTCTAATGGCCCTAGCGCTGGGCCAGCACAGCAAGTACAGCACTCGGCGAATGTTAATTCGAGCACTTCTCTACCTGGAACGCCAGCAGCAACAAGCAAGAGCAGCACTACCCCGTCAGCCGCGCAGTACCTGATCAAGTCGCTTGCCGTCAATATGGAGGTGAAGGATACGCGGCGCGTGGCTGCCGACTTGCAGGCATGGATCAGCACGACTGATCCCGGTTCTTCGTCAGCGGGGATTGATTACGAACAGGTCGGTGACAACCTCTACAGCGTCACGATGCAATTTGAGGTACAAGCAACGGATTACACCCAAGTTAAGCTCTACCTCGAGGATTACACAACGCAGCACGGGGGAAAACTTCTCAGTTTGCACGAGACGGTACAGGACGTGACAAACGATTTTATCGACTCGCAGTCGCGGCTCAGGAATCTCAAAGGCGAACAGCAGCGCCTGTTGACATTACTCAGCAACACGACCGCGCTGGGCGACATCCTTTCCATCGAGCAGCGGCTGACAGATGTCGAAGGGCAGATCGAGGATACCGAGGCTCATATCAACGCGTTAAGCGGACAGACCACGTTTTATACGGTCAGTATCAGCCTGCAGCCAATTGCATTTACGCCTCCACCACCTCCACCACCTAACAGCACCTGGAGTGGACTCAAGACACTGCAAGATGCCTGGTCCGCATCGCTGGCATTTGGCGAAGTGCTGGCTACACTGTTCATCTGGCTGTTGTCATTCAGCATCTACATCGTCCCGGCGGCAGCAATCGCCTGGTTTGTATGGCTGCGCAGGCGGGCACACCTGGTGGCGCCGATGCCAGCGCCGCACGTGATGACACCACCACAGAGCGATTTATAGGCCTTTCGATCTTCAGTCTGTAAAGTATATTAAAAAGCCCTCACCCTGGCCAGGGTGAGGGTCCGCTATTTCAGCTGCTGCTGTTAAAAACCGTAGCTTGGCCGGCCAAACATCACACGTTTATGTCGCTGGCCGAAGAGCAGGTAAATGAGCGGGCCAATAATAGGCGTTGTCCAGATGACGACCAGCCAGAGTATGGTACCTGCCGCGGAATGTTCATCTTCAAAGAGCATCACAGTCTCAATAATGTGGCCGACGATGGGTATGAAGACGAGTACCAGGAAAAGCAGCGAATTGGCTATACAGCCTCTATTTCCAGACACGAATATTCTCCTCATAAGCAAGCGCCAGTCTCGGGCGGCCATATAAGCCGCCGAGATCGACGCTGTGTTTTGACTCTTTCCACAAGGGTATACGGGAGGAAGGGCTTTGGAGTTGCAACCTGGTTCACGACCTTCTCTTGCGGTATAGTATCAATAGCTTTATAGGACAAGTCTGTCAAAAGGATGGCATATGCGCGTTGCAGTTATAGCGGATATACATGGGAATCAAATCGCCCTGGAAGCTGTTTTGCAGGACCTTGCGCAGCAGGCAGCGGTGGATCACCTGGTAATTGGTGGTGATCTGTGTTTGAATGGACCCTGCCCACGCCAGGCGCTGGAGACGGTACGAGGGCTACACTGCCCGGTCATCCAGGGCAATGTAGACGCGGAAATAGTTACTAAAGCAGTAGATAAAGGCGAGAAGAAACGCGGCACGGTTGGCTGGACGCGCGAGCAGATCGGGCAGCCAGGGATTGATTACCTGGCTTCTCTACCGTTCTCGCATCGTATTGCTAACCCCAACAGCAGCGATCTTTTGATCGTCCATGCCAATCCACTCAACCTGGAGGATGCCATCTTTCCAAATGCGCCTGATAGCACGCTGGAGCATTTTTTTAGCAGCCTGGAACCTGCTATCGGCGCATTAGCCTTCGGGCACCTGCACATTGCCTATACGCGGCGGTGGCGACGGCTGCTGCTGGTTGATGTTGCCAGCTGCGGGCTGCCGCGCGATGAAGACCTGCGGGCCGCCTACGGGATACTGACCTGGCAGGACGGCACATGGAATGCAGAGATCCGGCGGGTTCCCTACGACGTTCAAGAGGTGGTGAAGCAAATTAAAAGCTGCGGCATGCCCAATGTGGAGAAGCGTATCAAGACGCTGTTGGAGGCCCGATACTAAGGTGCGATAATGAAATTTAATAAGCAAGATCGGGAATGATTTGTCACCCTGAGCGCAGCGAAGGGTCTGTCTCGATGGGCCGACAGATGCTTCGCTTCGCTCAGCATGACACTACCGGTTTTGGTCGTTAAATTTCATAATCGCGCAGCTACGAAGTTTTCGTTAACCAAGGGATGTATAATTTAGCAGGGTTGCTGACAGTTGCCAAAAAGCTACAACTATCCTGAGTTATTCTCACTCTTTGTAGCGGTCTCAAAGAGTCACACACACTTGCGCACAGGTGCTGTTCCTGCTATACTCCCTTCATGAGGACAGATGTTCGTTAAAGGATGGAATATGCGCACCAGCCGTACTCACCAACCCCTCACCTACGATGTGCGTTTGCCCGACGAAGCCCAGGCGGATGCGCTTCGTCTCCTCGATGCAAGTAAGGCCGTCGTCAATGCTGCGTTGGCAATCCTCTGGCCGTATCTCGACGAGTT